>LIDZ01004442.1_pt5 | contig 115535 bp, 127 predicted proteins | sample 644651 | NCBI WGS metagenome assembly LIDZ01 (sample SAMN03856242, study PRJNA289617) | food metagenome | isolation source: wine grapes on drying loft during traditional withering process | host: Vitis vinifera cv. Corvina | place: Italy: Gargagnago di S. Ambrogio di Valpolicella | collected 2014-01
GTCTAAATAGTTAAGTGCTTCTGTTATGCACTTTATTGTAAATCCTTTTTCAAGTACAGGTTTAAGTTCCATATTTTCAAGATCATATTTTCGTACATTTCCAATCTGACAATCTTTTTTTAACCTGCTTTAAGAATTGCACTCACCTCTTTGCTATGAATAAATCCATCTGTTACTATATTCTTTTTATTCATTACCTATTATAATATCTCCTGTACAAGATACTAAAATTCCCTTGTCATGGCAATCATAATTGACTGCATATAAATAATATAGTCATAAAAAAAAGACTATCTATACAATAAAGATAGTCTAATATTAATATTACTTATTTTAAGTGATTACTTTATATTTTGTATAGTTTGTTAATTTCTTTAGATTCTGAGCTGATAACTTCTTTTTTTCTTCAGATTCATCTGTATCGTAAAAAACATTAAAACCAATTAATATAGAACAAATAAAAATAACTAATCCTAGCATATTTATTCCCTCTTTAATTTATATAACTGATAATAAGGTATTAAGATAATATGATTATATCTATTATATCATATTGTTGTGTAAACGTTATTGTAATTTATCTTTTATTGAAAATTAATTTACCCTTTTAGGCATTTTACTATTTTAGTGGCGCAGTGGTTATTTGATGCATTATTTCTTATCCACTTTAAAATTTACCCTAACCCATATTTCCTCATAGCACTTTTCACCATCACTTTTATATAGTTCAAAGTCAAATCCTTCAATCATATCAAATTTTGAATTTGGAAACCATTCTGTATAAATTCGTCTATTAAGCTTCTGTGTAACTTCTGTCATTGTATCTTTTCCATGTTTTTCTGATGTGAATATTGCCCAAGTTGACTCTGGAACATCTACAATAGTATAACCATCTATTTTTGATGTAGGCGTTTTAAATGCACAAATCATATATGGAAAGCTTATCTCGCTTATTTTTTTATAACCACATACTGCATGAATAGAACCTTCATCTAATTTATTTAAGTCCTTTCCCAAATATTCATTCATTTTGTTCCAATCACCATTTTTACAAAATTTATCCCAAAATTTCGGAATAGTACTGAAAGCATCTTCATTATTAAAAATTCCTTCAACTCCATAAACTTGAAATGTTGGTTTTGTTTCGATTCTATAATCCATTTCGCTTACTCCTTTAATTGTAATTTGAAAGGAAAGCCTTGGATAAGCTTTTAATGATATTCCCTCTTTCTTTTCTTGCTTGTGTTAGTGTAATTCCATGCATAACTTTAAATGCTCTTGTAAAAGATATAGGTGATTCATAGCCATAATTTAATGCTAAATCAATTATCTTAATATGACCATTTTGTAATTCAAAAGCTGCATTAGTTAATTTTCTACGCCTTATATACTCAGCAAGAGTAATATCAGTTATAAAAGAAAACATACGTTGGAAATTATACGATGAGCAACATGCTTTCTGTGCTACCGTCACAAAATCAATTTCTTCTGTTAAATTGTCTTCTATATAATCAAGTGCTTCATTCATTTTTTTAAGCCAATCCATATTTTCCCCTCCTTCCAATTAAAGTATATCTAAAATTCAATTAACTTTCGCAACTTAACTTGCACAAATATGTTCATATTATCTAATATTTACTAACCTTAAATATTAAACGTTACTGTCATTTATAAACTAAAACATATATCCTAATCATAATATCACTTGATTTAATCTCTTAGCTATTTCCTCAATATGTGTGTTATCAGTTCCACAACACCCTCCAAAAATTTTTAGATTAAATTTATTATATAAATTAATCATATCATTTGCTAAGCTTATGCTATCTGAAGTTTTTAATTCGGCACAATTATCAAGCTCTTCTGGTGATAATTCTGATGTATTTGCTTGTATTCCCTTAAATCGCTCCTTTACAACAGAAGTTTCATTGTATTCCTGTGATAATGCACTATTTAGAACTTTTGGATGTACACAATTTGTCATGTAACATAAAGGTTTTCTTGTAGTATACTTATCAATGGCAACAATAGCATCATTTATGGTTGTCCCATCTAGTAGTTTTCCATCTTTTTTAATCATGAAACTAATAATATATGGTAACAAAGTTAACTCCATTGCCTTTGCCATTCCAATTGCTTCTGGTAGCGTAGGCATAATAACAGCATATAAAAAGTCTACATTAGCTTTTTTAAATAAATCTGCTTGCCACGTGTGAAATTCAAAAGCACTTTCAATACTAAGATGCTCGTCTTTAGAATACGCATCCCCTTTGCATCCCATCAAACCTCCAACATATACCTTTGCAGTGGTTTCTTCTTTTAACTGTTTTAAAAATCTCACATTATCTTCAATAACATTACTTTCTTTAAAAATCGAACAAGAAATACGCTCCTTATTTGCTCTTCGTGTTGGTGTTGTAACCATAATTGGCATATCATATTTCTTTGCTACAGTGAAGTATTGCTTAAATAATTCAGTAAGCGCTTGTCTTTTATTTTCGTCATAAATATGTCCTGCAAGTGAAATATTATTATCCTTTTGAATATTATATTCCCGTTTTAAACGCTCACCTAATCCTCCTTCCATTAAAATTAATTCATCTTTATTAAAAATATCCTCAAAATTCATTATCATATAAGATTAACCTCCATTATCATATAAAATACTCAAGTATACGATATCCATAAAAAATTTGTGTATTAAATTTTATCAGCTGTCATTATAAATAAAGAATATCTTAATTCATTATTATCAATTTGCTTCGTGCCTTCATAAAATGTTTGAAATGTTATATTAGAAAATCCATTAACTTCTAATATATTTTTAAGCCATGTCTTTGAAAATCCATTATGTCCATTAAATCCAATTTCATTTTTATGAAAACTTCCATCATCCTTATTTAAATCAACAATACACAATGTACCATTTAAATTAAGCATATTATAAAATTCTTTACATAATCTATCTATATCTACAATATGATGTAATGCCATAGAACTATATATTATATCAAATTTTTCATTCAATTTATTTTGAACCAAGTCTTCACAATAAGTATTTATATTGCTTAAATTCAATGCTTAAATTTTATTGTTTACAACATTTATCATTTCTTTAGATGTATCAATTAAAGTTATATTTTTAAATTCAGTATGTAAGTTAAAACTAACAAGACCTGTCCCGCATCCAAATTCCATTGCAGATTTATTTTTTCCTACTGTTATTGTTGTTTTTATTTTATTTGCTATAATTTTAGCTCTTTCAATTCTTTTTTCATTATCCCATTCTCTAGCAACATCATCAAAATCCATAGAAATTCCTCCTTCAAACTTTCATACTAAAATTCCTTATTTAATAAGTACGATGAATGTTTAATAATGCCGTATTTACTCTATCGCATGCCTTATATGTATAAATGATTAATAATAGGAATAATATTAAATAGAAATTCTTCGTAAGGGTGAATTTCTTTTATCACTTTAATAGCTTGTTTTATATATTCTTTTTTACAACGAACTTCCATTTTACATTCTTCCCCTTCAGAAATTTCTCCTACTTTCCCATCATAAGGTTTTGCACCATCTAACGGTCTCCAGTATCCACTAACCTGTGTCACTGAAATGCAATTATCATAATTTCCAACTTTACATGCACCTATACTATTAAGACCATCTCTTAACGGAATAATAAACTCATTGGGAACATATATTTCTATTTTTACTTCTTCAAATTCCATGCTTTACACCTTCATATCTATCTTACATTTATTTCATATGAATATTATACCATATTTTTAGTATTCTTCTATATTACTTACATTTATTATTACTACTACTTGTATATTCTTCTATTTCTATACCTAAACGATTATACATAGAAAATACTTTTATTTTACAACAAGTCAATTTGACATGGATTTTCTAATTTATATCGTATTAATGGGTAAACCTCAACAGGTTTTAAGGATTGATAAAGTGCATTTGCGGCTTCTGAGTAGCCTGTAATATATGCACTTTTAACACCTTTTTCTCTAAGCCTTCTAAAGCATTCTGTTATAACTGCTTTTCCACATCCACGTTTTTGGTAATCTGAATGTGTTGCCACAGTTTCAATTACAGCCATGGAATTTTCTTTATCTATAAAACCATAGCACAAAGAAATATGTTTTCCATCAGGTGAAATAACAGATAAATCTAAATCTTCGCAGTAGCTTGGTAGCTCAGACCTCCAATACCTTGTATTCCCGTCAAAAATCTTATTAGGATTGAAAGCTCTAGATATGGTTTCTAACTTATCTAAATAGTTAAGTGCTTCTGTGATGCACTTTATTGTAAATCCTTTTTCAAGTACAGGTTTAAGTTCCATATTTTCAAGATTATATTTTCGTACATTTCCAATCTGACAATCTTTTTTTAAACCTGCTTTAAGAATTGCACTCACCTCTTTGCTATGAATAAATCCATCTGTTACTATATTCTTTTTATTCATTCCCCATATGTCCCTTGCAAAGTAGGCTATTTCTTCAGCTAAACTTAAACTGTCAGGATGAACCAAAATACTAAAGTAGTCTCCACCGCTCTCAGATATTAAGAGCCCTTTAAGCTTACCAGATTCGTCTCTCCACAATTGTGCATTATTGCAAAAGAAATTAGGAATACTACTGTAATAGACCTCCGCCGCAACCCGCCAAAACTCTAACCTCACAAAATCCCACGTCTCAATCTTTCTAGTTAATCCATAAACCTCTCTAAAAAAACTATGCATATCACTAAAATCCTCACTTGTATTATTATAAGCATAATTATTATATTTCATATTCTTATCACTCCCTATTATAAATCTTTAATCTTACTCTTCATAATAATATCAACTCTTCCTCCCTTATAATTTTATTATTAAAAATATTGAAGTGAAAGGTAAAATACAGTTCTATATTGTTTTTTACCTAAAAAAACTATCACTCCTATTATGAGTGATAGTTTCAAATTTACTTATTTTTTGCATATATAATTTTTTTAATACTTTCAATAGAAAGAAAAAATTCCTCTGCTAATGTTTCCATTATATATCCACTTTGATATTTCTTACGAATATCTTTATTTCTATTTAATATATATTCACGACTTCCAGATTTTTCTCCCCATTTTTTACGTATTGATTTCTGGGATGGAATATAAATATATTCTCCCTGAATATATTTTTGAATTTCTTCTATTAGACTATCTGGTAATAATGTTTCAGCTTTTACGTATCTCACAAAGCCCATCTCCTTAAATTATTAATTTAAATTAAGGAAACAAAGCCTGTAAAAGCATGCTTTAATTAAAGGCGACTAATTTTATTTATCTCTGTGCAAGTTGTCGCCGTAAGCCATACCTACAGACTTTGCACAGAGTGAAATGCCTAATTCTCTACTTTTAAGTTTATAATCCATATTATCACACTCCAATTTGATTTTAGGCATATGAAATTAAATAATTTAATATACCTTATATAGGTGAGTTTATCAAATTATGAAGTAAATATCAAATAATTACTGATACTAAATTTCAGTGACAACAAATGAAAATACCGCAAATTCAATTTTGAATAATGCGGTACTTGTTAATGGTTTTATCCCATTCTTCGTAAAAAATAGGAAATGTATAAGTAGATAGTGATTTCATAGCATCTCATCACATAAAATTCATTCTTTTCCATTACAATTCACTGTCTCTCCTTACAACTTCAACTTCTCCGCAAACAACCATTATATTTTCTTCAAAAAGTTGCCTATTTTGTTCTAATTCCTCATTAAATAATTTTTCTGATTATTAAAAATACTACTCATTACCTCTTATATTCTACTATGATTTACCATTAAGGGAAAGAGGCTCAATATAATTCTTCTTTTGTAAATATATACTTAGAAAATTTTTTAATCATATATTTTTCTAACTCCTCTTACTCCGTTTATAAACCCTAACCTCAGCATAATAAAAATATAATGATTTCTATTATTTTTATAACATATTAAGTATTTCTAATATGTTATTATTATATATACAATGATAGTTTAATTTGTATATATATCTTTAGATATTTACCTATTTTTTTTGCTAAATGGTAAATATTATAGAAATGCAATTTTCTGAATATTCATTTATATTAAAAGTATAGTAATTTATATTTTTAAACAGTTACTATATTTAATTAAGCGTTAACAAATTGGAGGGGTTATTATGAATAACAAATCTCATTTTACTAAAGTATGGAAATTTATTTCTAGCGCACTATTTAGCAATACAGAATATGCATATGATAGAAGCCCTGTTAATGGTAGATTTTATGATATAACAGATGCTACAGAACTAAGATTAATATCATCAAGAAGAACATTTTGATAATCTATTTAATATAAATGAATAAATGCTTTGGATTCTTATGGGTGCATATTCTTCACCATATATATGGTGAAGAATATTTATGGTTTACCATATTAGAATATGTCACTTAGAAAAATATTCTTACTTAATTAATAGAAATACCGCAAATTCAATTTTGAATAATGCGGTACTTGTTAATTATTATCTTAAATTTTTAATGTCTCCAAGCTGAATGTATTTTATATTTGCTTGAATTTTTTCAGCTCTCCAATCCCACCAATTAATGTCTAGCAATTTAGAAATGATATCATCATCAAACCTTTTCTTTATAGGTTTTGCTGGCACTCCTCCAACAATAGTATATGGTGCAACATCTTTAGTTACTAGAGCTCTCGTTCCAATTATTGCACCATCTCCAATTTTAACTCCTGACATAATAATAGCATCATATCCTATCCACACATCATTACCTATTATAATATCTCCTTTATTATCCCAAGCATCTTTGACATTTAAGGTTTCATCCCACTCTTCGTAAAAAATAGGAAATGTATAAGTAGATAGTGATTTCATAGCATGGTTTCCAGAAGTCATAAGAAATTTTGCTTTGCATGCAATAGAACAAAACTTTCCTATAATCAATTTATCATTATTAATAGGATAGTGATATAATAAATTATTCTTCTCAAAATCCCTAGGATCATCGCAAAAATCGTTATATATAGTATAATCTCCAACCTCTATATTATCTCTTGTGATTACATTTTTAAGGTATATTGTTTGAAAATCGTTACTTCTTGGATATATTTTATTTAAATTTGGAATAGCCATATTTAATCTCTCCTTTAATTATAATACTTTAATGCCTATTCCATTAATACAATGCATCTCTTCACATAACCACCTACCTGATTTAATATAAAATCCTCAAATAGTAAGTTCTTAGTTGCACTTCAAGTTTTTTAAGAAGTGCATAAATCAATTATTGCTTGAGTAAATATTTTAGCACTTAGTACTAATTCATCAATACTCGCAAACTCGTCATTTCCATGCATATTATTATCAGTTCCTGGCATTGTACAACCAAATGCTACACCATTTTTAAGATGATGCACATATGTGCCCCCACCAATTGCAAGACATTCGCCTTTTTTGCCACTATATTCTTCATAGCATTTTAAAAGTGTACGAACAAAATCAGAATCTGCACTTACATGATGTGCTTCAATTAAATCATCACAAGAAAGAATAATATTTTCTTTTTTCATAGTATCTCTTAAAACGTCACGTAAATTTTCATTTGTAGCACAAATTGGAGCTCTACAATCAAATACTCCACTAAGGCCTTTCGTATTATATTCAAAAATATTTAATGTAATAGTTAATCTTCCTGATATTTTATCACTCATTTTAACGCCGCTTGCTTCACCATTAAAATTGCCATGAGGAAATAATTTTTGAACTTCACATAATCTATTAAAACCTTCGCTCTTTGCAAATGGAATATCTTTTAGTAATTCTAACATTCCAGTTAATGCATTATTACCATTTTCAGGAGTAGATGCATGTGCCCCACTTCCTTTTGCAGAAATAATTAACTGTCCATTAGCTTCTTCATGTACTGTGAATTTTATCTTAGTTTTATTTTGTGCAGATTCTAAGTACTTTTTAATTTCTTCTTTATTAAAACCTTCAATTGTAGCAGTAGCTTTGTCTGGAACAACATTTGCCTTAACTCCACTTTGCATACATAATATTCTAGGAAGAGTAGCATCTTCTTCAAACTTTGCTTTAAATGTGCTGGCTAAACGACCTTTTTCAATATTTATAACTGGAAAATCTGCATCTGGTGAAAAAGTCATAGGTGCTTCTTTTTCAATTTTATAATAATATTCAATGTCTTCACTACCACACTCTTCATCTGTCCCTAAAATAAGTCTAGCATTTTTGCTAAGTGGTATATTTAAGTCTTTGACTGCTTTTAATGCATACAAGGCTACAATTGCTGGCCCCTTATCATCAGCACTTCCTCTACCATATAGCTTTCCATCTTTTATAAGAGGTTCAAAAGGCTTTGTAACTTTCCAATCATCACTAACTGGCACTACATCTAAATGAGCAAGGATATCTAGACCCTTTTCATTTTCATTTAAATCAATAGTTCCAACATAATTATCATAATTTTTAGTTTTAAACCCCATTTTTTGTGCCAAAACTAATGCTGCTTCTAGCGCTTTAGCTGGTCCTTCTCCAAAAGGCATTCCGTTTATTGCTTCTTCTCTCTCACTTTTTATTTTAATAATGCTACATATATCATTTAGCATTTCATCTTTGTGAGTAGTAAAATAATCTTCAATTTGTTTTCTGTACATTATAATGCTCCTTCCATTTACCCCTGTTGTAATTTACTATGAGGGTAATTACTATTATATTATAATACTTTAATGCCTATTTCATCAATACAATGCATCTTTTTTAGCATAACCATATACTTCATTAAATATTAATGAAGTAATTAAATGTTTAATAATCTCATTCCTTTCGTAATGCTACAGTCACTAAATCAGCACTCAAGAAGAGACAGCAGATAGTTCTGTGTAAATAACTATCTGCTGTCTCTTTATTTGAATTTTTCATTTAAAAGCCCTATATATTTATTAATATGTTTTTCTAGTACCTTTCTCATTTCTTATTCAAAGAATCAGTTAACATATTTTCAATCTGTTGCAAAAAATTAATAATATCACAAATAATAATCGATCTTTTGCTCATTCTTAAATTTAATTTACCTAACTTATCGCCAAATGAAGCTACAAGTTCGGCGACAGATCCAACACCTGTTGCTGCTCCATTAATCTCTGAGCTTGTACGTTCGATTCCTGTAATTATATGTTTGCTAAAGTTCTTTACTTCATTAGTACAATCAGTTACCTGTTTGAAATCTTTTTGAACATTCTGTGCATATTCAAAATTATCACGAATTGTTGTTTTAGAATTTTCAATCTCTTCTCTTAGTGAATTTATACTTTCATATAATGTCTTAACATTTCCATCAATTCCATTTACTAGTTCTGTCGTTGATGATGATAACTTTCTTATTTCATCTGCTACTACAGCAAATCCTCTACCAGCATCTCCTGCTCTAGCAGCTTCAATTGATGCATTTAGTGCTAAAAGATTCGTACTACTTGCTATATCTGTTATATTATTTGACATATCTTGAATATTTCCAAAATTATTTTCTAAGGTATGAAATGCTTCTGTAATTGAATTAAGCTGAATGGATGTCCCGTTAATTTTATCTGCCAATGTTACCATTTTATCATCAGCTTGTTTTACCGCAACTTCAGAACGATTCATAACACCATTAATTTTATTGGCATATTGACCAAAATCATTAAAATTAGAATCTAAACTGCTAATCATATCCTGTATATTACTAATTTGTGAATATGTATTATCGATGTCGCTAATTGATTGAGTTACTTTAACTTCTTCATCCATAAACTCTTCCAATTTTTTTTCTATATGTAAAACACCACAATTAATATATTTATCATAATTAAGAGTTTTTTCTAGATCTAATTTCTTATTTTGTTCTATTTTAAAATTTACTTCTTCATTTGGATTCACATCTTTATTTTTCTTTGATTTAAACCACTTCATATCTTATCACCCTCATCTATTCAAATACAGCAAGAACCATTGTTTGATTGAAATGTTGTTGATTAAGCTGCTCTCCATAACCTGCAAATCCAATATAATCACCTAATGCACCACTCATTTTTTTAGCAAATTCATTTAAATATCCATCTTTTTCAAAAAGCATTGATCTTGCTAGACAGTTTATCATAATGGCTAATGATGGATTTGGAACATCTTTTTTTATTTTATCTATTGTTTCATTAATTACATTCCTGTAATCATCAGGTTCTAAAAGTACCATTTTTGAATTATTATATATCTTCGCATGATATGACATTCCATCATTTTCAGTAACCATCTGATTTGCAGTAATATACATATCATTTCCAATAATTCTTCCAAGCGGATAACTATCTAAATATTTAGGAAGATTTTTAACAGTAGTATTTAGCGCCTCTGCTACTACTTTCGCAGCTGGTCTATTGTCGTATTCATATACTATACGATTTCTCACATCTACTTTAGTTGCTGTAAAATAATGAGTAGTTGGCTTATAAATATTTTCTCTGTATAATCTGATTTTACCACTTAAATTTTTGATTATTACAAAAGCACATGCATTATTATATACTATCCCATTAAAAGAAATCATTGTTTTTTCTGCTCTACCATGATCACCTGCCGATCCGCCAAATAGCGGAATTTTCTTTTCCTCAAATACAGAATTTAATGTAGATAAAACTAATTCTTCACAACTTATTAAAGCTGTAGAAATTTCAAAGCACACAGTATTGGTAGTATCATGAAATTTATTTATACATTCAGTTACTCTGTCAACGTATTTTAATGGATATTTATCCACCTCTTCTAATACATTTGCATAACATTCGATTCCATCTTCAATGCCCATTACAATCAATGTATCTTTATAAGCTCCATCTTTGCAAAATCCTGCAAATGTAGTAGATCCAAGAATAATACTGTCTTTAAATTTATCTTTCATTTGTTCAGAATATGATTGAAAATGTTTAACATCAGAAAAAAATAATATTAATTTAGGTGATTTAAGCCCCATTGTAGCTTCAGATATTGCTTCTTTTAAATCACTTTTAGAACTTTTTCCTACTTTAGAATTCATACTTATCACCTTCTTTAATAAAATATATGCTTTTTACGATTTTGAAAATTATTTTACATATTTATTGTTAAATCAATATTTATCAATATACAGATTATACTTAATCTACCCATAAAATTCAATTATAATTAAAAATATTTACTCAATTTTAACATATACTAACTGAACTATCTAAATTAAGAATAATCTCATATATTATTCTTTAAGGTATATAAAATATTTTTGGAGAACTTTCACTCAGCGTAGAGACAAGGAGGCATGTTTACCTCATAGCAATCTATGAGGTGGACATGCCGACTCAGTATAAAGTGAAATAGGCTAGCAGACTGACTTGTTATTTATTTTAATATGCCTAAGAGAGTTAGCAAAGATTTACTATAGAAGCATAAGTCCTTGTTTACATAGGTTGCAAAGTCTTAAGTTTTTCATAAGCTTTTTGACTATACGGTGTTGGAATTCCAACAGTTTTTCCCATGTGGCAGATATCTCCACAGAATAGTTCAAGTTCAAACTTTTTACCAGCCATTACATCTCTATGCATTGAGCTTGTACTTTTTCCATCTAAATTCTTGATAATACTAATAGTAATATCATAAATGTTTTTGGGAAGATTAACGCCTAGTGCTCTTCCGACAGCTTCACACTCTTTTGCTAAGTGACAGAAGGTATCAAACTTTTCTTTACTTTCTAAAATTTCTTTTGCTATCACATCATAATAAGAATCTGTAACATTAAATGCGCAGTTAAACACATATTTTTCCCAAGTTGCAACCTCTACATCTTCTCTTATTTCACATATGATATTTGCTTTAGTAAGAATCTCATTAACTTTATTTAATATATTCTTATCAATAGGGCGATCCTTATTTGCTCCTATAACTATTTTCTTATTTTTAGTAGTATGTTTAATTACGCCTGCTGTTTCAATTTGAGATACAATATAAATAACGCCTTCAGCTACTTGTCCTTTTCTTAAATACGAATATAACTTGCCTCCACCATTAACTCCATTAATAATAGGAATAATTAAAGTATGCTCATCCACCATTGGCTCTATAGATTTCACCGCTGATTCTAAAGAATACCCTTTTACACATACAAATATGATATCCATAATACCAACTTTTGAAGCATCATCTGTCACAAACTTTGGAAAAACTACGAAATTGCCATCAACTTCGCTCTTTAAAGTAAGTCCATTATTTTTTATAACATCTAAAGTTTTATTTCTTGCAATAAGATAAACCTCTTCATTACTTTTGCAGAGCATTGCACTAATATATCCACCAGTGCCCCCAATTCCTATAATTCCAATTTTCATAAAATCCATAGTCCTTTCTATATTGTTTTTATAATAGACTTATAATATCATAAAAGACTTTACATAGGTTGTAAAATCTTAAGCTTATCATAAGCTTTTTGGCTATAAGGCGTTGGAACTCCAACAGCTTTTCCCATACGACATAGTTCTCCGCAGAATAATTCAAGTTCAAATTTCTTACCAGAAACTACATCTCTGTGCATAGAACTTATGCTCTTTCTTGATAAATTTTTAAGACTATCAATTGTAATATCATAAATATTTTTATGAATATTTATTCCCTTAGACCGTCCAACTTCTTCACATTCCTTGGCTACATTACAAAATGTCTCAAATTTCATTCTGTCTTCTAAAATTCCTTTTACTTTAACATCATAATATGAATCTGTTACATTAAATGCACAATTAAACACGTACTTATTCCATGCAACAATTTCTGCATCTTTTTTCACTTCACATATAATATTTGCTTTAGTTAAAAGGTTATAAACTATTTCTAAATTTATCTTATACATAGGACGATTTTTATTTGGTGATATAATAATCCTCGTATTTTGACTAATATATTGTATAACTCCAGGAGCTTCAACTTTAGCTTGAATATACATGACAGCATCAGTTACCTTACCTCTTCCTAAATAAGAATATAATTTACCGCCTCCATCTACCCCATTAATAATAGGAATAACTAAGGTATGTCCATCAACCATAGGTGAAATAGCTTTAGCTGCTGCCTTCAAAGAATATCCTTTTACACAAACAAATACAATATCCATAATTCCGGCGTCATTTGCATCATTTGTTGCAAGCTTTGGAAAAGCAACAAAACTTTCGTCTACTTCATTTTTTAAAGTAATTCCATTCTTTTTTATTGTATTTAATGTTTCACCTTTTGCTATAAGATAAACGTCTTCTTTACTTTTGCAAAGCATTGCACTAATATATCCACCACTAGCCCCAATTCCTATTATTCCTATTTTCATAATATATACTTCCTCTCTTAATTATTATCTATATCTAATTTTTAAATATCTGCTTTAACTTATTTCTATTCTACTCTCTCTTAAGGTATAATTGAAATATATATTAGTTATGAATACTATAGTTAGGAGTTATACTATGATTGTTGATTTAAACCTTTATAAAATTTTTTCTGTAGTTGCTAAATGCAATAATATATCTCATGCAGCAGAGATACTCTTTGTTTCTCAGCCTGCTGTAAGTAAATCTATTAAAAATTTAGAAAATTCTCTTAACGTGACTCTCTTTTTTAGGAGTTCTAAAGGAGTAACTCTAACACCAGAAGGAAAAATATTATTTAAGCATATAGAAAATGCTTTTGATGAATTCAGTTTGGGCGAACATATCCTAGAAAAACTTAAAAATAAAGAAATGGGTAATATTAATTTAGGTGTTAGTACTACCATAGGTAAAAGTTATTTCTTGCCTAAATTTCAAAACTTTATAAAAGAATATTCACATTTTAAAATTAAGATTATAAATAGATCTACTTTTGATACAATTAAATTAGTCCGTGAAGAAAAATTAGACTTAGGTATTATTGGTACTTCATCAATAGAAGATGATCTTGAGATTATTAAACTTAAGCAAATACAGGATATTCTAGTTGCAAACAATAGCTATTTAAAAAAGTTAAATTTTGCATCTACAAATGATATATTTACTAAAGGATCATTCATGCTTCTAGAAAACCCTAATGCTACAAGAAAATTTATTGATAATTATTTTGATATGCAAAATTTAAGTGTTGTTCCAGATATAGAAGCTAGTAATATGGATTTTTTAATTGAGTGTGCAAAAATCGGACTTGGAATTACATCTGTTATAAAAGAGTTCTCACTTGATGATTTAGAAAATCAGACTCTTATAGAGATTCCTCTAGACGTCCAAATTGCCCCTAGATATATTGCTGTTATTTATAAGAACTCATCTAATCTATCTATAGCTGCAAAAACTCTTATAGATTTTTTAAGAAAATAATTCTGTATAGCAAAAAAAATGAGTTTCTGCTATAAACAAAAACTCATTTTCACTAAACTAAAATTATACGTACACTATTTAATTAGTTATTCTTGGAGTGTATCCTTTTATAATCAACATTGACCAATCACTATTTGCATTTTCAATCCATTCACAATCAGCTTCTAGGAATTTAAGCCATGCATTAACACCATGACTTTTCTTAGTTACATTTGGTGATTTTCTTCCGTGTATTTCTTTTATCTTTTCTAATAATTCTATTTGTTCATCTTTTCCTAATTCCTTATTTAATAATTCATTTATAAGTTCTATGCATTCTGTATAAGCTACTGCATCGCCTAAATATATTTCATCTGCATGTACTTGTCTTTCTTTATTTAATACATCACTTACTTCGTTTATTTCATCTTTATTTGATAAGTATTGTTTAACTCTTCTTAAAGCCTCAATATCATTATCTAATTTATTTATTGTTTTTTCTAAGCTTTCAAATCTCATTTATGTTTCTCACTTTACATCTTTATTTAGTCATTACTTAAGGCATTTTTTTTATAACAAGTTGATATTACTCTCTTTTATCTCATATGTATAATGACTATTAATTTATTATAACACTAATTGTCATCATACATCTATAAGTCTATAAAAATCGTATGAATTTTATTTAATTTCTAGTGGTTTTAGCAACTAAAAGCTCCTGAAACTAAAGAGAATCCATCTACTGTTATAGACTTTTAAAGTTCAATTAATAATCTGGAATTACTTGTTAAATGAACAAACCTTAACAAATTCTTTAAAAAGTGGCAATTGATCATCCAGTGCTTCAGGATGCCACTGAACACCTTGCATAAAAAAATCACCCACATATTCTATTGCTTCTGAAATACCATCTTCACTTTTGGCTGTAACTTTTAAATTTTCACCTAACTGTTTAATACACTGAACATGAAATGAATTTACTGAAATTTTCGATTTGTTAAAAATTTTAGCAAGAAGCGCATCTTTTTCCAAATAAACAATGTGTTGTTTTTCTTCTATATTTTTGTCTACACCCTCATGATCAATTTCTGTATTCATTTGCATATCTATATTTTGACATAAACTTCCTCCTTGCAAGACATTAATTAACTGATTTCCTCTACAAATTCCTAAAATTGGTACTTTTTTTTCCTTTGCTACAAAAAACAAAGCTCTCTCAAAGCGATTACGCAACTCTGTTTCTATACTTTGCTTTTCTAAAGATTGCTCACCATACCATAATGAGTCTGTATTTCCACCACCAGAAAAAATTATACCATCAAAAGAATCCATTAAATGATTCAACAGTTCAAGTGTAAAATCCCGTAATATTGGAATCTCCAATGGAATCCCTCCAGATTTTTCAATTTTATCTATATATTCATATCCAACTTGTGAATAGCTTCTAAATGACTCTTTCTTCATAGCAGTTGTAATACCAATAACAGGTTTCATATTAAAAATCTCCTTTCCTTAAAATTAATCATGCAAATGACACGCTATAAAATGTCCACTACTAATTTCTTTAATAATAGGAATTTCATGTTTGCAACGTTCTTTTGCATATGAACAACGATTGTAGAACATGCATCCTGTTTTTCTATCGTCCAATATTATCTCCGACTCTTCTAAGTTAACTCTTTGCTTTCGCAATTTAGGATGACTTACTGGTATAGCTTCTAGTAGCATTTTTGTATATGGATGCATCGGATTTTCAAACAAATCTTTTCCTGGCGCAAGTTCCACAATACTTCCTAAATACATAACTGCAATTCTATCGCAAAAGTATTTTACAACCCCTAAATCATGGGATATAAATAAAAAAGTCAATGAATAGCGCTGTTTTAATTCATTTAGTAAATTGATAATCTGTGCTTGAATTGAAACATCCAATGCTGCTACAGGTTCATCTGCAACTACAAATTTAGGCTTAACCGCTAAAGCTCTAGCAATTCCAATCCTTTGACGCTGACCACCACTGAATTCATGGGGGTAACGATTTGCAGCCTCTTTATCTATGCCACAAATCTGTAAATATTCTTCTGCCATTTTATGTGCATCTTTTCCATGTGCTAGTTTATGCTTTTCAATTCCTTCCGCTACAATCTTTCCAATTTTCATTCTCTTATCTAAACTTGCAAAAGGATCTTGAAAAATAATCTGCATATCTTTTCGAAGCTTTGACATATCCTTATTACCAATTGATTTCTTATTTTCAACATCAAATAAAGTCTTATCTTCAAATACAACACTGCCGCCATCAGCTTCTATTAATTTTAAAATACTTCTAGCTATTGTAGATTTACCACATCCAGACTCTCCTACTAAGGCAAAGCTTTCTCCTTTTTTAATAAAAAATGAAACATCATTTACTGCATCTAAAACGACTTTTTCTTTACCCAAAAAGGTCTTTTCAAGTACATATTTTTTTCTAAGATGTTCTACCTTTAAAATCGTATCACTCAAAACTCTTCGCCCCCTCATCATACAGCCAACAAGCTACTTTATGATCACCATTAATATTAAATAATGGTGGCTGCTCATTTACACATTTTTTGCAAAACTTTTTTAAACATCTAGTACTAAAACGACATCCTATTGGCATATTAGAAAAAGATGGCACCATTCCTTGAATACTTGGTAGCGGTTTTCCACTTTCACATATATGAGGCTGAGATTCTAAAAGTCCAATTGTGTAAGGGTGCTTAGGCTTATCAAATAATTTATAAACATCGGTTTGTTCCACTACCTTGCCTGCATATAATACCATAACTTCATCACAAACTTCAGCAACTACTGACAAATCATGAGTAATAAATAAAATTGATGTATTAATCTTCTTATTCAGCTTTTTTAGCAAGAATAAAATTTGTGCCTGAATAGTAACATCTAACGCAGTTGTAGGTTCATCTGCAATTAAAATTTCTGGTTCACAGCCTAGAGCCATTGCAATCATTACACGTTGGCGCATTCCTCCACTTAAACTATGTGGGTAAGCATCATAAATTTTTTCTGGATTTGCTATATGTACAGTCTTAAGAAGTTCAATAACCCTATCCTTTAGCTCACTTCCATATAAATGTTTATGTATTTTTAATGGTTCTCCAATTTGCCTTCCTACTTTAAATAGTGGATTTAATGATGTCATTGGTTCTTGGAAAATCATAGAAATTTCATTTCCACGAATGTTTTCAAGTTTGCTTTCTGTAAACTTGCTTAAATCATCCCCATTAAACAAAATCTCTCCCTTTTCAATTTTGCCTATTTTCTCTGGCAAAAGTTGCATAATAGATAAAGCTAATGTGCTTTTACCACAACCTGATTCTCCAATGACTCCTAATATTTTACCCTTTTCAAGATTAAAACTTACATTTTCTATAGCAATTACTTTTCCATTATCTCCGGTAAAACTAACTGATAGATTATTAACGCATAAATTTTGAGAATTCATATGAGTGCACCTCCTAAATCTTCATTTTTGGATCAAGAGCATCCCGTAATCCATCGCCTACAAAATTGATTGATAAAACTGATAAAAATACCAATAATCCAGCTGGAATCCATAGCCACCATTCATATTGTAATACACGCATACTTTGTGCAGCTGATAATATATTTCCCCAACTTGGCTCAGGTTGTTTTACTCCGAGTCCTAAAAAGCTTAATCCAGCTTCCATTAAAATCCCCTGTGCAACACTTAATGTAGCATTTACAATAACTGGCGATAGTATATTGGGTAGTAAATGTTTAATAATAATTTCAAGATTGTTAAATCCCATAGCACGTGAAGCCTCAATAAATTCACTCTGTTTAAGAGACAGAATCTCAGCACGTACAATTCTAGCTACGCCCGTCCATTGAAGCAACCCGATGATCAAAATAATATTCCAAATACTAGGTCCAATTAATGCTGCAATTGTAATTGCAATTACAAAGAATGGAAAACACATAACAGTATCAACAAAACGCATAATAACATTGTCAATCCATTTTCCATAAAAGCCACTAATAGAGCCAAGGGTAACACCAATAAGCAATTGTAAAACAGTTGCAATAAGAGCAACTCCTAAGGAAACACGTCCACCATATAGTAATCTTGTAAATACATCCCTACCAAGTTCATCAGTTCCAAGAAGATGATTTAAACCAGGGTGGCTTTCTATGTTCATTAAATCTATTGAATCACGTGCATAATTGGTTAAGATAGGTGCAAAAATTGCTGCTAAAACGAATAAAGTCAAAATAACAAAGCCAATTATAGCAAGCTTATTTTTTAGGAATCTATGTAAAATTGTATGTTTCAACTGTATTTTCTCCTCCTTTAATCAAATTCAACACGTTTATCTACAACAGCATAAAGTATGTCTGCTAGTAAATTAGTAAGTAAGCTTATTACTGCAACCATCATTACAATTCCCATAATAAGTGGATAATCACGGCTCATAACAGCATTGTAATTTAATCTTCCAATTCCTGGCCAAACAAAAATCGTTTCTGTGAGCAAGGCACCAGATAAGAGTGAAGGTATCTGCATAGTTACTACTGTAATTAAAGGCAGTAATTCATTTTTCAATGCATGCTTATAAATAATACTTCTTCGCCTTACTCCTTTTGAACGCGCTGTACGTATATAGTCTGTTTTTAGAACTTCAATCATGTCAGAACGAGTATAACGCATTAAACTAGCTGTATTCATTAATGCAAGTACTATCATTGGTAATAACATATGTTTTGCAATATCAAATGCATATGCCCATCCACTTAAAGTAACACCTGTACTTACCATTCCTGAAATTGGAAGCCACCCTAAATCTACAGAAAATACTTTAATCAAAAGCATTCCAAAGAAAAAAGATGGAATTGATAATCCCATAAAAGCAAAAATTGTAACAATATAGTCAGTTTTAGTACGTTGTTTTGTAGCACTTATTACACCACATGGAATTGCTATTAAAATACTAAGTATCATAGAACATAATGATAAAATCACTGTATTTCCTAAACGACTGAAAATTACACTTAGAACAGGTTGCTTAAATTGAATAGAATATCCAAGATTTCCTTGTAATGCACGTAATAGCCACTTAAAGTATTGAATTATAATTGGATCATTATATCCTAGTTGTTCTAACATTTTTTCTTGCATTTCCTTTGAAAGATTTGGATCCATCATAGAAGAAAAGGGGTCTCCAGGCTGTAAATTTACAAGCAAAAATACAATAATAGAAATCCCGATTAATACCGGAATAGTTTGTATTAAGCGCTTAAAAACATATTTTTTCAAGGGATCTCAGTCCTTTCTATAAAAAATTATATCGATTAAAGCTTTTACTTTAATCGATACTTTTTATTTTATTTTGAAATTGTCCAGTTTTGGATATCAGGAAATACAGAATATGCTGAATATTTGTATCCTCCTAATTTTGGATTATGTGCATGAATAGCATTTTGTGAATACAAAAACACATCTGGTGCTTCTTCATTTAATATTTGTCCCCATTTAGAATAAATTTCTTTACGTTCATTACGGTCAATTGTAGTTACACCTTTTTCAATTAATTCATCACTTTGAGTATTAATAAAGTTTGAGAAATTAAATTGTGAACCATTTGCAATTTTTGAAGACCAATAACGATCAGCATCTCCTGGATCTACTTCTAGTGTAAATCCTAATAACCCCATATCGTAATCTCCTTCGCCCTTAGTCTTTGCCATAGCAGATGCAACATCCATTGTACTTATATTAACTGTTATACCTACATCTTTTAAATTTTGTTGAATAATTGGAGCACTTTGTTCACGAACTTTGTTTCCTGTTGGCACCATCAAATCTACTTCAAATTTCTTACCATCTTTTTCAAGAACTCCATTGTTGTCGCTCCATCCTGCTTCTTTTAATAATTCTTTTGACTTATCTACGCTGTAATCATAACTATTAAGTCCTGACTCTGGATAAGCCCAGCCAGCTAGTGATATTGGTGTATTTACAACTTGTCCATGTTCTGCTAATAAACTCTCTACTATTCCTTTTCTGTTTATAGCATAAGTAATTGCTTGACGAACTTTTTTATCTTTAAAGAATTCACGATTACTATTCATAGTCATAAATTGATAATTTGCACTTGGTTTTTCTTCAATATTTATGCCTGCATCTTTCAATGTTTTTAAATCTGCTTCCTTTGTACTTGAAAGTTCTACTACATCAAGATCTCCTTTAGCTAATTCAGAAAGTTCTGTTTCTGTATTAGTAACTTTGAAAATAAACTTATCAATTTTTGGTGTTCCCCCAAAATAAGTATCATTTTTCACTAATTCTACATATTGATCTGCTTTAAAATCTGTAAGCTTAAAAGGACCTGTTCCTATAGGCTTATTAAGCAAATCAGTTTGTTTGTCCCAATCTGCAATAGCTACTTTACTCCAGATATGCTTTGGAATAATACCACGTTGTGAAAAGTTTGATAATGCTGGTGCATACACTTTAGTATATGTAAAACTTATTGTATTTTTATCAATAACTTTTATTCCACTAATAGAATCTGCTTTTCCATCATGATAATCTTGTGCCCCAACTATTTTTGAAATTTCATTAAATCTTGATCCTGTATACTTTGGATCAGCAATGCTGGTAAATGTAAATGCAACATCATCTGCTGTAAAATCTTCTCCATCATGCCATTTAACATCTTTTCTTAAATTAAATGTTAACGTAAGATTATCATCTGAAAACTCATATTTTTCTGCAAGACCTGGCTTGTAGTCATTGTTTTCATCTAATAAAATCAATGGCGAGTATACTAAGTTATTTACATTGTTATCATATGTTGTATTTGATAACAATGGACTAAATAAACCTTTTGGTGAAGATTCTAATGCATACCTAAGCACTGATCCATCACTTGATGATTGGCTAGTCGAAGATGAATTAGTCACTGGTATTTCTGCAGATGTAGATCCACAACCACTTAATAGTGATAATGAGACTATTGTCAAAAGTATCCCTGTTAAAATTTTGTTTTTTCTATAAATCATAATTATTCCCCTTTTCCATAAATATATTGATTAATACACTAAATCTACTGTCACATATTTTGTAAAGTCAAACTTAATTACTGTATTTATTGAAGATACTTTTCTGTTTACAAGTGACTTACATCAAATTATTTATTTCAATAATTCAATTCAGAGTATTTCCATAGGCTTAGTATAAAGTGTAAATATTAAAATGTCAATAAAACCCTATAAATAAATAAATTATATTAAATTGTTATATTTTCTAATAATTTAAAGCAACTAAAAAAAGCACGCCATCCGATCATGGATAGGTTGTGCTTCTCTATATTTTTCTTATTTCATTACATATTTGCTCGTTGTTTTAATTCACAAATCTAAAAAGTTTATAGTTTTGATTTAATTCCATCATAAACATATCTTAAATAATCTACATCAACATTATTTTTAATTAGATTATCTAATCTTTCTTCTACCATTTTCATTGTATCTTTCGCTTGATTTAAATCCTTATCCTTAATACAGGTATTTGCATAAGCTAATAAATAATCTACTTTTAAAACCTCTTTTGCTAAATCTTCTCTATCTTCATTTACTAACTTCACTAATAGATAATATATTTTAGGAGTAGTTGTATTCTTAGTTTCTTTTAGTATATCTGTATTTCTGCTAGTTTTCTTTGGCATAAGTTTTAAACACCTCATTTCCACAAAATTATATCATTGAAATTTATAATTTTCTAGCATTACTATGAAATTATTTTTTTATTTAAAACTTACATCTTATTATATAAGAACTTAACCATATTAAAGACCTCATATAAATTTTTCATGAAGTTTTTTAGTATTAAACTTATAACTATCTAATAGCTTTTAATAATTTTTCTTATTATCGTTATATATTCAATAGTTAAACCTGTTAATTCATTTATTAACTCATCACTCATACACTTTTTAATAGCTATTTTAGCAGTTTCTATTGCTTTTTCTTGTTTACCTTTTTGCTTGCCTTCATTAATCAACATTATACCTAACTCAGTCATTTTTATCTCCTCTCTTACTTTATATAACTTCATATTTCCATCATTACCATCGACATCCTCCAACTCTGACACTCCAATTCCTCATTTTTCTAACAGTCTGCTCTCTTCGATATGCATAAAATTCCTTTTCGGCTTGTGATCTTCTTTTAATTATATCCCTGATTGTGTTTTTTGTTAGTTCCTTTGGCGTCATAGCTTTCCACCATCCTTCTGTATATTTATAATGTAATTATCTCAAACTTATAATAAATTTAAATACATGTATTGTTAATTAAATGTTATATTTTAATACACTTCATATTGTAGACCTACTATAAATTTATAGTTGACAATATATTTATCCATATGTATACTTAAAAAGAAATTAAGGGGGGGACTACATATGAAATTAAATTTATCAATTAAAGAGATAACACTAGTAGGAATGTGCTCTGCACTTATGGTTATCTTTTCTCAGCTTTCAATTCCACTACCATTTACTGCAGTACCTGTAACTCTGCAAATTTTCGGAGTAGTAGTAATATCAGTTATAGTGGGAGCTAAAATAGGAACAATCTCAATAATTATATTTGAACTTCTTGGTGCTATTGGTCTGCCTGTTTTCGCAAATTTCAGTGGTGGATTCAGCATAATTATTGGGCCAACAGGTGGCTATATTATAGGATTTATTATTATGGCATTTTTAATCGGATATGCATCATATGCACAAAATAAAATAGTACTATTTATTGCATCATACATTGCAGTAACCGCCGATTTACTTCTCGGAACACTTTATCTAAAATTTATATTTGGAATGAGTATGCAGGCTGCACTTATAGCTGGTTTATATCCATTTATAATAAAAGATTTTATCACAATTGCTGTTGCTGTTTTGGTAGGATTAAGAGTAAAAAAGAGTGTTAAAAGTATACTTATAAGAAATGTTGTTGCTTAGACCACATCATATAAATTGCATATTTTTTTATAGAGGATTTGGTTATAATAATCATTTTATAGAAGAGATTAATAACATTTTAACTTTATTTAAGAAAAATCCTAATACTAAAATTAAACTTACTATAAAATGTGATAATTTATGTGTTAATTGTCCAAACAAGCAGTTAAGTGGTGTCTGTATAACAAAAGAAAAAGTAGATAAATTAGATTATAATACTTTACAGATATATAATTTAAAAGAAAATGAAGAGTATACGTTTAAGCAAATAATAGATATTATTTATAAAAATTTTGATAAATATAAATTCCATAAAATATGCAGTACTTGTAATTGGTACAAGCAAGGAGTTTGCAATGAAGATATCATTAAAGAACAATTAGAAAAATGGAACTTATAAGTATAGATATCATTAGTTAGAATTATAGCTGGGCATATTAAAGGAAATAGCGAGTCAAAGATGCAAAATAGACTAGCATACTGACTTGTTATTTATTTTAATATGCCTTATGTCTATATGTTACCGAAATGAAGGGTACTCTTATGTAACACTACACAAAAGAGCACCCTTCATTTCCAGTTTGGAATATATTTTAAGTATAATTTATAAGTTGTATATCTCTAGATACCTGAATTATAACTTTTAATTATAAGCATCTTATCTCCATCTTTTTGAAACTTATAATCTGTTTTTTCTATCTTCACATCATAGTTCTTATTATAATGGTTCATAATTGGCCGAAGTAAACTTGATTCCTTAGCATCTAAATCTAAAATTGGGAAAATGCGAATTTCTTTGCAGATTCTAAGCATTTCGTCTATTGCTTTTATATGAAAATCTAGGCCTAGCTGTGTATATAATAATAGAAAATGTGAGCTTAATCCTATGTCAAAATGCTTATCTGAAAAATTTGTTTTATTAGGTAGTTCATGAGCTATATATCTTTTTTCACTCTTTCCACTCTCAAAATCATCTATAGAATCATTCATTGCACCCATTCTTATTTTTTCTAATTCATCTAGATCCTTTATGGTTGTCCAACGGAAATTATCTTTATTTTCTTCCATTTGTTTCATTACAATATCTTTTGTTTCTTGTATTCTATTAATTAATTGTTCTTTTGTAAATTGATAAATAGGATCAAAAGATGTTACATTATTTTTTAATTTCGTCATTTCTACATTAAAGCTTGCAGGTCCATCTCCAAAACTTGCAATTGCTGTTTTTAAATTTTCGGTGCTTAATTTAAACATTGTTTTATATTCTTCTAAAGTTCGGCCCCAAGGAGCTACTGATGATAATTCAAACGCCATATTAAACGCCTTCCTTTTTCATAATTACTTAAAACCTTCTTTTAGATCCTTCACAAAATCAATTACTGATTGTTTTCCTTCAGCCATTCTCTTAACTATTGCACTTCCAACTATTACTCCATCACAATAGTCTTTAACTTCTTTTACAACTTCCTTTGAAGAAATTCCAAAACCAATACACATTGGAACATCTACTATTTTTCTAACTTCTTCTAAGTATTCATGAGTTCCACTATCTAAAGAAGTTCTTTCTCCTGTAGTTCCATTATTTGAAACACAATATACAAAGCCTTTTGCGTCTTTAGTTATAGCTGCTATTCTGTCTCTTGATGTTCTAGCTACAAGTGGAATTAAGTAAATTCCACTTTCTTCGCATAGTTTACTCAGTTCTCCTCTTTCTTCAAGTGGAACATCTGGTACTATAAGCCCATCTACCCCATTTTTTGCTGCTTCTTTTAAGAATTTTTCTATTCCATTGAAATATACAACGTTAAAATAAACCATAATTACAACTGGTACTTCTGAAGATTCTCTTACAAGCTCTACACATCTAAATACATCTTTAAGCTTTGTTCCATTATTAAGAGCTTTAGTATATGCATTTTGTATTACAGGACCATCTGCAAGTGGATCACTAAATGGTACCCCAATTTCCACTACAGTTGCACCTTCTTTTTCTAATGCGACTATTAAATCAGCAGTTTCTTCAACAGTAAAATCTGCGCCACATGTTACGAAAGGTATAAGTGCCTTCCCCTTATTTTCTTTTACTTTGTTAAATGATACATCTATTCTATTCATTATTTATCACCTAGATATGCAAGCACAGCATCCATATCTTTATCTCCTCTCCCTGAAAGATTTATAATCATAATTTTATCGCTGCTTAGTGTTGGTGCTAATTTTTTAGCATAAGCTATTGCATGTGATGATTCAAGTGCTGGTATTATCCCTTCAATTTTTGTTAGGTACATAAATCCATCTACTGCTTCATCATCTGTTACACTTACATAAGTGGCTTGATTTGTTTCGCAAAGATATGCATGTTCAGGTCCAACTCCTGGATAATCAAGACCTGCTGATATTGAATAAGCTTCAAGTATCCCACCATCGTTATCCTGAAGAACATAACTTAACATTCCATGTAATATTCCTTTTTCTCTTTTTGCCATAGTAGCTGCATGCTTACCAGTTTCAATACCTTTTCCGGCACCTTCAACGCCTATAAGCTTAACTTCTTTATCATTAATAAATGGATAGAATATTCCTATTGCATTACTTCCACCACCAACTGGAGCTAAAATATAATCTGGAAGTCTTTTTTCAAGCTCTAAAATTTGCTTTCTTGCTTCATCACCTATAATTCTTTGAAAATTTCTAACCATAGTTGGATATGGATGAGGTCCAAGAGCAGATCCTATAATATAAAATGTATCCTCTACATTTGCTGCCCAATATCTGATTGCTTCAGTTACAGCATCATTTAAAGTTCCTTGTCCATTAGTAACAGGAACTACTTCTGCACCTAAAAGCTCCATTTTCTTAACATTCATGGCTTGTCTTCTTATGTCTTCTTCACCCATAAATACCTTACATTCCATTCCAAATTTTGCTGCAACTGTAGCTGTTGCAACACCATGTTGTCCTGCACCTGTTTCTGCTATAACCTTCTTTTTTCCCATTCTCTTAGCTAAAAGTACTTGACCTAATGCATTATTAATCTTATGTGCTCCTGTATGATTTAAATCTTCTCTTTTTAAATAAATTTTTGCTCCGCCTAAATCGCGAGTCATATTTTCAGCATAATAAAGTGGACTTGGTCTTCCAGTATAATATTTTAAATTATACATATACTCCTCTATAAATTCTTTATCATCTATTACTTTTTCATATGCTGACTCAAGCTCTATAAGCGCATTCATTACAGTTTCAGGAACATATTGTCCCCCAAAATCATTAAATTTACTATTCATTATTTTTTCCAACCTTTCTTCTATGCATTTTTTAATTGTTATTTTCTCTTACCTTATCTATTAGTATCTTCATTTTCTCAAAAGATTTTGCTCTCTTTCCATTTTCATCTATGATTTCAACTCCTGATGAAATATCAACCCCACTTGGATTCGTCTTAGCTATTCTTTCTATAACATTTTCTTCTGTTATTCCTCCCGCTAAGAAAAGATTGTATTTTTCATAACTATAATCAGTAGATTCTGTATTACAATTTTCACTAAAATATTCGCTTATCTTCTCTAGCGAATATGCTTCCCCACTACCTGGATTGTCTCCATCTATGAGAAAATTATCTATTAAATTATCCCCACTATTTTCATTACATGCTAAATGCTTATTACTTCCAATATATTTTTTTATACTTTCAACATCATTTATAGAAATTGCTTTCCATATTTTTATAGATTTATTTATACTTTTTTTTAATAACAATATAAACTTTTCATCTTCTTTTCCATGAAGTTGAACAATATCTAAAGGTATTTCTTTAATAACATCTAAAATATCATCTATTGAATTATCTTTAAATACTCCAACAATTTTTATTTTTTTATCTAATTTTAAGCTTAATTCATGTGCTTGTTCAGCAGTTACTTGCCTCTTACTTTTTGTAAACACGAACCCTATATATTCTGGCTTTAAAATATTTAAATATTCTATTTCTTCTTTATTAGTTATTCCACAAATTTTAATTTCAATCATATTAATTCCTCACATATTCAAATATTTATCTATATATATTGTAATAATTATTTTACAATTAGAAATCCCAATATATAAGTTGCTAAGTAGTATCTGAATATAGCTACCTAAAATCCAATTTTCTTTTGTACTTTGCATATATATATCCGAAACTAGAAATATCGCATAAGTTCAATTTTCACCTTAGGTATCTATTATTATTGATTCTTAAATTCTTTATATTTAGATTTGAACTCTGCATTGTCTATATTTCTCATAAATAGTTCTCCAATTAAAACCCCATCTACTCCAAATTCTTGTATCATTTTTAAGTCTTCAATACTCATAATGCCACTTTCAGCTATAATCACCTTATCTTTTGGTATACTTTTAATAAGTTCTTTAGTTGTATCTAAATTCACACTAAATGTCTTTAAATCTCTATTATTTATTCCTATAATCTCACAATCATATTTTAATGCTAAATCAAGTTCTTGTTTATTATGAACTTCAACTAAAGGTTCTAGGTTGAATCTTTTTGCTTCTTTATAAAACTCTCCTAAAGTTCTACCTAAAACACTAGCAATTAGTAAAATCGCATTGGCACCTATTACCTTAGCCTCATAAATTTGATAGAAATCTATTATAAAATCTTTTCTAATAATTGGAGTTTGTGAAATTCTTCTTATTTCTTTTAGATATTCATCTTTCCCTAGAAAGAAATCTTCTTCAGTTAAAATTGAAAATGCATCCACCCCAAGCGAATTATAATAATTTAATATTTCTTTTACATTAAAATCTTCTACGATTACTCCTTTTGAAGGAGAAGCTTTTTTAAATTCTCCAATTACAGATAATCCTTCTTTTTTTAATGCAATTTTGAAAGGATTTTTATAATTTGATTCTTTTTCAACTCTCATCTTTTCTAATGCTTGTTTTTCTAATTCTTTTATAGGAATTTCTTGTTTTCTTTTGTCTACTCTAATTTTTTTCTTTGCCACAATATCATCTAAAATCAAAAAATACCACCTCTTCTTTTTTATTAGGAAACTCGATTTGCATTCGCTCACTATAAATAAGTGATTCACACAAAATCGTAGATTTGAGTTTTCTACTTAAGTTTTGTAAGCTCTTTATACTTTTCATAGGCAGTTCCTGAATCAATAAGTTCACTGGCTTTCTTAATGCCATCTTCTAATGAATCAGTAATCTTTGCTACATAAAGTGCAGCTCCACTATTTAACACTACTATATCTCTTTGTGGGCCTATTTCACCTTTTAATACACTTAAGATTATTTTTGAATTTTCTTTAGCATCTCCTCCTTTAATATCTTCTAATTTTGCTTTTTTAAATCCAAGTTTTTCTGGATCTAACTTATAAATCTTGATTTTTCCGTTTTTAACTTCACATACGCTTGTAGTAGTAGTTGTTGTTATTTCATCTAGACCATCATCACCATGTACAACCATTGCTCTTTCTAGTCCAAGGTTTAATAAGACCTCTCCAATTGTTTCAATTAGATCTCCATCATATACTCCCATTAGTTGTCCAGTAAGTGGTGCTGGATTTGAGAGAGGCCCTATTAAGTTAAATATAGTTCGTGTTCCAAGTTCTTTTCTTTCATCTGCTACATTCTTCATAGCCCCATTGTATTTTGGTGCAAATAAAAATGCCATTCCATTTTCTTCAATTATCTTTTTACTTTCTATTTCATCAAAGTCAATTTTTATTTTAAGTTCTGTAAGCACATCTGCACTTCCACTTTTACTAGATACTGCACGATTACCATGCTTTGCAACTTTTGCCCCTCCACTTGCTGCAACTATTGCAACTGCTGTGGAAATATTGAAAGTCTTTCCTCCATCTCCACCAGTTCCACATGTATCTATTAAATGTTCTGTATTTTCTATTTCAACTGGAATTAAATTATCTCTAAGCGCTCTAACCGCACCTAATATTTGACTTGGAGTTTCTCCATTTATTCTAAGACCTATTAAAAATCCTCCAATTTGAGCAGATGTTGTTTCACCCCTCATTATTTGATTTATTACATCTCTTACGTCATTTTCAGTTAGGACTTCTTTTATAGCTAATTTTTTAATGGCATAATCTATTGTCATTTTAATCCCCCTTAAAATTTTAATATTGCTTATTACCTATATTGCTTATCTAATATCTCTAAGATTTCTAAACATCTGTCTACTTTTAGCAATTCACTAATATATTCGAGTTTTTTATTTCTCTAACAAATTATTCATTTAATTTATCATTACAAATGCTAATTACAAAATTTCCAATCATGTGTTTTCCCTTTGGTGTGTATATTGATTCTGGATGAAATTGAAGTCCAAAGACATTGTATTCTTTATGTTTAATTGCCATAATATCATTGCTTTCAATAGTTAACGCTATAATTTCAAGACTGCTTGGAAGTGAACTATTTTCAACTATTAGTGAATGATATCTCATAACATCTAGTTTTCTTGGAATCCCCTCAAATATATCTTTTCCTTTAACTTGAATTCTTGAAGTCTTACCATGAAAAATTTCATTTGCTCGTATTACTTTTCCACCATATGCAACTGCAATGCTTTGATGTCCAAGACATATTCCTAAAATCGGAATTTTGTCTCCTAATCTTTTTATAACTTCTATTGAAATACCTGCATTTTCTGGAATCCCAGGACCTGGTGAAATTACTATTCCTTTTGGATTCAATTTTTGCAGTTCTTCTACAGTTATCTCATCATTTCTAAAGACTTTAGTTTCTGCAAATTCACTTAAATATTGATATAAGTTAAATGTAAATGAATCATAATTATCTATTAAAGCTATCATCTTAGCACTTCCTTTAACACCATTAATTTATTTTGAATTTCTTCAAATTCTTTTTCTGGTACTGAATCATAAACAATTCCAGCTCCTGCTTGAAGGTAAGCCGTTTTATCTTTTAATATAATAGTTCTTATAGCAATTGCCATATCCATATCTCCACCATATGAAAAATATCCAACTGCACCTGAATAAATTCCTCTTTTGCAGTCCTCAAGATCTTCTATGATTTCCATGGCTCTTATTTTTGGAGCGCCTGATACAGTTCCAGCTGGAAGACAAGCAGCTATTGCATCAAATCCATCTTTAGTATCATCTATATCACCAACAACTTTTGTTGTTATATGCATCACATGAGAAAACTTTTCAACTTTCATAAAATCACTAACACAGACAGTACCGATTTTACTTATCTTTCCTATATCATTTCTTCCAAGGTCAACAAGCATCACATGTTCTGCAAGCTCTTTTTTATCTTCCATAAGTTCTTTTTCAAGTGCACTATCCTGCTCTGGCGTATCTCCTCTTTTTCTTGTACCAGCTATAGGATTTGTAATAACCTTATCGCCTCTAACTGATACAAGGCTTTCTGGGGATGATCCTATAACTTGATAAAGATCATAATCTATTAAAAACATGTAAGGTGAAGGATTTTCTTCTCTAAGCCTTCTGTATATTTCAAGATATGATTTTTCAGTTGAGCAAGTCATTCTTTGAGATAATACAACTTGAAAAATATCTCCAGCTAGAATATGTTCTTTTACCTTTTTTACATTTTCAATAAAAGTTTCTTTGGATGTATGAAACTTAAACGATATATCTTTTTTCTCTTCTGATGCTTCTGTAAGTATTGGTTTATAGAGAAGACTATTTACGTATTCAGTTTGTGATTCAATTATCTCATCATATTCTCTATAATCATTTTTTAAAATATTATCTACAACATAGATTTTATGAGTAAAGTGATCATAGCAAATATATCTATTATAAAAATTAAATTTTATTGTAGGAAATTTTAAGTCATCTTCATTTTTAAACTCAAGCTTCTTTTCATATAATTTTATACAGTCATAAGCCATATATCCAATTGCTCCACCTTTAAAAGAAAATGCATTGCTCTCTTTATCAAATTTTATTTTAATTTCTTCTTTAAGTCCATCTATCTCTGCTTGCCCATCACCGCAAATTTCTTTATAAGGATCTTCGCCCATAAATGAATATCTTCCAAAGTAATTTTCTTTACTTCCGCTTTCGAAAATAAATTTTCTTTTCCCCTTAAACCCATCAAAAATTTTTATAGGTGTAATTTCATCTCCTCTAAATTCGCTTATTAAAGAAAATATATTTTCAGATCTTTTTTTCTCATTAAAACTTTCTTTTGAAATATTAATCATAATTCTTCCCCCTTAAGTAATAAGTGAGAGTCCAAATCTATGATTTGGTTTCTCAAATTTCTCTGTGCTGGTGCTTTCCATCAGCTGACTCTTATTTTTTGTAAAAAAAGAGTCACTTCATTCCCTAGAGTTTGGGATGAAGTGACTCATTATGCCACCCAAATTTTAATACAATAGGATACTATTTCATTTAAAATCTATAATCTTAGTTTTTAATTAAAATGTGTTTTAATAATTTTAATCACTAAGTATTTTTCTCAAAAAATCTATTAAATATTCTTGTGAAAATAACTCTCTAAAATATATATTTTCTAAATTAAATAATATTAAAATATAAACAAAAAAAATCTCATCCTAAATTAGGACGAAATGTTATGATTTCGTTATACCACCTATGTATATACTTTATCAGATACTAATAAATGAAATTCTTAAAAGCTATATTAAACTAGACAATCTTATCTATATTTGCTTTTAGAATAAATATAAACATCAGTTTATATCTTTCATAATTTATATCCTGTCATTTTAACGGCTGACTACCCGTACATTCCTAATCTTAAAAATTTCAAAATGTCACCTCAAAGACCCATTCAATAATACTTACAGTATTCGAATCTCACCAACTTCGAATTCTCTTTACACTAAATTTTATTATCTACTATTCTTATCACAGGCTTTAGTTATATAAAATATATTGTTAAATTAATAAGAGTCTAACATATCCCTTTACCTTTTGCAAGACTTTATCTATATATTACCCCATAAAAATCAAAAAATAAGAGTAATAAAGATTTTATCCCTATTACTCTTATTTAAGATGTTTTGTAATTTCTTTTTAGCATAGTGTCTAACTATATTTTAACATATTCCAACAAAATATACTATACTAATTTTATAGTATTTATCATTTTATCTTTTTTATGTATTTTTTCAAAATTTATTCTTTAGCTGATTCAATTTTTACATACATTAGGTATGATCCTTCTTATTATTAAACCTATATTTTTCATCTGTTATATTTTTAAATAAAAAATATACCTACAATACTTATAGTAGGTATATTACAATATTGAATATAACACATAATAACCTTTTCTTAATTTAAAGTTTGATTTTAGGGCACAACTTATAATTCTAGAAGCACCCACAAAATCTTCGGTAAAAAGGATAACTATCTACCTTTATTATGATAGTTTATATATAATACATATCTTCTTTATTATTTTTCTTATAATCATTAACTAGATCTTCTAAAGTTATAGAGTTGAAAAATTCACTTATTTTATTATTTATAACATTCCATAAATTTTCACTTATAAAATTTTCTATTTCATTTTCATCCTTTTCTATATCTATTAACAGCAAATCTCCTTCTAAAACGCTTAGAATATCTCCAATTGTAAATTCTCTAGACTTTTTAGCCAAAAAATATCCACCTTGAGATCCCTTTTTAGCATTTATTACTCCTCCTTTTCTAAGTGAAGAAAATATTTGCTCTAAGTATCTCTCCGATATTCCTTGTCTTTCTGAAATACTTTTTACTGTAACCATTTCAGAAGATGAATACATACATATATCTATTAATGCTCTTAATCCATATCTACCTTTTGTCGAAATTTTCATAAAATCACCATATCTTAGCCTTTCTTTTTATTTAATTATATTAACACATATTTAGAAAATAAATTATTAACATATGCTTTATATACAAAAACTTTATATAAAGCCATTTTTTACTCAATAAAAGCTTATTCTAATCAGTATTCCTATATTTTTAGTATATATTTATATTATATACTAAAAATATCGTTGTAAGCTATACTTTTTAAGTTTAATATATAAATACCCATTAATTTTAAAATATAGCGATATTCTTTGCTTTATTTGGTTAATTAATTGACAACTTTAAATAAGTAATTATATTATAGAGGGTAGTGCTTAAGTTAAAACCAAAACATTAACTTAATCATTAATAATTTATTATGAAAGGTATGAAAAATATGGATTTTAAAAATTTAGGTCTTAGTGACGATTTAATAAAAATACTTAAAAATACAGGAATTACTCTTCCTACCCCAATTCAAGAACAAAGTATATCTCTTATAAAAGAAGGAAAAGATATAATTGCAGAAGCCGCTACTGGAACTGGTAAGACACTTGCCTTTTTACTTCCTCTTTTTGAGAATATAAATTTGAGTTCTAATGAAATTCAAGCTCTAATTTTAACTCCAACAAGAGAACTTGCTATTCAAATAACAAATGAAGCTAATAAACTTAAAGAAGCTAAAGATATAAATATATTAGCTCTTTATGGTGGTAAGGATATTTCATCTCAGTTAAAAAAATTAAATAATAATGTTCATTTAATAATTGCAACACCAGGTAGACTTTTAGATCATTTAGCAAGAAAAACAATTGATTTAAGTAAATTAAGGACTTTCATTCTAGATGAAGCCGATCAATTACTACTTATGGGCTTTAAAAACGACGTTGAATCTATTGTAAACCAAATGCCTGCGAGTAAGCAAATGCTATGCTTCTCTGCTACTATGGATTCTGCGGTTAAAAAACTAGCTTATAGGTATATGAAAGATCCAATTGTAGTTTCTATAGCTAAAAAAGAAGTCACTTTAAGTGCAATTAAGCAAGATGTGGTTGAAACTACTGATAGAAATAAAAGAGACTCTTTATGTAAAGTATTAGATGAAGATAACCCATTTATGGCTATTATATTTTGTAGAACTAAACGAAGAGTTGATGAACTTGAAGCAGTTTTACATACTCGCAAATATAATTGCGTGAAATTACATAGTGACATTCCACAAAATAAAAGAGAAAGAATAATGAAGTCATTTAGAAATTTAGATATTCAATATTTAATTGCTACTGATGTCGCAGCAAGGGGCTTAGATATAAATGGAATAACTCATATTTATAACTATGATATTCCAGAAAGTGTTGAAAGCTATATTCATCGTATTGGCAGAACAGGAAGAGCTGGTGAAAGTGGCTATACTTGTATGTTTATAGATCCTAAAAACATGAGAGAATTAGAACAAATTGAACAGACAATTAAATTAAAAATTCCTAGAAGACATGTAGAAATTTAAATATATTTGAGTTTTTATAAACAGATTAAAATTATTTAAAATTTATAGCAACACAAAGTCTAAAATACTTTTGTGTTGCTATTTTCAATTATCAATTAAGATAATATAAAAATATATATTAATTAATGATGAAAACTAACCTTGTTTGAAGGATTTGATACTGGATTATTCTTTAAATGATCTACTTCCTTACGTAGATCACGAAGTAATAAAAATATCATATCACGGCTAACACCGTGACGGATTAAAATACGTTGTACTGTTATATCTTTACGGTTACTTGGAAGTGGATAGGATGCAATCTGCCAGCCATGCATTCGTAATCGATCTGAAAGATCATAAAGTGAAAATCCAGCTGCAGCTTCATCCTTTAAGGAATAACACACTGCGGGTATACCACCGTAACCATTATATAATACTTCGAATAAATCTATTTCTCCAAGCTGCTTACCTAAATACTGAGCTGTACTAGCACATTCATCCTGAATTGCAGTGTAGCCCTCACGACCCAGTCTCAAAAAATTGTAATATTGAGCAATAATTTGACCTGCTGGCCTCGAAAAATTCAGCGCAAACGTCGGTACTTTTCCTCCTAGATAGTCGACATTAAAGATTAATTCTTGAGGTAAATCAGCAACAGTTCTCCAAACCACCCATCCAACACCAAGTGGAGCCATACCAAATTTATGACCTGACGCGTTAATAGATTTGACCCTAGGAATACAAAAATCCCACTTGAGATTCTTCTGGATAAATGGTGCTACGAATGCTCCACTAGCTCCATCTACATGAATTGGAATGTCAAAGCCTGTTTCATTTTGAATCACATCTAGAGCTTTAGCTATCTCCTCCACAGGTTCATAGATGCCAGTAAATGTGCTACCCAAGGTTGCAACCACACCGATTGTGTTTTCATCGCAATAATCCTTTAGTTGATCCGCTTTAATACCTAGCTCATCTCCGATTAAAGGAATTTCTCTAATTTCAACATCAAAGTATCGTGCAAATTTATGCCAACATATTTGTACAGGTCCACATACAAAGTTAGGCTTATCCGTAGATTTCCCCTGAGACGCACGATGCTTTCGCCAGTGCCATTTAAATGCTAATCCCCCAAGCATTGCCGCCTCACTAGATCCGGTTGTTGAACATCCAATCGTATCTTTTTTTTCAGGTGAATTCCAAAGATTTGCCAATATGCTCACACATCTTTGTTCAATTTCAGCAGTTTGCGGATATTCATCCTTATCTATCATATTTTTGTCAATTGATAGATCCATCAGATCACGAACTTCGTCTTCAATATAGGTAGTACAAAATGTTGCTAGATTTTGACGTGCATTTCCATCCATAAAAAGCTCATCGTACACCAATTGCCTAATCACGCTTGGATCAGAAATTTTTTCAGGTAATTCATTTTTTGGAATCTGAGCCTTAAATATTGAATTAGTATAAAGATCTTTAAATCCTTCGTCATCTCTCTTTTTCTTATAATGATGCAATGTCATCTTTTATTCCACCTCTTATATATATATTACTTTCGCTATCAAGTATTTAATTAATGCATCTTTAGAAATAACAACCCACTTAGAAATCTAAGTGGGTTTGTTTTTTATTCAATGATTTCTAATACTGGTCTATATCCAACTGTTGTATAGCTTACTTCTTTTTTTACATCATTGAAATAAGTATTAGAATAAAATCCTCTTATTATACATGATTTATCATGTTTTGTGTTTTGTGTGAGACTACAAATATTAACCCAGTGCCATAGATTATTATTTTTTCCATTTAGCTTATCTAAAACATTCTTCCTCATTTTATCATTTTTATCATATTCAGTTGACACTGGAAGTCCTAAAATTTCATTTTCATTTACTATATACCTATTCCATTCATTATCTAGATCATCCTTCTTTTTATCTCCACCTTTTAATAGTCTTAACATATACTTTTGTCCATCTATAATAACTACTTTACCAAATACTAAATTTTGATTATCTAACTCATCCCATGATATTCCTGTTAAGATATTCCTATCACAAATTAAAAGTTTCTTATTATTATCATTGATTTCTATCCATGATAATTTATTTTCATCACTTTTATCAGTATTTCTGATTTCTATTTTTTCTCCCATATATTGATGAATATTCTCATCTTTAACTAGATCTGCCGGGCATTTTTGTTTTACACCACTTAAATATAAAGTACCAAACTTTCTTATATTTCCAGTTTCATATTTATCATCTTTCACAATTTCTTGTTCCTGTTTATTCTTTCTTAATTTTTTTTCTAATACAGTACCACCTAAAACTGCTAAAGCAGCAAATAGAGTTCCTGTCCCTATTAACGTATTCTTTTTATTTTTATTCATATACCCATCCTCACTTTGCTGTAGTTATTTTGTGTATATTATACCCTACTTCATTATAAATATTATATCTTTTAATATATTCTTCACTTAAATTGAAAATGCTCATAATGAAAATCTTCAATTTTGAGGTTACTATTTTTAAATTGTTTTTTTAAATTATCTCTCATTGGTTTTGGACCGCAAAAGTAAACATCAATACTTTCATCTGTATTTATATATTTACATATCTCTTTTACTGATAAAAACCCTTTTTCTTTTGAATTAAACAAATGTAATCTTAAGTTATCATGACTTAAAGATTGCAACTCATCTACATAAGCTGCTTCCTCTTCATTATTATAGGCATAGAAAAAGTCAATTGAAAAATTTGTTGGTATACTATCTTGAGAAAAACTCCTAAATGGTGTTATTCCTATTCCACCTGCAATCCATATTTGATTTTTAACACCTGATTTATAGTTGAATCTTCCATGAGGTCCTGATACTAAAAATTCATCATCAACTTTAAGTGTATCAAATAAAGCTTTTGTACCATCCCCTAATGCTTTGATTGTAAATTGCAATTCTCCTTTTTTAGGTGCTTGACTTATAGTAAATGGATGAGATGAAAATTTATTGTCCTTATTTAATATTTTTAAGAAAGCAAATTGACCTGGTTTAAAATTTATATCTTCACCTAATGCAATCCCTGTAATTTCTAATGTACCAGTAGCTACTGTTTCTAATTTTTTAACTTTAAACTTATATTTAAAAGAGATTTTTTCATAAAAGAATATACTGTAAATTACAGATACTAATCCTATGAAATTTATAATATCTAACCATATACTAAAAGGCGCCATTGAAAAAGTAGCATAAGTTGCGCTTCCGTAGTAATGATAAATGCCAAATGCATATGGAATAAACATAAACTTATGAATTACTTTCCATCTTTCATAATTTAATTTTTTTGCAACAATGGCAATAAGTATAAGTATAATAAACAAATACATACTGAAAGATCCATACATAGCATAAGGATCTCTCGGTATCTTTATTCCTGCTGCCCTTTCACTGTCTTTACCAATACTTATTGTTATATTGTGAGCAACAACCAAGATAAGTGCAGAAATACTTAAATATTTGTGATAAAGATATGACTTATCTAAACCATCAAATATATAATCCAAAACTTTATGTCTAGTAGAAATGAAATTTATAAATCCAAAAGCTACTAAGGCAAATGCAGCTAATAATTGTGAATATCCACTCATTGCAGAAATATCTCTTATTGGTTTAATAAATAGCCATAATATCCACGTTATTATCATACTGAGCAAAATTACTATGAGTCCTAATTTTTTTTTCATTATAACAATCTCCCTTATTTTCTGTATATGTAATTAATCTATGCAATCACTATTATTTAAATCTGAAAACATGAAACAGCTTCTTATTCTTAAGTAAGATGAATAAAGCCCGGCTACAAATGTTACATAAATAATGCAATTAACTATAAGTGTAATATTATATTGTCCAGAGTATCTATAAATACAAACAATACCCGGAATAATAAAGAACGTAGCAGCTACTATCCTTCCAATCTTGTCAAAAACAAATGGATTTTCTGAAGATTTATTATTATTATTCATAAATCTTGATGTAATTACAAATTCAGTAAATTTAAAACACATAAAACCTAAGAACCATAATGGTAAAATTTTAATATTTATTAATGTTACGTATGAAATAATTATGTATAATAAATCAGCAAATACATCAAGTTTGGCTCCTATTTTTGAAACAGATTTTGTTTTTCTTGCAATTTTACCATCTAATAAATCCGAACAACAAATAGCTAAAAATAGTATTATTAGATTAATTGTTAGGTCTTGCCCATATATAAATTGTCTAACAATAGTGTCTACAAATAAAAAAGACATTATTATCCTTGCTATTGTAATTATATTAGGTATAGATTTAATTATTCTCTTCATATATGTTCCCTCATCTTTTAGATTATTTAAGTGTTAAACTTAACCTTTATTGATAATATTATAAATAAAATATATTATTAAATAATTATTATTATTTTCATCTTACCATATTTAAACAATAAATAATATAATAAATTAAAATAACTTGTACACTCTTATAGTTAGTCGTTTTTCTACTCTAGTATTCTATATTAGGTCCGTGAAAGAAAATAGCAACTTAAGACAATATGGACCTTGACAGTATAAGTCCAACTAGGTTCATCCGAAGTTTAACTTATACAACTCATTTTTTTCTAATCTCATTTATATAGATCTCCTGCTAAATAAAGCAATTTATTTAAATCTTCTATAATATATTCCTTATTATCTTTTTTCAAAATTCCGTCTAAACAAAACTTATTTAACACTCTATTCAGATGTCTATAACTTGTTCCTAACAGCTCAGATATTTCACTATAACTTTCTTTAAATATAAATTTTTTGATTTTATTATTATCTGGCTTTATGAATGCAATCATATAACTCGCAAGTCTATTTTCAAGTGGGTATAGCAAATTTATTGAACTATTATTGCTATTGCTAGTAAGCTTTTCTCCTAAATACTCACATATATTTAATAAGAATTTACAATCTTTTATAAGATTACTCTTCACATTATCAATTCTAATTGCAATACAAAATGTATCTTCTATTGCTTGGACACTGCAATCTGTAGAATTACCTCTTATAAATTCAACATCACCTATTATCTTAAGTGGGGTATAAAAAGATAATAATAATGATCTACCATTTTTCAGATGCTTGGACACCTTAGCTTTTCCATCGACTAAAAAGAACATATTTTCTAATCGTTCTTCTTCTTTACATATGTAATCATTTTTATTAAACATATATAAAGTCATATATTCCCTCATATTATCTGAAAATAACTCTTCTAGTTTGTATGTTTTAATATATTCTTCAAGTTTATTTCTATTTTCTATTTTAATCAATATACTCACTCCTGCTATAAATATAATTTCTGAACATGACATTAGTCCTACATATATTTATTATAATAACTTAAACTATAGATGCCAAACTAAAATGGCCTAAATTAAATATTTTCATTAAGGAGATACTTATGTATAATTTTTTATCGTTATTAATCGGAGCTCTTGTTGCAATTATGGTTGCTTTCAACGGTGAATTATCGCGTGGACTTGGTACCTATTCTTCTTTAGTCATAATTCATCTTGTTGGATTTATACCTATTTTAGGGATAATGTTTTTTAAAAGAATAAAGATATCTTTTAAAAATTCACTACCCTTATATCTTTATAGTGCTGGCGCTATAAGTGTTTTCACGGTCATGTTTAATAACTTAAGTTATCCAGTACTTGGAGTTTCCATTCCTGTAGCCTTAGGACTTTTAGGTCAATTAATAGCTTCAATAGCATTTGATCATTATGGATTTTTGGGTACTCCGAAAATACAATTTAATAATAAGAAAATTATTGGATTATTAGTTATCGTAATAGGAATTTCTATTATGACATTTATGTAAGGCTCAATCAAAAAAATAACAAGTACATCTGCATAAGAGGGAGGAAAATATTATATGTTTTTTGTATTAATTTCAATAGTCTCTGGTGGCATTGTCGTAATTTCTAGGATTCTTAATACTAGACTTTCTGAGAAAGTAGGTTTATTACAATCTAGCTTTTTTAATTATTTTACTGGCTTGTTCTCTGCACTGATATTATTTGCTATTTTTAAGGATAAAGTTATATTGATTCAATTTTATAGCATTCCATTTTGGGCTTATTTGGGTGGTATATTAGGCATAGCTGTTGTTATATTATCTAGTGTCGTAACTCCTAAAATGTCTTCTCTCTACATTACTTTAGTAATATTTATTGGTCAACTTTTTACAGGAATTATTATAGACTGTATAACGCTTAATACAATCCCATTTGCTAAAATTCTAGGCGGGATATTAGTTGTTGCAGGCTTAGCATATAATTCACATATAGATTCCTTGATAGAAAAACTTGCTCAAGCTGATTAAAAACTAAGATTACAATAAAACTGGCTGTTGCAAAATAGAAATCTTATATATAACATATCTATAAATATAAATTCATACCATTTCTTTTAAGCCATTCATGCTTTTCTTTATAGTCTGGCATTATTTCTTCTACCCTATTCCAAAAATATTTTGAATGATTTCTGTGATCCATATGACACATTTCATGAACCACAATATAATCTAACACATCGGCTCTTGCCATACTAATTCTCCAGTTAAAAAGAATAGCATTTTTACCAGTGCAGCTTGCCCATCTTCTTTTTTGTTCTTTTACTCTTATATTTGTCACTTTATCTTTAAAGTTATCTGCGTAATAAGCTATTCTTTTCGTGACTATTTTAAGGGTTTCTGCCCTGTACCATTTTTCTAATGCTATTTTTATACTGTCTTCTTCTAATGTATTTGTCTGTATTATAAATTTATTATTTAGATCTGCTTTATTTAAAAACACATTTTTTGACTTATCAATTAATTTGTCATTTGCATTATAATAATATTTATCAATAAACAATTTATTTGACTTTAAATCATTATAATCTTCATTAATTAATTCAACAGTTATATTTTTTCTTTTTTTATCTAAGATCAAATGCAAAGGATATTCTTCTCCTAAATACATTAGTGTGCTATCTTCAGTAATTTCCCTTGTAATTTTTTTCGAGCCCCTTATTTTTATTTCAGCTTGCTTTTTTACAATCCAATCAGCTTTATTCTGTATAACTTGAAAGATATATTCTTTAGTAGTCCTTAAAGGTGCACTGACAATAACGTCTCCATTCTCTTCTATTTTAATGGAAATAGTTTTCCTTTTTCTATGTACTATATCAAATTCTATTTTTTTATTTTTATATTCAATTTTTGATTTCATTACTTCCTCCAAATATTACAAACATAGATACCAAACTTTTAAGTTACACTTATATCCGTTTCCTATATATCCCAATATATGAATAATTGTGCATATTTTTATGGAGAATTACATAAAAATCTTAAGTAAGCATAACAAGTACATGTCCCCTCATTTAATTAAGCATATTATACGCATAAGTATAGTCTTCACTTTGAATATCTATCCTTGTACTTCACAATGCATTGCTGCATCAGCTTTCTCCCAAGAAACTAAATATCCTTGTCCATGTGAACAAAATACAGATGTTGACGTATGTTCTATATCAGCATTCTTATCATATCCTTTATTAGCTATTACCTCTTCACTATCATGGCAAACATCATACCCATCATATATTAAGCTTATACTTCCTTTGCCCTTAGAAAATGCTACAACCTCCATACTATAATCCATAAATAGAGCTACAGGACCTCTTCCATTTATGATAACTCTATCTTCTTCTACTTGCACTGGTTCAAAAGTTCCATGTAATTTTGGTATATCTGATAACACTCTTCCTATATAATCAGTTGAAACTTCTATCGTAAACTTATAATATGGCTCTAATAATACATTTTCTACTTTTTCTAAACCTTGCCTTAATGCTCTAAATGTGGCCTCTCTAAAATCGCCTCCACAAGTATGCTTATTGTGAGCCCTACCAATTAAAAGAGTGACTTTTATATCTGTTATACTCGAGCCTGTTAAAAGTCCATGATGCTCTCTTTCAAAAATATGAGTCCTAACTAAATTTTGATTTCCAACAGTTAAATTATCACTATGGCATTTATTTTCAAAAGTTATTCCACTATTTCTGGGTAATGGTTCAATCTTTAGATGTACCTCCGCATAATGTCTTAACGGTTCGAAATGACCACATCCTATAGTTTCTTTAGCTATTGTTTCTTTATAAAGTATTTGACATGATCCAAATTCAACTTTTAAATCAAATCTTTTCTCTACTACTTCTTTTAAAATCTCCAATTGAATTTTCCCCATTATGTGTACGTGAAGTTCTTGCAGCGTTTCATTCCAAATTATATTTAATGCTGGATCTTCTGATTCTAACATTTTGAAGTACGCTAAAACTTTGCGTATATTACAAGATGTATCAAAAATAACTTTAGACATTAAGGTTGGAGTCATTTCATAGTGAGTTTTTTCTTTTAAAGTTCCAATTCCATCACCAGCTATAGCACTTAAGATCCCTGAAACTGCAAATAAATCTCCAGCTTTCACGCAATCTACACTCTTAAATTTACTTCCATTATATATTCTTATACTACTTACTTTTTCTCTAATTTCACTTTTGTAGCTTGGTTTATTATTAATTTCAGCATCGCAAGTTAATACGTCTTCTATCTCTTTTACTTCTCCACCATAGCTAATTTCATCTCTAACTCTTAATTCTCCAGTCAATGCTTTAATGAAAGTTATTCTACTCCCACTTTCATCATGACGAATCTTATAAACACGCCCTGAGAATTCTTCTTTTTCATTATACTTAGTATACGTTAACTTATCTATAGCATCTAAAAATTCTACTATTCCCTCATCTTGAAGTGCTGAACCTGCAAAACAAGGAAACACTTTGCTTTCTTTTATAAGCGTTTTCAGGGTATCAATCCAAAGCCTATTATCATAACATCCATTAATATATTTTTCTAAAAGATCATCATCATATTCACTTATGTACTCTATAAGTTGTTCACTTAAATTGGTTTCCTTGAGATTTATCGAATTATTCATATCTTTTTTATCATAATTAATTTCCAAGAAATTATCATCTATATAACATACATCCTTGGATAAATCTTTTTTTATTTCTTTAATAACTCTTTCTTTATCTGCTCCAACTCTATCCAACTTATTAATAAAAAATATACTTGGAATGTTATGTTTTCTAAGTAAATTCCATACGGTCTTAGTATGGCCTTGAACTCCTTCAACGCTACTTATAATAATTATTGCATAATCCATAATTTGAATTGCTCTTTCCATTTCTGCACTAAAATCAATATGTCCTGGAGTATCGACCAAATAATAAGTAGAATTTTTAAATTCAAATATCCCTTGGTTTGAGAATACAGTAATACCTCTTTCTTTTTCAATGCTGTGGCTATCTAAAAATGCATCTTTATGATCCACTCGTCCTCTGTTTCTTATGCTATTGGTATGGAAAAGTACTTGTTCTGAAAATGTAGTTTTACCTGCATCGACATGAGCTAATACTCCTATTGTCTTTTTCATAAAACCATCCTTACAATCTATTATTATTTTAAATTGGATATAATAATAGTTCTTATCCTCTCTGTCAAATCCTTCTCTTCTTCTCTTGATAAAGTTTTCGTCTCTATAGCTTCTCCAAAAACGACTTTTATCTTTGTAGGCACAAACTTCCTATTATCTTCGTAAGCTCTAGCTGATCTATCTATACTTACTGGTATTATTGGTGCTTTAGACTTAGTTGCAAGCTTTAAAGCACCTTTTTTAAATTCTCCAACTTTTCCTTCTTTATTTCTAGTCCCTTCTGGAAATATGACCATTGAATATCCTTCTACTATATTTCTCACGGCATTATTAATTGACTTAATAGCTTCTCTTGGATTCTCTCTATCTAAGGTCACGCATTTGCTCTTTTTTAGCCAATATCCCATTATAGGAGTCTTTAGTATTTCCTTTTTTGCTATAAATCCTAAACTACTGTCTACTGCATAAAACAATATAGGAATATCTAATAAACTTGAATGATTTCCTATAAATACGCAAGGCTCTTTAGGAATATTATCCAATCCTATTACCTCTAAGTCTATTCCTACAATTTTCATTGTAAACTCACTCCAAATATAAGCAGTTTTTTTGAAATATTCGAATGCTGAAGTTTCACCTTTTATTTTTTTAATATATTCATACTTTAACCCTTTAATCCTCACCCATACCATGTAAAAGGCATATTTTATTATTTTAAAAAACATTTTTCTTTCGTCTCCTTATGATATTAATTTCATCACATTTTAATTGTACAAATTTATTCTACGCTTTGTCCATTATCAGTCAAAACTTTAACAGTTTTTTCTACACTATTTTCTCTAACTAAGATATAGTCTGTATCATAAGTTGAAATTGCAAATATAGAAATATCGTTTTCTGCTAAAAGAGTACTTATTTTAGACAATATCCCTACTAATGAAAAATCCAATGGTCCTAATATTTTTAATATTCTCCAATCTTTTTCACATTTAACATCTTCATCGATATTTTCATCTAAACATACTATACTTAATTCATCTTCTGTTTTGGTGATTGAATAAAATTTCTCTGTATTAATCCATGTTGGAATCTTTTCATTACATTTTAGCCTATATACAGCGTACTTTTCACTGTATAATTTAAATTTCATACTTATTACCCCTGTCTATATAATTTTCAACAATATTATAAACTATTTTTGATAAATTTGCGAACCCATTAATCAAATAATTTTTTCGTGATACTTAACTCATAGCAGATTTGGGTACAACTTTTATTTCCATAAAAATATACTCCCTTCATAATGACAGTTTTATTATTTTAACTATCTACTATAAACGGAGCATATCATTTATATAAATGTCTTTTTTGTAAAATATATTGAGAACTTATGAGGTAAGAATTATACTTATAGTTTAAATCTGTGTACCATCTCATTAAGCTTCTCTGCTAGCTCTGCTTGATTTTGTGCTGTTTTTGATACTTGTTCTATAGCCTTTGTTGTATCATTAATGCTATCTTGTATTTTATTTACATTCTCTGATGATTCTTGAGCAGTTTCTGCAGTATTTTGTATTGCCTCACTTACTTGATTTATTGTGGCAGTAAGTTCCTCTGACATAGAAGCTATTTCTTCAGACATGTTTGTTACAAAATCTGCGTCATTATAGTACTGATTTCCTACATTTTTCATATCTTCAAATTGAGGATATACATTTTCTAGTATAAAATTTAGTACATCCTTACTATTGTCAGAAAGATTCATAAATGCCTCTTGTACTTGTATAATTGTATCTTTTATATTCGATACTGCTTCTGATGATTGTTCTGCTAGTTTTCTTACTTCATCAGCTACTACTGCAAACCCTTTTCCGTGCTCTCCAGCTCTTGCAGCTTCTATAGCTGCATTGAGTGCAAGTAAATTAGTTTGATCAGCTATATTTGCTATAGTATCTGCCATTACTTTTATATTATTTACCATTTTCCCATCTTCAATTGCTTTTAATCCTTTTTCTTTCTTTTCCTCATATAACCTTCTTGTTTGCTCAACAGATGATTTACCTTTTCTTTGAACCTCTATAGCTCTTTCTTTAGATTGATTAGCATTACTGTTACCTTCTGTTGCTTTGTTTGATAGTATAATAACACTTGATTCTACCTCTTCTATAGATGCACTTGTTTCTTGTACATCATTTGTTATATTTTTTATTGCTGATTCTATATCCTCTGATTTTGTTGAAATTTCTTCTACTGTAGCAGAAAGTTCTTCACTTGATGCAGTCATATCTTGTGATTGGTCCATTATTTCTTTTATTAATGTACTTATGTCATTCTTCATTACAAATATTGCATTAGCCAGTTCACCCATGTCATCTTTACGCTTTAAGAGGCTCTCTGGAATAACTTCTGTAAAATCTCTTTTAGCTAAAACTTTTATAGATTTTACCACTGCCTTTAGTGGATTTGATATTGTTTTTGAGATAAATACTGATAAAATGGTTCCAATTATCAATGATAATAATCCTATTGTTATCAATATTCTTATTGAAAGATTAAAATCATTAATATTCTTATTATTAGTATCTTCCGCAATCTTAGCATTATATATACCTAATTCTTTTAAATCATTTTGATATTCTTCCTCAGTATTCTCAATAGTTTTGAATTCTTGTAACGCTTCATCTTGCTTTCCTTCCACAGCTAATTTTATAATATCAGCTCTTACATCTCTATACTTTTTAAGATCACTTTCAATAATTGGTATTCTATCTACTTCGAATTTATCTAGCTTCATTTTTTTATACATTGTCCAGTTTTCATCAAATGACTTAACCCTATTTTCAATGTCATTTAACCTTTTATCTTGTTCTTCTTTATATTTTGTGTTTAGAATTATATAAAATAGATCTGCTTCTATAGCTCTTGCATGAGCTCTGTTCTCATCTAATAGCTGTACTGGTAATAATTCTTCATTATATAATTCTGTAATACTTTCATGTGCTTTTAAATTATAATAATATCCAGTTGTACCTATAAAAATAATTAGCAAAATCATTATAGATGAAAATAAGAAAAGTTTCTTTTTTACATTTAAGTTATTCATTATAACCAATCCCCCTTTATTTAACCATATATTCATGAATTTAATTTGAATTAAAAATACAAATCATCTTAAATTGAATATTTACATTATAGTTCGATTCCGAATGTATTTAAATTTCACCACTTAGTCATGGTTCTACTTTATTATTTATTACTTTTATTTATCGATAACAATCACTCTTTATTAATAATTATTGTTAATTATTAATAAAGATACTATATCATGAAAAAAATAAAAAAAATGCTTATTTTGTCAAAAAATGCACAATAATCATTTCTTTATAATAGGAATATCTTACGTTCATATTCATTTATCAATTTGAATTATGCAGCTCTAATATTGTGAAATAAATTAATCCATCCCCATAATTTTATATTTAAAATAATTTTAAATTTTTAATGCCCTAATATTTTTTAATAAATTAATATATTCGTAATCCAATTTCTCTTTTTTATCTATGTCATTTTCCATTGATAAAAGAGAAATGACTTCGGCAAGCTTATTTTGCAATAGTAACAATTTTTCTTCATTTATTTTTTCAGCTTTGTTCGTTTTAGGTTTATTCTTTTCGTTGATATATTCATTATAACTACCATCAAATTCTTTAATACACTTATCTTTTATTTCAATTATATAGTCACATATATTCCCTATAAATTTTCTATCATGACATACTATAATTACTGTTTTCTCTGTATTTATTAGTGCTTTTTCCAATTCTTCCATAGCTTTAATATCTAAATAATTTGTTGGTTCATCTAATATTAGAAGATTATTATCGCATAATAGTATTCTGCAAAGAGCTACCTTAACTTTTTCACCTCCACTTAGGGAACTTACAAGTTTATTAACATCCTCGCCTTTAAATCCAAAGTTATCTAAGTTAATTCTTACAAAGCTTTGGTCATATGAACAGTTTTCTCTCACATTCTCTAAAATACTTTTTTCTTTTTGTAATATACTTTGATTTTGATCAAAATATCCTACGATGACGTTATTTGCAACCTTTATCTTTTCATTTTCTTTTCTTAATATTTCTCTCAATAAAGTAGTTTTTCCACATCCGTTATCACCTATTATTCCAATTTTTTTCCCTCTTTTAACTTTAAAAGTAGAATTACTTATTAACACTTTATTATCTACAAATAAACTTAGCTTATTGACCTGTATAATGTTCTTAGCTATTACTTCCATACCCTTTTGTATATTAATTTTTGTTTCACTTATAGTTTTTGGCTTTTCTTTAACTTCTAAGTGATCAATTCTACTTTTTAACGCCTTTATATTTTCATCCAAATTTTTTTTGGCTTTTTGTCCTCCCATTTTTCTGAAAACTTTTGCTTCTGAATTTCCAAATCTCTTTGGAGTTTTTCTTATACCGTCTCTTAGCTCTTTTTTCCCTATAATTGCATTCTCAAGTCTTCTTTTTTCAGTCACATATTCATTATGTTCAGTTTCTTCTCTTTTTGTTTCTCTACTTTTTAATTCTAAATATTTAGAATAATTTCCTTTATATACTTTTATGTCTCCATCTTCTATTTCCGCAATAGTATTGCATACTGAATCTAATAATTCTCTATCATGAGATACAATTAATAATGCACCTTTATAATCTTTTAACATATCATCAAGAATTTTAATACTTTTGCTGTCTAAATTTGAAGTTGGTTCATCTGCTATTATAAGACTTTTATCTTCACTTAAAGCCTTTGATATTTTTAATTTTACTTTTTCCCCTCCTGATAAAAATTCCTCGTATTTATTTGGTGCTTTAAATATTTTCTTGGCTTTACTTTCTTCACATTCACCAAAAGATTCTTCTGTTTGACTTATATATGAATAACTATCAGTTAAAAAAGTTTGTCCTTCATCTTGTTCAATATATTTCATTAATATCTTTAACATAGTTGTTTTGCCAGCACCATTTTTACCAACTATTCCAATCCTGTCTTCTTCTGAAATTTCAAAGTTTTTAATATCTAAAATTAATTTATCTCCATAATATTTCTTTATCTTATCTAATTTTGCTAATTGCATAAAAAAAATCCCTCCCATTTAAAATACAGGAGAGAATGTATACATCTATTTATTATTTATAGATTATAATCTACTCCCCCTTAAATTTAAGTACAACAATGATATTTGTAAGTTAGACTTATAAATTTATGCGAATAAAACCATCTTATAAAAATATTATTATCTGCATAATATAACCTTTTATACGCAAATTGAATTTCATCGTTTATACTTTTAAGTTTTCATTGTAGATTACATTCTTATTTTTGTTGAAATAGTTGATTTACCCGAACCTGGCGTACCTTCTACTAATATAAGTCTATTTTTCATAATTTTATCCCGACTATAATTTTATATTGAAACAATATTCAATTTTTTAATATCTTAATATCCTCTAATAAATTGGCATATTCATACTCTAACCTTTCTTTTTTAGACATGTCTTTTTCTATAGATAAAAGTGAAATAACTTCTGAAAGCTTATTTTTAAGTACCATTAGTTTTTCTTTATTTTCTTTTTCATCTTTATTTATTTTAGGTTTATTTTTTTCCTTAAAATATTCTTTATAACTTCCATCAAATTCATTAATGCACTTATCTTTTATTTCAACTATATAGTCACAAATATTTTCTATAAACTTTCTGTCATGACATATCATGATCATTGTTTTTTCTGTATTTGCTAATGCTTTTTCTAATGCTTCTGTAGCTTTAATATCTAGATAATTAGTAGGTTCATCTAATATTAGAAGATTATTATCACTTAGTATTATTTTGCAAAGAGCTACTTTAACTAATTCTCCTCCACTTAATGAACTAACTAGTTTGTAAACATCATCACCGTTAAAACCAAAGTTATCTAGATTAATTCTTATAAAACCTTGATCATATGAACTGCTTTCTCTTATGTTATCTAAAACACTTTTTTCTTTTTTTAATATGCTTTGATTTTGATCAAGATATCCAATAGTTACTCTACTCGCAATTTTTATATTTTCATTTTCTTTTTTTAGTATTTCTTTTAACAAAGTAGTTTTTCCGCAGCCATTATCACCTATTATTCCTACTTTTTGTCCTCTTTTAATCTTAAAATTGGCATTATTTATTAGCAATTTATTGCCTGCAAATAAACTTAAGTTTTTAACTTCTATTATATTCTTAGATATTATCTCCATACCAGGTTGTATATTTATTTTAGTTTCACTTATAGCTTTTGGTTTATCTTTAATTTCTAAATGATTAATTCTACTTTTAATTGCTTTTATATTTTTATCAATTTTCCCTTTTTGCTTTTGTCCACCCATCTTATGAAGTCTTGCTTCTGAGTTTCCCATTCTTTTAGGCGTCTTTCTTATATTGTCTCTTAATTCTGCTTTTCCTATTACTGCATTCTCAAGTTTTTTATTTTCAGTTAAGTATTCATCATGCTCAGTTTCTTCTCTTTTTCTTTCTTCACTCTTCAATTCTAAATACTTAGAATAATTACCCTTGTATATTTTTATTTTTCCATCTTCTATTTGAACAATGGTATTACAAAGTGAATCTAAAAATTCTCTATCATGAGATACAAGTAATAATGAACCTTTATAGTTTTTTAGCATATCTTCAAGGACTTTAATACTATTAGCATCTAAATTTGAAGTTGGTTCATCTGCTATTATAAGTTTTTTATTTTCGCTTAAAGCCTTTGATATTTTTAACCTTACTTTTTCTCCGCCAGATAAGAAATCTTCATATTTATCTGGAGCTTTAAATAATTTCTTTATTTTATTTTCTTCACATTCAACAAGGTAATTTTCCATTTGACTTATATATGAATAACTTTCTGTTAAAAAAATTTGCCCTTCATCTGGTTCAATCTTTTTCATTAATATATTTAACAAAGTTGTTTTGCCAGCACCATTTTGACCGACTACTCCAATTCTATCTTCCTCAAAAATTTCAAAATCTTTAATATCTAAAATTAATCTATCTCCATAATATTTTTTTATTTTATTTAATTTTGCTAATTGCATAAAAAAATCCCTCCTATTTTATATAGAAGAGAGCTTAAATCTATTTTGTAAATGAAATTTAGATATTCATAAATGTAATATCTAAATATAATTCCCAACTCATTTATACGTAAGCTACAAATATTAACTTACCATAACAACTTATGAGCAATTAGTATTATATCAAGGAAACTTGACTCCATTCATTCTTTGAGCAAGTCTAATTAATACTATGGCAAAATCATTACGTATAGATTATAATCTACTCTTCATAAATTTAATTACAACAATAAGGCCTATAACTTTAGGTTTTTAATTTCACTAAAATAAAGTTAAATATAATTGCATCTTTAACAAACAAACTTTATATAGCTAAATTTTTATTGTTATACTTTTAAAATTTAAATAGTAAATTACATTTTCATAATTGAAATTACCTTACCCTTTCCTTAATATAAAATTATTATATCATTATATTATTAAAAATTCTATAGATTATGATGATCCATAACAATACACTCTTTTGGTAGCATATTTATTTATTTATATCTTCAAAATTCAAAGATACATTATATCTATCAAAACCAATTATAGTGTCATTAAAAACTTCTTTTGCATTCTGCATATATACCTCTGGTTCATTCATGGCAGTACTAAAATGTGTTAATAATAGCTTTTTAACTTTTCCATCTCTAGCTAAAGTAGCAGCTTCTCTAAAAGTCATATGTTTATTTTTAATGGCTTTAGATAGGTCTTCATCATCTCCATAAGTACCTTCACATATAAAATAATCACTATTTTTAATAAATTCATCAATTTTTTCAATAGGTCGTGTATCTGTTGTCATACTTATCTTTACACCTTTTCGATTTTCTCCCATAACCATCTGGTTGTTATATTCTATACCTTCTAAAATAATATTCTTTCCATTCTTTTGGAGTCTGCTCCATAAAATTTTAGGGACATTATTTTTTATAGCTTTCTTCACATCGAATTTGGGTTTTCTTTCAAAGTAAAAGCTATATCCGATGCAAGGTGAAGAATGATCTAATTCTATAGTTGATATTTTTATATCCAAATTCCTGCATTCATTGTTTACCGCAAAAGTTCCTTTTGGATTTTCTATTATGTTAATCTCGTAAGGTAACCAATTTGCAATTACTCTTAATTTATCAACTGTATCTTTTATCCCCTCAGGTCCTACTATTGTAAGTTGTTCTGTTCTTCCACTATTTCCTATGGTTGCAAGTAAACCTGGGAGACCTACAATATGATCTCCATGGATATGTGTTATACAAATAATATCTATAGCTTTAAATCCTGTATTTGCAAGTCTCATAGATACCTGTGTTCCTTCCCCACAATCAATAACTATCTTTCTTCCCTTATAGCTTAATAAGACAGCTGATAAAAATCTATTTGGCATAGGCATTCCACCTCCACATCCTAACAGAAGCAAATCAATCATTTCCTATAACTCCTTTCTTGTACAGACTAGTTGTAATTAAACATATATTATTTATAATTTAAATATTTTTATTGACAATACATTCTTTACTATTTACAATTAGTTGCATATTTCATTTCCCTATTTTAACCTAAAACAACCTAATTAATAAATATTAATTAGGTTTGTCATTCAGCACTCTTCTTATGTCATAAATATTATTTTTAAATTGGCATATTATCAAAATTATCTCCGCTTAATACCAATATATCACCATTCTTAATCATTGTCGCCCCCTTAGGATGTATTACATTTTCTGCACGTTTTATCATCACAACAAGAATTTCTTCTGGTATATTAGCATTCATTATAGTTTTACCAACACACTTACTCTCTGATGTTATTTCCATCTCAACTAATTTTGTATTAGTCTCTTCTTTATAATCATTAAAAGTTTTTAGTACAGCTGACTCATTATCAACAAGATCTAGTCTTTTTGCAATTGGTGCAAGTAACGTTCCTTGAAGCGCAACTGAAAATATTGCTATAAAAAATACTATATGAAATATATCAGATTGTATAACTGCTTCATTTGTAACCGCAAGTATAGCAAAAACAATAGATGCAGCACCTCTAAGTCCAACCCATGAAACAAATAATTGATGTTTTATAGGAACTTTTAGAAAACCAAGTGTTCCAAATGTCGCAATAGGTCTAGCAATAAAAATTAAAAATAGCGAAATAAGAATTCCTGGTACTAAAACTGATTGTAACTGAGATGGGAAAGATAACAGGCCTAATATAAAGAATAACATTATTTGCATAAGCCATGATATTCCATCTAAAAATTTAACTAAGCTTTTCTTGTTTTGAATTTTACTGTTTCCAATAATTATTCCTGCAAGATACACACTTAAATATCCATTACCACCAATCCATGAACTTAAAGAATATGCTAAAATTGCGATTGCCATAACAAACACTGGATATAATCCTTCTATTTCAAAGGTAATATTTCTTAATATCCAAGCGCTTGCTTTTGCTAATACAACCCCAACTAACACTCCTAAAAGTATTTGAAACACCAATAGTTGTAAAATGGATTGTTCTCCGCCACCTGACATCAAACTTAAAATTGTTATTGTAAGCATATATGCAAATGTATCATTACTTCCACTTTCAATTTCTAATATTGAAGCTAATCCACCTTTTAAATTCAATTTTTGAGAACGTAAAACTGAAAAAACCGATGCTGCATCAGTTGAAGCTACCACTGATCCAACAAGTAATCCTTCTAAAAGAGACACTTTAAGTACCCATACACAAAATAGTCCTGTAAGTCCTGCTGTTATAATGACCCCTACCGTTGACATTAATACTGCTTTACCAACAACCGGTTTTGCTATTTTCCAATTTGTGCAAAACCCTCCATAAAACATTATAAATATTAAACCAACCGAGCCTAATTGTTCAGCAACGTGGTAATTATCGAACTTAATCCCAACAATCCCCTCTGAACCAAATATCATACCTAATATAATAAATATAAGTAATGAAGGTACTCCAAACTTATATAAAACTTTGCTTGAAAATATACATATTAGTAGGACTAATGACGCCAAAATCAAAGGTATCACCATATATTAATCACTTCCTTTACATGTTTCGTTCAGCTTATACTAAACGGATTTATTTCATTTGTTTTGTAGATAGACTACATATAACCTATGTAGTCTATAATATAATTATTTATAAAAATTAATAAATATATTTATTAATTTTTATCGTTCTTTAAAGATAAGCATTCATTTAAAAGATTCAATCCTTCTACAATTTTATTTTTTTTATTTTCTTCTATTTGGTTTAATGCTGGAATAATACTTCCAGATATTTTTTCCGTTACTTCTTTCACTATTTTTTCAGCATATTCTGTCATTCTAATATTTACACAACGTTCATCTTTCGGATCTCTAACGCGTTCTATAAATCCATTTCTTTCCAAGCGTTTGCATAATGGAGATAAATTACTTTTTCCCATGCAAAGATGATTGCTTAAATCAGTAATATTTTGTTCTCCACTTTTATATAATTCTAATAATACACTAGCTTTTACTGCTGTCAGACCATATGGTTCATAAAAATCATGTACAATTCCATTAAGTTTTCCATTAACAGATTTTAACACTTCAATAAGTTTTTCTTGAAATTGCGTATCTTTCATAATTTTCTCCTTAATTAAATATATTCCATACATATATGAACTATTCATGTATGGAATATATAAATATTATTCATAACTTTTCTATTCTGTAATACATTTAGTATATCAGTATAACTTACACATGTCAATTAATTTTAAACAATCGTATTTAGTTCAATTTTCTTATTTTTTTAAATATAGATACTTAGTGAAAAAATATATTAAATCGTATAACTATACCGAAATCATATATATATTCAGATCGGAATTACCCAGTCAAATATATATAATTTTTCTTAATGGCTATACGACTTAGTGTAATTAGTCTACAAATTCTATTAGATTTTTTCCTAATTTAGCTATTCTAGCTAATGAATATAAGTCGTATCCCTTGTCCTTTAATATTTTAGGTCCTGGTTGAAATGATTTTTCAATAACAATTCCTATTCCAGCAACTGTAGCACCTGCTTCTTCAATTAATCTTGCTGCGCCTAAAGCCGCCTCTCCATTGGCTAAAAAGTCATCTATTATTAATATTTTATCCTTTTTATCAATATAATTTTTAGATAATGTCAATTCATAATCATAACCTTTTGTATATGAATGTACTGTGGTTTGATAAACATCATCGTTTAAAATTTTTGATTGTTGCTTTTTCAATGTAACCATAGGGAGTTTCATTTGCATTGCTGTCATAACTGAAGGTGCAATACCTGAACTTTCAATTGTAAATATCTTTGTAACACCATGATTTTGAAAATATTTTTTAAAATATGTACCCATTTCATACATAAGCTCTGAATCCACTTGATGATTTAAAAATGAATCCACTTTTAATACATTTTCTGATAAAGCAATACCTTCTTCTAGAATTCTTTTATGTAAACTTTCCATATCTTTCACCCCTTACAATTTCTTTTATAAGGCACGTATCTGAACTGTTATTTTTTTGAATGTGCCTAATACTTAAATATCTAAGTTTATTATCTTAATCACTTAGATATTTATTATAAAAAATAACTAATTTTTTTTATTTTAAGTTGCATGCATTTTAAATTTTCATAAGACTTCTTATTATGCTTTTAAAAACTCATCTCTTTGAGGAGTGAATACGTCAAGAATCATTCCTTTTTCCATACACAATACTCCGTGAGCAACATTTGGTCCAGCATAAAAAGAATCGCCTTTTATCAAAACGTTCTCTTCACTATCGATAGTAATTTTAAACTCACCATTTAAAACATATGAAACTTGTTCATGTTCATGAGTATGGATTGATCCAATCGCTCCTTTTTCGAAAGAAACCTCAACGCTCATAATCTTTCCACCATGAGATATCACTTTTCTACTCACTCCATCTCCAAGATCATTACTTTTTATATCAATATTTCTAAATATCATTACAATTCCTCCTTAATACTATAGAAAATATCTATCTAATTATTAATGCAATTTGGATATATAATTTTTATAAACAAATGCTCATAAATTAATAGATATTAAACATTATATAAAAATAGAGACAAACTCCACATTTTGTTGAATAACTTAGGCACATGGACTTGTTATTTTTTTGATTGTGCCCTATTAATAACAGGAGTGGAGTATATGTCTCATAATTGTACTTTATGATTATTTTCCATTAGGTAACTTTGCTTTTCCTATGACTTTCTCAGCTTTTTTATCATTTTTAAAATGATTTCCTTTTTCTTTCTTTTCTTCTATAAGCTTTTTCATCATTTCTATATTCTTAGTATTCATATTTTCCTCCACTTACAAATATTTTTTAAATCATCTCATTTGTAATTATTTGAGATGATTATAGGATATACTCTTTCTATTCATACATCTTCACAAAGTATTATATCAAACCTTTCAAATAATGTTAAGAATTACTTATCAAAGACTCCCCCAACTTTAATTCCCTTTGAAGAATCTTTTCCCATAACCTTTGATGCTTTTCCTATAACTTTATCAGCTTTTTTATCATTTTTAGAATGACTTCCTTTTTGTTTCTTTTCTTCTATTATCTTTTTCATCATTTCCATGCTTTTATCGTTCATATATTCCTCCATTTACAAATATTTTTTAAATCATTTCATTTGTAACACGTTGAAATGATTAAGCATTTGAAATAAAATACCAATTTGAAGATGACTCATATTATGAATTTAAAAAAGTTCATACCTCTATTATACATAAAAAAGAAAACTTATCATAATATCTTATCAATATATAATAAATTTTCTTTCTATAAAATTTTTAATTTTTAATTTTGTACTATAATTTAGCGATTATTTTAGAATAATTTAGCGATTTCTTCTGCTTTTTTTATACTATCTTGTACTATTTTATTAATATCTTCTCCTGCAACATCTAATTTTTCTGCTGCAATAGTTTCTATACTTTTAATACCAAAGAAGTTGAGCATTGCCCTTAAGTATATTCCATCCATTTCATATGGGGTCCCTGAGTACTCTCCACCTCTAGCTGCTATATAAACAGCTTTCTTATTTTCTAGAAGCCCTACAGCCCCTTGCTCTGTATATTTAAATGCAATTCCTACTACACTTACATAATCAATATATGCTTTTAATATTGCTGGAATACTTAAATTCCACATTGGAGATGCAATTACATATTTATCTGCTTCAGCAAATTGATATGCATATTTTAATACTGGATGATTTTTACTTTCCTCATTTTTAGGTCCAAATACCACACCTAAATCTTCTCCTTTTAAAAAGTCTATTTTTTCTTTATATAAATCTAAAGTTATAATATCATCATTTGGATTATTTTTTTTATACTCATCTATAAAACTGTCCGAAATTTTAAAAGTCCTTGATTGTCCCTCTGGTTTTACATTTACTTTAATATATAATACTTTACTCATGTTTAAATCTCCTCTTCAATTTAAATTTATAATTATATTATCTTTTATTTATAACTTACTTTTAGTATTATATTATTTATGATTTCTTCATTTCTAATACTAAAAAATGTGAATTTTCTTTTGCTTTGATTTGAATGTTTTCTTCAACAATTTCTAATGCATCTTTTTCATTTAATTCTATATTATTTATTATAGAATTTCCTTCAATTTGAACAAGGTAAGCCTGTCTATCCTTATCTATATTTAGTGATTCTGTATTGTCCTTATCTAAATAAATCGCATAGATATTCATATCTTGATGAATTTTAATTGGTGCGATACCTTCATTACTTGAAACCATGTGTAGCCATTTATTATCTCTATCTTTCCAATTGAATTTATATTCTCCATAGTTTGGTTTATAATCTTTTTCATCTGGGAAAATCCATATTTGAAGCGATCTTAATTTCTCATCTGAAAGATTATATTCACTATGATAAACTCCAGTTCCAGCACTCATATACTGCACTTGTCCTCTAGATACTTCGCCAATATTTCCCATGCTGTCTTTATGAGTTAATTTTCCATCAACAACGTAAGTTACAATCTCCATATCATTATGAGGATGCATAGGAAAACCTGTTTTTGCCTCTATTAAATCATCATTTATCACTCTAAGTTTTCCAAAACTAATATTTAAAGGATTAACGTACTCTGAAAAAGAAAAATGAAATGAACTATTTAGCCAGCCAAGATTACTTTTCCCCATATTTTTATTATATATCTTTTTTAACATAATCTACACCTTCTTATCTGTCACAATTAGTGATATTTACTTTAAATTTTATAAATCCTTAAATTTCTTTAATATTTTTTTTAATTCTAACTTCTCTTCAATTGTTAACTTATTAAAAATATTGTTTATATTGTTAACATGCTTCGGAAAAATATCATTCATAATTTTTTCGCCTTTTTCTGTTATAGATATTAATATTGATCTTTTATCCTTTGCATCTGCATATTTACTTACATATCCATCCTTCTCTAAATTTTTTATTACTACCGTAACATTACCAGACGTAGTTAATATTTTTTCTATTATCTCGCATATCTTTAAATCACCTTTACTATAAAGAACTTCTAAAACTGCGAATTGAGAATTGGTTAATCCCCCTGCCTTGATTGTTTCATACTCCACTTTGTGAATTTTTTGTTCTGCTCTAGTTAAGACAATTAATGTAGATAAATTTAAATTTGTTTCGTAATTATTATCTAGGTTATATTTCTTATCCATACACTAAATTTATCACTAACTAGTGATAAAGTCAATATTTAATTTTAATCTTTTTCATTAACTGTATTAACTTCTATAAGCAATTTTCTGAAATCATCTATATTTTCTTCTATTATCTCATCCGGATATAATGCATCTATATTATCATCCTCTATTAATTTGTAGTATCTAGTTGAATAGCTGACATTAAATTTACTATTAGGCAAATTAAATCTTAATATTTCTCCAAAACAATTTGGCTTTCCACCTGAAGGTTCACCCATTAATATAGCATTACAAGCAGTTTTTAACTCATAAGCATTTAAAACTCCTGATGAAAAGGTTTCTCTTCCTATAATTACATTTAGATTTCCCTTTTTAATTTTGTCTTTATTATTTCTTATATACTCTATTAAAGATTCTAATAACATTGAATCTCCTCCAAGATTATTTCTTAAATCTATTGTTATTTTAGTTATATTATTTTCTTCTATAAAATTTATTGTACTCTTTATCTTGTCTTTCAAAGGAATTTCTTCTTCTCTGCATTTATTATATTTTATATATAATAGATCAAACTTTTCTATATATTTAAACCAATAATTTTCATTAGGATTCTCCGCATATAATGGCACATTTATATTTTCTATATAATTCAGTTGATTTAAGGCTACAGTCTCTACTTCTATTATCTTATTTTCTACCATGATTTTTATTTTATTTTTATCATCACATATTAATAATCCATATAAAACATCTGCAGCTTGCAAATATTTCACGCATTGGGCTTTAAAAAAATACTTATTTTCATAAGAAATTATTTGGGATAGCGCTTCCATTACTTGTTCAATTTTTGAATCCTCAATTTGAGTTACTTTTTTATATAGTAAATTTTCATAACCTTTACTAGTATTAATAATATATATATCAGCGCCAAAACAATAGAATTCAAGCGGAATATATCTTTCAATCGGAAAGGCTATAGCTGTATGAGCATCTCTAACACTTGCTACAATCCTGCTAAGTTCTACTTTCATTTCATCGTAATCTAACTGATTAACCATTGACTTTAATTCTGAAATTTTCTTTTCAAATTCTTTTCTACTTATACTGAAAAATAAGTTTTTATGTTTTGCTATTAATGAATTTTTTAAATAATCTATATCTTCAATCCATTTTTCTTTCCAACTTTTATCCATAGATCTCCATCTCCCTTAATATTTATTACACTCTTGGTTATAATCTCATGTTCTATAGTAAACATCAGAGGCTTAGAGATACTTAATGTAATAACATTTGTTTACCAAGTCAAAGAGACTGTTACAAAATAGAAATTTAATTTCCACTTTGTAACAGCCTCTTTGATAAAATTATATTCTATATTTCTACTTTCCATAATCCATGTAAATTACAATATTCATAAACAACAGCTTTTCCTTTATCAGTAAAAACTGCTTGTGGTTTTTCTCCTGGTAATAATGAAACCATTTCTGTTCCTTTATCTGTAACTACTGCAATCCATTGTATATAATGTTCTTCGGTCATTGGATGTTCAACAGATCCTACTTGTACATATAGTTTTCCATCTTTTCTTTCTACGACTGGAACATGTTTTTCTTGTGCTGCATCTGTAGAATTAGCTTCAAGCTTAGTCATATTTTTACCACAACAAACTAATTGACCTCCGCCATTTTTAATAAGACCTATAATATTTCCACACAATTCACAACGATAAAACGATATCATAATATAACCACCTTTCACTATTTTATATATACATTATATCATGTTATTTTGCAGAATTCATCATGTATTAAATAATTTATACTTAATTATATCTTCTTGCATATCTTCTTGCATATCTTTTAGGCACAATTATATATTTTTAAAATTAAATAAAGTATTATTCTATTATTTATAATTTTTCAAGCCATTAAAAATATATAAAATAGTGCCGTAAATATTATCAAACTAACAGAATTATATATGGTAAATTTGAATAGGTGACAAATAAATAATGCTTCACATATATAGAATGACCTGTACTTCACTAGTACTACTTCATTACAGCTTCTTTAAAATATCACTGTTTTTTCTAATAATTCTTTAAACACCTTATTATGCTCTATATCTTTACTTAAGGATTGAATAACTCTTATAATTTGTTCTTCTGTTATTTCTTTTTGAGAATTTATGGCAATCCCTATAACATATGCTTTTATTACCCTATAACTATTATTTAGTACTTTAATACTTTTCATTAGGCTTTCCCCTAAATTAAAAGGTATTAAGTCCTTAAAAATCTGATTTACTAAGTAATTTTCTAAAACATAAGAGTACTCTTCTAGTTTATTAAAATACTTAGGCGTGTTTTCTAGGTACTTACATATATTATTTTGAGTTAAGATTCCATCTTTATATTCCTTTATGCACTCTTTTAGTCTTAGGCTTTTTATATTTCTTACAAGATCATCTTCAGCAATGCTTATGTAAAATTCATTGCTTTCCTTAAATTCTATTCCCTTTATAGATTCATATTTTATCGATTCATCATTGAAGTCTTCTAATAATTCTTCTATACTATCAAATTCATGTGAATTTAATAGTATTTCAATTTGCTTATAAAAATTCTTGATAATATTCAATCTCTCTTCTATAGAAAAACCTCTTGATTGCATAATATTTATTGATATTACTCTTATATCCCAGAAGTATTGGAGAAGACTTTCTGTACCTTCAAATGCTTCGCTATCAACGATTCTTCTTATTTCAATATTTTTTTCCTCTACATCCTCTTCTGCTTCAATAAACTCCATTTTCTCTTTATTTAAAAATGCTCTAACACATATTTCCTCACAGGAAGGCAATCCACTTTTTTCATATACTCCATCTACAATATTAAATACTCTAGGATAGCTTTTGCAGGTTATACAAAGATTTTCTTCTCCGAGCTCTCCATGTATATCACAAAGCATATTTGAATTTAAAAATGGACATCTATTCTCATCTTTAAGTACCATAAAGCCATGATTGAAAGACTCATGTTCATCTTTATTTTCAATAAACTTATTTTTTAATAATTCTTTAAACAGTCCAGTACTATTATTATACTTATTATAGGTATCCTCATCTATATTTATATCCCAACCAGCACAACATGTATCAGTGCATCTTGAGCTTATGCATTTAAACCCAATCATATATTTAGGCAGAAAAATATTTACTTTCATAATTAACTCCAATCTCTTTAGTATAAAGTGAAACTTCTAAAAATCTTCTATTTCCCATTCATCTTTTAGTTTTAGAATATCTTTTATTACGCTTGAATTATTATTTAAAAACTTCTTAGCATAAATATCCGCTGATATTTCATTTGTATTTCCATTAATCATTAAATCATCTCTATGTTTAAGCTCATGCAATAGCACCCCTATACCATATAATCTTTTATCTTCAGCATTTCCTTCTAAATTATACAGCTTAACTATTATAAAATCATAGTATTGACTATACACCCCTTCACAATTATAAGTTTGTAGAAAATTAATATAATATATGCTTTTTTTTGCTTGAAATATATCCACTTTCTTTTCTAATACAATTAATTTAGTCTTATCGAAATCTTTAAACTTAGTTAGTTTTAAAATTCTATAGATTTGACTATTAGTTATAATCTTTTGATTATTAATAATTATATTCATATATACTTCAATCCTATCATTATTTCATTAGTTTTTTTCTTATTACTTAAGTTTATGCATATTATACTTTTTACCAACATGCTAAAACATATTTTTCATAATACGTATTTTATTTTAACTTCTGCGAAGTATTTATTTTTAATTATAAAACCTCATTCCTGCTAATATTTTAACAAAAATGAGGTTTGTTTGCTAGTATAAAAATGATGAATTTGATATATTTCCAAAAAAATAAGGATACACTTACTTTTATCTAGGTTAGAAGTTAAATTACTTGCTACTTGCTTTCCTTCACTTCCTCTATCAATGCTTGAACATTCCCCTCTAATTTGGGATACTCCAATTTTAAATCCTCTATAGTTTTAACTATAGTCTTCAATATACTATAGTCCCTAAACCATCTATGATTAGAAGGGATTACATGCCATGGAGCCTCTTTTGTACTACAATTAGAAATCACGTCAGAATAGTATTCTTGATATTTATCCCAAAATTTTCTTTCTTTTAAGTCTGCCTCTGAAAATTTCCAATATTTTTCTGGAGATTCTAATCTGGTCTCCAGTTTTTCCTGTTGAAATTCTTTTGATATATGTAAAAAGAATTTTAATACAATTGTATTATTATTAACAAGATATTTTTCAAATTCTTTGATCTCATCAAACCTGCTGAAAGCAGTATTATCATCGATACTTTTATGAACGCGCGTAACAAGGACATCTTCATAGTATGATCTGTTGAAAACGGTGATATCACCTTTCATTGGAGTCTTCTTATGTATTCTCCAAAGATAATCATGCCCTAATTCTACTGGAGTCGGTACTTTGAAATTTTCAACATTAAACCCACTTGGACTCACTCCCGTTAATACTTTTTTAACAGTACCATCCTTACCACTGCAGTCCATTCCCTGTAATATTATTAGTAGTCCATATCTTTTAGACGCATAGAACACCTCTTGAAGTTTAATAAAATTTTCTTGTAACTTAATATATTCTTCTTTTATATCTTTTTTTGATAGTCCCTCCGTCTCATCTGCTTTAAACTCTTTCAACTCAAACTTTTTATCATTAGAATTAATAATGAATTTTTTCATCATCTTATCCTCCTTGTGAAATCTTCTTTTTTTGATTATGCCGTATATCATACTACTATTGTAACACTTGCCAATTATTAAATATCATTTTTTATGCCTATGCCATCTAATTATTCCATTAGACTATCTAATAAAAATATAGTGTGTGGAAGGATAATTGAATATAATTTTATTATCTCTCGTCAATATTTATCTATTCTTCATCAAATCAAATTTCTATAACTACTAATTACTACCTTATAATAGTCACTGTATTTTCTTTTATTACCTTATTGGTCTGTTTTATACCATCTCCATACCCCAGCGATATTGCGCCACAAACTTTATAGCTTTGGGGGATTTCTAAACTTGTTAATATGCTCCTTACCGCTTCATCTCCATCAAACCAGGTTACTTGATTTATCCAACACTCCCCAAGCTTTAAAGCATTTGCAGTTAAAAGCATATTTTCTAAAGCACAGGCACTATCTGCCATCGCATTGCTATAATTTGACTCATTCGATACAATGATTAAAGTCGGAGCATTGTAATAAAAACTATAACTATCATTCTTAGATGCAATTTTCCCACTCCTAATACTTCTGTATGTATTTTCATCAACTTCTAGTTTTTCAAAAGCTATCTTTATACAAGTATTTAATTTCAGAAGAATATCTTGGTTTTGAATCACTGTAAAATGCCATGATTGAGAATTACTTCCACTTGGTGCATATTTAGCTGATTCTAAAATTGTATATAAATCCTTATCACTTATTTGTTCTTTTGTATATTTTCTTATACTTCTTCTCGATTTTATACTTTCAATTACATTTTCCATATAAACTTTCCTTTCAAAAAAAATTTTAGATACTAATACCTCTACTAAGGTTATACCTTAAAATTTGAAATACTCTTTTCTAATACAGATGTAATATTCATCAATTTTTTAGAAGTTATTGACATCTCATTTGTTACTGCTGCTTGTTCTTCTGTCATTGCTGTAACTTCTTCTGAAAGAGATGACATTTCTTCTGAGTTAGATGCTATAGTTTCCACTGTAGCTAAAATATTATCTCTACCTTTCATAGTTTTTTGAAGTACCTCATTAACTACACTAATTTCTTTTGGAATATTAGTTACTTTATCTATAACTCCATTAAAAGAAATTATTGCATCTTCCACATTTTCCTTGCTTTCCTCTACGATTTTAGTTGCAAATTCTGTGGTATCTGAAACATCACGTGTTTCCTTCATTACTTTATTTACTAATTGTGTTATATCTTTAGAAGATGTTAAAACTTCCTCTGCTAACTTTCTTATTTCCTCTGCTACTACTGAAAATCCTCGTCCTGCATCTCCTGCCCTTGCTGCTTCAATGGATGCATTTAAGGCTAAAAGATTTGTTTGACTCGCCACACTATTTATAACATCAACTATAGAATTAATTTGTGATATACTTTCGTCTAGATCTTCTACTTTATTTTTCACCAAAGCAAATGAATTTTGCATCTCATCTATACTATCAGATAAATTTTTTATCTTTTTCGCTCCTTTATTTGCATCTTCTTTTATGTTTTCTCCACCATCAGCCAATTGTGCTAATTTACTGTTTACATTATTTAAATCTAATGAAAAATCTTCTAAAAGTTTGACTGCATCATCTAAAGACTCTGTTTGTTTAATTCCTTCTTCTGATACATTGCTTACAGAAACTGCTATTTCTTCACTAGCCCTAGCTATTTCTTGTCCATCATTTGAAATATGTTCTGATATATTATTCAAACCTCCTGATATAGATTTAATTTTTCTCACAAGTTCTCTGATATTTTTTATAGTTTCCTGGCTTACCGTAGCAAGCTTTCCTATTTCATCATTACCTCTAATTTCGTATTCCGCTGTTAAATCCCCATTTCCAATTCTCTCAACAGTATCTTTAATACTTTCTATAGGTTTTGCTATTCTTTTCCCTATTATTGTTCCTATTATAGCTGCTAATATTAAAATAAGTATACCTACAATTATGCTTTTTATAATATCCTTATTTATAGATTTCTCCATATTCGAAACTGAAATTCCTATTGAAACGCTAGATACTACAGTATCTCCTTCTTTTATTGGAACCGTTACATTATAAGCAGGAGTCCCCTCCCATTTATTCATATATGAAGTTGTATTGCCTTTAAATACAGTATCTATTTCAGCAGTATCTATTTTTTGACCAATTGCATCCTTTGAAGTTCCAGCAATAAGAACTCTGTCTTTAGATACAACACCTATATAATATAAATTTCCCTTTGCATCTTGGTACGTTTGATCTATTATAGCCTGTCTTTCCTCTATATTATTAATTCCAGCATTTTGTATGCTTACACTTATATTGTTAGCTAGAGTTATTCCATCATATTTCATTTGATTTTGTATTCCTAATACTATCTGATAAATTGAAAAAGAATTACAAATTAATATTATTATGCCGGCCATTAAAACAAAGTTAAAAATTAATTTTTTTCTTATAGAATTGAACATATCTTTACTCCTTTCATCTTTATTTCTCTTTCCTATATTTTTAATATTCTATTTCATTTTTTACTTTTAAAATTTATATATGTTTAATATACATATATTTAATTAAGCATGCTTATTAAAAGAATGCTTAATTAATACTTGTCTAATAACTATTTTCCTAACCACTAGAAATTAATGTTAAACTCCTATAACTTCTGTAATTCCTGGAACTTCTTGTTTTAATGTTTGTTCAATAATTGTTTTTATTGTCATCATTGCCCCAGGGCAATTTCCACATGCTCCTTGCATTCTTACACTTGCAACTCCATCTTTACTAACATCTACAAGGTCTACATCGCCTCCGTCTCTTTGAAGCATCGGACGAACTTTCTCTAATGATTTTAATATCAATTCTCTCATTTTGGTATCGTTCCTTTCTAATTTATATATTTTAATTAATATGCCTTTCTTTTTTGTATATTAATTACTTTTTACATATTTATATATAAGAATCATTGAATAAGTTTATATTTAAGTAATTCTTTATCTTATAAGCTTATCCTTTTCATGATTAATCATGTTTTCTAGTACTTAGTGTGTTATTCTACCCATGTATTTCGTACGCGTACGAAATACATGGGTTAAGAAAAATGCTCTTAAAGCATTTTTCTTAGATTATCTAAAGCTTTATCTATATTATCTTCAAAAATCTCTCTCTGATTTTTATCAAAATCACTTAATAATAGGTCTAAAAATTCAGACTCCATATTTTGAAGCTTTTCTTTTATATACAAAGCCTCTGAAGTTAAACTTATATATACACTTCTCTTGTCTTCAGCACAAGTGCACTTCTGTACCAATCCTTGACTTTCATACTTATTTATAATATCAGATAAAGAAGACTTAGATATTTTCCATATATTTGCTATTTCATTAAAAAGTAGCTTACTTCCATCTTCTGGAAGTATATAAAACAATGAAGCATGATTTTGTAATATTGGTAATCGTTCTTCATTTATTCTTTTTATTACAAATTTAGTAGAACTAGTGTTTATATCATTTATCTTACTAATAATACATTTGCTTTTCATTTTCATCACCTCATTCGTTCGGGTACGAATTAATTGTAATCTTTATTTATTTTCTTGTCAATATTTTTTACTGATATATTTATTATAGCTAAAATTAGAAATTGTAGGAAAAATTTTTGATCAAATCTAAATGTGAGGATATATTATTTTTTCCCTATATTTAGTTATAAATATATCTTTAATATCTAAAAATATATATGTACTTGACAAACTCGCATTGTTTGCATAAAATTAAATTGTGTAAAGTTTAATTTTATCTTTTAAATCTGCTATGATAAATTAATAAAATAAAATGGAGGAATTAGAATGAGCTTACTAGGTATAACTAAAGGGACCGAATTAGAAAATACAATTAATCAATTATGGAAAGGTGAAGAGCAAGGTGCAGCTACATATCATGCCCTAGCTCATATTGCTGAGGAAAAAGGCTTAAAAGATATGGCAGAAGTACTAAAATCTGTAGCCAATGACGAAGCACGTCATGCTGGGTTATATGGAGTATTAAATGGTCATGTGAATGTCGATATTTTCACCATGCTTAGCCGCATGTCAGAACAAGAGACGGCTGCCGCAGAAAAAATAAAAGTAATTGCACAACAAGTACGAGAACTTGGTCTCGATAAAGCAGCAAATGAAATTGAGATTGCTGCAATAGATGAAATACGACATGGGGAAGTTTTGAAAGAATTAGTAAAAGAATATTTTGAGAAATAACTAAAAAAATCTAATGATTTACTATAGATATCTACAAATTTAAACTTACTTAAATTTATCCTATTTAAATTTATTAAAGTTTAGGATTACAAATATAAATTTGCCTTATTGAAATCATCCAGTAACATATACACCTGCTACTGGAATTAAATATGCAAAATAGAAATGACTGTTGTAAAATGATATCTTAATTCATTTTAAATTACAGTCTTTTTTGTCATATCTTCTATAAAACAGTATAGAATCCTCAACAAATAAGTTACTGAGATCTTTCACTTGAAATATCAATGCTAACAAAATGCTCACCTTAAAACTTCAGCTCTAATCTGAACATATATCATAATATTTTAGTTATGGGTTTTTTATATCATATTTCTTCAAATTCATAAAGGTTGCTATTAATATACAAGAGCTTTAATAATTCATCCAATTGTATTAATATTTATTTCCATGTTGAGTATTTTAAATAAATGTATTTTATAGTATTTTAAAGATATTTATTGCAACTACTATAATTATATGCTAAAAGGTAATTTAGATTAAAATTTTCGATTATGTAAAAAATTATTAGCTTATGCAAAATTTTGGCCTTTTTAATCGTATTAGTATTGAAGGGAGGTTAAAACCTTATGAATAAATTTTGTGGTACCGAAAATTATATTCATTATCTTATAAGAAAATATTCTGATATGCTTATCAGAATTTCATACTCTTATATGAAAAATTTAAGTGATGCTGAAGATATAACTCAAGAAGTTTTTATTAAATTACTTGAGAAAAAACCAGATTTTGAAAGTATTGAACATGAAAAGGCCTGGTTAATTAGAATTGCTATGAATTTAAGTAAAGATAAACTAAAATCTGCATATTTTAAAAATACAGCTCCTCTAGAGGGAGATTTTATTGATGTAACAAAGGATGATAATGAAATAATTGAAGCAGTATTAAGCCTGCCTTTGAAATATAGAAGTATCGTTTTATTGTATTATTATGAAGGTTATAGTATCTCACAAGTTGCTAATATTTTAAACCTAAAGGAATCAACTGTTGGTTCGCAACTTAGTAGAGCAAGAAAACTGCTTAAACCTATACTTAAGGAGGATTTTGAATATGAATACAATTAAAAATTCCTTTTCAAAAATTAAAGCAAGTGATAAATTTAAAGACAAGCTTTCAATAGAATTGCAAGCGAGTCCTATAAACCTTAAATCAACTAACAAAAGGCTATATTATAAGTCAAGTATAACAGCCGCTTCTGTCTTATTAATATTAATTGGACTAATTAGTTTCAAATTAATGATGAATACGTCTGAAAAAGAAGCTTCTAATTCGGATAATATTGCATATGCACCCGAAGAAGAATCACCTATTGGCAAAGATTATGCAAGTAAAAATAATGAATCAGCTAATACAGTTGAAATACCCTATACTACAGATGAAAGTACTATAATTAAAAGTAATTTAGCACCTAAAACAGAGACACCTATAACTAAAGATACTATCGATGAAAATATTATACCATCTGGATCAGATAATATATCAACTCCACCTGTTGAAATAACACCTTCAAACAATAATGTTACAAATGAAAATAAAGATATAAATTCAAATATCCGAATTAATTCGGCTACTGCGTTTAATTTAGTATCTGTTCCAAAAACTCAGCTGCCTAAAGCTAATTCTGCTATAACTGCTAAAATGATGCCTTTAATTGTATATAAAGGAAACGTATATATTTATACATCTATAGAAATTGATTCTGAAAATGTTAAAGATTTAGTAGGAAAGAAGCTCGGCACTACAAATGGTACTATAAATGAATGGAGCACTCAATCAGATTATTCAACTGAGTTTGCTTCTAATATAGGCGTTGCTGACGTATATGCTGTAAATGGATATAGCGAAAATTTTAGAATAATGACTAATATAAAGCTTCAAGATGGAAAAAGCTATCCTGAATTTTATGAATGCCTTAATGGAATAACAGTAAAAAATGGTGAAGATATATTTGGAAAGCTTAACCTTCAAGGTAATCTCACTAAAGCTAGTTTCAGAACTTATAGTGATTGGAATAATGGAATAAGAAACTTTTATCAAATTAATGATCTTAATATGCTAGATCCTTTGTTTGAAGCGATAAATAAAGCTACTCCTTATTTACCAGAAAATATAGAAGACTCATTAGGTGACTATAGAAATGATGAGCAATATAGAGAAATATCTTTAGATTTAAAAGATGGATGCAAAAATATAACATTTTCAATACTAAAAAGTGGTTATGTATATTATGGGTATCCACGAGTTTATTTGAAAATAGACAAAGAGTTTACTGAAAAGTTTTGGGATAACTTCGGTATTATGAGCATTAATTGAAACAACAAAATATTACTCTCTAAATTATTTCAATATTAAAAACCTTTATAATTTACTTTTTATTTGATCTGCACCCCAAGAAGATAATTCATATAGTAATGGTAATACGCTTTTTCCCCTTTCAGTTAAAGTGTATTCCACCCTTAAGGGCATTTCATTATATTGTTATCGAATAATTAATTCATCCCGTTCAAGCTCATGAAAAGAATTTGATAACATTGTATTTGTTATACCTGAAATTATGCGTTTTAATTCATTAAAACGCATAATTTTTTTTAATAGTTGTATAATATACGCATTTTCCATCTGCCACCAATTACTTCCAATGTATATTTCACAGGGCATTCTTGGTTATTTTCTGATTCTTTAATTACTTTTAAATATTGGTCCAATGCTTTTTTATTTGTCATATATAATCCTCCACAGTATTAAAAATGATACTTAGTAATAAATTTCTGAGTACTTGTTTATCTAGATATAGGTAGTATAATGATTATACCAAGCTTCTTGACTTGAGTAAATATTATATTAATAAGGAGATTTTAACTATGGATATTATGAAAACAATAGCAATACGTAAATCTACTCGTAGCTATAGAGCTGACCAAATTACTGATGAATCTTTAAATTTAATACTTAATGCAGGTTGCGCTGCTCCTGTCGGAATGAATGCATATGATTCACTTCACTTAACTGTGATTCAAAATTCTGATTTACTAGACAGAATTACAAAGGTGACTGCAAATACATTTGGTAATCCCAATATGAAGCCCTTTTATGGTGCACCTACATTAGTAGTCGTTTCTTCTAAGGTTAACGAAAAAGCTCCTACTATAGGCGTTGCTAATACTGCTTGTGTTATTGAAAATATGACTCTTGCCGCTACTTCTATTGGTTTAGGTAGTGTGTATTTATGGGCTTTTATAAGTTCATTTTCTGCAGATGAAGAATTATTAAAGGAACTAAATTTACCTGAAGGCTTTACACCAGTTTCAGGTATTACATTTGGCTATCCAACTGAACCATTAACTAAAGAGAAAGACTTAAAACAAACTATAACAGTTAATACAATTAAATAATTTCAATATAAATTTTTTACTTATATTAATTTGTTAGTATAACTAACTATTATTAAAACTTCTACAATATTAACAAATAATGCAGGAAAACAACCTGCATTATTTAGTTAAAAGTTACTTTATCCGTTTCAAACCAGAAGTTTACTCCGCCCTCTACGTTTTCTACTCCGAAATCATTATTATGAATATTCTGTATAGCCTTCACTATGGAAAGTCCTAGACCATATCCTCCATAAGCTCTTGTTCTAGCTTTATCTACTTTATAAAAACTTCCCCATATCTTTTCTATATATTCTTCCGGTATATTTTTGCCCGTATTAAATATACTTATTCTTATTTTATTATTAATAACCCTTTTTCTTATTTTAATAATTCTATAATTATTAACATGATTAATTGCATTATTAATATAATTTGTAAGTATCTGCTCAATTCTCATTATATCTGCATATACTATACAGCTTTCAGAAGGTTCATCTTGTATTTCAATGTTTTTTTCTACAAAAATGGATTTGTATTTATTAAGTACATATTCTATTAAAGAGCTTAGATTAAATTCAGTTTTTTCAATGTGAAAATAACCTGATTCAATTTGAGAAAGATTTAGCAAATCCTTTACTAACTTATTCATCTTATTTGTTTCCTGCATTATAACATCGCAATAGAATTTTCTATCTTCGTCACTCTCAGTAACATTACTAACAAGTCCTTCTGCATAACCTTGTATTACTGATAATGGAGTTCTTAATTCATGCGAAACACTTGAGATAAACTCTTTTCTCATCTCATCTATTCTTCTTTCTTTTTCTATATCCTCTTCAAGCTTCTTGTTTTTTGTATTTAATTCTGTAATTGCTCTATTAAGCTCATTAGATAAGTAATTAACATTTTGAGCAAGTTGACCGATTTCATCTTTTCCTCTTATTTTACATTTTTCACTGAAATCAAATTTGGCCATATTTTTCGCGATATTATTTACTTCTAATATTGGCCTTGTAAATCTCTTTGAGAAAATGTAAGCTAGTATGCTTCCTAGCATTACAATAATAATTCCTGTGATAATAATAAATCTATTTGCAACATCAACACTTTCTCTTATTGAAACTAATGGAACCCTTATAGCAAGTATATCGCCATTATTTAATTTTGTTACGAGAGTAAGGAAGTCTATTTTTAGCTGCACATCGCTCCTGTTTTCAAAAGTGTATTCGCCCTCTTTATATTCCTTAATCTTATCACTATCAGCAATAGATTCTGCTGGTGGTTGTGTTCCAGGTTTAAACTTACTATTATTGTCCATTACTTTTCTTTCATTTGGTAGTCTACGTGAAGACCTATAGACAGGATTACCATTCTTATCACGAATATCAATGCTGCTTCCAGTTATATTAGCTATTATATCTAATTCATCTTGTATGTCATTTGCATCACCTGTATACATGCTTGTCAATTTTTTTGCATTTTGTATGAGTATGTTTTTCTTATTATTCACATAATATGGTTCAAGATATAAAGTATTTAACATCCATAAAACAAAGATAAAGAATATTAAAAGGAAAGTTATTGATACAAAAAGCTTTGATCTTATAGATTTATTCATTTTTGTACCTCAAATCTATAGCCGTAACCACGTACAGTATGTATGTAATAACTTTTTGAATCTAATTTTATTCTCAATCTATTTATATGTGTATCTACTGTTCTTAAATCTCCATAATAATCATATCCCCAAACTTTATCTAGTATTTGCTCTCTGCTTAGTGCCTTGCAATAATTTTCAGCGAGATAAATTAATAGCTCATATTCTTTAGGGGTTAAATCAACTGTGCAACCTTGCATAATAACCTGATGTGCGTTATGGTCTATTGTTAATCCATCAAATTCCTTAAGTTCATTATCTATAGGTAATGCTCTTCGAAGCACAGAATTTACCCTTGCTATTAATATATTTGGACTAAATGGTTTTGAAATATATTCATCCGCTCCAATATCCAAACCAAAAATTTCATCAAATTCTTCTCCTCTCGCAGTTAACATTATAATTGGAACTCTAGATTTTTTTCTTATTTCTCTGCATACAGTAAATCCATCATATTCCGGTAGCATTACATCAAGAATTATTAAATCTATATCTCCATCTTCAAAAAACAAATCCATGGCTTTTCGTCCATTATCTGCTTCAATAGTGCTATATCCTTCCTTTTTAAGAAAATCTGTTACAAGCTTTCTTATTAATGGTTCATCATCAACTACTAATATCTTTTTTCCATTCATTCTATAACCTCCGAAAAACTACTAATATCCTTATTATAATCCATTTTGATCACACTTTGTAGCAAATGATATTTTAGGTGATATTTATTTTAATATGCCTAATATAATTTTTAAGCTAAAGTTTGTTATTATTGCTTTATTTTCATTTTTCACAATTCAATCTCCTATTCTATAAGTTTTGAGAAGTTTTTATTAACAGAAGTATCAAACATAATTTTTACTAAATAAGCAACTAATAATACATTAATCAGTGAAGTTGCCTTAAGTAAAATGTTAAATATTGATGCATCTACACTAAATAAGAGAGAAAATATATTAATATAACTAGTAATGCTGAATCCTATTGACAATATGAAAAATCTTTTATCCTTTAAATATATAAAAGCTAATATTGATAATGCCACAGCAGGAAATAAATATCTCTCATGCATTCCAGCTGAAAAAGTAAAGACTCCTGCAATCTGAAGCAGTGCTATAGCTGAAACAAATTTTCTGCTATTACCCTTAATGTAAGTAAACCATGAAAATAACGTTATAGCTACAATAAACATCATTCCAACTGTATGATAGTTAAATAAGAATAAAGTATCTGTGTTTTTCTTATAGTTTGCTCCTATTAAACTGAAAAAGTTAAATGCATTAACTGATGCATATGGATACTCTGCTATAGTATTTGAATAAAGCTTGAAAATCCATAATGGACTCTGTTGGCTTAAAGAAAATGGAAGTATAACAATAATAGCAGTAATTATACCTGAAATTGCTGCCTTTATAAGCGTTTTTAAATTTCTTTCTCTTACTAATTCAAAGAAAAGTATAGGAATAAATATGATCCCTTGAGGTTTCATAAGTACAGATGCTACAAGTATTACAGATGAGGCAACAATTTTCTTTTCCGACAATAAATATACTGCAAAGACAATAAACAATGTAAAAAATGAATCAACTTGCCCCCAAAAAGTAGAATCTATAAAAATAGCTGGATTGAAAATATAAAACGCAGCTATAAAAATACTAATTGCCGGACTTAAATATTTTTTTCCTAGCTTATATATGAAATAAGATGTGACAATATCGGCTATTATTGATGGTATCTTAAGCATCAATATAAAATATCCACTAAATGCAGGAACACTTGCAATCTTACCAATTAAAGCTAAAACATATATATATAGGGGTGGATAATCTACTGACCTAATGCTAGAACTTGAATAAACTTGTAAAATATTATTTGCAGCAGATGTTGCCCAATTTTTAAATAAGTCAATATCATTATGTCCATCCATAAGCGTGGATGCTGAAATTCTCAAAAGAAATCCAACAGCTAATAGCGTGAATAACAATATTTTTTCATCAGATAAATTAATCTTTATATTTTTACATTTAAATAAATAATAGAATAGAATACATAATACTAAAAATACTGCTGAATATATGCTAAGTGCAGGAACGTATTTAGTATTTGTATTTCCACTTTGCATATTTCTACCTTTTCTTGATTGTCCATTCCCATTTTGTTGAGCTGCAGCACCGTTTTGTCCTGGCTGTCTATTTTCATTTGATGGAGCTACTTCTCCATTTTTATTTAATTGAACATCTCCATCGGAAGAAGGTACATTTTCAGTTGTGTTCTGATTATTATTAGATTTATTCACTTCTCCTTTAAATTGATCATTTTTTATCATAGTATCACTACTCTTATAATTTCGTACTGTATAAATACATAAAAATGCACATATCAATACTATGAAAATTAAACTTATCTTAAGTATATGTTTTTTTAAATCAATTTTCTGCATTTCTAATTCTCCTTCACTAAACATTAGTAATATTCAAAAAGGGTACCTTTTTGTAGAGTGTTACATTAGAAACTTTATCTGTGCATCTCTCAGTAACCGGAACAATAGAGTACCCTTTATTTCTAGTTGAATATATTAATAAGTGCAGTTTTTACTTTGAAATATCAGTTGCACCTTTTAAATCATATAACTGTTCTGAATTTTCTCCTCCAAATCCACCCGCACTTTGTTTTCTTGAACCTGAAGTTTTATCACTACTTTTATCAGAATTTTGATTTTTTAAATCTAAATTTTCTTCCTGAGAATCTGTAGTATTCTGAGTATTACTTTTTGATTGATTATTTGATGTAGTTGAATCTTTCCATTCATTATCTGGAACAACTTTACCATTTTGAGTAACCCAGTTCATAATCTCACTATTAGCGTTACCGCCCATTCCTCCTGATAGTGCATATCTTACTTCGCCCTTCTCAACTGATTCTTTAAACTCATCTAAAGTAAGTATGTTATCAGATCCTGAAAAACCTCCAAAAGCCATTACAGATTCTCCAGTTTCAATTATTATATCTTGAGAGCTCCGAGCTGAAGAAACGGCAAGTAAGTACTTCTCATTTATTGTATTACTTTTTAAGAATTCAATTAGCTTTGTATTTACACTATTCGTTTGTGTCATATTTCCTCCACCTGCTTTACCTTTCTCTGTATTAGAAAGAAGCTCTAATCCAGCAGAGGGCATAGTTCCATTTACGCCATGAGTTATGACAGCACTTGCACCAATAAAAGGAGTTATTAAAATTCCTATTAACGCAATGATTACTAATGATTTCTTTAATTTTATATTTTTACATTTGTTTAAGTCATCATTATTTCTAGAAAAATTCTTTTTATTTTTTATAGCATCTAAAATATTCCATATTGCAAGTATAGCTGAAGATGCAAAACACAATATCAGTGATACTATAAGTATATCTTTTATAACAGTTGATAGACTACTATAATAATAAGATATCATTAACGCATTAGTTAAGCCTTCTGCAGCGAATGCTACCGGTAAAAGCCATGACTTCCATCCACCTTCTTTATAAAACTGCCACATTGTTGAAATTCCAATTCCAGCTAAAGCTGCAGCTGGTGGTGCCATCATTGTTAAATAATAAGGATGGAATAATCCTGTTGTATAGCTAAAGTATATAAACTCTGGAAGTAACCATACAAACCATAATACTAGTGATGTTTTTCTTTTATTGTCTAACTTAAACCTTAGTTTCTCTTTTATTGCACCGGCTATAAATCCTAATAAAGCAAGTGGTAAAAACCAAGATATTTGATCTGACAAGGTATTTTTAGAGAATAATCTTGTAATACCTGCCGGAGTCTGACCTCCAAAAGATCCCTGAAGGCCACCGCCTTGGCCGCCTGGAGCACCTCCGCCTTTGACACTGCCTCCATTAGGTGGTTGCATGTTATTACCATCTTCTGAGCCATTAGAATTTGAATGTGCTGCAGACATTTCTTTACCATTTCCACTTGGTGCACCACCACTACCTGGCATTCCTTGTCCTTGCGTATTATCATTATTCTGAGCAGTAATACCATCAATATCATTTTCAGATTGTTTCTGTTCATTGCTTTGATTATTACCACGCCCTCCAGCGCCTTTACCTGATTTACTGCCAAGACCAAGCCTCTCTAACCCATTATGCCCAATTATGAGTTCCATAACGCTATTGTCTGTACTACTACCTACATAAGGTCTATTTTGTACTGGTACTAAATCTACAATCACACCCCACGATAAGGACACTGCAAAAAGAACAATTGTACCTAGAACAATATGTTTCATCCTCTTCTTAAGAGATATAGTTGAAGAAAGAAGATATGTTATATAGAAAGCAGGTCCGATCATATATGCCTCTAACATTTTTATGTTAAATCCAATACCCACAAGGACTAAACTTATTATAAGATACTTAACTTTCCCTTTTTCTGCTGCTATAGAAAGAGCTAAACTTGCAAAAAGAAGTGTAACAACAAGTAAATTATCTATTGTATTATTTCTGCTTGCAGCTACAAAAACTGGAGTGACTGCAAGACATAATGCTGAAATAAGACCTGCTACATTTCCAAAAGATCTTTTAACAAGATAATATATAAGCCAAACTGAAATTACTCCCGCAATAGCTTGTGGTAAAAGTATGCTCCATCCACTAAATCCAAATATTTTAGCGAATATAGTTTGTATCCAAAATCCAAGCGGTGGTTTATCAATAGTTACGAACCCCGCTGGATCAAATGATACAAAGAAAAAATTTTTAAAACTCATAGTCATACTTTTTACGCCAGCTGCGTAATATCCATTTCCATATCCCTCTATACCTATGTTTGCAAAATTTAATATTGCAGATAATATTAAAATTAATGATATTCCTAAATTTTCTTTTGTAAATCTTAACTTTTTCATTTTTTCGCCTCCCTGTAAAAAGTCTTTCTTCTATTGTATTTAGATGTGATCTATTTTTTAATTACTAATTTCATATTTTTTATTAATTCTATTATAATTTGTTGTGCTATCAATTATATAAATAGGTCTTCCTTTGCTTTCATCAAAAATCCTTCCAATATATTGACCCATTATACCAATGCAACTTAAAGTCACACCAAACATCACTAAATTAACAGCTATAATCATCGCAAAATTTACTAATTCAGTTTTATTTATCATACTATTTACAATAACTGTAACCATTAAAATTATTCCTATAAAAAAAGCCAGCCCTCCAAAATATCCAGCAATAACAAGCGGTTTATATGATAAAGATGTTATACCATCAAAAGCCAACTTAATCATCTTTTTAAGAGGATATTTTGTATCGCCGGCAAATCTTTCTTGTCTTGTAAATTCTACACAGGTTTGTTTATATCCAACCCAACTTACAAGACCCCTTACGTACCTATTCTTTTCTGGAAGAGCTATTAGTGTATCACATACCTTTCTATCTATAAGTCTAAAATCTCCTGTATCTAAAGGGATATCAACGCTAGTCATACTCTTTAACAATCTATAATACATCTTAGACGTAAATTTTTTAAAGAAAGTCTCTCCCTGTCTTTTAATTCTCTTTCCATAAACAACTTCATAACCTATCTTCCATTTTTTAATCATCTCTAAAATAACTTCTGGAGGATCTTGAAGATCTGCATCTATTACAACCACTGCAGCTCCTAATGATAAGTCCATCCCTGCTGTTATCGCTGATTGATGACCAAAGTTTCGTGAAAAGTTAACAAGTTTTATTTTTTCATCATTTATACAAATTTCTTCCGCTTTTTCTCTTGTTTTATCATTACTTCCGTCATTTATGAATATAATTTCATAATTTTCTTTAGTGCACTCCATAATCTTTTTCAATCGTCTGTAACTCTCATTTATAACAAGTTCCTCGTTATATAATGGAACTACAACAGAATAAATCACTCCATTACTCATTTACCTCACCTCAAATTTATATATATTTCTTTCATGTGTCTTAACTGAATCTATATATGTATATTAGGCTTAAATTGTCACAGTCTTGTTACAGTATAATCACAACTTGTCTACAATTTTATCTATAAATACCTAAAGTAAAATTATCAACTTTTTAATATACCTTATATTGTTTTATCATCTTTTCTAAATTACTCTTAAATTGCATATCTCACCCTTTCATATTTTAAAACTTAGAAAACTGTGACAAAGGAAAGGATATAATTATATATCAATCACTTTATTATATTTACCAGCATATTTATATACTAGCAAATATTAATTTAGTAAACGGGTGAGCGTATGAATTTTAATGAACTAACAGGTAAAGTTGTGACCCCTTCTGATAAAGAATACGCCCTTTTAAGACTTGAATACAACCGAGACATAAACAAATTCCCTTTAGCTATTGTTTATTGCTATAATCCTATAGATGTATCTAATTCTATAAAATGGTGTAGAAAAAACTGTGTAGAGCTACGCATTCGTACTAGAGGACATAATTACGAAGGATATTCAACAGATACAGATGTTTTAGTAATAGATACAGCTTTTATGAGCAAAATTGAACTTGATACTAATCAAGATATTGTAAAAATTCAAGCAGGCGCAAATTTAGGTAATATATACTCAAAACTCGCTAAATATGGTTATGCTTTCCCGGGTGGAACATGCCCTACAGTTGGAATCTCTGGTCTGACATTAGGTGGAGGAATAGGTTTGTCATGTAGAAATTTTGGGTTACTAGCAGACAATCTTTTAGAAATAAAAATTGTCGATGAAAAAGGTATCCTAATAACTGCGAACAATCATATAAATCCTAAATTATTTTGGGCTTGTAAAGGCGCTGGTGGTGGAAATTTTGGAGTGGTAATCTGCTATATCTTTAGGATTCACAAAGTTAATAAAATTACTCTTATACAGCTTAGGTGGAATGAAGTTTCGAGAGAAGATTTCTTAGACTTGTGGCAATGTTGGTTAAGAACTGTCACTAGGAAGATTAGCTGCTTTGCTGGATTTAACAAAGAAGGCATATATTTAAATGGATTTTTCTATGGCAACAAATTAAATGCTGAGTCAATTCTGAAAGAATTTTTATTACTTCCTGGTCTATTAGATACTTCATCAATAGACTATGTACCTTTTCTTGATGCTGTGGTAGCTATAGGTTCTTTTTATGGACCACCAAATAGATTTAAATCTACTGGAAGATTTGTATATAGAACTTTATCTAAAAGAAATATTAAAAATTTAGTTAAATATGTTGACGATAGTCCTGGCGGAGATAACTGTTCTATTAGATTATATTCTTTGGGCGGTGCAATAAGAGAAGTCACTAGTAATTCTTCGGCATACTACTATAGAAATGCAAAATATATTATTGGTATAACATCTGATTGGGAAAAAGATGATGATGCCAATCTTTATAAAAACTGGGTTTCAGATGTTTTTCAATATATTAAACCACTGACATATGGATCCTATGTAAACTTTCCTTATGCTGATCTTGAAAACTATGGGTATGCATACTACGGTCAAAATTATCGTTATCTTAAGAATATAAAAAAAATCTATGATCCCGATAATATATTTAAGTTCCAACAATCAATAAGACCTCAACAGTTGTAAAATTTCAAAATATAATTTACATTTCCTATATTGCCACATATAAAATAGTCTATGTAATCCTAAATAGATACATGGACTATTTTTTATATTAAGATCTTTAAAGTGAATAGTTTTTTACCATTTTTTAATCTAGGATATTGAATTCTATACCTTCATACCTAATATAATTACTACGCATCTTGGTTCTAATTCAATTTTTGTTCCAACTTTAATCATTTGATCAACTGACTCGATAAATTCCTGTCTAGCTGGCATCGCAGTATTTACTGCAATCCTCCACTCTAGATTTGTAGGCAAATCAGGTAGTTTAACATATTGCTTTTCCCAGTTAGAGTTTATAGCTATATATACAATATCATCTCCATTATCTTCTTTATTGCGTCCTGCAAACATTACTGCAAGCATCCGTGTTTCATCCGATAGATCTAGATGCCAGGGTTCCGTTCCATGTCTACTCACATCTGGTAATCCACATTGTGCTGGCTTTATGCTATTTTGCAATACAGGATGACTTGTCCGAAATTTTATCATCTTCTTAAAGAAATCGAATATTTCTTTATTCTTATCTAATAAATTCCAATCTAGCCATGATATTTCATTATCTTGACAATATGGATTATTATTTCCAAACTGTGTATTTCCAAACTCATCTCCAGCTAAAAGCATCGGTGTCCCGCGGCTGGCTAGCAGAACAGCACATGCATTTTTCATCATCTTTATTCTGAGTTTTAATATAATCTCATTATTAGTATTCCCCTCAGTACCACAATTCCAACTATTATTGCTATTATCACCATCTGTATTGTTCCACCCATTAGTTTCATTATGCTTACTGTTGTAAGAATACAAATCATGTAAAGTAAATCCATCATGGCAAGTAATAAAATTCACTGATGCATTTTTTCCTCTACTAACTGGATTGTATAGATCATGAGATCCTGAAATTCGTTCAGCAGCTATATTTGCTAGCCCTGAATCCCCTTTCATGAATCGGCGGATATCATCACGATATTTTCCATTCCATTCAGACCATCGATTCCACGATGGAAAGCTTCCTACCTGATACAAACCACCTGCATCCCAAGCTTCAGCAATCAATTTTACATTTGCGAGTATTGGGTCAAATGCTAAATTTTGTAACAGAGGTGGCTTATTCATCGGTGAGCCATCCTCATTACGTCCTAAAATTGATGCAAGATCGAATCTAAACCCATCTACTCTGTATTGAGTCACCCAGTAACGGAGACAATCCAGTATCATTCTCTGTACAACTGGGTGATTGCAGTTGATAGTATTTCCACATCCACTAAAATTATAATATTTTCCATCTGGAGTAAGCATATAATAAACACTATTGTCAAAACCTTTAAACGAGATATATGGACCCTTTTCGTCTCCTTCAGCAGTGTGATTGAAAACAACATCAAGAATTACTTCTATGCCATTCTCATGAAACTTCTTAATCAATGATTTTAACTCATCGCCTTCTCTATTGTATTCAATTTCAGCAGTATAACTTGTATTCGGTGCAAAAAAACTAACAGTATTATATCCCCAATAGTTAAATAATTTTTCTCCATCAAAAGTGCGGGCATCAAGCATTTCATCAAATTCAAAGATTGGCATAAGCTCAACTGCATTAATCCCAAGCTCTTTTAAATATGGAATTTTTTCAGCGAGCCCTGCAAATGTACCAGGATAATTGACACCAGAAGATGAGTGTTTTGTAAATCCTCGCACATGCAATTCATAAATAATTAATTCTTCCATTGGGATTAATAGCTTCTCATTATTTCCCCAATCGAAATCATTAGCAACTACTCTTGACCTATATTCATATCCACATCTTGGTTTAGCTCCCCACACGCTCTGACCTGTAACTGCTTTTGAATAAGGATCAAGGAGATATTTTGTATTGTCGAAAATCAATCCCACCTCTGGTTTGTATGGTCCATCTACAATGTAAGCATATTCGAATTCTTCAATATTCAACCCAAATACAATCATTGAGTACACATTCCCTATCTTATATTTTTTAGGAAATGGAATAGTTGCATAAGGCTGACACGCATCCCATTTAAATAAAACTAGTTTGCATGAAGTTGCATTTTGCGAATTAACAGTGAAACTTACACCGCCAGGAATAACAACTGTGCCATTTGCAAGATAAAATCCAGGACGAATTTTAAAACCATTACATTCATCTATAGGCATTAGATTTTTCCATAGCTTTCCTTTAAAATTATTCAATATATCTATCCCCATTTATACTTTCCTTCCTATTTAATAAAGCATATTAAAGAAAATAGCAGACACTCATACTGGTCTGTTATTTTTTTGAATATGCCTGACTATTTCTCAATTAATCTTTTTAATTAATACTTTGCTTATTCTTTTACTATCACATTTCGATATGATAAATTCATACTCTTCGAAGTTAACTTTCTCATTAACTTGTGGATATGACTTTAACTGTGAATAAATCCATCCACCAATAGTATCAATATTCATAGAATCAATTTCAATTTCCAGTAACTCATTAATATCCTGAATAGTAACTTTTCCATCTACTATGTAATTACCGTCTTCTGTTTTATTAATTTCTTCTCCCTCTTCATCAAACTCATCTTGAAGTTCACCCACTATCTCTTCCAAAATGTCCTCAATTGTCACAAGTCCAGATGTTCCACCGTATTCATCAATAATTATAGCCATTTGTGCTTTCTCTTTCTTAAATACCTTTAGCACTTCACCTATTGATACTGATTCTGGAACAAATTTAATTTCGCGGATAATATCTTCTATATTCTCATTATCACCCTCAATTTTCTGTTTATATAAATCCTTAATATGTATAAAACCAATAACATTATCTTTACCATCCCTACATACTGGATATCTAGTTAGCTGTTCATCTAAGGTAAATGTTATAATATCCTCAAAAGAATCTTCAATAAAAATACATTTCATATCAGTACGAGGCATCATTATTTCTTTTACAGTTGTCTCAGAGAAATCAAATATATTATCTACAAAAGTTAATTCAGTTTGATCTATTAAGCCATGCTTATAACTTTCTCCAATCAATAGCTTTATTTCTTCATCAGTATGCGCTGCTTCATGTTCCTCAACTTGTAAAATTCCAAATATCTTTAAAACCAGATTAGTACTATGATTAAAAGACCACATTATTGGGTAAGTTACTTTGTAAAACATTATTAGTGGTAGTGCTGTATACAATGCTATCTTTTCTGTACTTATAATCGCTAATGATTTAGGCGTTAATTCTCCAAGTACAATATGAAAGCCAGTTATAATTGCAAATCCTAAAACGAATGAAATTGAGTGTATCATACTTTCTGATAGATTAAATAGATTAAGTAGTGGTGTTATCATATCTGAAACAGCTGGTTCACCTATCCACCCTAATCCTAAAGATGCTAAAGTTATTCCTAATTGACAAGCAGACAAGTATGAATTCAAATCACTAACAACAGTTAAAGTATTTTTTGCATTTATATCTCCTTCAGTTGCCAATGTTTCTATCCTAGATTTTCGTACTTTTACCATCGCAAACTCTGTGGCAACGAAAAAAGCATTCACAAATACAAGCAACAGTACAATAATAATATTTATTAGAATAATCATATATTAATTGTTTCCCTCCCAAGTCATCATATCTCTTTTTATAATTACTATTTATTTAAATAATAATTATCATTATATCATATATTATTGATTTATATTGCAATTTTTACATTCCAAATTTAATGGTAATAATAGTTGATAATACTCATTAAATTGGGCATTATTTTTATTGTGTGATTTTACTATTTCCATAACTTAATTATACTAAAAATGTGGATTCTTTTGAAGCCACATTTTTTATTTTTATAAAAAAGTAATTGGATGTTTCATATTGCTTCTACCACTTAGGTTTAAAGTTCCTACAATGTTTCCAGTAGTATTATGGATAGGGGCTGCTGAATAAGTTAGACCTTGAAACACATCTATATAATGTTCATTAGCAGTTATTTGAACACAGCTATCTTCCTTAATGGCAGTTCCCATAGCATTAGTCACTATATTTTGTTCATCCATATAAGCTCCAACCCTTAGATTTACACAATCTAACTTATTAGAATTTTCTTCTACTCCCTTGATATATAAAATACATCCATTGTTATCTGTTAATACGATAATGAACTCATTATCCATAACTGCTGAAAAAAACATATCGATATATAACTTAGATACATCTATTAAATCTTTTTTACTCTCCATAGGACACCCCATATTTTTTCTACTCTTAAAATAATATTTACTACATTATATTTTCAACTGATTTAATAGCATTTCTTAAGTTTAGTTAACGTCTACTTATCAAGTTTGGTTAATCGACGAGTTAGGCACATGGACTTGTTATTTTTTTGATTGTCCCTTATTCCATGACTAAAGAAGTACTAACTTGTATGGTGACATTTATTAGCTGTCCATTTTTATCACCACTTATGTAAACTGTATCTTTGTCAAAAGATAAACTTCCTTTATATGGTTTTGAATTAAGAGTTGAATTGTATGCCGCTTGCACAGAGCTATTTATGCTATCAACATTTATTGAAGGATTATATACTTTAATAATATTAGTTACTGTGGAATCCACAATTATTCCTGCATTTTCTTTTATTTCTTGCAAATTTATTCTAACTGAGCTGGTTTCATACTTTTGATCTTTAGGGTCATACTCATATGAAGTACTAATATTTAATATTGGAGATGGATTTGACCTTATTGCTTCCCATTTTTTACCTACTGTTATATAATAATCACTTGCCATCGCATTATCTTTTATTGTCCATTCATCTTTAAGTAATTCCGCGATATTTTCATCTCTCGCATACTCAGCCTCAAGCTGTCTTTGAGTAAATGAGGTAGGTTTAATATCTGAACTTTCTGGTGTAATTACCTTAGGTTCTGCATAAGTATTTTCACTCATACTATCATGTACTCCTATTATCACACCTATTATTAATAATGAAGCTATAGGTATTACTATTATGCAACCTAAAACTATACCTATTTTTTTTAATATTGGCATTTTCTTTTTTTCTTTATCTATAGATGATTTTTTTTTTGAATCCATAGTCAGTTGTGAAACTTGTTCACTACTGCTAACTATACTGAAATCAGCTGTCTCATATCCAGATATTCTTCCTTTGATCTTTGATTTTACACCTTTACCCCTACTCATGAATATTCACCTCACTGTTTTCAAATACTTTTATAGCAAAATTAAAATCTTCTATATCTTTGATTTCACTAAATGTATCTCCACCAACTTCTGGATAATAATAAGCTAAATACTTCTTGTTACCTAAACGTAATACCACGAAGAATTCTTTGTATTCTATATCTTCAATTATAGCTAATACTTGATAGTTGGCTGTACTTTTTAGTTTATTACTTTTTAATTTAAATGTTTTTCTCGTGAAATCATATACTGTTGATATAGTATTGTCACATTGAACTACCATTCCACCTGGCTCGCACCTATTGCATCCATCAGCATTACACTCTTTATTGCATTTAAAGCATTTACATTTTTGACAATTAGCTAACTGCCTTAATATTTCTATATTTTCTTCAGATTTTATTTTATCCTTATCATCAGAACATTCTCTAACAATATTCAAATAATGTATGTACTTTCTTCTACTTAATGTATCTTCACTTACGAACCCATTTAATGATTCCATTTCAAATACTATATCAGAGTACAATTTTTTAAGATTTAAACTGCCCACACTTCTACCGCCCATCTACTTATATTTTATTCTCCTAATTAATATACAAAAAATATATTCTTGATCTTAATAAATTATTTTTTGTACATAGCCTAAAGATGCACCTTTCTGAATTATCTTATACTTTATATAATATCGCAGTTATTCAAATGTAGTCGTAGCATACTAAATATTTTCTGAAATTTCATAAAAAGCTACAAATTACTATTTATAGCTTTTTATTACTGAACAATTTTATTTAATATAATCTTAAACATTAGTTGGAAATCAAATAATACACCAAACTGAATATGAATTTCCATTAACAGTAAATTCACTGTTACCGTCTTCACCTATTTTAACTTCTCCTGGAACATTACCAGTTATATCTACAAAAATTCTACCCGAAAGTTTTTCTCCAACAAACATCTTCTTAGACCCACCATCATTTACGTTGCAAATTAAGGCAGCTAATCCATTTTCCCTTGTCCATCCTACAATGTGCTCATCGTCGAAATAATCATGCTGTTCCCCATAAGCAAAGTCTCTCCTAGCCTTTAGTAATTTATCTAATTGATTCTTTAGTGGTTCTATATCATTGTTTGGTAAACCGTAATAGTCTCCAAAGAAAATACAAGGCACTCCTTCTTGTCTAGTCAAAATAAAAGTATATGCCTGTAGCTTAAATGAATTATCTACCCAAGATTCAAGCGACTGTCCGGGTTGAGTATCATGGTTGTCCACAAAAGTTACTGAATTTTCAGGATAACAACTTATTAATGAATTTGACATTAAACCTCTTAAATCATAGTTTTCTTTTTCATTCGCTGCCAAAACAAAGTTATAGTGAAGTTGTATATCAAAAAGATTAAATGCATGACAGGTATCCTCAATATATTTTTTTAAGATATCTATATCAGCATTCCAATATTCTCCTACTGTAAAAAGTTCTTTATTTGTAATCTTTCTTATATCGTTAATCCACTTATTAAAAAACTCAACTTCCATATGTTTTACTGCATCCAACCTAAATCCATCAAGATTTGCTATTTCCACGTACCAGAGTCCCCACCTTAAGAGTTCCTCATATACTATAGGTGAACTAAGCGCTATATCTGTAAGCATAAGATAATCATAGTTTCCATTTTCTGAATCTACGCCTTCATCCCACCCTTTACCACTTCCAGTAAATTCAAATATCGCACTTTCTTTTTTATTCTCGTCCCAATCTACTCCATCAAAATGTTCAAAATTCCACTTAAAGTCAGAATACTTATTATTTCTTCCAGGAAAGGTGAATTTAGTCCATGCTTTTATATCATATTCTTCAGATATTTTATTATTCCTATCTGAATCTTCTACTTTGACTGCCTTTACCCACTCAGTATCATCTGCCCCACCCTTATGGTTAAGTACTATATCTGCCAATATTTCAATATTATTTCTATGCGCCTCAGTTATTGCTTCTATATATTCATCTTTTGTACCATATTTAGTTCTGACACTTGCCTTCTGATCAAATTCACCAAGATCATATAAGTCATAAACACCGTATCCAGCATCATTACTGCCACCTCCACCCTTATATGCTGGAGGAAGCCAAAGAGTATTTATACCTGCTTCACTTAAATCCTTACTATTTTCTTTTAAAAAGTTCCAGTGACCTCCATCTGATGGTAGATTCCATTCGAAAAATTGCATTATAGTTTTATTCATATAATTTTCATCTCCTTTTATATTATTTATCTTAGTATTCCTAAATTGATTTGATCTTTTAATTCTATTTTTTCCTTCAATTTTATGAAAGTAGTACCAAGTGGTGGCAACTTAATTTGAAGTGAATATGTCTTATGATGTAATTTTATTTTTTGTGCATATAGTTCATTATCATTAAGCTGTCCTGAGCCTCCAAATTCTTCACTATCGGTATTAAAAACTTCAGTATATATTCCATAGAAAGGAACTCCTATTCTGTAATCATATCTTACAACAGGTGTGAAATTACAAACAGCGATTACGAAATCGAATTCCTGTTTTCCTTTTCTCATAATAGTAACCACACTATTATTATTATCACTACCATCAATAAATTCTAATCCCTCAGTAACATGATCAAGCTCCCATAATGATGTGGTGTCAATATAAAACTTATTTAACGCTTTAACATAGTGCTTAAGCTTTCTATGCATATCATAGTCTAAAAGAAGCCAATCTAATCCGCTATCTTCTCGCCATTCTATAAATTGCCCAAACTCTCCGCCCATAAACAATAATTTCTTTCCTGGATGAATTATCATATATGCATAAAGGTCACGAATATTAGCAAATTTTTGCCAATAATCCCCACTCATTTTACTTAATAATGATTTTTTCCCATGAACTACTTCATCGTGAGATAAGCACAATATATAATTTTCTGTAAATGTGTATGTAAATGAAAATGTAATTTTATTATGATTCCATTTTCTAGACAACGGATCTAATTCCATATAACCAAGTACATCATTCATCCAACCCATATTCCATTTATAATTGAATCCAAGCCCTCCTGCACCAATAGGTGCTGTTACCTTAGGCCAAGTAGTAGATTCCTCTGCGATCATTAGTGCACTTGGAAAGTGCTCAAAAATTATGGAGTTTAGATCTTTAAAAAAATCTACTGCTTCAAGATTTTCATTACCACCGAATTTATTAGGGATGAATTTTCCGTCTTCTCTTGCATGGTCGAAATAAAGCATGCTACTTACCGCGTCTAATCTCAACCCATCCACATGGAAGATATCAAAATAAAAAAATGCATTAGAAGTCAAGAAATTTAATACTTCTTTTTTTTCAAAGTCAAAGTTGCAAGTACCCCATTCAACATTTTCAGCTTTTAAAATGTTACTATGCTCATATAAAGCCTCTCCATCAAATCGTCTTAACCCTTGATCATCTTTACAAAAATGTGCACATACCCAATCCACTATAACTCCGATATTTTTTTCATGGCATTTATCAACAAAATACATAAAATCTTCTGGTGATCCAAATCTACTGGTTATGCTAAAATATCCTGTTACCTGATATCCCCAAGATTTATCCAATGGATGCTCCGCAATAGGTAATAACTCAATATGAGTGTATCCCATATCAACTACGTAATCTACAAGCCTATCTGCTAATTCTCTAAAATTATAATAGTTCCCGTTTTCCTTAACCTTCCAGCTTCCTGCATGAACTTCATATATCAGCATAGGTGATATATATGGCGATATGTGCTTTCTCTCTTCAATCCACTTTCCATCATTCCATAGATATGAATTCAAATCATGTACTTTTGATGCACTTTTAGGTCTTATTTCTGAATAGAAACCATATGGATCTGCTTTTAATATTATTTCTCCTTTTTCAGTTATTATTTCATATTTATATATTGTGTTTTGTAAAAGCTTAGGAATAAATATAGACCATACTCCGTGACCTTCATGAGATTTCATCATATGTTCTGATCCATTCCAATTATTGAAATCTCCAACAACCGATACAGATTTAGCATGTGGTGCCCATAAACAAAACCTTACTCCTTTTTGCTCTCTGCACTTGATAAAATGCGCGCCAAATAGTTCATAACTATTATAGTATTTACCATTATTAAATTTATTTAGAATTTCAGAATTTATTTCTTGTATCTCTATGATAACCACCACCATCTCATATTTTGGACCTTTTACAATTACTTATTTTATAATGTCATTTTACTAAATTTGAATAATTAAAGAATAATAATTTAGCAGAAATTAAATATCTATTGCAAAATTGTTATTTAAAAGTCATATCCTATTGAAAACGAATTCACTGAAATAGTAATGAATTTCAAATAAAGTGTATGTGCGTTATAATATTATTATAAAAAGAGAACTTTTAACAAACGAAGTTCTCTTTTTTTAGTAAATTTTAATAAAATTCTAACATTAAAATTTTACTAACTGTTTCTTCTCTATAACTAAAGGATATTCTTTATCTCCCTTTAACTCTTTATCTGCATCAATAATATTATTCTTATCAATTATAACATTATTTAACACTACATTTTCTTTTATTTCACAGTTTGACATTATTATGCAGTCTTTAACAATAGCACCTTTACCAATAGTCACTTTTCTTGATATTATACTATTTTGTACTGTCCCCTTTATAAGACATCCATTTGCAACTAATGAATTATTGACCTTACATCCATTAAAATGCCTTGTTGGTGGACCATCCATAACCTTCGTATATATCTTACCATTTTCAAAGAAAATCTCCCTATTCACTTTAGGATCTAACATGTCCATACTAATTTTATAAAATGATGATATGGAGTTTATATAACCAACATAACCTTTAAATTCATATGCATTAATTTTGTTTTCTTTTAAATTTCTATATATCCACTCTCTTAATGACTCCCAAAATCCCAATTGAACACATTTTTTCTCAATATCAATTAATTTTTGTTTTTTCATTATAAACATATCCATAGAAATATTAAGTTGGTCTGCTGTTCCTATATTTTCACCAACACTTAATACCATATTGTCTTTGTCAATATTTAGAACACTACAATCCATAAAGTTCTTTTTCCCATCATTAACCTTTTTATAAATAATAGTAATATCTGCACCTGATTCTTCAAAATACTGTGATGCCATTTTATAATCTATATTACATATCATATTAGATGAGGATAATATAACATATTCTTCTTTGCTTTTGTAAAGATATTCAAAATTCGCCTTTAATATTTCAATGTCACTAGTATAAGGGCTCATAATTTCAAAATTAAAGACAGATAAGCCAGTTGTTTTTCTGTTTAAATCCCAAGGTTTTCCTGAATCCAGATGATCTGCCAATGAACGTGAATTAAGCGGAGTTAATATTCCAATGTTATCTACATCTGAATTCACAAGATTCGAAAGCACAAAATCTATTATCCTATATCTTCCACAAATTGGTATTGTAGCTAACGGTCTAGAATTAGTAAGACTTTTTATATTATTTTCTTTTTGATTCAAGCTAATAATAGCCATATAATTATTTAGCATATACTTTCACCACTTTCTATCTTACTTCCATCTCCTAACAGAGATATATTTTCTCCATTTCCCAATTTGCAATTATCTTCTAAGACAGCAGCACTACCTATTACAGCCTTAATTATGATGCAGTTATCACCAATTTTAGTGCCTGGCATGATGACGGAATCCTTAACTAATGTATTTTCTCCAATATACACTCCAGATGAAATTACAGAGTGCTCAACCTTTCCCAATATGAAGCTTCCTTCCGATACAAGAGAATCTTTGATCTGTGCATTAGGTCCAGCATAATAAGGAGGAAGCGATGGATTCACTGAATATATTTTCCAGAAATCATCATGTATATCTAGTTCATTATTATCAGAAATTAAATCCATGTTGGCTTCCCATAGACTTTCAATAGTACCTACATCTTTCCAATATCCCTCAAAAGGATAAGCGTATACTTTTTTACCCACTGAAATCATTGTAGGAATTATATTCTTTCCAAAATCATTAATAGAGTCTTTATCTAATCTGTCTTCATTTAAATATTTTGAAAGTAATTTCCAGTTGAATATGTAAACGCCCATTGATGCCATAGTATTTTTGGGTTTCTTTGGTTTTTCATCAAATTCATATATTCTATTATCTTCTTCTGTGTTCATTATACCAAACCTTGATGCTTCACTTAGTGAAACGTTTATAACTGAAATTGTAACATCTGCCATTTTTAGCTTATGATATGCCAACATTTTTGAATAATCCATTTTGTATATATGATCTCCAGATAAAATTAGGACATATTCAGGATTATAATGATCTATAAAATGCCTATTTTGATAAATTGCATCTGCAGTCCCATTATACCATCTTCCACCTTTTTGTTTCATGTAAGGTTGCAAAATGCTTATGCCTCCATTATTTCTATCTAAATCCCAAGGGGTACCTATACCTATATAGTTATTTAGTATTAATGGCTTGTACTGTGTAAGAACACCAACAGTATGAATACCCGAATTAGAACAATTACTAATTGGAAAATCTATTATTCTATATTTCCCACCAAAAGGTACAGCTGGTTTCGCAACGTCTTTTGTTAATGCTCCGAGTCGGCTTCCTTGACCACCTGCAAGAATCATAGCTATCATTTCTTTTTTATACATATTAACAATTCTCCTTTAAAAAAATTTATTGTATACTTTCAATTTATATTGTTTTTTCGGCTAAGTAATATAATAATTAATTATGTATAATATTTACACACATGTGAAGATATATAAAAGAATTTAATACCTAATAGTCATATTTGCATATAAATCAATATAATTTTATAAAAAAATTTTCATATCTTTTACACATTATACCATTTTATCTACTATATTTCAACGTTTTACGACAATTAATTTTGCTTTCTTAATGTTTTACGACAATTAATTTTATTTTCTTAACGTTTTACTCCATAAGAAGTATTAATAAAATATGCTTTTTATACAATCTTATAATGATCTCAAAATATCGTTAATATTGCAAAAAAATAACTGACTAAAGTATAAATTTACACTTTAGTCAGATCAGTATAACTCATTTTCCATATCCTTAAATTAATCTTATATACATTGAAGTTTGTAGCTATTTTCTATAGCTAGTGGTATAACTTTATTGCTGATCTTAATTCTAGCTATTCTCTATTAACTCCCATATATAAACATTACATACTTATCGCTGATTCTCTAGTTGGAAGATTTTATATAACTTGAAATCTTGATAAAAGTAGTATTGCAAAATATAAATGTAATTTCTATTTTGCAACACCACTTTTTTATAACTTTTGTTAATATAAAAATTATAATGTTTTTATGTACCATACATCGCAAGCATAGTGTTCAGTTTCAATTAAAGGTTTATCTAATTGAATGAATCCCTGCTTTTTATAGAATTTATTGGCTGCAATCATATTACTAAAGGTTTCGAGATAACATTTAGTATAATATTCTTTTGCAAATTCTAAAGAAATTTTCATTAATTCACTGGCAATTCCAGTACCTCTTACCTCTTTTAAAGAATACATTTTTTGTAGTTCACATATATTTTCTGTATTAGCTAGTGGTCCAATACCACATCCAGCTACTATTTTATTATTTTCTTCAACAACCCAATATTTAGAGTTTTTATTTTGATATACTTGATAAAAACATCCTAAATTAGGATCTGACCACGCACAGCCAGGTTTATTTGCTCCAAATTCTAATAGACAGGTTCTAATAAGTAACTCTACTTGCTTATTATCTTTTTCCTTTATTTCTCTTATTAACATAAAGTACCTCCACTTATCTATTTAATAATCAGTACTTTAATTATACCATTAATAACTATAATTCACATTTTTTAAGTGCTTGCTGTATATCATCTATTATATCTTCGGGATCTTCTAAACCAACACTGAATCTTAGATGTCCATTTTTAAATTCCTTTGGATAAAAATGATTTCTTTCATCTGTCGGTCCAGTATAAACTATAAGACTTTCGTCATGGCCTATAGAAACTGCTGAAATTATTAGTTCTAATGAATTTACAAACTTATTATGAGTCTCAACATCTGCGTTAAGTCCAAAGGAAATCACTCCTGAAAATGCCTTCATCTGTTTTTTTGCTATTTCATACTGCGGATGGCTTTTAAGTCCTGGATATGCCACGAAGCTTACTGCCGAATGTTCTTCAAGAAATTTAGCTATTTTCAATGCACTTTCACTATGTTGCTTCATCCTTAGGGATAAAGTTACAGCACCTCTCATTATTAGCCATGCATTAAATGGACTTATAGCTCCTCCTATATTTACCATGGCTTCACGTTTTATTTTATCTATTAATTCTTTCCTTCCTATTACTGCTCCACCCATAGCATCTCCATGTCCATTAATATATTTTGTAAGGCTATGAACAACTAAATCTGCTCCAAGTGCTAAAGGTTGTTGTAGATACGGCGTCGCAAAAGTGCTATCTACACTTAAAAGTACCCCATATCCTTTAGCTATCTTTGATATTTCTTCTATATCACTTATTCTTGTTGTAGGATTTCCAGGCGTCTCTATATGTATAAGCTTTGTATTAGGTTTTATTGCTTTTTTTATTTCTTCTAAATCAGATGTATCTACAAGACTTACTTCTATTCCATATTTATCTGGAAGATATTCATTAAGTAATCTATAGACAGCAACGTAAGAAACATTTGTACATATTACATGAGAATCCGCTTTTAGAAAAGTAAAAAATAGTCCTGCGAGTGCAGCTACACCTGTAGCTAAAACCACACTATCTTCCCCTCCTTCTAACGCCGACAATTTTTCTTGCAGATATATCTGATTTGCTGATGTGGTTCTAGTATAAATAAGTTCATCAGTACCACTCCAATCAAGCTTAGATGCATCATCAGGTAGCCTATAACTGTTTGCCATAGTAAGTGGTCTCCTTATAGCTCCTGTTTCTTTATCAATATCATTTCCTGCATGAACGCAATTTGTTATAAAATTTGAATATATTTTATTAATCATTGTAATTCCCCTTTCACCAATATGTTTAATGTGCTTTTATTAAGCAAATTATAAATCTATTAATTGTATATGTCAATATTTACAATTGACAAATATTTCTTTTCATAATAAAGTTAATCATAAAATCTTCTAAGGAGTGATTATAATTGAATTTTATATTTTTCTCTCCACAGTTTCCAAGTAACAATACCGAATTTTGTTATCACTTGCATAAATGTGGAGCTAATGTTCTAGGAATTGGAGATGTTGAATTTTCTTCTCTAAATGAAAAGCTTAAATTATCTTTAACAGAATACTATAAAATAAACGACATGGAAAACTATGATGAAGTTTTCAGAGCAGTTGCTTTCTTTTCTCATAAATATGGAAAAATTGACCGCTTTGAATCTCTAAATGAGTACTGGTTAAGAACAGAAGCCAAAATTCGTACAGATTTTAATATTTATGGTACAAAGATGGACTTTGTAAGTAACCTGAATCATAAATCAAAAATGAAAGATTTCTTCCATAAAGCTAATGTAGAAACTATCAAATTTTTAAATGGAGCAGATATTACAAGTTCAAAAGAATTTATTAATATTGTAGGATATCCAGTCATAATAAAACCTGATCTTGGTTCAGGTTCAGCTATGACCTATAAAATAAGTTCTAACTTAGAACTAGATAATTTTTTTAATAATAAACCTGAAAATATATCTTTCATTATAGAAGAATTTATAGATGGAATTATTTTGACTTATGATGGTCTTGTTGATAAAGATGGTAATGTGGTTTTTGCTGTTAGCCATGAATTTGACCAAAGTATTATGGATGTAGTTAATACTGATAACCATCTCTATTATTTTTGTTTAAAAGAAATTAATCCAGATCTAGAAACCGCTGGACAAAATATATTAAAAGCCTTTGATGTAAGAGAAAGATTTTTTCATATTGAATTATTTAAATCTAAAAAAGAAGAGAAAATAATTGCATTAGAAGTTAATATGAGACCTCCAGGGGCTTGGATGACAGATGCAATAAATTTTTCTTATGATATTGATATTTATAAAGAATGGGCAAGCATGGTTGTAAAAAATGAAGTTGGAGGACCTTATCCAGGTAAATATTACACAGGATATGCAGGCCGTAAAAAACATAAATACTATGTACATAGCCATGAAGAAATCTTACAAACCTACTTGTCCGAGATTGTTAATTTTGGAGATATTGAAGATGTATTTAGCAGAGCAATGGGAAATAGTGCTTATCAGTTCAGATCAATAAATCTAGAGACAATAAAAGAAATTGTGAGCTATATTCATCTAGAAAAATAGGAATGGAGGTCATTTATGAATATTACCTATCACAAAGAGTACAGTTCTTTTTTAACTAGAGATATGGAGTATAAGATCTATGGGCATAAAGGAAAACCTATGCTAGTTTTTCCTACCTCCTGTGGAAGATTTTTTCAGTATGAAGATTCAGGAATGATTGAAGTTCTTGAATCTTACATAAATGAAGGTAAGATTCAGATTTGGACCTGTGACAGTATTGATACTGAAACTTTTTTCTCTACCCAAGATGATAAAGAAGATAAAATAAACAAACATGAGTTATTCGATAAATACATTACTCAAGAACTTATACCTTCTATTTTATCTAAGAGTAGAGATAATAATTATGGTTCTGATCAAAAAATCTTAGTAACCGGATGTTCTATGGGCGCTTATTTCAGTGCAAATTTCTTTTTTAGGCATCCTCAATATTTTGATACTTTAATTGCCTTGAGTGGAGTGTATTCAACCAACTATTTCTTTGGTGATTACATGAATGAAACATTATATTTAAACTCTCCAATCCATTACTTAAAAAATATGAATGATGATGATTATTTAAATAAATACAGAGAAAATAAAATTTTTATTTGTAGTGGTCAGGGAGCTTATGAAGAAGAAATGATTTCTGAAACAAATTTAATTAAAGAAGTACTACAGAATAAAAATATACCTGCTCACATTGACTTTTGGGGGTACGACGTAACTCATGATTGGTGTTGGTGGCAAAAACAGATCCAATATTACTTAAGCTATTGCCTGTAATTTCTTCTAGCGAACTACTCACAATCCTCCACTCTTTTTATAATTTTAACATTCATTAAAATGTGCACAAAAATGAGAGGTAAATTTTCATTTATGAAGAATCTTTATCTCTCATTTTTATTTTTATTTAGTTAATAATGATTATAAACAATCTCTGTGAATTTTATGTTTGCTATAAATTATTATATATCTTTTATTCTAATTACTAATACCTTTATACAGTTTTAACTTCACAATTTAAGTGATTAGTATCATTTAGTCCTACTAATATGGGCTTTAGCTCTTCATTGAAGGTCAATGTATTTATACATGTATTTCCAAGTGCCATTTTGTGATACATTGTCATATCCCATTCAAATATTCCTATAAGACCAGCTTTTATAATTCCACCATGAGCAACAATTGCTATTTTTTTTCCCTTATGCTTAGAAACTATATCTAAAATACATTTTTTAGCTCTATTTGTAGCGTTATGAATACTTGTGTCTCCTCCGCAAATATAGCTTTCTGCCTTATCAGTTCTCCAAGCTTTAAATACATCAGGATATTTCACAGTTATCTCATGTATAGTCAAACCTTCCCATTCTCCAAAGTTAATTTCTCTTATTTCAGGAGCTATAACAACCTCTTTATCAGTATGTTCTGCTAATATATTAGCAGTTTCAAATGCTCTACTAAGTGGGCTTGCATATATGTAATCAAAATCTCCCTTAAGTCTATTTTCTAATAATCCTGCTTGTTTAATTCCATCTTCTGATAATTCTATATCTGTGCAGCCTTGAAATTTACCTAAGGTATTCCAACTTGTTTCTCCATGTCTAATTAATAATACTGTTGTTTTCATGTTTATCTATTGCTAACGCAACAGTTCACCTCCATATCTCTTTTGTATTTGTTTCGGTGATAAATATTTTTCATTACATAGATATTTTATTAAATAGATCTATACTGTATTTTTGTATATCCAATATATTTATCATATTATATTTTTCTTTTATTCCTTTAAAATAATCTGAGATCAAACTTTTCCCTATTATTTTATTATCATCATTTTGCTTAAAAATACGTGCCCTCGTTAATAGCCACGGAGTTTCATTATTAGTCATCTGTTTCAATATCTTTCCACTGTAACAACTATAAAATGTTATTACACTCTCGATAACATTTCTTTCAACATCTTCTAATTTTACTCGATCATTGCCTAGTATATTTCTATTAATTTCTTCATATCCAAACTTTTTATACCGCTCATATACACTACTATATACTGGTCCATCAATATACGCTTCACAGTCTTCCATAAAAATGAAGTCATCTGTGAACATATAGTAGAAAGCTTGTACATAATATAATAATTTTTGAAGGGCAAGAGGTGTAAAATCATCACATCTTATTAACATATATTTTATTACTGCATCAATTTTTTCTTCCGTAATGACATCGCTTAAAATGCTTTTAACAGATTGTCTACTTTTATTATAATCTATTGCATCTATTCTTTCTTTGTTTATTTTCAATACACTTAAGTAATGATTGGTATCTTCATATATTTTCCTAAGAGTATCTGAATTAACTTTTGCAGGCATATCTCCATCTAAATATCTATTTATAATTTTCTTTTCCCACCCCAATAATGATGATAGTGCTTCTTCACTAATTGAATATTTAATTATAATCTGTTTTATTTCTATAACCTTTATTATATTATACTTTTTTTTATATTCTTCATATAAGACATTCAAGTTATAATCACATATATCTGAAACAAAAATTTCATTACCACAACTATTACAAATAGCTTCTTTAGCATAATAATTTATTTCTTCATCTTTTAATATACATATTTTGTTTGCTTTATTTACTTTATATTCGTTTTCTTTTATGCAATATTCACAAAATGCTCTTTGTCTCATGAATTCTCCCTCCTCTAAAAATTGGAATTCACTATTTTATCTAAAAATATATGTAATTGGTTTATTTCTTTGATGCAATGAAACTAATATATTATATTCTTCCTTTTCATTGCACATTATGTTGAATTTCAAATAAATATCTATCAATTCTTTTTTTTCTTTAATATTATATAATTCTCTCTGTGGACAAAATATATAAAGATTGTTTTCTTCAACTCCATCTCTCATATTTTTAAGTCCATAGCAAAAATCCTTATAATCTAAATTAAATAAAATATTTATGCGCTTCTTTTCATTTATATTATATTCTTCAATAAATTGAATGTTTTCTAATTTATTCGCTTCTAAAGATATTGTATATCTATTTTCTCGTACGCAATCTTTAATAATTTCGATCAAATTTTTAATCTGCTCTTCACTATAATCCTTTAATAACACTTTTTTCCACCACCTTAGCAAAATGCGTTATAAATAATATAACAAAATGTTATCATTTTAAAGTATTCATGTCAATAATCGCCAAATATAGATACTCGCGTTAGAAACTGCACTTAAATCATATATCGTTCCGAAAGAAGTCATGTTCAATAAACTACAAAGGAAATACACCTACAATAATTAATTGGTGCATAATTATTGTAGATGTATCTATTATTATATTTATAAGTATAGATTTCAAATTTCTAATACTACTATCCAATATTCGGTCCATCTAATTAAGTATCAATCATTTATTAAATATTTTGATACTCAATTTTTATTATCCTTCTTGAGGAGCATATTCATTTTGCTCTGACTCTGCATTTTCTTCTGCTGTTAAATCATCATAAGATATAATTATTACATCTTGTATAGAATCATCACTTGTTTTATATATTTTACTTTGTATTTTATTTTTATATTTACCACTTATGCCATCCTTATATATACTTTTTATTGCTTCTACTATTTTCTGATTGTCACCTGTTATTTTATTAACATCATATCCTTCAACTGAACTCCATATTGCGATTTGAGTAGCAAAATATGCTTGATCTTCATTATCTAAATTCAATTCAGCTACAGATCTATTCGGGTATCCAGATGCAATAATATTATTCACTTTTTCATCATTTTCTTTATTTAATGAAAAACTTTGTCCTGATGGATATTTTTTATTTATCTCTAGACAATATATAACATCATTACTATTTTCTAATTTTATTCTTTCTACATTAAGATCAAAATTATCATATTGAACTGTATATAGAATCCCCTTTTCTGTACTTATCTTTACTGTATCTGGCATGCTAGCACCTATCATAGTGCTTAAAAGTAAAGTAAAAATAATAAAAGAATTTAACAGCTTTGAACATTTTTTAAATTTCATTGATTTCACTCCTAACATTTATACTGTGTGTAACCATTCCAATGCTTTCATAGCTTTTAAATTATAACTAAGAACAGTACAACCTATAAGTCCAACTAAAAAGTTTTACTTTATATTAAATATAGTCTTTGTTTTAATTATCTTATATATTCATAAATTCAAATAAAAAAACACCCTATCAAAAAAGGTGCTCTAAAGTTTCCTAGTATCTTGAATCGTTGTTATCCATTATTTTGCTTCCATCCCACAATGCTCCATCATCTAAATTACATTTTGTTATAAATTCTATTATTGCTATATTGTGCTCCAGCTCATTATAGAATTTCTGTTTTTCTAAATTTGTTATTTTGTTATTACTAATTAAGAGATTTTTATAATTTTCTACTAATATTGTTATAGCGTTTTTTAATATTTCACGTTGTTGCGATTCTGTTAGATGTTCATTTTTTAAATTATCCACTTTCTCAACCCCTTTCCATAAAATATACTTTTAGACAAAAAAAGATTAATTAATATATTTCTTTACAAATTATAATCTTAGATTAATAATCTAGACCTTCATATATCATCATTCTAATTATATCTTCTATAATAATTATATTTCTAGAAAAAAGTTTATAATCCTCTATTCTTATTAATTATATAAATGACCTACTCTTAATACTATTTTCATATCTATACTTTATATATATTTTTACTTTACTTAATAGTTTTAGAGTTCACCTTTCATATTTATTAAATAATCTATTTTTTTATTTTGTCACAGTACTGCCATAATAAAATATTATAATGAAATTGTAAAGTAGTTAAAACATTATTATTTACCCCTTATTAAATAGTTTTGAGAATGGTTTATTCCCCTAATGAACCATTCTTTTTTTGTGAATTCATATATCTATTCTATCGGTTATATTTATTATGAATCTATTATTTTTATAAATTAACTATAAATTTTTTATGTATAATTCTCAATTTTATCTAAAAAAAGAGACTGCTACAAAATAGAAATTACATTTCTGTTTTTATAACAGTCCATTGATTTTCAGTATTAATTTTTATTTAACATATTTAAAACCCTGACCACAGTTTTAGAAATTTGAAAATATATAATATACATCCTTCAAATTTCTACTTCTTTAATTTCTTCATTAGATACTTTTAATAATTTATCTATATAACTTGTATCATTATCGTAATTGACCATTGCATTATTCTTTAGATGTTCTATTTTTGCTTTTAATTCCACCATCTCTTTGTTTAATAGTTCTATTGGAACATTCATATATTTTTCTTTTCTTACATGTACTTCCGCCAAGTGTATAGTTTGCTGAAATGCATACGCGACTTTATCTAATTCTTGTAATTTATTAATAACCTCATTAAAACCCATTTTCATAAAATTCAACTCCTATTTTCATAATATACTCATTCTACCATATTATGTAAAATAATTAAATAATTTATACCCAAAATATATAAAAAATAAGTTGCATAATATGACAATCTCGTTTGTATATAGGTATATCTGCAAAGTTTTAAAATCTTATCTTTCAATAAGCAAACATAATTTCATTACATTTCCTTAATGTATCGAAAAAACAGGATAGTAAACAAAATTTCTTCTGTTTACTATCCTATATACTAATGAAAAAATATTTAGCAATTCTTATTATAATTAAGTTTCCTGTACATTTCCTTAACAAATCGAAAGACAAGATAATAAATATTTCTCTCTATAGACCTATAAAATTCAACTTAATTTAGTTGCAACTCCATTACTATCAAATCTGTATCCATAAGCAGTTGTATTAGCAATCATTATACCACTTGAATACATGCAATAATATTTGCTATTATAACTTATCCAACCAGTTTTCATTACACCATCAGTTCCAAAATAATACCATGATAAATCAATCTTTTGCCAACCTATCTTCATAGCGCCATCTGTTTTATCTCCAAAATAATACCATTTATAACCCATTAATATCCATCCATATCTCATAGCACCATCTGCGAAATCACCTAGATAGTACCAGTTATTACCATCTTTTTTCCAATCATAAGCCATCCAGCCTTCACTATCAAAATAATACCACTTATCTTCTATTTTTTCCCAACTACTTTTACTATAAGTGCCATCTGTATGCTTATACCACCATTTATTATCTTGACTTATCCAACTTCCTTCAATTGTTGTACTATCTAAATATACCCCATCTGTAAATGAGTCGACATCGCACCCTTCGCTTGTAATACCAGCTATTACACCACTATCTGTATATTGATGTCCAATTCTATTTGTAAAAAAGTTATCAGATAATGCCCATGGATTATTATTATAATTTGCTTCCCAAAAAGGCATATATTTAATTGTATCTTTAACTGATTCTATATATTCTATAAAACCAGTATAACTATAGATTCCTAGTGTTAAAGGTGATAGAGCTTCGAATGTAGTGATGAATCTAACTACGTAATCTGCTAGAGCATCAAAATTAGTTTCTACGTCCATCATTGGTACACAATCCCATTCATAATCTTTGATCATACTATAGAAATTTTGTGCTTGTGCTTCTGGAGTTGATGTTCCTACCAAAAAATGATAAGCTCCAACCTTAAGATTATTGGTTTTACAATCAGCAAAAAACGTAGCCATTGTTGAATCTTTAAAGGATTGCCCCTCTGTTGCTTTTAGATATACAATTTCAACTCCATCACCAGTCATACCACTAAAATCTATTGAACCGTTATTATTGCTTACATCTATTCCTTTAGTATATGACATTCTATCATCTCCTCTTTATAATTTTGTATTAAAGAATATAAAAGCGTAGCCTAAAAGACTACTCTTTCATATTTTTTCTTAGCTTGTACTGTTTATTTTGTTGTTTCATTTTCTGTAGAATTTACAGATTGTACAGCTTCTGTTGTAATAGCTCTAACTTGATCACTTATACCAACTGTAGATGTATCTACAACTACTCCTAGCATTGTTAGAATCATTAACACAGTATTAACTATATCTGAATAGTTGGTTGGAATTATATTCAATCCTAATTGTTGTACTAATAATGCTATCCCACTAGCCATAGCAACCCAAAAAGTCTTATTTTTTAATCTTGATTTCAAATCAATATTTAACATTTTTATATTCCACCTCACTTTTTTATAATACATAATATGAAAGAGTAACCTTAAATGCTACTCTTTCATTAGTCTTTATTTTAAATCTAATGAATATAACAGCTTCTTTAAGTTTCTGATTATTTATTAATTTACTTCTCCTGCCGCATTTGTTTTCACTAATTTTATGCAGATAATTCCTTTTCATCACTCGCTAAATGTATCTTTATGTAAATATTTGTAGTACGATTCCTTTTGACAAATACTGATCCATGATTTACACTTTATAAGTCTGATTAAGTTAAATTAAGTAAAAAGAGGTATTATTATGAACGATTTTAAATTATTCCAATTAAAGTATAATGTACTTTTAAGAAAATCTATTCTAAATAAGATGTTAAATATTCTTTCACCTAATAACAAAATTGTTATTATTGTTTCTCAGAATCTGGACAAGTATATTGTTGCATATCATAAGAAGATGCATGATTTATTATTTGTTTAGAATAAGTTTATAAATTTGTCATAATATCTACATAATTGTCCATTATAATAATTATTGTAAAGAAATTTCATTATTACTTATTCTATTCCTAACATAATAAAAACAGTTTCTAAGATGGCTTATACTGCAATGTAAGCCATCTTGTTTTGTATTAATATTCTTTGTTTGACATAATAGTAACTTATAATAATGATTGAAGAAAAGTTAAAATATTATTATTTACTCAATTTAAAAATATTTATCAACCATTAGAATGACTTATTGCCAGATGAGTCATTCCTTTTTTTGCATTCTAATGATACTCGTATTTATTAGGACATCACCTGAGACTGTGGTAGTCCTTTAATGTAACCAAGGGGGATTTAGCCATGGTTGCTAAGGGACTCTATTCTTGATATTTCTTTCTTAAATCTTCATCATTTAAATCTAAATATTCAACCTCGATGACTTTTACCGAAGAACGTCCTAAAATTTTTGAAATTCTGCATCCATTAATGTTCTTTATATATGTGATAAATTAAAATCAAAAAAGAACTCAATATAGCTTGTACTAAGTCCTTGATTATTTTTTGTATTAAATTGTATTACTTTCCAATTAATGTTATAATGAATATGCCATCTCGAATATCTATATATCGCAGGAGGCGGTAGCACATGAAGCGTAAGAGAAAACGTTTCGATAAAGAATTGTGGGAAGATATACTTGTTTTTCTTGGAGCACTACTTAATTTAGTCTCGGTAATTCTAAAATGCTTTAAATAAAAAATTGATACACAAAAGTGGAATTTAAAGGATTAGTATAATTATATTACTTAAAAACGTGAATGGTACTCACGTGAGATGGTAAGCAATATGATTAGAAAGTCCTTTTATTATATATACAATATAAAGTATCAGTTGGAATCTTATCGAATATAAAACACAAGTATTACTATACCATTTTTTCTAATAATTGTCAAATGTATTATAAGTAAAAAACGAAGAAATTCTGTCTACTAACCCGTATACTAATGAAAAAAACATTTAGCAATTCTTATTATAATAAAATTTCCTTAACGAATCAAAAAAAGGATAATAAATAAGATGCCTCCTATTAATTATCCTTTTAATTATGAAAAAAATTCTTGGCAAATTCATTATAATATTTCTCTAATAAATATGCGATATTATTTTATATTTTTGTTAAATATCACAAAAATATAACAATAAAGATTTCTCTAAACTGCACTATTTATGTACTTATTTTAATATAAGTGTGCCTATTGATATGATAATACTTCTAACTATCCATAAATTATTACTTTCTATTTTATTTATTCTAGTATCCATATTCTTATAATCATTTTCAACTTTATCTTTTAAATTCTTTAAATCTACTTGCAAAAGTGTTGCTATTTCTGTTAATCTTTTTAGAATAGATTGTGGCATATTTTCATCCATTTATATCACTTCTATTCTGCTTTATCATTATCTGTAATTGTAGTTCTATCTTTATTGTAATAAAAAGCTATAACCAAGGTATACACACTTAAGAACTCTGTACTCAATCTGCTTGTACATGCTAATATTGCAAATACTATTATAAGTATTACCGCTATTAAAGATCTAGCAGAAGTTATTTTTGTTACTATTCTATCTAACATTTATATCAGCTCTTATAATTCTTTTATTTTTTTGCTATTGTACTATCCCAAACACCATCAGCAGTAACCCAGTATCCATATGAAGTATATCAATTTGCATACATACTTCCCACACTATCACTAAAACAGTAACATTCTCGGTCAATCCAAAGCCATTCTGATTTAGGCATTACACAATTATCTTGCAAGTAATAACCAATATCCCTTATCTTTAATCCATTTGCTTTGGCGTGCATATCCCTGAGAATCAAATGATGAATACAGATACTTTATAATCTGCCCTACAAGTTCCATCGTATAGAAGCATATCAAATATTCCATCCTGTTCGATATCTAAAATAATAACTTTTTCTATACAGCTTTCTCCATTCTTAAATATAATATCATTGTTTTTCATCCAACTACTATTATTCAATAAATTAATATATGATTGTCTTTCAGTTCCTCCATTTGACCAAATTCCATTATTGTTTAAATAATATCCATCAATAATGGTATCTTTATCCATATATCCATCTTGTCCAAAATAATAATGTTTTCCATCAATCTCTTTCCGACCAGTAGACCACCTTGAACCCTCTGCATTCCACCAGCCATCAGAATCCTGCCTCCATGATGCTGATGTTCCTATTGGACTTACTGCTAATACTGATGCCAATATTAATGTACTAACTATTCACTTTCTTAATCTTTTCATTTTACTTCCCCCCTCTCCTAAAAGTTATAGAATAATTATTATATTAATTCTATTTGTGATAAACACGTAAAAAAAAATATATATCTTAGGAAAATATAATATTTATGTCTAATGACCTTATATAATATATTTACTATTTTTTACATAATAAAAAGACCCGAGAAATTAATCTTAAGTCTTTAAAATTTAATATTTTTTATATTTCCATTAATTTGGTTTACTTCGCTTCTTCTTCCTATTAGGGTGTAGCAAAAATATCGCAAATTCGTTGAATAATACGATATTCTAATTTTTTATATTTAATTTTACTTATTGATGCTGCTACATAATAGTAAAAAACGAGACATAAGGGAATTTTTTGGAGTCTACTTAAAAAGTAATATATTATAAAACTAGAATAAATAAAATCAATTTATTTTTCATAATAGTATTTTATTATCTTTCTTTTTCGTTTTTGAATTCTAAGATATCGCCAGGCTGACAATCCAGTGCTTTACATATCGCTTCTAAAGTTGAAAACCTTATAGCCTTTGCCTTTCCATTTTTCAATATAGAAAGGTTAGCCATTGTTATTCCAACTTTTTCAGTAAGTTCTGTTACACTCATTTTTCTTTTAGCTAACACGACATCAATATTAATTATAATTGCCAAACAATTCACCTCTATACTGTTAAATCATTTTCTGATTTTATATCTATGGCTTCTTTTAAAAGCTTTTGGAGTACGGCTGCAAAGACTGCAATTACCGTTGAAGTGAAGCTTGAGATCATCGCCATTATTACGAGTCCTGGGAAATCATGTTTTTGGCTATAATATATACAAACTGGCAATATTGTTGTATAAAATATACTTATCGAGATTGCACAGTATTTGATATTCTTTAAAGTTTTTACAGGTAGTTCCGAGAAAGCATTACTCTTATCAATGTAGCATAATAATTTAAAAGTTTGATATAAAGCGAAATAAAAGGGTATAACTGTTACATATATACCTATTATAATAGGATATAGTATTAGCTCATGATTATTTGGATTTAATGGATACTTGTATAAATCAAACAATCCAAATATACCAATGGAAAGAACAGGAGTTCCAATAAGTATAATCACTATTTTAAAAAAAAGTGTTGATTTAAGTCTCATAAAGAGCACCCTCTCTTATTTATTATTATTTCATTTTAGCACACTATTTATCGCAACTCAATAAAACTTTAATGATTTGCGATAAATTATTATTGTTGTATTAATATTTCTTTGCTGTGCTTTCAGTTGTTGTCCCTTGTGGTTGTACTCCAGATTTTCCTACTATTCCCGCGTAATTACAACTGATTCCAATAGTGTTACCTGTTCCAGCTGACCAATCTCGGGATGAAATAATTAATAATGGATTTACATTTAATACAGTATTACAATTTGACATACCACAATTTAAAGTTGTTGTAATTCTTACTGTTTCTCCTGTGTCACTTTTTACGCCTTGAACTCCTTGTATGCACCAATATGTTAATATACGCTTCTTGATCATTGCCGTCCACAATGCCTATACATTCTTTGGCTTGTTTCTTTACATATATTCTAATATAATTATTATCTTTTCCAAACACCATTGACAGTATTTATAGGCTTAACTCCCTTTTATATCTATCATTTGTTCCCACCACAATTAGGGACTTTTAACAATGTATCATCTTCTTTCACTTTTGTTTGTATATTTATACTTGCTAAATTTGCACGAGATGCAGGAGAAAGAGATAATTCTGTAGTATATCTAATGTAATTATTTAAGTTAAGATTAAAATGCTTAATGGTATTATAATACTAAATATAATATCTAATATTATATTATTTTTTAACATACGAAAGAACTCTACTTCTAGAGTTCTCTAAAATCATTATAACTATTACCATCGGCATCCTCCGACACTAATACTCCACATTCTCCTTCTCCTAATATTTCGTTCTCTTTGATAATCATAAAATTCATTTTCAGATTGTAATCTTCTTTTAATTATATCTTTGACAGTTTTATCTGCTAATTCCCTTGGAGTCATATATTTTCACCATCCTTTTATATGTTTATAATTAAATTTTATTGATTGCTATATTTCAGCAAAATAATAAAACACCCACATTATGAGTGCCTTATTATGATAAAAAATTAATTTATAATATCTAAATATTATTTATAAAAATATGGCAGATTCATTATTTCAATAACAAGATACTTTATATTAATCATATTTAATAGTTCAATTTCAACTATTAACATTGCTTTAAACATGGATTGTAAATGCACTAAGATCTAGCTTAGTGCATTTACAATTACTTATTTTTTAAAGTCCTTTTTCGTAACTTTCTACCATTCTTTTAACCATCTCTCCACCAACGCTTCCGTTTTGTCTTGAAGAAAGTTCTCCCTTGTCTATACCTTCATAGTTTTGTAATCCAATTTCTGATGCGACCTCAGTTTTGAATTTGTTTAAACCTTGTTTTGCTTCTGGTACTAAAGTTTTGTTACTTCCATTATTATTTGATGACATATAAATCTACCTCCTCAAAAATGTTTATTATTTATTATTTGCCGGCAGTAATATATTAACCATTATGATAAATAATAATCTATAAAAATATTAGCAGAAGTAGCATTGATAGCTTGTATTAGATACCTTTAGGTATTTTTCCTTTTTAATTATATTTTCACAAATTCTTTTTTATTTTTATCCCAAGCAATTAATCTAACTACTACCTTTTGATCTTTATACATATTCATTAACATCTTGAATCTCAAAGTAAAAGATTCATCAAATTAATGACTTTTTCAAAGGTTTAACATCCTCAATATATTTAATACCATGTTTTATATACATGAGGTCAGGCTTAAAAGTAGATAATATTCCTTAATGAATTTCCTAATGATTTTCTATCGTAAATTTCTTCTGTCGAAATATGGATTTATTTTGTATTTTATTCTAATCAGACTCAGTTAATTTTCCTTTAGTCTTTACAGTTTTATCCACTTGTTTGATAGTGTTTTCCAGTTTATTTATTCAATCGTTTTATATCTTACTAATGTAGATTGTGAATTTAACATTTGTAGCATGCCATCACGATTAAGTTCAAAACATGGTTGTTCTTTATTTTGAGAATTAATATATGAGGACTGCGAAAAATTTCTTTGTCCTTCTAAACCTAATAATTTAAATGCTTTTATCTCACTTTTAATCTTTGTCATAAAATCATTATGTCTTAATTCTGCTTTACCATCTTCTAATCCCCTAAATTCATTGATAATATCTACCAATTCGATAGATTTGATTTTTAATCCCTTCTACGTTAATTTTGTTAATAATTTAACTTTTGTTGCTTTCATTTTGCATTACCGCCTTCACATTTATAGTAGTATATACGCTCTAATCAGCTTTCACAATCAATATAGAATAATACATAATAAAACCACCTATAATTAAATAAGTGTCTCTATATATACTACTACTACTACTGGGAATGTGAAATTCCATTACAATGTATAACTAAAATTGATGGATATATAAAAAAGACTATCCCAATTATACGGATAGTCTAAAGTTAATATTATTTTACTTTTTATTTATTTTTCTTAACTCTTGCTCATTAATCCCTGTTTTTTCTTGGGGTTCATCTGTTTCGTAAAAAGCATTACAAACAATTAATATAAGACTAATAAAAACAACTAAAAATAGCATATTTATTCCCCCTTAGTATATATAATTGATTATAAGATTATATATTTATTATAGCATAATCTTCATGTAAACGATACAATATTCTTCATTTTATTAAGAATTCTATATGTACAAATATCAACTTTCTGTTTCTATATTTTTTAAATCGCTTCTCATTTGCCATTACACTAAGCGATTAATTGCGATCGGTAATAGTTTACTCATAAATACGACACAGCCGAAATATATCCTATTCCCAACATGGGACAATATATAAATAAAAGGTGTGAGAAAAAATCCCATCACCTCAAATCCCTATGTAATAAATAATAATTCCATTTCTTTTTTTAACATAATACATCTTCCCCTTCTATACTCTGATTTATTTTTAAAACCGTACAAGGAAAGACCAGGTATTGTCACTTAAATATTCTATAAACTTTAATAGACAGGCTACAATAAAGTAACACATACCACCAAATAAATTAATCATTAAAAGAAGGAACAATTAGTGAAATCTGGACAGTTTTTTCTGCCCATTAAAATTTATAGAATTATTTTTGGAAATAGTATTGTTTTTACTATAAACTATGACGCAATTAAGTATTATACTAATATAATTAATTATAAAAAAATATATATGAACATTAGGAGATTTTAATTAATCCACTAATTTCATTATAGCTACTATAATTTATATACCGTACTCGTATTTCAAGTGAAGGTATAAGAAATATTAATACAATATTCAATTTTATGAAATGGATGACTATTGCTAGTAGTCATCTTTCTTTGTTGTCTTAAATGGTTTAATATGCCTTTCTAAGACATTTTAAATCTATATGTGCAACTTGTACGTTTTTAGCCATTATGCATTGTTTAATCTGTATTTCCATGCTTTTATTTGTTTTAGAGCTTGCTATCTTTCTTAAATCTTCATCATTTAAGTCTAAATATGCAGCCTCGGTGACTTTTACCGAAGAATATCATAAAATTTTTGAAAGTATAGTCAATGAACCTCCTGAAAGTATAAATCTACGACTAAAGTTATTTCTTAACACGTTCGGCGTTATATATTTATTAATTTTAGATCTGTTTGAATATCCTCTGAAATTTTTTTCAAAATTTGGATTTGAAATTATTGTATTGGTGCATTGAGTCGGAAATAATAATTCTGTTTCTTGCATAGTGTCTTTGAATCTCAACCATCTTTGCAATAATTTTGATATTTGAGCACTATAAAAGACCACTCTATCTTTTCTACCTTTAGTTAAATCAATAGATAAAAAAATCGTCCTTCTTATGTAATGTTTCTGAAAGCCTCATTCCTGTATCAACAATTAGATTTATTATCATTAAACTCTCTCATTTCATGAAATTTCGTACAATCCAATTATTTAATTAACTTTTGAAATTTTGCGTCCGTTAATTGTTCTTTGTTTCTTCTTTCTGTTTTTATAAGTTTGCATTGATGTAGATGTATATGTATATTACTTGACTTAATTATCTAATTATTTACTAAATAACTAAAAAGTACTCTTATATTTCTTAGATAATTATTTAGTGTAGAATTAGATACTTCATTGCCGATATAGCTTCTTTGGTCTATATTGCCCTTTATCATTTAATATCTAAAGTAATAAAATCTCTTCATTTATGTACGTGATAAATTAAAATCAAAAAAAGAACTCAATACAGCTTGTACTAAGTCTTTAATTATTTTTGTATTAAATTGTATTATTTTCCAATTGATGCTATAATGAATATGCCATCTCGAATATCTATATATCGCAGGAGGCGGTAGCACATGAAGCGTAAGAGAAAACGTTTCGATAAAGAATTGTGGGAAGATATACTTGTTTTTCTTGGAGCACTACTTAATTTAGTCTCGGTAATTCTAAAATGCTTTAAATAAAAAATTGATACACAAAAGTGGAATTTAAAGGATTAGTATAATTATATTACTTAAAAACGTGAATGGTACTCACGTGAGATGGTAAGCAATATGATTAGAAAGTCCTTTTATTATATATAAAATATAAAGTGCCAGTTGTAATCTTATCGAATATAAAACACAAGTATTACTATACTATTATTTGTAATAATTGTCAAATGTGTTATAACAAAAAAGAAAAAATAGGATAGTAAGATTTCTCCTATTATCCTATTTATGTATTTACTTTAATATAAGTGTGCCTACTGCTATAATGATACTTGCTATAATACTTCTAACTATCCATAAGTTATTACTTTCTATTTTATTTATTCTAGCATCCATATTCTTATAATCATTTTCAACTTTATCTTTTAAATTCTTTAAATCTACTTCTAAAATTGTTTCTATTTTTGTTAATCTTTGTAGAATAGATTGTGTCATGTTTTCATCCATTTATATCACCCCTATTCTACTACTTTTTCATCTGATTTAAGTGTATCTGTTGTATCACTTGTAGTTCTATCCTTATTGTAATAAAACGCTATTACCAAGGTATCCACCGACAAGAACTCTGTACTCAATCTGCTTGTACATGCTAATATTTCAAATACAATTGTAAGTATTACTGCTATTAAAAACCTAGCAGAAGTTATTTTTGTTACTATTCTATCTAACATTTATATCATCTCTCCCTTATTAACTATTCCCTGTATAATCTGCATTTAGATAAAGGTTTGCTTCTGAATCTCGCCTCTTTTTAAACCTTCCCAAACTACACCATTACAGTAACTCCATTTTTCAAATCCACTTATTATTGTTGAATTGTCATTTACTCCATTGCATATGGCTTTGAATAACGAACTTCCGACTAAGCTAGATGCTCCAATATTATAAGCCATTGATATTAAACTATTTATCTGGCACTCTGATAAAATTATATTATTTCCATCTAATTTAGCCTTTATAATTTTATAACATGAAGCACATTCTTCTTCTAACCATTTGTAGGCTTGATCCCTCGTACAACTTTTTATTCCACTATTGTATACCTGTTGTCCTAATGTTCCTGATGTTGCTATACCAATTCCTATTGTCCAATATCCATCGCCTACATCTTCCCAAGTGCTAGTAAACCCTTCCCAAGAAGATATAAATTCAGCACCTTTGTCAGATAATCCACTATTACTATCCTCAATCAAATGACCATTAGAATCAAAACAGTACTCTTTTCCATCTATAGTAGTTTTACAATCTACATAGCACTCACCCATATAACCATTACTATTAGTTTCTAAAAAATACCATGTTGCTTTTAATTGAATCCAACCTGTTTTTAAATCTCTATTTATAGGATCTAAATAATACCACCTAGAATCTTTATCTTGAAACCAACCTAGATCTAAAGCTCCATTTTCTTCATTTAAGTGATACCATTTTTTATTATTACTATTTTGATACTAACCTTTTATAACTTGTGCATTTGCATCTTCAACACACCATTTCCATTGATTCATTTATATCGTCTCCTCATTTAATATTTTAGAACAATAAAAAAGACACCTACATTTCTGTAAGCGTCTTAAACAAATTATAATTTTATTGAATATCATTATTATGTTTTCGACTTGTGCTTATATATCCTGTATCTGGATTCACTTTAAAATATGCATGGCTATCGTAATCACGTTCAGCTAAAACTGATGCCGTACAAGACAGTGTTCTATTGTCATCTATAAGTTCATGAGTATAATGAGTTACATCTGCATTTACTATTTCTGGCTTAAATGTAAATGTAGGAATAACACAATAGCCAACAGATTTAATATAATACTTGCCATCTTTAGTACCTAATACAATTCTTTCCTCGAAATTAACTTTAACTCCATTATTGGAATTAGAATAAGTTACTACAATTCCATCGGGATCTGTAAGCCTACTCGCGAAGGCAGTCGTACTCATCGTAAACATAATGCATATTGCTAATACAACTGGTAACATTTTTTTTAATTTAAACATAAATTGATTTTCTCCCTTCTCCTTACCTATTTATTTCCTTTTACTTGATTATAACACTAATTTTGTATTTATAAACAAATTTTATAGTTATTTTATTCTATATACTTAAATTTCAGTTTCATCGGTATTTTATTCGTTCTATCTTCCTAGTACGCAACAAAAAATATCACACTGAACAATGTGATATTTAAATCTGTTATTTATTTTTGCTTGTACATAATGTAAGAAAATTACGTAAGAATGATTTAGAATACATCTATAATCCAAAAGTATTCTCAATCACCCCTGGAAGTACACTGTATAAGGATTTGCCCATCTTTAATTCAAAATACTCCTTTGTTTCAAAGGTTGCCTTCCATTTTAGTGTAGTATATTCATTTATGCCATGTCTTAGTGCTACGTCTATCATCCTTTTCTCTATAAGGCAGTAGCCATCAATAAATGCTAGAGAATCACATAACTGAATAAGCCTATCATAATCATCATATTCAGTGCTTTCTAAATACTGTTTTACAAATTCATACTCTTCTTTAGTGCAATCCCACTTTCCAAAAGCAGATTTTATATCTTTACAATCGAACGAATGAGTAATACATACCTTAGCCACCCGATAAAATCCTTTTTCCATTAAAAAATTATATCCATCTAAAATATGCCTCATGCCAGTTATTCCAAATCTTCTACCTATATCATGAAGCATTCCTAATATTGATGCAATATGTGGGTCTAATCCCTCACAATTTTCTGCTATCATTTGTGCTGCTTTACTGGCATACATAGAATGTTGTACCCAAGGTCCTGGATTTAATTCTCCAGCCTCATGCAAAAATAATTCTGCCTCTTGAATGGTTGGCATACCTGTTCTATCATTATATTCTAACATATTTAACTCCTTAAAATTCTCATGATTAGTACGTTATAAATTACCATCATGCATTAATTATAGCATATATTGTAAATCTATCATTATATAATTTATCATTTAGTTTCTACTTCATATATTCCTAGTGCGCAACAAAAAATATCACACTGATATTTATTTTTGCTTGTAGATAATGTAAGAATTTTGTGAATTATATTTTATTTTTGTTCATTAATTTCTATTTTGTTAAAT
>LIDZ01013802.1_pt1 | contig 115171 bp, 84 predicted proteins | sample 644651 | NCBI WGS metagenome assembly LIDZ01 (sample SAMN03856242, study PRJNA289617) | food metagenome | isolation source: wine grapes on drying loft during traditional withering process | host: Vitis vinifera cv. Corvina | place: Italy: Gargagnago di S. Ambrogio di Valpolicella | collected 2014-01
GTGCTGACGGATGGCACCCACAGCTACACCTCGATTCCGACCGGCGACGGCGCTGTCTACATCAATGGCTGGGATCTGACCAACCTGACGATCACGCCGCCGAAAGACTTCAACGGCTCGATCAACTTGCAAGTGAGCTCGACCTCCACCGAGCTGACCGGCCAATCGGCAACCACGACTCAGTCCCTGACCGTGAACGTCGCGTCGGTGAACGATGCGCCAGTGGTCAACTTCGACAGCACCACTTACACCGAAAACGGTGCGCCGATCGCGATCGTCAACAACTTCAGCATCACCGATGTCGACAGCACTGAGCTGACCAGCGCGAAGATCACGCTGACCGGTATTCAGGCTGAAGACCTGATCGTTTCCCAGTACTACAAAGGCGGCAGCGACGGCACCGCGGGTACCACCGATCTGGGTATCAGCTACAAGCTGAGCAACGATGCCGACGGCAACATCGTTATCGATCTGACTGGCAAGGCTTCGGTAGCCAATTACGAAACCCTGATCAAGTCGATCACTTACGCCGACAACAGCGAAAACCCAAGCACTGCACCACGCGGCGTGACCATCGCTGTGACCGACGCAGATGCCAGTGGCACCAACAACCTGACCGTCGTTCACGACAGCCAGATGAACATGATCGCCGTCAACGACGCTCCAGTGGTCAACGCTGCATCGGGCCAGGGCAACGAAGACACCACCATCGCGGTCAAGCTGTCTGGCTCTGACGTCGACGGCACCATTGACCACTTCAACCTGGTCAACACGCCAGCCAACGGCACCTTCTACTCCGATGCCGCCGGCACTCAGCCGCTGACCAACTTGAACAACATCGCTGCGACCAACAATGGCGCGACGATCTACTTCAAGCCGGACGCGAACTGGGCGGGCGATACCACCTTCACCTACACCGCTGCTGATAACGAGAACCTGCCAGCCGGCACCACCGCAACTGGCACCATCAACGTCACGCCGGTGGCTGATGCCCCGACCGTCACCGTCAGCAACGCCCAGGGCGATGAAGACACCGCGATCCAGATCAATGTCAGCACTGCACTGGTCGACACCGACGGTTCGGAAAGCCTGAGCGGCCTGACCGTGGGCGGCATTCCGGTTGGCGCTGTGCTGACCGATGGCAAAAACAGCTACACCTCGATCCCGACCGGCGACGGCAAAGTCGTCATCGATGGCTGGGACCTGACCACGCTGACCCTGACGCCACCGGCTGACTTCAACGGTTCGATCACCTTGCAGGTGAGCTCGACGTCGACTGAACTCACCGGGCAGAAAGCAACCGCCACCGGCTCGCTGACCGTCAACGTTGCGGCAGTGAACGACGCGCCAGTGGTCAACACCGCCACAGGCACTGGCAACGAAGACACCCTCGTTGCCGTGAAGCTGACCGGCTCTGACGTGGACGGCACTATTGACCACTTCACCCTGGTCAACACGCCTGCCAATGGCACGTTCTACTCCGACGCGGCCGGTACTCAGCCGCTGACCGGGACCACCAACATCCCCGCCACCGACAACGGCGCGACGGTCTACTTCAAGCCGGACGCGAACTGGAATGGCAGCACGCCGTTCACCTACACCGCCGTCGATAACCAGGGCCTGGCGTCCACGACTCCGGCAACCGGCACCATCACGGTCACGGCCGTCAACGACGCGCCTGTGGTCAACTTCGGCAGCATCACTTACACCGAAAACGGTGCGCCGATTGCGATCGTCAAAGACTTCAGCATCGCTGACGTCGACAGCACTGAGCTGACCAGCGCGAAAATCACGCTGACCGGTATTCAGGCTGAAGACCTGATCGTTTCCCAGTACTACAAAGGCGGCAGCGACGGCACCACCGGTACCACCGATCTGGGTATCAGCTACAAGCTGAGCAACGACGCCAACGGCAACATCGTCATCGATCTGACCGGCAAGGCTTCGGTGGCCAATTACGAAACCCTGATCAAGTCGATCACCTACGCCGACAACAGCGACAATCCGAGCACCGCGCCACGGGGCGTGACCATCGCTGTGACCGACGCAGATGCCAATGGCACCAACAACCTGACCGTCGTTCACGACAGCCAGATCAACGTGATTGCCGTCAACGATGCCCCAGTCATCGGCCACACCGGCAGCGGCAAACAGTTCGGCAACACCTGGAACGAAACCGCCGTGGGTGGCGATGTCACCGCGCCGGGCAAAGGCCCGGGTCAAATCGCTCGCGATTTCACCCTGAACGACGCTGACAGCACCGCGCTGAAAAGCGCGACCGTCACGCTGACCAACTTCAAGGACGGCGACGTCCTGAATGTCGGCAAACCGGGCGCCCTGACCTACACCGTCAGTGATGTAAAAGACGCTTCCGGCGCGGTGACCGGCAAGACCATCACCTTTGGTGCAGGCACTGCGGCCCAGTACCAGACGGCGATTCAGTCGATCACTTTCGACAGCACGTCCCATGATCCGTCGAAAGAAAACCGCCTCATCAACATCACAGTTGATGACGGCAGCACGGTCAACAACATCGCGTCCACGACGTCGACGATCCACATCACTACGGTCAACGATGTACCGACCGTGAGCACTGCATCGGTCGGCTTCACCGAAAACGATGCAGCGGTCTCGATCGTCAAGAACCTGAACCTGGCCGACGTCGACAACACAACCCTGAGCAAGGCCGTGGTTTCGGTCGATGTGAAGGCAGGCGACGTGCTGACGTTCACCGGCACTGCGCCGAAAGGCGTCAGCGTGGTAGAAACCCACAACGCCGACGGTCTGGTGAACGGCTTCCAGATCAAGGGCATCGCGTCCATTGACCAGTACAAGGCGCTGATCCAGTCGATCACCTTCAACAGCCCGGGCGACAACCCTCAGGCGGGTGACCGTGCCGTAACCGTCCAAGTGACCGACTCCGGCGCGAAAGGCGACGGTACAGGCACGCAGGATTCGCTGGTTGCCGGCAGCACAATCACCGTCACCGCGGTGAACGACGCTCCGGTCATCGGCCACACTGGCGATGGCAAGGAATTCGGCAACACCTGGAACGAAACCCTGGTCGGCGGCGATGTCACTGCGCCGGGCAAAGGCCCAGGCTTGATCGCTCGCGACTTCACCGTCAGCGATGCCGACAGCCCGACGCTGCAAAGCGCTACGGTCACACTGACCAACTACAAGGCGGGTGATCTGCTGGCGATCGGCAACACCGCTGGCCTGAGCGTCACTACCACCGATATCGTCACCAACAACGTTGTGACCGGCAAGGTCATCACGTTCGGTGCGGGCACGGCGGCTCAGTACCAGACGGCGATCTCGTCGATCACCTTCGACAGCACGTCCCACGACCCTGTCAAAGACGACCGCATCATCAATATCAGCGTCAACGACGGCAGCGCCACCAACAACATCGTCAACACCACGTCGACGATTCACATCACGACGGTCAACGATGTGCCAGTGGCCGATGCCACAACCGGCAGTGGTAACGAAGACAGCCCGGCCATCGCCGTGACGCTGAGCGCGACCGACGTGGACAGCACAATCGACCACTTCAACCTGGTCGACATGGCGGCACACGGCACCTTCTACGCCGATGCAGCCGGCAAGGTCGCGCTGAGCAGCCTGAGCAACATCGTCGCAGTCGGCAACGCTGCAACGGTGTACTTCAAGCCAGCCGCCGATTGGGCGGGCAGCACCTCGTTCACCTACAAGGCCGTGGACGATCAGGGTCTGGCGAGTTCGGTCAACGCCACCGGCACCATCAGCGTGGCACCTGTTGCCGACCAACCGCTGGTGACGCTGGGTTCCGGCGTGGTTCAGTCGACCGGTCTGGTGAAAGACGTTTATGTCGGCACGCTGAAGAACATGGGCACCGACGGCAACGGCGCCAACGAAGCGACCATCAAGGCCGGCTTCAACACCACCGTGGATCCGACCACGCATAGCGTCGCAAGCGGTGCACAGGACTCGTCCGTCGCGGTCGGCACCGGCACCAAGTTGTCCGGTCTGGTCTACATGGAAGCTGGCCACACCTACACCTTCTCCGGCACCGCGGACGACAGTCTGTTGATCACCGTAGGCGGCCAGACCGCAGCCAACGCCACATGGGGCGCGGGCGGCAAGATTCAGAGTGCGGGCTTCACGCCGACGGAGTCCGGCTACTACACCCTGGACGTCTACCACTACAACCAGGCAGGTCCGGGCAGCTACAACATCAGCCTGACCGACAAGAACATCAGCACCGGCGCCTCCCAGACCGTAGCCCTGAACGGCAGCAACGTGCTGCTGTTCGCAACGGTCGATGACCTCAAGGCTTCCGGCCTGAACGTCTCGCCGTTGCACGAAGGCACGGTTGGCAGCGGTGAGGGCTATTACACCGGTTACGAGCTGAACCATGGCACCGAAGGCACCGCGATCAAGCTGAGCCCGGTCAAAGCGGTGTTCGGTGACAGCCTCGACGGTTCGGAGACTCACGTCACCACCCTAAGCGGCGGCGCACCGGCCGGCTCGATCCTGACCGACGCCGCGGGCCACACGGCCACCGTGACGACTCACGTCGAAGACGGCAAAACCGTGATGGACACGATCGACGTCAGCAACTTCGACCTGTCGACGCTGAGCATCACCACGCCTGATTACTTCAGCGGCAAGTTCACGCTGAACGTCACGGCGACGGCGACCGAAGCAAACGTTCCAGGCGTCCCAAGCGCCGTGGCCAGCGCCAGCGACAGCAAGGCGATCACCGTCACCGTCGAGTCTCAGACCTACAACTCGAGTGAAGGCCTGGCCGGTACCGATCCGACGCCGATCACTGGCACCACCGGTGGCGACATCATCGTTGGCGACGTCAGCGGTACGACCATCGTGCAGGGCAAGAGCTACAACATCGCCTTCATCGTCGACAGCTCGGGCAGCATGGGCAAATCCCTCGACACGGCGAAAACCCAGCTGCAGTCGGTCTTCGAGAAACTGGCGAACGGTGCTCAGACGGCCAACGCCGGCAAGATCAACGTGCTGCTGGTGGATTTCGATACCAACGTGCGCTCGACCGTTTCTGTGGACATGTCTGACAAGGCTGCCGCCTTGAAAACCCTGGCCGCTGCTCTGGCGACCATGACATCGGGCGGGACCACCAACTACGAAGATGCTTTCAAGACCACGGCGAACTGGTTCGCCGGTTTGAACAGCACCAACCCGACGGGCGAGAACCGCACCTACTTCATCACCGACGGCGAGCCTAACGTTTACCAGAACACCAGCACGGTGCTCGGTACGGTGAACGGCACGGCCATCACATTGGCGACGGGCCTGGAAAGCTGGCATCTGGGCAGCACGTATTCGGTGAACGGCAAAGTCGCCATCGACACCGTGGGCCACGTTTACAGCTACGCCAGCAGCACGACCGGCAAGCTGATGGGCACCCTCGCCAGTCATGCCGACGGCAAGGGCGGTACGGAATACAGCCTGAATTCGCCTGAAACCAACGGCAGCAGCGTCGTGCTGGCTGAAGCGGACACCGGTTACGCGCTGTTGCTGAAGCAGTCGCCGACCATCGAAGCGATCGGCCTGAACTCGGCGGTCAAGACGAGCACGCTCAATCACTACGACAGCGACGGTCACGCGCAGACCAACGTCAACGCTGACGATCTGGCGAAAGCGGTACTGGGCGACCAGAAAGATACCGCGCCGGGCAGTGACACCCTCAACGGTGGCGACGGCAATGACATCCTGTTCGGTGACCTGATCACCTTCAACACCCAGGGCGGCATTACGGCGCTGAAGGCGTTTGCGGCGGACACGCTGCACGTCAACGTGTCGACCATCGATGACAAGACGCTGCATTCGTTCGTGACCAACAACCTTGATGCGGTGGCTCACCTGGCCAATTCGTCGTCGACGTCGCAGGACGGCAACGACACCCTGCTGGGCGGCAATGGCAATGACATTCTGTTCGGCCAGGGTGGCAACGACATCCTCAATGGTGGCAACGGCAACGACATCCTGATGGGTGGTAAAGGCAACGACATCCTTACCGGTGGCGCAGGTGCCGATACGTTCGCCTGGAAAGCAGGCGACACCAACAGCGGTGGCTTTGACGTGATCAAGGACTTCAACAAGGGCGAAGGCGACCGGATCGACCTGCGTGACCTGCTGCAGGGTGAAGACACCGACACCCTCAGCAAGTACCTGCAAGTCACCAACGATGGCCGTGACACCATTCTGCAAGTCAGCACCACCGGACAGTTCGCGTCGAACGTGACCGCAGCCGCCGCTGCCAACACGGCCGACGTGCACATCAAGGTGGAGGGCGTGACCTGGAGCAATGCCATGGTCAACTCGCTGGTGAGCGGTGCGGATCCGACCATCAAAGTCGATCACCACTGATAGCTGAGTCGCGAGAGCTGTTGTACTGTGCTGGCAGCCGTCCCTGACGGTTGCCAGCCCGGTCAGTCCCTGAGGAATGAGCCATGTTTTACGTTCAGCGCGATGCCGATGGCACGCTAATTCGCGTGGAAGCGACGGCCTTTGCCGAAGCGAGCGAGCAACTGCCCCCCGATGACCATCAGGTGCAAGCCTGGTTTGCCAACGAAGTGGTCGAGAAGAGCCTGATCCAGCTCAAGTCCAGCGACATGGACATGATCCGGGTACTGGACGACCTGATTCAGGTCCTGACCAGCAAAGGCATCCTCAACATCACCGACCTCCCCGCCGCCGCACAGGCGAAATTGATGGATCGAACCCAGGCCCGGGAAACACTGGGCGGCCTGAGTGACTTGATCAATGATGATGAACAACGGCTGATCTGAAGCTGTTACTTTCAGCACTTACCTTTCTGCAAACGACGTGCATACCCGATCTCGGGTATGCCCGTGTTCGCGTGCGCTGCCAGCCGATCGCGGCTAAGGCATGGTAGGCTATGCGCCGAAATTTTAGGCAGGGTCCAATCGGTTTTCGGGCCCGAGAAAGTATTGAGCGGCATCTACAACTGACAGGACGAAACGAGCATGGCAGGTGGCAAGGACACAACCACGAATGAGAGCGAAAACGCCGAGTTTTCAATTCCGCAGTCCGGCGGCGCTGCAACTCAGCATTCCGATGTCCGGGGCCCACAACGGATGTCAATAGCGTCCGAGGGCTTACAATCCTCCACCGCCGGCAAACCCCAACGGAAACTGGTCTCGATCATAATTCCTTTCTACAACGAGGAAGATAACGTTGCGGCGACGCTGGAAGAGATTGGCCGGTGCGTCAATCACGATCTTTATGACTGGGAGGTGATCGCAGTCAACGACGGCAGCAGCGACGCAACGCTTGCTGTGCTTGAGGCAAGCCGACCTCATAACGTCTCGCTGGTGATCGTCGATCTTTCCCGAAACTTCGGTAAAGAGGCTGCCCTTTCGGCAGGTCTTGAGCAAGCCCGAGGCGCCGCGGTCATTCCACTGGATGCGGACTTGCAAGATCCACCGGAGCTACTGGCCGAGATGCTGGCGCTCTGGGAAAACGGCCATGACGTCGTTCTCGCCAAGCGCATCGACCGATCCAGTGACGGCGCGCTCAAGCGCATGACCGCCAGGGCTTTCTACAAAGTAATCAATCGTCTGTCCGACGTTGAAATCCCTAACGATGTTGGCGATTTCCGTCTCATGGACCGACGTGTTGTGGACGTCCTGTGCTCTCTTCCTGAAACCCGCAGGTTCATGAAAGGCCTGTTCGCCTGGGCAGGCTTTCGCACCACTACTGTCAATTACACCCGTCCAGAACGCGCACTCGGCACCACTAAGTTTTCAGGTTGGAAGCTCTGGAATCTGGCGCTCGAAGGCATTACTTCCTTCTCCATTGCTCCATTGAAGATCTGGACCTACATCGGATTCGGGGTCGCATTACTGTCTTTCATGTACGGCGGTTTCATCGTCATAACCACTCTGATGTTTGGCGCCGACGTACCGGGCTACGCATCGTTGGCCTCAATGATGCTGTTCATGTCAGGGTTACAGATGATGGGCCTGGGAGTTCTGGGCGAGTATGTCGGCAGGACTTATCTGGAGTCCAAGAACCGTCCGCCGTATGTCATTCGCTCGGTCCGAAACCGCAAGGCGCAAAAACATGACGGCTAATGGCGACCTGCATAAATTCATCAAATTTGCGATGGTGGGCCTGCTCAACACGGGTATTCATATCGCAGCGGTTTACCTGCTGGTAGAACAGGCAGCGGTCGAACCGCCACTTGCCAATGCGATCGCGTTTTTATGCGCGAACGCATTTTCGTACCTGATGAATTCTATGTGGACCTTTAAAGCGCGCAAGGAACTGAAGGTTTACTTAAAGTTCCTGACGGTGAGCACGGTAGGATTGGCCATTTCGTGGACGTGCGTGTATTGCACGCGATTCTTCGATATCAACTACATGTACGGTGTCGTCGCGTCCGTATTCGTTGTTGCCATCGCCAGCTATTGGCTAAACAGCCGTTTCGTTTTTGTCGAATCCCGAGCCAACCCACTGAACTAAGAGCTTTATATCCCGGCTACAGCAGGCCGGGATCATTCACTCCCACGGCGTCGGATCACCCACAAGTTGCCCTTGCACGCCCTCGATACCCATTTCGGCAATCACCTGACGTTCGCCCTCGGTTTCTACTCTCTCGGCAATTAGAGGCAAATCGATACTATGCGCGGCACGTTGCACCGCTTCTATGAACAGACGCTTGTGGCTTTCCTCGTCAATGGAGCGAATGTAGCTGCCGTCGATCTTCAGATATGCCAGGCCCAGATGCGCCAGATTCCCGATCATGCTGAAGCGCCCGCCGAATCGTTGTAGTGCCAGCGAAAAGCCATGTGCCTGAAGCCGTCGGGTAAGCTGCTCCAGCACTGATTGTTCAGGTAACTGCTCTTCGCCGATTTCAAAGGTCAGGCGGGGGCCGAGCTTTGCATGCTGTCGCAACAAGTCGAATATTTCTTCAAGCGCTTGCGCGTCGGCCAGCGTAGCGGCGGAAAGGTTCAAGGCCAGGGACCGGTCATGCTGGCGTAGATCCGACAGTACGTTGCGCAACATCCACAAGTCCAGACGACTGGACCAGCCAAATCGCTCGATCCACGGTAAGAAGCGTCCAGCCGGAATTGCCTGGCCCTGCTCATCGACCAATCGGGAAAGTACTTTGTAATGCATCACCCGAGTGATATCGCTCGTCCTGACGACTGGCTGGAAGAAAAGCTTAAAGCCACCCTCAATGAGCGCCTGATCAAGCACGCGATGCCACGTGTGCTGGTCATCACCGGCACTTACGACTGCACCGTTCTCGGCATAACTCCAGGTTTGCTCACCTTGGGTTTCAGCCAGTGACAAAGCCTGATCCGCAAGGCCTAGCAAGGTGAGCGTCGCCTCCCCCGGCATGTAAGCTGCCAAGCCCATATGTGCCACAGGAGAAATGTCAGAAACCCCGGTTGCGCCAAGGTCTTTGAGAGCGTTCTCTATATCCTCAACCAGCTCCAGCGTTTCCTCTCGCCCCATCCCCGGCGCAAGCACTGCAAATTCGCCCCCTCGAGAACGACTGATCAGGTGGCGGATCTTGGGGTACTTCTCACAGTGGCTGACAAGTAAGTGAGCCACCGCGACCAGTAACGAATCAGTTCGTTTTCCACCAAGGCGCAGGTTAAGCCCGGCCAGATCTTGAACCCGCAATAACAACAGATGCCCTGCGAGCTCCTCCTCCGGATTGCTGACGTGCATTTTAAGCTGCATATCGAAATAACGGCGATTGGACAGCCCGGTCAGGCTGTCCTGATACGACTCGATGCGCAGCTTCTCGCTGCGCTCGGTGCTTTCCTGAAACAGCGCCTTGAGCTTCTCGACCATCTGGTTCATCGCCTGCACCACCCGGCGCAGCTCCGGTGTGCGCGGCAGTTCGGGCAGAACGAGAAACTCGCGACGGCCAATCGCCTGGGATTGCGCCACCATGTAATCCAGCGGCTTCAGCTGCCGGCGCAACAGCATCGCGCCGAGAATCGCACTGACCATGCCGCACACCAGCAACCAACCCAGGCTGCCCAAGGCGCTCTGCCACAACTTCGCCAGGGCGAACATCGGGTGGCTGACCACCTCGACCCGCGCCGTCTGCTGCCAGCCGCGGCTGACAATCGCCTCGCCCCCCGCCGGCTCAAGCCCGATAGCGTTGATGAACCACTGCGGCACGCCCTGATTGTCCGGCGTCGCACTGCGCTCGACGATGGCGTCGCCACTGGCCAGGTCCACCACCCGGATGCTTGCGTAATAACCGCTGTCGAAGATCGACGCCACCATCAGCTCGACCATCGCCGGGTCGTCGATATTGGACGTCAGCGACAGCGCCAGCGAGGTCGCGGCGTCCTGGGCGTGGGAGCGCAACTGATTGACGTACTGCGCCCGGGAGATTTCCAGGCTGACGACAAAACTTCCCGCAAAGGCAACCACCATGAACAGACAGATCGCGATCAACAGCTGTTTGAACAGAGACATCAGTACTCCTAATTCTCGGGCTCGGTGGGGAAGCCTTCTGCAGTCATTTTTTTCAGCACGTCCTGCCACCGGGACAGACGCTTGGTGTCGCTCACTTTCTTGTTGCCCTGCGCGCCCGGCAGCCACAGTCCTTCAGCGTTGAAGGCATACACCGGCAACAGGTCGGTTCGTTGGCTGGCGGGTTTGATCTCGTCGATCAGGCTGTCGAGCACCAGCGGCATGGCATTGGGGCTCGAGTAATAGGTCAGCACCATGTGCGCGCGGTTCAGGCGCAGCGCTTTAACATACGTGATCAGCAGCTTCTCGCTGGGCACGCCGAGGCGGCGCAGGCTGAAATACTTGGCGATCGCGTAATCCTCACAATCCCCCGCGCCCTTGATCAGCGACTCGATCGGCGTCGCCCAGTAATCGACCTCGTGCCACAGGTCGATGTCTTCGGCGTAGCGCATCTGCTTGTTGAAGAACAGGTTCACGACCTTCAGTTTGTCCAGCTCGCTGACCTGCTTCTCGGTTGCCAGCAAATTCTGCCAGGCATCGATGCGCTGCTTGCCGGCGCCCAACGGTCCATACAGCGCTTCGGCTCGGCGGCTGATCAGGGAAAAATCCCAATCCGCGCTCAGATAGCCGACACACGCCGTGCACGTCAGTGCAAGCGCCAGAAGCATCCATAATCCGGGGCGCTTTTGAGCCGGGCGTGTCGCCAATTTGTCTCGTCCATCAGGCAATGGATAACGGAAAGCGATGGTGAGGGGTCGGGGAGGGAAACGCAATGGCGCGGTGAGATCATGACGACCTCTGGACCGTTGTTTTTAAAGGGGACCCGCCACACTGCGCCTGGGCAACAGGCTGGTCGATGACGGCCATGCTCAGTGCGGTTAAAGTGTGCCGCTTGTTCTGTCCACCGTTCTTATGAGAGATAAAGAAAGCATGCACGCGACCCCACTCGCTATCCCCGATGTAATGGCTTTCGAGCCCAAGGTGTTTGGCGACGAACGTGGGTTTTTCTTCGAAAGCTTCAATCACAAAGTTTTCGAAGAGGTACTCGGACGCCAAGTCAGTTTCGTTCAGGACAACCATTCGCGCTCGGCCAAGGGCGTGCTTCGCGGGCTGCATTATCAAGTCAAGCAGCCTCAGGGCAAGCTGGTGCGCGTGATCAGTGGTGAGGTGTTCGACGTTGCGGTCGACTTGCGCAGGCGTTCTCCTACCTTTGGCCAGTGGGTGGGCCTTCACCTGAGCGCAGAGAACAAGAAGCAGCTATGGATTCCGGAAGGGTTCGCCCATGGGTTTGTGGTGCTGTCCGAAGTGGCGGAGTTCGTTTACAAAACCACCGACTACTGGGCGCCTGAGCATGAACGCAGCCTCGCCTGGAACGACCCGACAGTAGCGATTGACTGGCCGCTGGACCGTGCACCGAGTCTCTCGGGCAAAGATCAGCAAGCGGTCAGTCTGACTGCCGCCGACGTATTCGAATAAAGGTAGCTCGAACGCGCCGTCAGACCTGTCTCCACGTGTGGGCTACCCCTTGGCCGTCCACACGTAAGCGATGCCGATACCCTAACGCTGCTGACCGTCCAGCAGACCGCGCAAGTACTGGCCGTAGCCAGTCTTCTTCAGCTTCTCGGCCTGTGCCGCCAGAACCTCGGCGGAAATCCAGCCGTTGGCGTAACCGATCTCTTCCAGGCACGCCACCTTCCAGCCTTGGCGCTGTTCGATGGTGTGAACGAAGTGGCTGGCCTCCAGCAGCGACTCATGAGTACCGGTGTCGAGCCAGGCAAAGCCGCGCCCGAGCATCTGCACGGTCAGACTTTTCTGCTCAAGGTAAGCGCGGTTTACGTCAGTGATTTCTAGCTCGCCACGCTCGGACGGCTGGATGCCTTTGGCGATCTCGACAACCTGATTATCGTAGAAGTACAAGCCAGTCACTGCGTAGCTGGACTTCGGTTCGGCTGGCTTTTCTTCGATGCTCAGCGCACGGCCGCTCTCGTCGAACGAGACCACGCCGAAACGCTCGGGATCGTTAACGTGATAACCGAACACGGTGGCGCCTTCGGTCTGCTCGCACGCAGCGCGCAGATTGTCCGAGAAGTGCTGGCCGTAGAAGATGTTGTCGCCCAGGATCAGGCAGCAAGGGTCTTTGCCGATGAACGCTTCGCCGATGATGAACGCCTGGGCCAGGCCATCCGGGCTCGGTTGTTCAGCGTAGTTCAGCTCGATACCGTACTGACTGCCGTCGCCCAACAATTTGCGGAAGCTGGGCAAGTCTTCCGGCGTGGAGATGATCAGTATCTCGCGCATCCCGGCCAGCATCAGAACCGACAGCGGGTAAAAAATCATCGGCTTGTCGTAGATCGGCAGCATTTGCTTGGAGACACCCAAGGTCAGCGGGTGCAGACGCGTTCCCGAACCGCCAGCCAGAATGATTCCTTTACGATTAGTCGTGTTCATTTGTTCAGAGCTTCCATAAGCATGCGGGTTATGCCACTTTGCCAATCCGGCAAGTGTAGAGAGAAGTCGTTGCGGAGCTTGTCAGTTGCAAGACGTGAGTTCAGCGGACGGCTCGCAGGGGTCGGGTATTCAGTGGTCGGAATGGGGTTGATCGTATCGACTGCCAGCACCTCGCCGTTGGCTCGCGCGAAGTCGATGACATAGCTGGCGTAGGCGTGCCAGGACGTTTCACCTGTCGGCGCCAGATGGTAAATACCGCACAGCTCGGGACGTACCAAGGCCTGCTGCAACGCCGCAACAGCGACGTCCGCCAGCAAATCGGCGCCTGTTGGCACACCGATCTGATCGGCAATCACGTTCAGCGACGGCCGATCTTTGGCCAGTCTCAGCATGGTCTTGGCGAAATTGTTGCCGCGCGCCGCATAAACCCAGCTGGTGCGGAATATCAGGTGCTTGCAGCCAGAGGCAGCAATAAGCTGCTCGCCCTCCAGCTTGGTGGCTCCGTAGTAATTGACCGGCGCGACGATGTCGGTTTCTTTCCACGGTGTGATGCCGCTGCCGTCGAACACGTAGTCGGTCGAATAATGCACAAGCAGCGCGTCGAGCCGCTTCGCCTCTTCGGCCATCACCTGGCTCGCCAACGCATTGATCGTATGGGCCAGTTCGCGTTCGGTCTCGGCTTTGTCCACTGCGGTATACGCAGCGGCATTGAAGATGATCCGCGGAGCGACGCTGCGGATGGCTTCCCGCAGACCGGCGAGGTCCGACAAATCGCCCACCAGCGTGCCGTAGGGAGTGGCAGCCGGATGGCGATCAAGTGCAATCACCTCACCCAACACGCTCAACGCGCGTTGCAACTCCCAGCCGACCTGTCCGTTTTTACCCAGCAGAAGAATCTTCATGCCTTGTCAGCGCGCGCGGCGTAGTTCTTGTCGATCCATTGCTGGTAGCTGCCGCTTTTGACGTGCGCTACCCACTCAGGATTGTCGAGGTACCACTGCACCGTTTTGCGGATGCCCGACTCGAAGGTTTCCTCCGGAACCCAGCCCAGCTCACGCTGAATTTTGCTGGCATCGATCGCGTAACGCAGGTCGTGGCCGGGACGGTCCTGAACGTAGGTCAACAGCTCAACGTGAGGACGGAACGCTGAATCAGGACGCAATTCGTCGAGCAACGCACAAATGGTGCGCACGACGTCGATGTTCTGCTTCTCGTTGTGCCCGCCGATGTTGTAGGTCTCGCCCACGTCTCCTTCGGTGACCACTTTGTACAATGCGCGAGCGTGATCTTCTACGAACAGCCAGTCACGAATCTGGTCGCCTTTGCCATAGATCGGCAGTGGTTTGCCTTCCAGTGCATTCAGGATGACCAGAGGAATCAGCTTTTCCGGAAAGTGGAATGGCCCGTAGTTATTCGAGCAGTTGGTGACCAGCGCAGGCAGGCCGTAGGTGCGAGCCCAGGCGCGAACAAGATGGTCAGAGCTGGCCTTGCTGGCCGAGTACGGCGAGCTTGGCTGATACGGCGTGGTTTCGGTGAAGAGGTCTTCCGGCCCTTCGAGGTCGCCATACACTTCGTCGGTCGAAATGTGGTGGAAACGGAAACCGGCCTTTCGGGTTTCTTCCAGCGACGACCAGTAGTTGCGCGCCGCTTCCAGCAGCACATAAGTGCCGATGATGTTGGTCTGGATAAACTCGGACGGGCCGCTGATGGAGCGATCAACGTGGGACTCGGCTGCCAGATGCATCACGGCGTCCGGTTGATGTGCGTGGAATACGCGGTCAAGATCTTCGCGGTTGCAGATATCGACTTGCTCGAAAACATAGCGCTCGTTCTGGCCAACCGCCTGAAGCGACTCGAGGTTGCCCGCATAAGTCAGCTTGTCGACGTTGACGACCGAATCAGTGGTGTTGGCAATAATGTGCCGTATGACAGCGGAGCCGATGAAGCCTGCGCCGCCAGTAACTAGAATCTTCACTAGCGTTATCTACCTTGATCTGTCAGCAACGCCCTCTTGGCGCTGCATGAGTATGTGGCACACAGGCCTCCAGCGTGAGTCGGGAAGAATTCTGAGCAGAAGCACTGTCGCCCATTGCCAACTGACGGAGAATACAAGCTCTCACGCATCATTTACAGATTGAACGTGTCAGGCAGTACCGCGCGAACGTAAGCTTTCCAAGCGGTCTTCCTGTGCGAGAAATGCCTGAACTGCGAACACGTGGTAGTCTCGCCAGCTTATTTTCATGACTCGCCGTTTTAGATTGAGAACACCTATGAATATTGGTTTGAGCTGCACCGTCTGGGCAGGATGTGAACGTGCCGGTCATCTCGATGGGATCGGCGTGTACACCCGCTCTCTGTGGCAGGCGATGGAAGCGCTCAAACAAAGCGAAGCCCCCGGCATCACCATCAAGCCCTACGCGTTTGGCCGCAATCTGCCCGAACTGGCGTGCGGCGTACCCAAGACGCTCTCGACTGATTTCCGCATTCAGGTGCTGGCGAGCGGCTTGCTTAGCCTGCCGCTGCCCAACTCCTCGGCAATCGCTCGCGATGTCGACATCGTCCACGCCTCCGATCACCAGATCCCGAGAATCAGTGGCGTCCCCGTGATTGCTACGGTCATGGACGCGATTCCGCTGATCCATCCCGAGTGGATCAGACAGAACTTCAAAACCCTCAAGGGCTGGCTGTTCGCGCGAAGCGTGCACAGCGCCGATCACCTGATCACCATTTCTGAGCACAGCAAGCACGATCTCGTCACGCACATGGGGATCGCCCCCGAGAAAATCAGCGTGACGCCGCTGGGCGTGGACCCGGTCTACTTCGAGCGCATCCCCCTCGAAACCCGCGACGCTGTGCTCGACAAGCATCAACTCAAACCCGGTTTCTTCCTGTTCATCGGCACGCTGCAGCCGCGCAAAAATTTGCCGAAGGTGCTGGAGGCGTTCAACGCGTTGCCGGAGTCGGTGCGCAAAGAGCATCCGCTGATTGTGGTAGGACGTGACGGCTGGGCTAACGAAGATTTGATCCCGCAGCTCAAGGTGCTGGAAGAAAAAGGCGAAGGGCGCTGGCTCAGTTACCTGCCGCAATCCGACGTGTTCGCGCTGCTCCAGAGCGCCAGTGCGCTGGTATTTGCGTCCCTATACGAAGGATTTGGCCTGCCGGTCATCGAAGCCTTTGCTGCCCTGTGCCCGGTTATTGCATCGAACACCACGTCCCTGCCGGAGGTCACCGGCAATGCCGCCTGGGGTGTCGACCCGCTGGATGCTGCGAGCATTTCGGCGGCGATGCTCGACGTGTTGAGTAACGATGCGCTCAGGACCGAGCGGATTGAGATAGGGCTGGAGCGCGCCCGTCAGTTTACTTGGGAAGAATGCGCGCGGCACACCCTGGCGGTGTACCGCAAAGTGTTGGCGGCACACCCCAAGGCGTAAGTCGCTGCAGGTTACTTAGGGGTTACTTTGATGTTACTGGGGGCTGAATTATTCAAGTCCTTTAGTGCTTCCGAATCATCGCCGCCCAGCCACACGTTCACGCTGGCAACGCTCTCTTGCGAAAGCTTGCCGGCCCAACGATTCAGGATGAACAGGTTGGTGATGAAGTCGTACTGCGATTTCAGCAGATCGCTGCGGGCTTTGAACTCGTTCTGCACGGCGGTCAGGACGTCGACGGCGTTGACGATCCCATAGCTAAAGGCTTTCTGTGCCGCGATGCTCGATTGCTTGGCTGAGGACAGGGCGTTCTGGCCTGCGCGGATCTTGTCTACGGCAGATTGAGCAGTGAGATAGGCGTTAGTGGTTTCCTTCACCACTTGCCGACGCACACCCTCAAGGTCTTGCTCGGCCGCATACTGCTCATCATACAGCCCGCTCACCCGTGCTGAAGTCGAGCCGCCGCTGTAGATCGGCACTTTCAGGCCAATGGTTGCAACGTAGCTGTCACTGCGCGGAGTCAGCGTGTTGTCGTAGCCGACGTCACTCTGCGAAGCCCCGAGGTTGAAACTCAGCGAGGGATAGTGCCCGCCCTTGCCTTCACGGACTGCAGCATCTGCCGCCGCGAGGTTACTTTCGTAGGCTTTGAGCCGGGGATTGCTGTCGAGCGCTTGAGCGATCCAGGCGTCGAGCGGCAACGTCGGCGCCTCGAGCGCGATATCGTTACGAATTCGGCTCAAACGATCGTTGATCGGGCGACCGACAATCTCTGATAGCCCTTCCCGTGACAAACGCACCTGATTGCGCGCTTCAATTTCCTGGGCCAACAACGAGTCGACTCGCGCTTTGAGATCGAGCATGTCGGTAATCTTGGCCATCTGCTTGGCGTACATGGCATTGACGCGATCAAGGCTGCCTTGGGTGGCGCGCCGCTCGGCCGAGACCAGTTCCAGTGCATCGTCGGCAGCGAGCGCCGCAAAGTAACGCTTGGCCAGATCCACTGTCGCTTCAGCCTGAGAGTCCTCGGACTGCGACGCTTTCTGCAGCGTGACGCTCTTGGCCTTTTGATAGCGCTCCCACGCTTCCTTGTTGTAGATGAACTGGCTGAGGTTCAGCCCATAGCTTTTGTTGTCGTAGATTTCTCGCGACTGTTCATCCTTGCGCAGAATTCGGTTGATGTTGCTGCTCGCAGAGACCTGCGGCAGTAACCCACCGAACGCCTCTCTCTCCTGCTGTTTGGCAGACCGCGCGTGCGCATAGGCAGAGAGAATGCGTGGATCTTCAAGCCGAGACTCTTTGTACAACGTCATCAGATCAAGTGAGTAGGTAGAAGCGCTGACCTGTTGCGGAACCTCAGGCTGCGCCGCATTAGCGTTTAGTGCGAACAAACCAAGGAACAGACAGGGAAGAAAACGGACCACTGTCATTCCTCGATCATCGATTTTGTAAGCATGTTATTTGCAGGCTTCAAGAGATATTGCAGCATGGTTCGGCTACCAGCGTTTATCAGCACCTCGGCGGGCATGCCCGGCTGCAACCGACGATCTCCTAGCCGCTTTTTACCTTCCTCAGTCAGCTTTACTCGTACGAGGTAGTAGCCCTCGCCAGATTTTTCATCAGTCAACCGGTCAGCTGAGATTCGCGTCACCTCTCCCTGAATGACCGGGGTGGTCGCACTGTTGAATGCGCTGAAATGGACATCAGTAAGCTTGCCAATGGTGATGCGATCAATATCGTTGGTGCCGATATGGGCTTCTACCACCAGCTCAGATGATTCAGGCACGATATCCAGTAGAGGAGTTGCGGCGCTAACCACGCCACCAATCGTATGGACTTTCATATCCAGCACCATCCCGTCCTCAGGTGCCCGAATAACGATGCGGGACAAACGATCCCTTAAAGCCGTGGCTTTTTCCTGCAGGTCAAAGACCTGCGCCTGTACGTCGCTAAGATCCTTAGCTACATCGGAGCTGAATTTCTGGTTGGTCTGAACAATCTGCATCTCGGTTTCGTTGATCTGCAGACGCGTCTTGGTGATCGTCGACTGGTGGTCGGCGATCTCTGACTTGAGCATGTCCAGTTTGCGTTCTTGCTCCAGCAGACGCTGGTTATCGACGAAACCCTGGCGCAGCAGATCCTTAAGCTCGGTAATCTCGCGGGTGTAGGATTTCTCGAGATTGACCTTGGTACCGATCATGTCGTTGAGGCCAATGATTTGCTGCTTCAACTGGCCAATGCGCTCTTTCTGCACCGAGATTTCGCCCAGCCGCGCATCGTGCCGAGACCTGAACACCTGCGCTTCGCCGTTAATCGCCTCGCGCGCGCGATCGCTCTCGACACCTTCGATGACCAACGCGGGGATGGCAGGCAGTTCATCACGTTCGGCGCGCAGTCGAGCTTCTTTAGCGCGCGCCGTGATGAGCTGATTGCGGGTGGACTCGTATTCGGAACTGAGCTGACCATCATCAAGCACGATCAGCGGATCCCCCTTATGAACCATGTCTCCATCACGCGCGAGTAGCTCTTTAACAATACCACCTTCGAGATGCTGAACTGTTTTACGGTAGCTTTGCACAGTAACAATCCCGGAACCGTACACCGCATTGCCCAGTGGAGCGAAAGCAGCCCACGTGCCGAACAAACCAAAAGTCACAAGAACAATTGTCATCCCTACCCGCCGAATACCCCGGTCGGAGGTCGGCATATCTGCAGTGTTTTCTTCAAGCACGTTGATGGTGTTGCTGGTCATTCATGAATTCCTTTCAAGCGCTTGGCTGTTCTTCACCGGAAACTACTGATGCTGATGCCGGAGCTGTTGCTGGCGCAGCCACCGTCGCCACGCGAGGATGAGCCTGACCTTGTGCCTGACCTTGTGCCGCAGCTTTAGCCTGCTGCTGAGCGAGTTCGGCGATGACCTGATCACGGGCGCCATACATGGAAAGCGTGCCTGCGTTTAAGACCATCACGCGATCCAGCCGGGAGAGAATGTTCGGCCGGTGGGAAATAATGAACACCGTCGCGCCGGTTTCCTTGATCTTCTGCAGCGCCACACCGAGCGCGCGCTCGCCGACTTCGTCAAGATTGGAGTTGGGTTCGTCCAGCACGATCAGGCGAGGGCTGCCATAGACGGCACGAGCGAGACCGATACGCTGCCGCTGACCACCGGAAAGATTCACACCTTCACTGCCTATAACGGTGTCATAGCCGTTAGGTAGCTGAAGGATCATTTCGTGAACGCCTGCGATACGCGCCGCCAGCACCACCTGTTCCGGGTCTACCTTGGCAAACCGGGCGATGTTGTCACTGATGCTGCCTTCAAAAAGCTCGATGTCTTGGGGCAGGTAACCCAAGTGCGGCCCCAACTCCCTTTTGTCCCACGCACTGATGTCAGCACCGTCCAGACGCACCGTGCCGTGTTGCGGCGGCCAGATGCCGAGCAGCGCCCGAGCCAACGTCGATTTACCAGCTGCACTCGGGCCCACGATACCTACGATACTGCCGGCAGGCGCCACGAAACTGATGTTGCGGATTACCGGCGCCTTCGCTCCAGGTGGCGCCACGACCAAATTCTCGACCTGAACATGGCCTTCTGGTTTTGGTAAAGACATTCGCTGCGGTTCGGAGTGAAGCTTTTCGAGTGTGTCGTTCAAGCGCTGATACTGCATGCGGGCAGCGACAAAGCCTTTCCAGCTACCGATCATCTGATCGATGGGCGACAGTGCCCGCCCAAGCAACAGAGAGCCCGCCATCATCAATCCTGGATTGATCTCATGCGTAACAACCAGATAGGCCCCCGCAGCAAGCATCATTGATTGGGCCCAGTTGCGGAAAGTTTTGGAGATTGAACTGATAACGCCGCTCTTGTCACTTGCATCGGACTGCAAGACAAGGACGCGGCGCTGACGTACTGCCCAACGCCCCATCAGGGTGTCGAGCATACCCATGGACTCGATTACCTCCGCATTTCGGAGGTTCTTTGTAGTATGAAGGTTGGCGGTGAGACTTTGCTTATTGGCCTCTGCAAGAGCATTGCTGGTATAGCGATGAGTGAGGTATGCCAGCGCTATCAAAACTACCGCAGAACCTACGGTCATCCAGCCAAACCAAGGGTGGAACAGGAACATCACCGCGGTATAGATCGGCAGCCAAGGCGCATCAAACAAAGCGAATAGCCCATTGCCAGTCAGGAACTGCCTAAGCGATGTCAGATCGTTCAGCGACTGGGCCGAGGCATCCATCCCGCCACTTGCTAGCGCCCTTTTGAAGCTTGCACGGTAGACGTCGCGGCTAAGCAAGACATCCAGACGGTTACTGATCCGGACCATGATTCTTGATCTAACCCACTCCAGGGAGCCCAGAGTGGCCATCAGAATAGTCAAGATCAGCGTGAGCATGATCAGCGTGGACGTGCTACTGCTAGGAATTACACGCCCGGAGACCTGAATCATGTAGAAAGTCGGGACCAGCATCAACGTGTTCACGAAGAAGCTAAAAAAGCCGACGGATAGGAAGCTGCCTTTACAAGCCCTGAGGGCAGCTTGGAGATTGTTTTCGTGTGAGCGACTCATGGAATCCATTACTGATGAGATGGAGCTGCGAAAGCGCCCGAGTGTACCATCGGCATCGCCCTCCAGGCAGCATTAAAGGGCCATCAAAATGACGCCCGCCGGGCAGATTTCATGAAACTTTTTTTAGAAAAGCAACTACCTGTCTGGCCCGGGCTTCACAGATTCCTCCGATCGATTCATAACTTGCCGGAAGCGCCTAACTGCCCTTCTTATAATCTCGAGATATTTCCTTATACAACTTCTGAAGTCAGCACAAGTGGCCAGCAACGGCTTTAACATGCCCCGCTACTGCCTCATTAGTGTCGCTTGCTACCCTCATAAGACCATCCCACTCAGCACTCATTTAGAGGATTTGGCAAATGAGAAAATCACGGTAACCGAGTCGGCTTGCCAACAATTCCGAAGCAGCACCGGAACGGCGGGGACCCAAAATAGCAGCAGAAATTCCAACCAAGTACGCGCTGATCTGAAATAATTCTTAAGCGATTTTCATAACGCAAGCCCTCTAGAACGGGCTATGAGGCCAGCACCCGCATCGGCCGCTCCGTCTATTTCTTTAGCACCAAACGACGATCGGTCATGATTTGGAAAGATCGCCTCACCGCGGCCGGCTTCGATCGTCAAAACGACTGCTCAACCTTCCCACTTTTGAGCTGACCAACGGTCCCCACAAATCGGTGAATCCATATCACTATGTCTGCCGGGATGTTCTCACCTCATCCGAGGAAATTTCCTACCAATGAATTGACATTTTCCTTGGATCCATTAGTCTCAGCTCTCGGCAAATGCCACCAGTACGCCATTAAGTTGCAGGGTAACTGGAGTGAGTTGATTGGATTGAGACTCTCAACTGCTGTCAGCTCGGGATAAGAAGGAAACTTATTGAGTGCAGTCGCAAACATTAGATGGCTTGAAAATTACCTCCCGCGTAACTCTGCTTGAGCCCGGGATGTATATCTTTCGCTACGCCTCCCAGCCCATTGCAGAGCGCAGCGTCTGCATTGCCTTGCAGCAAGCGCCGCTCGGCAAGGGCGTCATTGATTTCTTTCCTGCGGAAGGCGTGTCTAAAAACATGCTAACCAAGCTCGGCGACTGCATCATCGGGCGGGTGAAGGGTGCGGTAACAACTGTCTTAATCACCGAATACTATCTGGCCGACGTCGCCGTGGACCCTGTCGATTTGCGCATTGACCGCATCGATACCTCTCCGGCAATCATGCGCAATTTCCTGCCAGCGAGTCCGCCCCCAGAGGCCGTCGCTTTCTCACGCACGACGGCTGTCCGGGCCGTGCTGAAGCTGACCGGCCATGTAGAAAAAACTGGCGACATTTCCATGGTCGATGAATGCCTTGGTGACGCGCGCAGTAGCGAACGCCTGGAAGGCTTTTCTGTTCACTGGGATAACAAACCCGCCGGTGTTGATCTGGCTTACACCAGCACCATCGCCGGCGCAGGCCCCAGTCAGAAGGTCCTGACAGGCAGCTTCACAGGAGCCCGTAATAAGGGTGCGTCATTGATCGCAGTAGGCTTCGGGCTGACTGGCCCAGATCGCTCTCAATATGAATTATCTGGCTACGTGGTGTTCGCGGGCTCTGCGCCCCAGCCCATCATCGCCGAGCAAATGCTTTTTGGACCCAGCGGCAGTGAGCCGCTGGTCGCTTTGCAGCTTTCAATTACTCCCGTCACTGAGATCAACGCTCTCCGCCATAAGTCTCTCAGGGAAAAACCTGCGGTCACGCAGACAGATAGCAACATCGGCCAATTGGCCTGATACATCAGGAATATGACTCATGGCATTGCAATACGATACTCCGGTAACAGCAGCAGACCTGTCCTCCTCCCTGGCAGCCAACCCATCGATCTCCGACTCCACCATCGCAGCTATCAGCTCCCTGCTGAATCTCGATACCGCTAGCACTACCGTCGCCGTTGCGTCTTTCGATGCAACCACCGGTGTTGTGACTGGCCCAGAAGGCGTCACTCCAGAAGTCGTCACCATCTCGGCAGACGTGAACACGCTGGCACGCGCCGCTGCTCCTCAGATCAATGTTGACCTGAAAGCCGTTGCTGATGCTTCCGTCTTCATCATCCAAAGCGATGCAGGCGTAACTGCGACCCTGGCTACAACTGCTGGCGCTGACAAAATCATCGTTGGCGGTAACGGTAACGACAACATCACCGTAACCGGCGATGCGAACGTAACTGTTGACGGCGGTGACGGCAACGACGTAATCACCACTGGCGGCGGCAATGACACCGTCATCGGCGGTGCTGGCGTTAACTTCATCACCACTGGTGCAGGCAACGACACCATCATCACTGGTGCTGGCATTGCAAACACCATCGACGCTGGCACAGGTTTCGACACTGTTGCAATCGGCGGCGCACGCGGTGACTTCACCGTTGCTCAGTCGGGTTCGACTCTGATCCTGAACGGCGACGACCAGACCACCAGCGTTACTCACGCTGAGTTCCTGACCTTCACTGGCGGCCAGACTCTGGCTATCGCTGACAACGCTGACGATGCTGCTGTTCTGCGGCTGTACGAAGGCCTGCTGGGTCGCGACGTCGATGCCAACGGCGCTGAGTTCTTTACCACAGCTCACGACAACGGCGTTAGCGCTGCTTCGCTGGCTGATGTCGTCGTTAACTCTGCCGAGTACAAAGACGTCCTCGTCGATAACTACCTGGACAGCCTGTACAACAACCTGCTGAATACCGGTACTGGCGCCGACCAAGCTGGTCAGGACTTCTGGTCCAATGCTGTCGCAAACGGTCAGAGCCTGGCTCAAGTTACCGCGAGCATCGCTGCATCGGCTGAAGCTCAAGGCACCACCATCACTGATACTGCCTTCGTAAATAGCCTGTATGAGTCTGCTCTGGGTCGCGCTGCAGACACCAGCGGCCTGGACTTCTGGGTTGACGCTCTGTCCAACGGCACCAGCCGTACTGACATTGCTTCGGGCATCATCACTTCGGGTGAAGCCGCTGACCACGCTAACGTCGAGTTCGTGAACTCCCTCTACACCAACGCTTTGGGTCGTGACAACGACGCAAACGATGTAGGCGGCAAAGCGTTCTGGCTGACCGCGCTGGACAACGGTGTGTCGCAATCTCAAGTGGCCATCGACATCGTCGGTTCTGCTGATGCACAAGCTCACATCACCAACGTTGTAGTTGTACCTGGTTCGGTCTAACTCACCGCTCCTTAGTCACCCCGAATACCTTCGACCGCAAGGTCGGGGGTTTTCAAAAAAGGGGCACCCTCTCGGGCGCCCCTCTTTATTTATATGCGAATCAGCCAATGGCCACTTCTACCCAACTTGACCTTGAGCCAGGCACGCTCATGGAAAAATTCCAGCTCGCTCGTCAAGATGGCGAGTCGGACCGGGCCATTTTTTTTCTGGAAAAAGCGCTTCAAACCCCCGAATACCGATCCGAAGCCCTAATATGGAAAGGCATCGGCGCCATGCAGCAACAGCAGCTGCATCAGGCATTTCTCTTTCTCAGCTCAGCGGCTGCCTGGCTACCGAAACGGGCAGACATCCAGGCATTGACTGGGCGTGTCGTGTTGGCCCTCGGAAAACCCGTGTTGGCGACGCAATTACTGAAAGCCGCCTGGAAACAAAACCCCACTGACGCCGCATTGCGCTCGATGCTCTGGCAGGCACGCAGTCGGACTGAGTCGCCCGAGAAGCTGCGCAAGCTGATACTCGCCCTCCTCCCTGAAATCAACGACGCGCAAGAGTTGCAACTGATCGCCGGTCTGCTGGCGAAGCAAGCAGGCGCTTCCAGTTTCCTTGGAGTCGCGCAGTACGATGCCGAGCGCTGTGAAGTCTCGGGCTGGGCGATCAATCTCAAATCGCTGGAAAGTCATGTCCGTGTGGCCGTCCACTCTCTAGATGAACGCCATGAATGCGTGGCTGAGCATTCCCATCCGTTATTGACTCACTCAGGACTGTGCCTGGATCACGGTGCGTTCCGGCTACAGATCAAAGACCCGGCAAAGACGCTCCATGTCCGATTCGAGGACGGCACCGCGTTGAGCGGAAGCCCCCTTTCCAACTTGCCTGTGTTTGTTCCCCCGGCGCCCGTTGGCAAAAACGCAGCTCGCCTCGAGCCTGTTGACATACTGGTGCCAGTTTATGACGGTCTGGAAGAAACACTCGAGTGCCTGCACAGCGTGCTGCGCAGCCGTGAGTTCAATCGCACAGCCCATCGTTTAGTCGTACTGAACGATGCAACTCCGAATCCGGCCCTGCGTCAGGCGCTCAGGGACCTGGCGGCTACGGGCGATATCGAACATGTCGAGCACGCCACCAACCTGGGTTTTATCCGTAATGTGAACCGAGGCATGGCGCTGAGCCCGGAGCGCGATGTGGTGTGGCTTAACGCCGATACCCGTGTGCATGGCAACTGGCTGGATCGTTTACGTGCTGTAGCGTACAGCGCAAAAGACATCGCCTCCGTCACGCCATTCACCAACAACGGCGAACTGATGAGCTTCCCGGTGAGCCGGGTAAGCCACACGATGCCCACTGCCCGGGAGCAGGCCGGGCTCGATGAGTTGGCTCGAGTCACCGACAGCCCTGCCGTGGAGATCGAAACCGGATGCGGTTTCTGCCTTTACATCAAGCGCGATGCCATTGATGAAGCGGGCTACCTCGATGAAGTCCACCTGCTGCGCGGCTACGGTGAGGAAACCGACTGGTGCCTGCGGGCTCGCTCCCTAGGCTGGCGCCATATGGGGGCACCGAATGTCTTCGTCGCCCATCAGGGAGGCATTTCATTTGGTGAAGAGAAGTCACTGCGCGTTGCCCACAATAACGCAATTCTCAAGCGCCGATACCCGAACGCCTCCGCGCGTTATCAGGATTTTTGCGTCCGCGATCCGCTCAAATTCCCGCGCCAAGCGCTTCAGCGCACACGACTTGGGCAACTGGCTGCGTCGATGGTGGATGCCCCTGCCAACGCGCACCCGCTGACCGGGTTACGGCAGTTGCAAATCCACAGGGACGCGTCCTTTAAGACGCCGTTGGGCCTCACTTGGCATTTTGAGGGCAGCCATAAGGTTGTGACACTGCAGGCCGAATTGCAGCCTTTGCTGCTTAGCCTCGAGTACCGACTGCCCGCCGAGGCCGGCGACTTGATCAACGACTTGCGCAAGCTTCCTCTGGACGAGATCGTGTATCAACAGCTCACTGCCTGCCCGAAAGAAGTTTTAGCGCTGGCAGCCACGCTGGAAAAACCTTACCGCATCCTGTGCCAGGACGATGAGTTGCTGGATCAAGCAGCCTCTCGTGACTGGTGTGAGTTCGCCGGGCGAGCTACGAGCGTTGTCGTGCCGTGGAAAACGCTGCGAGCCCGGTATGCCGATGCTCTGCCTAACGCCAACATCACTGTCGACAGCAAAAAAACCAGGAACGCGCGGCCCAACAAAAAAGCCCCGCGGGTGTTGCTGATTGCCGATGAACTGCGCAATGCCGAGGTCGCAGGCCAATGGATTGATCTGGCGCGCAGGCTTACCCGGGAGCGCCTCAACGTAATATTGATCGCCCTCGGCGACGGCCCCTGGCTAAAAGCATTGCTGGCCACCGGCGCAGTTCATGCTTTACCCGAGGTTCAGGGGCTCGATCAGGCGGAGTGCCTCAACCTCGTCGACTGCCAAGGCGCCCTGAGCCTTGATAAGGATCCCGGGGCCGGATGGAAAGCCCCGGAGCTGGCAACAATGCTTGGGCTGCCGCTTTACGCAGTGCCCGGATCGGTGTCCCGTGATGCCGGTGCCTTGCCGATCAATCAACTTCCCCTTTCACTGAGCCGGGCATGATGTCAGAAGAAGTCGTAACCAAGCCTGTCCCCAGCGCGCAGGTCAACCACAGCTCACTGCGTGGCGCTATCACTGGACTCTATGGTGACGTGCTGCAAGGCTGGGCACTCAACATGGCCGACCCGGATGAGCGCCTGGTCATCGAAGTAATGGTTGACGGGGCCTGCGTCGCGCTCACGCGCGCAGATCAATTCGAACCCAATGCAGACCTCGGCGACCAGTTCCATGGCTTTGGCGTACAGCTGCGAAAAAGCTGGCTAACCGACGCACGACACATCACTGCGCGTGTCGCTAACCGGGAATTCCATCTCAGTGGTGACCTTCAGCTGCCCGCCGCGCGAAGCAAAGAACCCGCCCCCGTCGCCTCGCAAGTGTGGCACAGCGGCGGTTTGCGGTTGAGTGGATGGTCGTGGGACCCTGACGCACCGCAGCGGCATGTCCAGATCACCGTTCGTGAGGACGACAGCGTGCTGGGACGAGCGTCTTGTGACACTCACCACCAAGCGCTCGTATACCGCTCTACCAGCGACCACGGATTCACTCTTGATTTGCCATGGGATTTGGCAGACGGCAAACCCCACACGCTGCACATTGAAAACGACATGGGGCACGAACTCTCTGGAAGCCCTATAAAAATGTGCTGCTGGCCGGAGGGCCTGGAAGGTCTTCTAAAACAGCACGACTCCCAAGGCCCCGATGAGCAAACACTCGCGTTGCTGAACAGCGTGGCGAAGGAGCAGACACTGCGCTCACCGAAGAGCGCAGGCTTCAACCATTACCCGCAATGGTTCGAAGTGTTCCAGTACAGCCCGCCGCGAAACCCTCAGCCTCAGAAGACAAAGCCAGGCGTGCTTTTGCTCAGCGAAGGCGATATGACCCTCGAAGGCGTCAGCTTGGCGAGTCTGCGTACGCACAAAACAACCCCGTTTCAAGTCTCCAGGACGTCCGCAGATAACCTGCTGGCAGCGCTGAAAGAACTTTTGGAAGCGGGCTGTGACTGCATCGTCCCTCTCAAGGCCGGTGATCGTCTTGCCAGCCACGCGCTGGACCATCTGACCGGCCTGCTCGATGACAACGTTGCCTGGGCGTATGCCGACTGTGACCGCGATGGCCCCAATGGAGAGCGTAGCCTGCCATGGCTCAAACCGGTATGGGACGTGGACTTTTTCATCGGCACAGATATCTTCACCCCCGGGGCGATTTTCAGCACGGACATCATCCAGGCTGCGCTGTCCCTGCTTGCCCCCGCCAGTGAGCTGCAATCGTTGAATTGGGACTTTTTGATCGCGGGTATCGTCCTCGCCACCGAAAAACTCGAGGCGACCGTCGTGCACTTGCCTCAAGTGATTTATCACCGCGATTACCGTGCACCGGCCAGCCCGGAGCAGACCTGGCCATCAATGGACCGCCATCAAGCAATCGCTTGGCTATGTCAGTCGCTGGTACCCGGCACCACCGTTAAATCGTTGCCTCGGTTCCCCGCACTGCTGCGGGCCCATTGGCCGCTGCCGCTTACCCTGCCCCGGGTCAGCCTCATCGTGCCGACGCGAGACCAAGTGGGTTTGCTTCGTACATGCATTGAGGGACTGCTCAATAACACCGATTATCCGTATCTGGAAATCATCGTGGTCGACAATCAGTCCAGCGACCCGGCTGCGCTGGAGTACCTTCGCTATTTGCCCACGCAGGGCGTCAAGGTAATCCCGCATCCGCACCCATTCAATTACTCGACGATCAACAACCGAGCCGTTGAACACGCCTCCGGGGAAATTATTGGTCTGGTCAACAACGACATCGAGATCATTGAATCTGGCTGGTTGAAGGAAATGGTTAGTCAATTGCTGCGCGACAGCGTTGGTGCGGTGGGGGCGAAATTGCTCTGGCCGAACCGCATGGTTCAGCACGGGGGCGTGGTGGTTGGCATCAACGGGTTGGCTGCACACACGGGCAACAACCTCGAGGAAAACGATGCGGGTTACCTGGCGACCAACCAGCTCACTCGGCGCCAAAGCGCGGTAACAGCAGCTTGCCTGCTGGTGCGTAAATCCGTTTTCGAGGAGCTAGGCGGACTGGATGAAAAAGCATTCCCTGTTGCGTTTAACGATGTCGACTTCTGCCTACGCATTCAGCAGTTGGGGTTGGTCCTAATCTGGACAGCGTTTGCAAAACTTATCCATGCTGAATCGGCTAGTCGCGGGAAGGATATGAGTGCTGAGAAGCGGGCACGGGCCCATCGCGAGCAAGTGGGTTTTATCGAAAAGTGGTCACTTGATGGCCAAGTCGATCCGTACTACCACCCCGCGCTTAGCCATGACTATCTCAGTGGTCCATTTGGAGGATTGGCTATGCCCAGCAGACAATATTCCCGCCACAGGACAATCGTCTCCGAGATAAAAATGAATTTAGACAGTGGATGTGAACTCAATAGCGTCACTCGGATTAGGAATATCACCCGTTGAAGATTACAGTCGTCGGTACAGGATACGTTGGACTTTCGAACTCAGTACTCCTTGCTCAGCATAATGATGTCGTCGCATTGGACATCAATCAATCCAAAGTAGACGCGATAAATAGCCGCACATCGACAGTGGCTGATCCGGAGCTAGAGCTATATCTAACAACTAAGCGGTTGAAGTTACGTGCAACCTGTTGCAAACAGGAAGCGTATCAGGGTGCGGACTTCGTGGTAATCGCCACACCAACAGATTACGACCCAGGGACTGACTATTTTGACACGTCATCAGTAGAGTCGGTGATCATAGATGTATTAGAATACCAACCGACAGCAGTCATAGTAATCAAATCCACCGTACCTGTAGGCTTCACTGATCTGATGCGATCAAAACATTCAACCTCGCGCATTCTATTCTCGCCGGAATTTCTACGTGAGGGCAGCGCTTTATATGACAACCTCCACCCTTCACGCATAATTGTAGGTGACCGAACGGATCTGGGTGCGTCTTTTTCTGAATTGCTCATGCAAGGAGCGATAAAACAGAATGTAGATACGCTGCTGACAGACTCAACCGAAGCCGAGGCAATTAAGCTCTTTTCGAATACTTACTTAGCCATGAGAATCGCGTTCTTTAATGAACTCGATACTTATGCCGAACATCTGAACCTGGATTCTAGGCAAATTATTGAAGGAGTGGGCATGGATCCTCGCATTGGAAATCACTACCATAATCCGTCGTTTGGATACGGTGGCTATTGCCTACCAAAGGATACTAAGCAACTCTTGGCAAATTACTCGAACGTACCTAATAATCTGATCACAGCAGTTGTCGAATCGAATTCGACACGTAAAGATTTTATAGCCAGTTCGATTATCAAGCGAAGTCCTGAGGTGGTAGGAATATATAGACTCATTATGAAGGTTGGCTCTGACAACTTTAGGGCGTCATCTATCCAAAGCATTATGAAGAGACTGATCGCCTCCGGGATCAAAGTCATCATTTTCGAGCCAGTACTACAAGACACTACATTCTTGGGTTCAGAAGTCGTGAATGACCTCCAAGTCTTTAAATCTAGATCTGACCTAGTCGTTGCGAATCGCCTAACAGCGGATCTTAACGACATTGCTGAAAAACTATACACCCGGGACTTATTTGGAAGTGACTAGAAACTCTTTAAACACTCTTTAGCATTTAGCACAGGTAATTAAGCTGGCTTTACTGAAATCTGTTCCACGCTAGCCACAGCCAAGATCACGGGAAAAGAAAGCGTCATGAAGAGTTCCAAAGTTTCGCTATACGAATTTGGTTATAGCTTTCTAGCCCCAGTGCTAAATCTCTATACCAGGCAGGTTGTCAAACACGCGCATGGTCACCGCGTGATATGTCTTGCACGCGAAGGCTGGTTGTTTCACAAGTTACTTGACAAGTTAATCCGTAAAAACCTCATTTCAATTGAGCACGCGCCCGTTTACTTGAAGGTTTCTAGGACGCTTTTATTTCGGAGCATGCTAGGAGATCCCGAAGGCTGGGAATACGCGCTTGAGAATAAGTTTGAAGGTTCCGTACTCAACTTGATGATGAAGCGGTTCGGGCTGCAGATGCACGAAGTATATAACTTACTACCTAGCGCACTCTTGGACTTCACCTTGTCGTTACCCACAGATAAAGTGAAAGTCATACAGTGGCTCACACCACATAAGCAGCGTTTGCAGTGCTATGTCGAACCAACTAGAGATGCACTAGAGCGGTATCTAGCACGTGAGCTGAATGGAGTGGCAAGCCAAACACCTCTTATGCTTGACATAGGATATGCCGGTACAATTCAAAAAATCATCACCCGAATTATCAAACGGGATACTTGCGGCCTTTATTTTATAGCTAACTCTTCAGAGCCACATCCAGTGGGCTCATATTCGGCTAGCATGCGCGGGGTATTAAAAGAGAATATAAAATGGTCAACTGGTTATCTTATGCTTGAGCGATCTTTGCTGCTGGAGAGCATTTTAACGGCGCCTCATGGACAGGTCATTGACATTAGATGCCTTAGCGACGGAGAGTTCGACTTTTATTACGGACAAGCCGCTGGCCCGCAAACACACTCCCAAGACCTAGAGGCTATTTTCGAAGGAGCTATAGATGGTGTCGAAGAAGGTCTCCGCTTGAACATTGAGTATAGCGTTGAGGATATCGAGAACCTCTATGTAGGGTTCGCCACTTCGCCTAGCGCCATACCCGAGGCAGCATTCCATTTATTTAACGTTGACGATGATTTTTCAGGTACCGGGGTGATTAGCCCAATGAAACTATTTTCGCTTTAACGCATGAAAAAAAATCGGTGGGAGCTTCACGCGAATCATTATGAAAATCAAAAAAGACACCAATGATGCACCTATGGCTGCTGCCATTAAGCTAGTTAAAGCAAGCGGCGCATTCGACGAAAGATTTTATAAAGTTCAGTTGAAACGTAACCAGATCAAAAGCAAGAACCCGATCGAGCATTATCTAGATCAAGGATGGAAGTCCGGACTAAATCCACATCCGTGTTTTGACACGGCATTTTATCTTGAAGATAACGTTGACGTTCAAACTCTTAATCTACACCCATTCTTGCACTTCATAATGTTCGGCTATAAGGAGCATCGCTCAACGAAAAAAGGGTTCGAACTTTCGAGATATAGAAGCCTGCACCCAGAATTAAACTCATTCGAGATCAACCCGCTATCGCATTACACCAAATCATATGGCCAAATGGAACCACCGCTTCAAACGTCTAAATTGGGCGAACTACCTTTATCGATAGCTCGATCAAAGGCCCATCAGCCCGCCGGGCTCCTCGCCGAGGCACTACGACTAGGTTTGTTTGATCCAGCGTGGTATTCGGAAACGTACAATATTGCATTCGCAAGTGCCAGTGATGCATTTGCTGATTATCTGGATAAATCACGATTTGCACCAGTTAATCCTTCTCCGCTATTTGACAATGAGATCTACCACCGCACCAACACCGACGTTTACCATGCCCAGCTTAGTCCCTTGGAACATTATATAACTTCTGGCCGCGAAGAAGGCAGGAGCATTTCTGCCACAACTCAGAAGTGGTGTCCGACCTCAGTGCTTGACGTTGAGCATTCACTCACCCCAGAAGCAGCCGCTTTAAAAGTCGCCGTATGCCTCCATATCTATTACGGCGATTACATTGAACGCTTTGCTGAAGCGCTTGAGCACTTCCCGGTTAGCATCGATGTCTTGATCACTCTCACTGATCCTGATCTGTTAGCCCGGGCTAAAGATACGTTCACGAAAAACAGCAAAGTGAACCGAGTTATTATAAAGTGCGTACCTAACCGGGGAAGAAATTTTGGGCCTCTTCTAGTTGAGTACGCTGCTGACATCTCAAACTATGATCTGTTTTGCCATTTGCACTCAAAAAAATCACTTTACTCAGGGCGCGAGCAGACCCAGTGGGCAGATTATCTCACTGAGTTTTTGATAAGAGAGCCAGCAGTTACTACAAGAGCACTGAATGCATTCGCGAGCCATGAAGATATCGGCATTTATTACCCAACTACCTTTTGGATGATGCCATCTTGGGTTAACCACGTAACCATGAACAAACATCACATGAAACAGTGGACAGATTCTTGGGGAATTGAGCAGAAAGATGGTTTCATGAGCTATCCAGCTGGCGGCATGTTCTGGGCTCGCCCCAAAGCTTTGGAAAGCTTACTAACAGCCAATCATGAATATTCAGGTTTCCCAGCAGAGCCCCTGCCTAATGATGGATCATCTTTACATGGCTTAGAGCGTGCAATTGCGGTCTTGGTTGAACATAACAATTACAAGCAGCTCTACTACTATCCGGCTTCGGACAAATTTACTCACGACGAAAGTTATGCCACATCGAGTTACCGAGCATCAATGGAAGAAATCTACTCGCAACTGCGTGTACACAGCCACATAAGCTTTGACGTTTTTGATACTCTTGTCAGACGGGAGTACACAGTTCCCGATTATGCAAAATTTTTGCTCGGACGAGAGTTGACCGAGCGCGGATTGATAGATGATCCCAATGATTTTATTGAGCTAAGAAACCACTGCGAACTTCAGCTGAGGATAGAGTCTAATTTTCAGGGCGATGTTCGAATTAGTGAAATTTATACAGCAATAGGACGACACCTTAAACTTTCAGATCCCGAAGCGCAATCGCTCATGACCAAGGAATTTGAAATTGATCTAGGGATGATCAAACCCAAAGAAGAGATGGTTGCTCTTTTTAATAAACTCATAAGGGACGGGCATAAGATTTGGGTTATCTCTGACTCTTATTACAGTCGAGACCAAGTTGGTCTGATGCTGCGTAAAGTAGGCGTGTCGGGAGCATATCGACTGCTTGTATCAAGTGAAGAACAGAAGCGGAAGGACAATGGCACGATGTGGCGGATGATCAAGGCGGACCTTGAGCAAGAGCAAGCTCCGGCTTACATCCATGTAGGTGATAATGTCGTCGCTGACGCCCAAATCCCAGGGGATCTGGGGCTGCTGACAATGCATATACTTCACCCACTAGACAAGTGGAAGGCGCTGGGGTTCCCGAACCATCTCGATGGAGGTACGCCGTTCGACGAATACGGTGCGTTGAAATGGGGAAAACTCGTCAGCTGTGTCGGCAGAGTTCCTTTTCTATGATATTAATACTGTTAGTGAGCGGGGCAGATCTTGTCCATTCCTGTAGCCCCAAGGGTGGCCGTGGAATGCTGTCAATATCGGGACGCCCCGAAATATCTAAGCAAGGACAAAAAAATGCAGCCTAAAATAAAACTTGCAGCCATTGCTAAGAATGAAGGCGCTTATATCCCACAGTGGGTATTCCACCATCTAAATTCGGGCTTTGATTGCTTAGAGTTTTGGATCAATGGCACGACGGATAACTCGCGTAAAATCCTGAGAAAGCTAAGTGAACAGTATCCAGGTCAGATTCTAATTCAAGAAGCAGATGACTTGCTTCTTGAATGTAAAATTAAAGAAAAAAACTTCCAAATCGAAGCGTACTCGCAGATATTTGCTGAAACCAAGAGAGCCGGTGAATTTTCTCATGTATTTTTTCTAGACTTAGATGAGTTTTGGATTTCGCTGACGCCGAATTCATCTATTAAAGACGTGGTAGCGGGAATCCCTGATGCGGAATCCATAGCTTTCCAATGGTATATTGACATTCCCGATTACAGTAGAGAGGCTTTCAGCTCAATCATAAGACCCGAGTTACTCGTACAAAAAGATCGGCACGTAAAATCGCTGATTAAAATCACGGACAAAGATACAAAAGTCCTCATTCACAACAGCAAAATCTTTGACGGGAACTTTTATTTAGGTAATGGTGACCCATTGGAGGAAACGCATCCGGAGCAGGAGCATCGGCAGAAAGTCTCAAACGAGTACTTTGCTGCAACAAAGAACATCATAGATAATTGCTTCATTCTTCATCTAGTCTATAAATCTCAAACTGAATATCTTGCTTCACTGATGCGCGGCCGGGTCCATGTCAATGATAACAACGTATTCAAAGTAAATCGATTTGGCTATAACCCATATACCGATCCTGATCAGTTTTATGTCAGATTCGGTATGGAACGGGCAACCGCATACCGTGATGCTTTTCTGTGCTTTATGCAGTCGACTGATTTGATGACGGACGTGCAAGAAGCGCAAAGGTTCGTTTATGCGAAGTGCAACCAAGCATTGGACGTACTCGCTGAGACGCCTTCACTTCTCACAACCTATCACCAACAACTAAGAGGGCTGCAGATTGATGAATTGCAGAACTCTCAAATTCGGTCTACATCACCACTCTTCCACATTGATGTTATCAAGCTTTTCGGCAGCACGCTGATAGTGCTTGGTTGGGCATGGGATCCACTATCTGTTAATAAGATTGAACTTGAGGTAGATGCTCCCGAGGGAAGCGTAGTTAGTATCTCCAAAGCAGAAAGACCCGACGTCCAGAGCGTTCATTCAGACGCGCACTTGGACTGCGGTTTCAAAATTGAGATAAACCTCACCACGGCAATTCGGGAGAAGCTTGACCTAGACAGTCTCCCATTCAAGGTCTTTGCCAAAAATCCATATTTTAGACATGAGCTAACTACAGGTAAGAAGATAATCCTAGTAGAATGAGGGCTTTGGTCACGTGTGATCATGAAGGCTTGACCGAAGTGGACTGAGGTGCGGCTTGCTGTTCGCGATCAACGTGACTCAAAATCGTACCATTTAGCCATGGTAGCGACCCAAGGACCCTAAGCATTGCGCTATGCGCTCGCATCTGCATCCGTGGATTGCCGCGATTCGCGCCGCCTTTTCTCTGGTACCCTTACCACCTTCATCATGTGGGCTGGCTGCCCTACCGCAGACTTTGGGTTGCCATCGTCGAATGCTCTTAGGCAAATTTCCTGCGTCTCAAATCAGGGTCGCAGTATTGAAGCGCCGGCTGTGTTTTGTAACCCCCAGATTAGCAGGACTTTCCAATATGGCTTTAATCCCCGTAATTTTGTCAGGCGGCGTCGGCAGCCGGTTGTGGCCCGTCTCTCGCGAGGCCCATCCCAAGCCCTTCATGGTGCTGCCAGACGGTCAGAACCTGATTCAGAAAACCTTCCTACGCGCTTCCGCGCTGGCGGGTGTATCGGAAGTCATGACTGTCACCAACCGCGATCTGCTGTTCAAGACCGAAGACGAATACCGCACCGTCAACAAAACCGGGTTAGCTCAAGGCTTCATCCTAGAGCCTTTCGGTCGTAATACGGCTGCAGCAGTGGCAATGGCGGCGCTGCAGATTAAGCAGCTGCATGGCGCTGACGCCCACATGCTGGTCCTGGCTGCCGATCACCTGATTCAGGATGAGAAAGCTTTCGCCGCTGCAGTGGCTAAAGCTGTACAGCTTTCAGAAAAGGGTTGGCTGGTCACCTTCGGCATCAAGCCGCAATATCCGGAAACAGGCTTCGGCTATATTGAAACGGGCGATTCAGCTGGGCTGGAGGGTGGCTTGAAGGTCGCACGGTTCGTCGAGAAGCCTGACTTGAACACTGCAGAGTCCTATGTGGCCGCCGGTAACTATTTCTGGAACTCGGGGATGTTCTGCTTTCAGGTCGGCACGGTGCTGGAGGAGTTCGCCGCGCACGCGCCCGATGTGCTCGAGGCTGCCGCTGCGTCGATCGCCAGTTCCCGCCTGACCGAAGGCCCTGCCTATCACTGCCTGTCCATCGACCCGGACTCATTTGCGAAGGTACCGGACATCTCCATCGACTACGCGTTGATGGAACGCTCCAATAAGGTGGTGACTGTTCCTTGTGACATCGGCTGGAGTGACATTGGTTCGTGGAACGCCGTGAGTGAGCTGACGGCGCAGGACGAGCACGGCAACCGGTTTGAAGGCGAAGTATTGGCCCACGGTTCGCGAAACAATTATGTGAACAGCGAGGATCGGCTGACTGCGCTGGTGGGTGTCGAGGACTTGCTTATCATCGACACGCCGGATGCCTTGATGATTGCTCACAAGAACCACGCGCAGGACGTCAAGCACATCGTTACCCAGCTCAAGAGCTCCGGGCATACGCTCCACCAGCTGCATCAGACCGTCCATCGCCCATGGGGTACTTACACCACCCTGGAAAACGGCGAGCGCTTCAAGATCAAGCGAATTGTGGTCAAGCCCAAAGCTTCGCTGTCGCTGCAGATGCATCATCACCGTAGCGAGCACTGGATCGTCGTCAGCGGAATGGCCGTTGTGGTCAACGATGACCAGGAACTGATGCTCAACACCAATGAGTCGACCTTCATTCGTGCCGGACACACACACCGCCTTACCAATCCGGGCGTTATCGATCTGGTGTTGATTGAGGTGCAAAGCGGCGACTATCTGGGCGAGGACGACATTGTTCGCTTCGAGGATGTCTACGGTCGCGCTGACGCTTGATGGCTGTGGGCTAGCCTTGATGTGGCACTTTTACATGACGTGGTGCGCTCGTCGGCCGGTGTCAACGGCCGTCGACCATATGCGTCGACATCATGTACATCCGCGTCTGCGCCATGCATATACTGCCGCCCCTGAAACCAACCCCGGAATTGTTTCCATCCTTCATTCCCTCACAACACCCGTCGGCATGCATCCAGGACGACAGTCGTTCACTGTCCGCTCCGGGCTCATGAAGCCGCACGGCCACTGTTTCTCAAGCGACCCGTTCGCTCTAGTGAAAAACACCAAACGCGTCAACGAGGACCTTGCATGTTCGGCATGTTGAAAGGGCTTTGGGAATACCGAAGCTTCATCGTCACCTCCATCCGCAATGAGTTCATTGCCCGGTTTGCGCGCAGCCGACTCGGCGGCCTCTGGATGATCATTCATCCTCTGTCTCAAGTCGCGATCTACGCGCTTATCCTTTCTAACGTGCTGGCAGCCCGCTTGCCAGGCATCGACAACAAATATGCGTATGCGCTGTACCTGATGGCTGGGGTGCTGGCGTGGAACCTGTTTTCCGAGATTGTCTCGCGATGTCTGAATCTGTTCATTGAACAGGGCAACCTCATGAAGAAGATGCGCTTCCCCCGCATCGCGTTGCCGGTCATCGTAGTGGGGTCATGCCTGCTCAATAATTTGCTGCTGTTTGTCGCCGTGCTGGTGGTATTTGCGGCGCTAGGCCAGATGCCTTCGCTGGACATGTTTTGGCTTATTCCGTTGACTCTGGTGGTTACCGCGCTGGCCGTCGGCCTGGGCTTGGTGCTTGGTGTAGTTAACGTGTTTGTTCGCGACATTGGCCAAGTCGTACCGATCATATTGCAGGTGTGGTTCTGGTTTACGCCAATCGTCTACTCCGCCAACGTGATCCCCGAATACCTGCGCTCGTTCATGAACTTCAATCCGATGTTTTCTGTCGTGAATGCTTACCACGACGTCCTGGTTTATCAGGTGTCACCCGACTTGAACGAGATCGGCATCACCATCGGTGCTTCCATCCTGCTGATGCTTTTGGGGCTGTTCATGTTTCGTCGCGCTGCACCAGAAATGGTGGACTCACTATGACACTGCTTACCGTTGACAACCTGGGCAAGGCCTACCGGACTTATAGCTCTGAATGGAAGCGCATCGCTAACTGGTTCTTTGCAGGTGCGAAGCCCAACCATGAGCACTGGGTGCTCCGTCATATCAGCTTTGCCATCAGACCGGGTGAAGCAATCGGGATCGTCGGACAAAACGGCGCAGGCAAGTCGACGCTGCTGAAGATGATCACTGGCACTCTGCAGCCCACTGAGGGTGCGGTTCACGTAAATGGCCGTATTGCCGCGATTCTTGAGCTGGGAATGGGGTTTAACCCAGAGCTGACGGGTCGTCAGAATGTCTATCATGCCGCAGGTTTGATGGGGTTCAACAATCACGAAATTGACGGCGCCATAAAGGACATAGAGGCTTTCGCTGAAATCGGTGAGTACTTTGACGAAAGTGTTCGCACCTACTCCAGCGGGATGCAAATGCGAGTGGCTTTTGCGGTTGCCACTGCTTTCCGCCCGGACATCTTGATCGTCGATGAGGCTTTGTCTGTCGGGGATAGCTATTTCCAGCACAAAAGCTTTGCGCGGATCAAAGAGTTCCAGCGGCAGGGTACGACTCTGATCATCGTCTCGCACGATCGCGGCTCGATTCAGGCGTTGTGTGATCGCGCCATTCTTCTGGAAGGCGGTACTGTCATCAAGGACGGTGCCCCGGAGGAGGTGATGGACTATTACAACGCGCTCATCGCCGATAAAGAAAACGCAAGCGTTGAAGTGGTCTCGCTGGATGATGGTTCCAAGCAAACACGATCCGGTAGCCGTAAAGCGACGATTGAGAGCGTCTCTTTGTATGATCGCGCCGGGGCGGCGGTGGAATACGTAGGTGTCGGGGATGAAGTTACGCTGTGCATCAAAGGTGACGTCCACCACGATTTGCCAGAGCTGGTGGTGGGGTACGTCATCAAGGACCGGTTAGGCCAAAGCATTTTTGGCACTAACACGCACTACCTCGACTGCAAATCGACCAGTGTGGCTGCGGGGAAGAAGTTCACTTACAAATTCACATTCCCGGCAAATCTGGGCATTGGCTCTTACTCCGTAGCGGTCGCGCTGCATGCCTCGGAAACGCACATCGTCGAGAATTTTGAATGGCTCGACCTGGCGCTGGTTTTCAATGTGGTGAACGTCGCCCAGGACACGTTCGTAGGTCTGAGCTGGATGCCGCCCAAGGTCGAAATAGAAGCGTGAATCCGGCGACAAGGAACAACCCGGACTGATTACGGGCCCCGCCAGTTGCTGCGTGGAAGCGCAGCACTGCCGGTTGCACCGCGTGACGGAGTTCATTTCATGCGCCCGGCCCGTATCAACAAGCACACAACTGCTGGATAGAACTGGAATCAGGAAGCGCCCGTGAGCGAATTTTACCGATCATTTGAAGACAAGCACCGCGGTTCTAGGCAACTCATCCTTGATCGTCTCAAAGTTTATTCGCCGTTCCTCGAACAGCTAAAAGCCTGCTGGGACCTGCCGGTCACCGATCTAGGTTGCGGCCGAGGTGAATGGCTTGAACTTCTGACGGCGATGCAGATTCGTTGCCACGGCGTCGATCTGGACGAGCAGATGCTGACGGCATGTAAGGAACGAGGGTTTTCCGTCACCCAAAATGATGCCATCGCGTACTTGAGGCAACTTGGCGATGCCAGCCAGATGGCTATCAGCGCCTTTCATCTGGTTGAGCACATCCCATTTGATCAGCTGAATGCTCTGGTCGAAGAAGCCAAACGGGTACTCGTACCGGGGGGGCTGTTAATTCTTGAAACACCGAATCCGGAGAACCTGACTGTCGGCACGTCCAGTTTTTATATGGACCCGACGCATGTCAATCCACTGCCTCCACTGTTGCTCCAATTCATTCCGGACTTCCACGGTTTTGCACGTTCCACGGTCTTACGCTTGCAGGAGCCTGAGCCTATCCAGGAAGTCCCAACGGTCACGCTGATGCATGTCCTCAGAGGCGTAAGCCCCGATTACAGCGTGGTTGCTCAGACTGCCGCCTCGAGTGGGCCTATCCCTGATCTTGATGCGCTGTTCGCCCAAGAATTTGGCGTGACACTTGATGCCGCCGCCTCTGCCTACGAGGCGAGAGTGGCCGGTATCGAGACCGTAAATGCTACGCAGCAGACCACACTCAGCAGCGTTGAGACTTATCTCGCAAGCGTCGAAGCCACTGCAGCGCGATCTGCTGAGAATCTGAACGAAATCGTGGGGGCTTTGAAAGGGGATCTAGAAGCGCTTCAGCGAAGCCACAAGATTCAGCTAAACGCTGTGCACCTGGAACTGCGGACGCTTCGCGAAGAATATTCCAAGGTCAGTCTGGAACTAGCCTCTCAAGAAAGGCTTATTCATAAGGCTGCTGTTGACACAGCAAATCTTCATAAGCATGTCGTGCACTTGGACCATCACTTGGATATCACAAGGGGTCGCTTGCATGCGCTAAGTGTCATTTTGCCGGGGTCGGTCGTAAATACCGTTCGGTACGCACTTCTGCAGCGGCAGTTGCTCAAGCGCGACGGCGTCAAGATCCGCTCCAAGTTGATGGCCCGGAAAGTCATCTTCTACGCCATCCGCAAAGCCAGCCCTTACAAGCCGGTGAAGAGCGTTGGTATCGCTGTACTCAAGAAAATCGGCGCCTATGAGTTTCTGCGTAGCCGATACCACAAGAAAGAAATCCCCATATTCCGGTCGACCATTGACCCGACGATCCCCATCGATACGGAAAACTTGTCGCCTCATGCGCGGGCTGTGTTGGCCAAAATCAAATTAGCGGAAAAGACCCGGGACAGGATTGAATAATGCGTATTGTTATTGACTTGCAAGGAGCCCAGACGGAAAGCCGGTTTCGCGGCATCGGTCGTTACAGTCTTTCCTTAGCATTGGCGATTGTGCGTAATCGCGGCGATCACGATATTCATCTGGTCCTGAATGGCATGTTGTCGGACTCGATCGAGTCCATACGGGCAGCTTTCGAAGACTTGTTGCCGCCTGAAAACATTCACATTTGGTACGCCCCTGGTCCCGTCGCCGAGATGGACGCCGCCAACCACGAGCGGCGAAAAGCAGCGGAACTGATTCGAGAAGGCTTCATCGCCAGCTTGAAACCCGACATTATCCATGTGTCGTCGATGATAGAGGGATACGTGGACGATGCTGTAACCAGCGTTGGCCGATTCGATACCAAAACGCCGGTTAGCGTATCTCACTATGATCTGATTCCACTGCTCAACCCAGCTCAGTACCTGAAATGGAACCGGGACTATAAGCAGCACTATATCGGCAAGGTCGATGAGTTGCAGCGTGCTTCGTTAATTTTGTCCATTTCCAAGTTCTCATGCGCTGAGGGCATTGAATACTTATCCGTTGATGAAGCGAATTCGATCAATATCTCTACTGCCATTGATGACAACTTCCAGAAGTTGACCATTTCGCCTGCAGAAGCGTCGGTGTTCCTCCACAACCTAGGTATCAGCAAGCCCTACGCCTTTTACACCGGCGGCTCGGACGATCGTAAAAACCTGACACGCCTCGTTCAAGCCTTCGCTGGCCTGCCTGACGAAGTGCGCGACAATTACCAGTTGGTGTTTGCGGGCAAAATCCCACCCCAGCACTCCAATGCGTTAATTGCCGTCGGGGAAAAGCTTGGCCTCAGAACCGAGGACATGATTTTCCTGGGATACGTGGACGACGTGCAGTTGGTCAAATTGTATAACCTCTGCCGGGTTTTCGTGTTTCCGTCCTGGCACGAAGGCTTCGGGCTGCCTCCGCTTGAAGCCATGGCATGCGGCGCAGCGGCAATCGGATCGAGAGCTTCGAGTATCCCCGAGGTCATTGGCTGGGATGAGGCGCTATTCGACCCCTATGACGTCCGGGCCATTACCAACAAGCTTTATCAGGCAATGGAAGATGACGAGTTCAGAGCGACGCTGATTGCTCATGGCCTCGAGCAGCGGAAGCTGTTCTCTTGGGATCACTCGGCAATTACTGCCATTGAAGCGTTCGAGAACTATATCGCCCTTCGCAATCCCGAGAGCAATAACGGCAAATCCATCGTCAAGAAGCGCATGGCATTCGTGTCCCCGCTCCCGCCCGAGCGCACCGGTATCGCCGGCTATTCAGCAGAGCTGCTGCCCGAGCTTCACAAGCTTTATGACATCGAACTGATCGTATTCCAGAATGAAGTGACGGATGAGTGGGCTCTGCAACATTGCTCAATCCGCGATCCGCAGTGGCTGATCGATAACAGTCGATCGGTGGACCGCGTGGTTTATCAGGTAGGCAATTCGATCTTCCACCACCACATGCTCGAACTGATGGCATTGGTGCCGGGCGTGGTCGTTTTGCACGATTTTTTCCTGAGCGGCCTGAAGTCCTATTTGCAGGACGAGAAAATCGAAGTGGGCGCGTGGGATGAAGCGCTTTATTTCTCCCACGGCTATGGCGCTTTGATCGAGAAATACCACACGCTGACGCCTGACGACCTGCGCCTCAAATACCCGGTCAACCTGGAAATATTCCAGCGAGCCCACGGCGTAGTGCTTCACTCGAACTACGCCAAAGGTCTGGTCAAGCAGTGGTACGGCGAAACGCTCGAAGCCAAGTGCGACGTCATTCCTCTGCTAAGGCAACCATCGCCGCCGGTAGACGCCGCCAACGCAAGAAGTGTCCTCGGGCTCGCTGCAGAAGATTTCATGGTCTGCAGCTTCGGATTTCTCGACCCGACAAAGATGAACCATTGCCTGCTTGAGGCCTGGGTCGACTCTTCGCTCTCGCAGGACCCTCACTGCAAGCTGGTGTTCGTGGGAGACATTCATCACCTCCCTTACAAAGAGCAACTTCAGCAAATCATGGCGCGGGCCGCATATCCGGAGAACATTACGATCACCGGCTGGGCTGACACTGAGACCTACAATCGTTATCTGGCGGTCTCTGATGTTGCCGTCCAACTGCGCAACAACTCCCGAGGGGAAACATCCGCGGCAGTTCTGGACTGCATGAATTATGGCGCTGCGGTTATCGTCAATGCGAACGGATCGTTCGCTGAACTTGATCCTGAAGCCACGATCATGCTTGCTGATGACTTCCAGACGCCTGCGCTAAAACGCGCTCTTGAGTCGATGTGGACCGATGGGCCAATGCGCCGAAAGCTCGGGGCGACAGGGGCGAAAACCATTCGCACGCGGCATGCACCGGACTATTGCGCCAACTTGTACTTCGAGGCCATCGAGAATCATTACCTCAACAAGCGTTACGGACTGGATGCACTGACGCGTCGGATCATCGACAACTCCACTGATGCTCATATCCAAGACAGTGCCGTGAAGCTGGCGGACTGCCTGTCGCAGAACTTCCCACCAGAGCGCTCTTTCAGAACGGTTTATCTGGACGTGTCAGCGACTCGTGCGACTGAATTACGAACCGGAATCGAGCGTGTTGCAATCTCGATCATGCTGGCACTTTTAAAGCAGACAGATAGCCAAATTCGATTCGAACCCGTGTACCTGTGCAAAACAAATGAGGTCTGGGGTTACAAGACAGCGACTTCGTTTACATTGGCCAGCATTGGCGCCCCCCCGGATCTGCTGAGCGAAGAAATCGTCACGCCTCAGCAAAGCGATATCGTGTTGACTTTGGATTGGTCTGATCGCCTGGTGCTCGCTTACGAGAGCGGTTACCTGTCATACCTCATGAATAATGGGGTAAAGCTATACGCGACAATCTTTGATCTGCTTCCTGTATTGCTGCCGGAATACTTTCCACCCCAGGCAGAACTGCCGTCTCACCGCTGGTTGCAAGTAACGGCCAAATTGAACGGGGCGGTGTGTATTTCCCAATCGGTGGCAGCGGAGTACTGCGCGTGGGTCGAAATGCAGGAGATCAAACAGAAGTCGTTCAACGTCAACTGGTTCCACTTGGGTGCCGATCTCATAAATGCACACCTGGATAAGGGAGAGTCGGACACGGCCGACCTGCCGGCGGTGCCGAAGCTCGGTGGCAAGCCCACTTTTCTGATGGTGGGCACAATTGAGCCGAGAAAAGGACATCTGCAAGCTCTTCGGGCATTCACCAAGCTCTGGAACTCAGGTGTAGATGTGAATCTGGTTATCGTGGGTCGTGAGGGGTGGAAAGGCGTCGACGCTGAATCGAGGCGCAACCTGCCTGAGATCATCGATGCCCTCAGCAACCACCCAGAGCAAGGGAATCGTCTGATGTGGATGTCCGACGCCAATGACGCCACATTAGAGGCGACCTATGCGTCGGCGTCTTGCCTGATTTTCGCAAGCGAAGGTGAAGGCTTCGGGCTTCCCATCATCGAAGCCGCACAGAAGAAGTTGCCAATCATTGCGCGTGATCTGCCGGTTTTCCGGGAAATCGCTGGTGACAACGCTTACTACTTCAAAGGCGACGAGGAAGGCGTAATGGTTGAAAGCTTGCAACGCTGGCTTGCACTCTACTCGGATGACGCGCATCCAAAATCCAATGCTATTCAATGGCTCACCTGGGAACAGAGTGCGAGCCAACTGCTTGAGGTTATATTGTGACCCCTTTTTCAAACGCTGCTGTATCGCCCAGCCAAAGGCCCGCGTGGCTATCCTCCACCGGGACGCTAGGGTTATTGGTAGCAATGGCGATTGCCGCCATTTTTGTCTACCGATACTTTCCTGAAGGCTTTATTGCCGGCACGTCTTCCTATTGGATGAGCGAAACCGAAGACGTCACTCAATACATCGCCGGCTTCAATGCGTACTTCCACTCGCCATTGAGCTTCCCGCTTTTGGCGTTTGACACGTTCAATTACCCGGTGGGAACACGTGCCACCTTCGTCGACATCATCCCGATCTACTCGCTGCTGTTAAAACTGGTGCTACCGTCCGGCATGGCGCCGTTCAATCCTTTCGGCTACTGGGTGGCACTGGCGTTCATCCTGCAATCGGTAGGGGGGTGGTGGATTCTGCGGGAGTTGAATGTAAGATCCTGGAGCACACTTGTCTGCTGCACAGTGCTGCTGGTTTGCTTCCCGGCATTGATGGCCCGCCTCGGCCACATTTCCCTGATGTCGCATTGGATTCTGTTGGTGTCCATTGCGCTGTACATCAGAAGCAACCGGCTGCGACAGTTTGCGACATTGGGATGGACACTGATTCTGGTCATGAGCATCAATGTCCATGCCTACCTGTTTGTCATGGCGCTGATGATTTATCTATGTTCTGCGCTCAGCTCCCTGGACAAACTGACACGCCACTCCGCGCTTCGCATCATCATCCCGTTTGTAGTGCTGATTTTGGTTATGGCAGCGGCGCTGCTGCCTATGCCGGTCGGACAGGTGTCCCCTGAGTGGGGGTTCGGCTACTATTCCATGAACCTGCTGGCTCCAATTACCGGCGGGTCTTATGTCACGATCCCCGATGCAATGATGCCGGGGCAATATGAAGGCTTTAACTACCTTGGCCTGGGCGTCATCGCCAGCTTTGTTTACGCACTGATTCAACTTCGGCGCGAAGGCTGGGCGACGGTCAGACGCCATCGCTACCTTGCTATCGTGTTGGCACTGTTTGCGTGCTACGCATTATCCGACTCGATCTACTTGGGCACGCGCCAGATTGCGGTACTCAACTACCCCGACTTCATGAAAGTCTTGACCTCTCAATTCCGGGCGTCTGGCCGGTTTTTCTGGCCGGTTGGCTACATCATCGTCATCTTTTCGTTGCTGACGCTGTACCGAACCCTACCACGCAAGGTCCTGATCCCGGTAATGCTGGCATTATTGGTGGTGCAGGTTTCTGACCTAAAAATGCAGCGCTCCAATTTCAAGGCAGGTCTCAACCGCCCCTACACGCCGTTGATGACTCAGACGGCTTGGGACGCCCAGATCGGGAAGGATGTTCGCAACGTCTACTACTATCCGAAGTTCCGCTGCGGAAAGGCAGACACGCTGACGACGCTCATTCCGATGATGAACTACGTGTCGTTGCATAATCTGAAAATGAATACCGGTTACATTGCTCGCCATCAACCGCCGTGTGACGAGAACAGTCTCAAGTCTGAGATCGCAGGCGCCGACATCGACCACTCAGTATTCGTGTTCGTGAAAAGTGAATTCGGCGATGCTGCCAATGTGAAGCGTCTATTGCCTGAGGCAGAGTCTGCTCAGTGTGCTGATGTTGACTTTGCAATGGTTTGCCACGTCAAACGCTAAGTCGAGGGCGGCATCGAACAACTCGATGCCGCCCTCGCTGCACCCGCTACTCAGGGCTTGAGACAGTTAAAGAACTGAATGTAGGCGTCGTCGATGTTTTTTGTAATAGCGCCACCTACCAAGAAATCGTCGTAGCTGAACGTCCCTGTCTTGCAGGTGATAGGCATCTCACAGATCCCCCACTCTTCTGCAATGACGAAGCCCGTGTCCAACAACAATAATCGCAGCTGATCCGGCGTGTATTCGATCTTGTGATCGGGATGGATGAAGTGATTCCCTATTGTGGCCGCATGAATGCGGCTGACGTACCCATTTGGGGTGTCCAGGCAAAAACGACCACCCGATTTAAGTACTCGGTACGCTTCTTTGCACATGCGCATTCCCTGCTCTGGCGTCACGTGCTCGATACTCTGGCCTGACCATACCAAATCGACGCTATCCGAAGGGATGCCTTTAAGGTCCGTCATGTCCTCGTAGCGCAGAAAAACCTTACCGCCCTCCTCATCCAGCGCCACTTGGAAGTCCTTGTGACGCTCTTCGGTAGGCAAGTCGATAAGCACAATCTTCGAATATGCGTGGGGAAAGCCCATGTGATGCAAGGGCGCGTTTGCACCGCCCAGATCAAGAATCGAATCACCCGCTGGCAGCAGATGCTTCACCATCTTTAGTCGAGCGTTATGGATGAGATACAGATGAATATCCATGACGCCCTTACTCGTCCGCTCAAGGCCGTCTTTGGACAGCAGCAGTACGCTGGCAACATCGATGTCGCTTTTTAGGAATGAATGATCGGAAACGACATGATCGATGTCCGCAATCGACGCATTTTTATTCAGTAGCTTATATATGCCGCCGACCATCTCATGCCGCGTCTCCCAAGCGTTCATCGATTCAACTCCCGGTGTCGTAAGGCATTGGTTTTAGCTCACCTTAGGGGCTTTAGCGAATTGACTGCCCAAATATTCATCTGAAAGACAGGCGCCGCAGATGACGATTCGTAACACTCCTGGCATTTCTTCAGAGTCCAATACGGGAGGAAGGGGCTGCTCCCCGCTCCAACAGGGCGTTTATTCGGGAATTCGGGCAGGATCGCGTTCCGCAACGCCGGCACTTACATCGTGTTACTGCGTGAGAGGCTTGGTACGGTAGATAACCCCGATGTACCATACGCACCTGCCCACATCATCTACCCAACACGTGCGGTAAAGCACTAAGACGGAGTTCAAAGGATTCGCATGAAAGCAATCGTTACCGGCATCACTGGTCAAGACGGCGCCTATCTGGCTGAACTGCTGCTTGGCAAGGGCTACACCGTCTACGGCACCTATCGTCGTACCAGTTCTGTCAATTTCTGGCGGATCGAAGAACTGGGCATCCAGAACAATCCAAACCTGCACTTGGTCGAGTACGACCTGACCGACCTGTCGGCCAGCATCCGCCTGCTGCAGACCACCGAAGCCACCGAGGTGTACAACCTCGCTGCGCAGAGCTTCGTGGGCGTTTCCTTCGAACAGCCCATCACCACCGCCGAAATCACCGGCCTGGGCGCTGTGAATCTGCTGGAAGCCATCCGTATCGTTAACCCGAAAGTCCGCTTCTACCAAGCGTCGACTTCCGAGATGTTCGGTAAGGTTCAGGCCATTCCTCAGGTCGAAGACACCCCGTTTTACCCGCGCAGCCCTTACGGCGTCGCCAAGCTGTACGCTCACTGGATGACCATCAACTATCGCGAGTCGTACGGCATTTTTGCGACCAGCGGTATTCTGTTCAACCACGAGTCGCCACTGCGCGGCCGTGAGTTCGTAACACGCAAAATCACTGACACCGTTGCCAAGATCAAGCTGGGTCTGCAGGACTCGCTGGTACTGGGCAACATGGACGCCAAGCGCGACTGGGGCTTTGCCAAAGAGTACGTCGAAGGCATGTGGCGCATGCTGCAGGCTGATGAGCCGGACACCTTCGTTCTGGCCACCAACCGCACTGAAACCGTCCGTGACTTCGTCGCGATGGCATTCAAGGCTGTCGACATCACCATCAACTGGAGTGGCGAAGCCGAAGAAGAAATCGGTACCTGCGCTGCCACTGGCAAGGTCCTGGTTTCGGTCAATCCGAAGTTCTATCGCCCAACCGAAGTTGAGCTGTTGATCGGCAACCCGGCCAAAGCCAAGGAAGTTCTGGGCTGGGAGCCTAAGACCAACCTGGAAGAGCTGTGCCGCATGATGGTGGAAGCGGACCTGCGTCGTAACGAAAAAGGGTTCTCGTTCTGATGAGTATCGCCGGCAAGCGAGCGCTGATAACGGGTATTCATGGATTTACGGGGCGCTACATGGCCGCCGAGCTCACAGCCCAGGGCTGCGAGGTGGTTGGTTTGGGCAGCAATCCGTCCGATGAAGCCAATTATTATCAGGCCGACCTCACCGATCTGGTGGGTCTGAGCGAGCTGCTGGCGGACCTTCAGCCGGACATCGTCGTTCATCTCGCGGCACTGGCGTTTGTCGGGCACGGCGCGGCGGATGCGTTTTACCAGGTCAATCTGATTGGTACGCGCAATCTGCTCGAAGCCATCGCCCACTGCGGCAAGGCGCCGGAAAGCGTTTTGATCGCCAGCAGTGCCAACGTGTATGGCAATGCGTCGGAAGGGTTGCTTGATGAAAGCACCAGGCCGGCGCCGGCCAACGATTACGCTGTGAGCAAACTGGCCATGGAATACATGGCCAGTCTGTGGTTCGGGCGGTTGCCGATCATCATCGCGCGCCCGTTCAACTACACCGGCGTCGGCCAGGCGGAAAACTTCCTGCTGCCGAAGATCGTCAAACACTTCCGCGAGAAGGCCGAGAAAATCGAGCTGGGCAACCTGGATGTCTGGCGCGATTTCAGCGACGTCCGTTCGCTGGTGGCCGCTTACCGCGGGCTGCTTGAAGCCAAGCCGTTCGGTCAGTACGTGAATGTCAGCTCCGGCAAGACTCACTCGCTGCGTGAAGTGCTCGACATGTGTCGCGCCATCACCGGCCACGACCTCACCGTCGAAGTGAATCCTGCTTTCGTGCGGGCCAACGAGGTGAAGACCTTGTGCGGCGACAACAGCAAGCTGAAGTCGCTGGTCCCGGGCTGGCAGACACCCGAGCTGAGCGAAACGCTTGGCTGGATGCTGGCCGACGCGTAACGCCGCAGTACCCAACCCGAAGCGCTGTGAGGCGCTTCGGGTTTTCCTTTATCCTCCGCTCCACACATCCCCGCTCTGCCCGCAACGCACCTATCGCGAGAACAGCGGACGTTATCGTTTCGTCAGAGAATCCTGATGACCAAAGTTTTGCACTTCTTCAAGACCTACTTCCCGGAAAGCAAGGGCGGTGGGGTCGAGCAAGTCATCTTCCAGCTGGCACAGGGTTGTCAGGCCCATGGGATCGAGTCCCAGGTACTGTCACTGAGCACACAAGGCGCAGCGCGTAACGAGACGGTCGGCAATCACATCGCCCACCGTTCAAAGCAGGATCTGTACGTCGCGTCGACGGGCTTTTCGCTGTCGGGCATTCGGGACTTCAAGGAGCTCGCGCGTGACGCCGACATCGTGCACTACCACTTCCCGTGGCCGTACATGGACATCGCGCACTTCGCCGCGCAGATCAAAAAGCCGACGGTGGTGAGCTACCACTCGGACATCATCAAGCAGAAGACGCTGCTCAAGCTGTATGCGCCGTTGATGAACCGCTTTCTGGGGAGTGTTGATCGGATTGTCGTTTCCTCGCCCAACTATGCCGCCAGCAGTGAGGTTCTGACCCGGTTCAGGGATAAGGTCGAGATCATTCCGTTCGGGCTGGATCGGGCCACGTACCCTGCCCCGTCTCAGGCGAAACTCGAGCACTGGAAGCAGCAACTGGGCGAGCGCTTCTTTCTGTTCGTCGGTGCGCTGCGTTACTACAAGGGGTTGGATTTTCTGCTTGAAGCGGCGCACAAGAATCGCCTGCCGGTAGTGATCATGGGCGGTGGGCACCAGGAACTGGAGCTCAAGGCGAAGGCCAAGGCGCTCGGGCTTAGCAATGTCGTGTTTGTGGGCAGCCTGCCGGATGAGGACAAGAACGCGCTGCTGATGCTTTGTGAGGCGTTTGTGTTCCCGTCACATCAGCGTTCGGAGTCTTTCGGCATCTCGCTGCTGGAAGCGGCGATGTATGGCAAGCCGATGATCTCGTGCGAAATGGGCACGGGCACCACGTTTATCAACATCGCGGACGAGACCGGGCTGGTGGTTCCGCCACGGGATTCGGATGCGTTGGCGGCCGCGATGAATACGCTGTGGAATGACAGAGAGCGGGCGACGCAGATGGGGTTGAAGGCGGCGCAGCGGTTTGAGTCGATGTTTACCGCGGAGAAGATGGTGCAGGGGTATGCGGATCTTTATCAGGATGTGCTGCGCCGGCGATAGGTATTAGCAGGTTTGGCTTTAGCCGGGAAGACGCCGGTCGTCACGCCGCACAATTAATGGCGCTCACACTGCCCTCTTCCCGGCTGAAGCCGGTCCCACTGACACAGCGCGGTCCCGCATTGATCGCGTACACCCGTAGGACTGGCTTTAGCCGGGAAGGCGTCAGGTGTCACGCCGCAAACCTCATGGAGCTCATACCGGCCTCTTCCCGGCTGAAGCCGGTCCCACTGACACAGCGCGGTGCCACATTGATCGCGTACACCCGTAAGACTGGCTTTAGCCGGGAAGGCGTCAGGTGTCACGCCGCAAATCTCATGGAGCTCATACCGGCCTCTTCCCGGCTGAAGCCGGTCCCACTGACAAAGCGCGGTCCCACATTGATCGCGCTGAAGTCCGGGCACTGGTGAGAGGGCCCGGACTCTGCCGCTCTTCTTACGGCTTACGCTTGCGCGGTCCGGTGTTGAACACCGGCACTTTGCGCACAGGTTTGATGGACGGCACTTCTGCCGCCGCTTCGCCGCTGTCGACCCACTTGCCCAGATTGCGTTTGCCGCCTCCGCCACTGGTTTTGGGTTTCTTCGGCTTTTTCGGCTTTTTCAGAATCTGCCCGGTCGCGTCGGTGGCGGGTACGCGGTGTTCTGGAGTGAAATCCGGTTCCTCGCGGCGCTGCAGGGTCTGGCGGGTCAGCATTTCGATGGCGCTGAGCAGGTCGACTTCGTCGGCGCACACCAGGGAAATCGCTTCACCGGTCTGGCCCGCGCGGCCGGTGCGACCAATGCGGTGGATGTAGTCTTCGGCAACGATCGGCAGGTCGAGGTTGACCACGGTCGGCAGGTCGTCGATGTCCAGACCGCGAGCCGCCACATCGGTCGCGACGAGGATCTGCACGTCACCGCTCTTGAAGCGATCCAGCGCGCGCTGGCGAGTGGCCTGGGGTTTGTCGCCGTGAATGCCGTCTGCGTTGAGGCTCAGACCCTGCAGACGCTCCACCAACTGGTCGACGCCGACGCGGGTTTTCGCGAAGACCAGCACCTGACCCCAGCGATGCTTCTTGAGCAGATGGATGAACAGTTCGCTCTTGCGCTTCTTGTCGACGGTGACGATCCACTGCTTGACCGATGATGCCGCGACGTTGCGCGGGCTGACTTCGATGGTCAGCGGGTTGTCGAGCATCTGCCCGGCCAGCGCGCGGATCGCATCGGAGAAGGTCGCGGAGAACAGCAGCGTCTGGCGACGCTTCGGCAGCGCGGCATAGATGTCGCGCAGTTCTTCGGAAAAGCCAAGATCGAGCATGCGATCCGCTTCGTCGAGGATCAGGGTCTGCAACTGCGAGAACTTCACGGCGTTCTGACGATACAGGTCGAGCAGGCGGCCAGGGGTAGCAACCAGCACGTCAACGCCTCGACGCAGTTTCATCATTTGCGGGTTGATGCTGACGCCGCCGTAAGCCGCGTAGGTGGTCAGCGGCAGGTGCTCAGCGTATTGCGCGATGGCTTCGTGAACCTGTTCGGCCAATTCGCGGGTCGGCACCAGCACCAGCGCACGCACGGAGTTGGCGGCGACCTTCGGGCCTTCCATGGTCAGGCGTTGCAGCAATGGCAACGCGAAACCTGCGGTCTTGCCGGTGCCGGTCTGGGCGGCGGCCATGAGGTCGCGACCTTCGAGCACGGGCGGAATCGCCTGGGCCTGAACGGGGGTGGGAGTCTGGTAGCCCAGTGTTTCGAGGGCACGCAGCAGGGGTTCGATCAGGCCGAGGGAGGCGAATGTCATTTCAGTACCGTTGGAAAAAGGTCAGCGCACAAGAGTCTGTAGAAGACAATGGCGCGCAGTTTACCCTTTCTGCAACGGTTTCTGCTTGCGCCACTGCGGCAGGCCGATGAGCACGACGGCGCTGATGATCACCGCCATCGCTGCACCTTCCGCCCAGCCGATGTGTTCGCCGGCAAACAACACGCCGAGCAACACCGCCACCGCCGGGTTGACGTAGCAATAGCTGGTCGCGGCGGCGGGTCGCACGTTCTTCAGCAGGTACATGTAGGAGCTGAACGCGACGATGGAGCCGAACACCACCAGATACGCCATCACCAGCCAGCCCGACAGGCCCGGCGATTGAGTGATGCGCTCGCCTCTCACGAAGCTGCCAAGCAACAGCACGGCGCCGGCCACCAGCATTTCGCAAGCACTGGCCATGGGTCCGGCGGGCAATGGCAGGTAGCGGCTCCACACCGAACCGAACGCCCAGGTCGCGGCGGCGAAGATCACCAGCGCCGCGCCCATGGGGCTGGCTTGCAGGTTCGAGCCGAGGTTGAGCAAAGAAATGCCGACAAGGCCGAGCAGGATGCCCGCCCATTCCAGCCCGGTGTTGCGATGGCCCCAGAACAGGCCGAACAGCAAGGTGAACAATGGCACCACGGCTACTGCCAACGCTGCGACACCAGAAGCAACGCCTGCGTGTTCCGCCAGGGTCACGCCGCCATTGCCGCAGGCGAGTAGCAGAAAGCCGATCATCCCGGCGGATTTCCACTGTTTCCAGGTGGGCATAGGCGCGCCACGAAAGCGCATGAAGGCGAACAGGATGGAGCCGGCGATGGTGAAGCGCACCCCGGCCATTATGAGCGGAGGCCAGGTTTCGATACCGATGCGGATGGCGAGATAAGTTGAGCCCCAGATCACATAAAGCGCGAAAAAGGCCCCGATGAGCAGCAGGGGAAAACGGCGGGCGGCTGGCATGAAAGGCTCTAGTACAGTCGTTTATTGTGGGACTGATTCTAGAAATCTCAGGGCCGCCGGCGTCAGTTACAAATGTGGTTTATTCGACCCATACACTTTTGCTGGCGAGGTGTTCGCAGCCGCTCACGAGGGAGCGGCAAGATGATCGGGAATTGAAAGTACGCAGTAAGCGATAGGCGCCATGACAGCCCGGCGGGCAGCCTGCCGACAACGCCTGCCCGGCCATCGCCCTCCTCCAGCCTCTCCCAGCGGTATTTCGTCGGCCCTGGAAAAAACCGCCTTCAGTCGCCAGAGAGCATGCCGACAACCTCATCAGGAATGGGCATTAGCGTCTTCGACCGTGCCCTGCCGTACCTTCTCGAAGAGCCACACCCTCGTCAAGACCAAGGCGGGTCAACGCGCGTGAAGGTCATGTAGCCCGTTTTCAAAGCTGGCTCAGCGGATTGAACTCATCACCGATCCCTACCCGATTATTGCGTCATTGACCTGGCCAGGCCTGCCTTGCCCCGGAGTTTCTACATGTGTTCGATGTGCAATGCGCTCACCCAACTCTGGACCGACGGAGCGACCAGCCAGGGTGTGAGCCAACAGACAGCCACCAGCCAGGCGACGCTTGGGCACCTGACGCTTGATCAGCAAGCCAACTACCTGACTGATGGCTATTGGCACGACGCCTATGGCGGTTCCCAACACCACTTTGACGTGCACGCCGGTGGGTCGCTCACCGTCAACCTGGCCAGCTTGAGCGCGAATGCTCAGGTTGTTGCTCGATATGCGCTGCAAAGCTGGACCAATGTCAGCGGCCTGAAATTTGTGGAAACCACCGCTGCCGCTGCGATCAATTTCAGCGAAAACAAAAGCGGTGCGTATAGCAGCTCCAACTATGCAGGCAGCATCATCTCGAACAGCAGCGTCAACATCGCTTCCGATTGGGTGAAATACGGTTTGTATTATCAGCAAACCTACATTCATGAAATTGGCCACGCGCTGGGGTTGGGCCATGCGGGCAATTACAACGGGAGCGCGACCTTCCCCAACAATGTTTTCTATCAAGAGGACAGCTGGAAATACTCGGTAATGTCCTACTTCAGTCAGGACGAGAATACCTATTCCAATGCCTCTTTCGGCTATGTCGCTACGCCTATGCTGGCGGACATCGTAGCCATCCAGTCACTGTACGGCACCGCCGTTACCCGCACAGGTGACAATACCTACGGTTTCAACAACAACGCCGGAACCGACTTCATGCCAGGTCTGGTGGGCACAATTTATGATGCGGGCGGCAATGACACGATCAACGTCGGCACCTATGCCGGCGCTCAAACAGTCGATTTGAGAAGTGAAGCTTTTTCCAGCCTGTACGGCGGTGTATCGAACATCGCCATCGCGCGCGGTACGGTTATCGAGAACGCCATAACGGGTGCAGGCGCGGATACGCTGATCGGCAACGCCAGTGACAACTTCCTCAATGGCAACGCGGGCAATGACCAGTTGTTTGGCGGCGATGGCAACGATCGGCTGATGGGAGGGGCGGGTTCGGACATGCTCAATGGTGGCAACGGCTTAGACACCGCCTTGTATACCGAGGCAGGTGCTCGCTACTTTGCCCACTACGATGCCGCGCTTGTGAGTGGTGCCAGCCTCAGCGTTCATGACGCGCAAACGTCCGATGTGGACTCGCTTTCAAGCGTCGAAAAGCTGGCTTTCATGGACCGCAATGCCAGTGTCGACGAACTGCTGATGGCTTTTCACAGCCGGTATGGCGCCTTTAATGCCGAGAGTGACGCCACTGTTTCATTGAGTTTTGGCATGGACCTACATCACACAGCGCTCACCGAGGATCAGGCTTACGTTGCCAGGCTCTACTCATTGTTCGGTCGGACGCCCGATTATCAGGGCTTGAATTATTGGCTGACGCATCAGGCGATGGGCAGTTCGGATGCAGAGATTCGCGATGGCTTTCTGAATTCCGCTGAAGGGATACAGCGCTTCAGCATGCTTGGTAGTCGGGACTTTGTGCTTGAGCTCTATCAGAACGTACTGCATCGCACAGGCGATGATTCAGGTGTGTCGTACTGGAACACGCTGCTGCAGCAGGGTTTGAGTCGAACAGCGGTTGCTGATGGCTTCCTGAATTCGCGCGAGAGCCATGACCTCTCGGAGGGCGAGGCAGGCTACATCAGGATCGTGGCTCATAACGCCTGGAACAATCTGGATATGGTGGTGAGCAAGGGCGTGGCCACAGGCACGGCTGGCGACGATCAGATCAGCGAGCAGGAAGTCAGGCTTGACGGCAATGGGGCTTCGCATCTGGCGGGCAATGCCGGTATCGACACCTTTATTTTCAACGACGCTGCATCCGCCTACACGATCAGCGCGCTCGATACCGATACGCTATCCGTTAGTCGTTCCACGGGAGCTGCGGCGAAGTTCGACCTGAGTGGCTTCAACGTGCTGGATTTCGCAGATCGCGAACTGTTCGTTCTCGACTCGGCGCAGGCAGACATTGGTCGTCTGTATACCATTCTGGATCGTACTCCCGATATCGAAGGCCTGAAATTCTGGCTGTCTCACGGCGCCGCAGGCGAAACCGGTGCCCAGGTTGCGAGTGGTTTTGTGCAATCTGCCGAATTTTCACAACGCCTGCCCGATGGCACCAATGCAGCCTTTGTCGAACAGCTGTATCACAATGTCCTGGATCGAGGCAGCGACGCTGGCGGCCTTGCCTATTGGGTCCAATCGCTGGACGGCGGCACAAGCCGTGGGCAGGTCGCATTCAATATCGCCAACTCCCCGGAGTCTGCTGCACTGACTCAAGGCGATGCCGGCTTCATTCACCTGATAGGGCATGCTGATTGGGTTTGAGCCACCTGCGCCACAGTCTGGCTAGAGCCCCCGATGCTTGCTGATGGCATCCGCAATCTTCTTCGCCGGGACTTTTTGCAGCGTGCAGAGTAACTGGTGGGAAACGCCGGCCAGACCGTGGGTGTCGCGCAGCTGGTGGCCCAGGTGCAGCGTAAGGTTGGCGGCCATTTCCGCGTCGGCCATGGCCCGGTGAGCCTTGCCGGTGTGGGGCAACCCGGCCCAGCTGGTGAGGGTGCCGAGTTTGTGGTTCGGTGCGTGTGGCAGGAGACGTCGCGCCAGCAGCATCGAGCAGGCGAAGCTTTGTACGCGATTGCGCTTGATGCGCGACAGCTCGAAGTCCCAGAACTTCTGGTCAAACGAGGCGTTGTGCGCCACCAGTGGCGTCAGGCCGACGAACTCGGCGACCTCGTTCATGACCCGGTCAGCCGGCGGCGCCGTGCGCAGCATGCTGTTGCTGATGCCGGTCAGGGACTCGATAAAAGACGGGATGCGCACGCCAGCGTTCATCAGGCTTTGATAGCGCTCGACGATCACGCCCTGCTCCACGATCACCACGGCGATTTCCGTGGCGCGGCAGTAGCTGCTGGGGGAAATGCCGGTGGTTTCAAAGTCGATGACGGCGATACGTTCTTGCATGGCGTGGCCTTCAAATAGCGGGGTGGTGCGTGGACGTGAGAAGTATCGGCGGCCTGATCAGCGCGCTGCTGGCATCAATTCTTGAGCAGCAACCCGCCCTCGATGGGCACATAACGACTGGCCGCGCGGATCAGCGAGTTGGCGGTCAACCCCGGCACACCGTAGGCAATCGCTTCGACGCCGTGCTTGCTGATGATGCGCTCCAGCAACAGGTCGAAATCGCCATCGCCGGACGCCAGCACAACCTCATCGACACTCGGAGCGACGTCCATGATGTCGATGGTGATGCCCACGTCCCAGTCGCCTTTGGCCGAGCCGTCACTGCGCTGGATGTAGGGCTTGAGTTTGACGGTAAAGCCGAGGTTGCGCAGGATCTGCTGAAATTGCTGCTGCTTGCTGTCGCCACGGTCGATGGCATACGCATACGCCTCGACGATCTGCCCGCGCTGGCTGATGTCAGCCCACAGGGCGGCGTAATTGAAGTGACAACCGTGAGCCTGACGCACTGTGTAATACAGATTCTGTACGTCGGCGAAGACCGCGATTCTTCTCACCCAAATTCCTCGATGCGCTGACAAGCGACAGGGATCCGAAAACCGGACCGGCGCTCAGTATGCCAGTTTGGGGAAGGGATAGAAGGATTGGGTGGAGGGCGCGGTTGTGCTGCGCAGACCTGATCCTTATAGAAACAATCCTGTGGGAGCGAGCTTGCTCGCGAAATGGCTTGGCCATCCGCCGAATCTTCAGCGACTGAAATGCCGCCTTCGTGAGCAAGCTCACTCCCACAGGGAGGGCGTTAGCTGCGGCTATCAGACGAACGAATCGTCGTCGTCAAACATGCCGCCACCGGCGTCGCTGCCGTAATCGGTATCGGCGAAGCCATTGGAATCACTGCCCCAGGCGTCATTCCCGGTGTTGTCGTTACCAGTGACGCGCTGCTGGTCGTCACCCCAACCACCGCTGCCGCCCTGATCATGTTCAGCGGCAGGCTGGGCCGGCTGCTCCTGGATGATCTCGACGACTTCCTGCGGTTGGCTGTTGTGGTGGAACAGGCTGCTGATGCCTTCCGCCAGCATCACGCCACCGGCCACACCCGCGGCGGTTTTCAGTGCGCCACCGAGGAAACCACTGCCGACGGGCGCCGCCGGTGCCTGTTGCGGTTGGGCATAGTTTTGCGGTGGCTGAGCATAGTTCTGCTGCGGCGCGTTGTAAGGCGGCGCGCTTGCAGGGCCACTTTCGCGCCAGCCGCCCGACGAAGGCTGCGGATTCGATGGACGCGAGAACGACGAAGCCGGTTGCTGAGCCTGAGGCTCGCGCGAACCGCCACCAAAGATGCTCGACAGAAACCCGCCGCCACTGCCAGACGGCGCAGGCGCCGCGGATTTTGACCGTTCCAGCTCAGCCCGCAGTTGTTGAATCTGCTCGTCGCGCTGACGGTTCTGGGCCTCCAGCTGCTTGATCGCGACTTCCTGCACCAGAATCGACTGCGCCATGTAATAAGGCGCAGCGGGCTGGCGAGTCAGGTGCTCCTTGATCAGCGCTTCGGCCTGCGCATCACGGGGGGCCGATTCGGTTTCTGCTTGCTTGAGCTTGCCAAACAAGCCGTCGATCAGGGTTTGTTCTTCGCTGTTCATGGCGACCTCGTTAGATTGCCGTAGGAATTCTGTTCTGAGCCATTGCTCAGGCATAGCCAATAATGGGGCTGTTCAAGGGCGTTTCAATAGCATGTAAAAAAAGTTAAGAAGGCTCGCAGGGCGCGGCCGGTTGGCCGGTTCTGCGGCGCTACGTTACAGTGTTCGCCTGCTTATCCTTGTGATCCGTTCATGAATCCGCTGACCCTTCTGCAAGACTCGTTTTACTTCTTCCGACGCAACTTCGGCAGCATTCTTATGCTGTGCCTGCCGCTGGTGGTACTGGAGGCCCTGACCAAACAGCTCGTCGGCTTCGGGGCGAGCACCGGGGCCGCGCCACTGTTGGTCGGGCTGCTTTTCTACCCGCTCTATACCGGCGCGCTGATCCTGTTTATGGACGCCAAAACCCGTGGCGAAGAACCGGTCAAATCCAACCTGTGGGCCGTTGCCTTGCGCCTGTGGCCCACCTTCGCGGTGCTGACCGCACTGAGCACGCTGCTGATCATGGCCGGCATGTCGCTGTTCATCCTGCCGGGCGTGTGGGTGATGATCAAACTGGTGCTGTCGGAATACCTGCTGGTGTTGCGCGGGATGGGGCCGCTGGAGGCAATGCGCGAAAGCTTCAGGATGACCCAGGGCCATGTGGTGCGGATTTTCGTCTGCGTGCTGTGCGTTTACATCCCGCTGTCGCTGCTTGAGGCGCTCAGTTATTACGTGCTGCCGGACCAACAGAGCCCTATGCTGTCGATTGCGGTGAACAGTGTTTCCAGCTTCCTGCAGTTGTTTATCAGCGTGGTGATGTTCCGGCTGTTCATGCTCATCGACCCACCTGCCCGGTCGGCCTGACAAGATGGCACGCCCGACGCGGTATCTGCTTTACCTCGCGGTGTGTGCCGGGCTGTTCGGGATACTGCTGTATGACGTGACCTGGCACCCCGCCCGACACGAGAATGCGGCGGTGTCCTGCAACGCGATGGACGGAAAGCCACCGGTATTGGCGCCGGGTCAGACGCTCACAGTGATGACCTGGAACATCCAGTACCTGGCCGGCAAACGTTATGTCTTCTGGTACGACCTGCCCGACGGCAGCGGCCCGGATGAACGGCCAACGCCAGAAGACCTGGCCTACAACCTCGATGAAGTCGCACGAGTCATCCGCGACGAGCAGCCAGACATTGTCTTGCTGCAGGAAGTCGACGACGGCGCGAAGAACACCGACTACGGCAATCAACTGGCCCTGCTCCAGGCGCGCGTCGCCGACCTGTACCCGTGCAGCAGCGAGGCGTTTTACTGGAGGTCCGACTTCGTGCCGGATCAACACATCTTCGGCAGTGTCGGCCGCAAGCTGGCAACGCTGAGCCGCTACCAGATGGACAGCGCCGAACGCCTGCAACTGCCCTCGCCGTCCGGCCATATCATCAGCCGACTGTTTCAACCCCAGCCTGCGCTACTGGTCAGCTACCTGCCGCTCAAAGATGGCGGGCGCCTGGCAGTGACGAATACGCATTTAAGCGATGCCGAATCGGGCGGCGACGTGCAACAGCGACAGGTCGCGGCGGTTAGTGGGTTGCAACACGTCTTCGAGAAAAACGGCACGCTGTGGATCACTGGCGGAGATTTCAGTTTGCTGCCACAGGGGCAATATCAGCGGCTACCTGCCGGACAGCGCACGCCGTATTCGGCGGAGAGCGAGCTGCGCAGCTTGTGGGAAAGCTTCCCGATGATCCCGAGCAATGAAGACGTAGCCGGTGAGGATCGTCGCACGTGGTACACCCGCTTCCCCAACGACCCGAGCATCAGCGGCCCGGACCGGACGCAGGACTTTCTGTTCTACAGCCCGAAGCTGAAGCGGGTGGAGGCGCGGGTGAGGCAGGCGGATACCCTGTTGATCTCTGATCACATGCCGGTGATTGCGCGATTCAGGGTACCGGCGAAGGTCGAGTAGAAAAGCCGCTCTAAAGCCGGCTTCGCGGATCCATGGCAGAGGGGCTTGATGTGAACCGACCGGTGCCGGATTACTCGGCACCGGTCGCTGCAATCAGAACGTGACGCTGGCCGTCAGCCGCGCGGTTCGGAGCGCCCCCTCCTCGACCTGGAGCGTGCTGCTGCCCGTGGTGGCCGGGTAGTATTCCTTATTGAACAGGTTGTCGATATTCAACTGCAGGCTGGTCTTGTAGTCATGGGTGGGCAAATCCCAGCGCACAAAGGCATCGGCCGTTGTGTAGCTGTCCAGCCAGAAGCTGTTGGCGTCGTCCCCCGGCCGCTCTCCGACGTATCGGGCACCTGCACCGACATGCCACTTACCGGTTTCGGCAGGCAGTGCGAGTTGATGGCTGAGGTACAGGCTCGCGGTGTGCATCGGCGCATTGGGCAAGCGGTTGCCTTCCTGCTCGGGTGACTCTTCGTTTTTCAGCACTTCCGTGTGGTCATAAGCGTAGGTGCCGATGATGCTCCAGTTACGCGCTATCTCTCCGGTCACATCCAGCTCAACCCCTCGTGAGCGGGCCTTCCCCACCGCTTCGTCGATGCTGTCGCCGTTGCTTTGCAGCACGCTGTTCACAAGGTTCTTCTTAACGATGTCATACACGGCCAGGTTCACATTGAGCGCCTGGACCGGGCTGTATTTGATGCCGACTTCGTAGCTGCGCCCTTCGGTAGGCTTGAAGCTGTTGCCCGCGTCGTCAGCATCGTTAGGCACGAAGGAACGGCTGTAGTTGGCGTAGAGCGCAACGTTGTCGGTCGGCTGGTAAACAATCCCGCCAAAAGGGAGAAACTTGTCGCCGTTGGAGTCGGCGCCCGGTGCGTACGAACTGCCCAGCCCCTGATCGCTGTATTGATCCCAGTGTTCCTGACGACCCCCGAATACCAGAATCCAGCGATCATTGAGGTGCCAGTTGTCCTTGAAGTATGCCGAGGTAGTGACCAGGTTATTTTCGGCGTTGCTCTGGACCGCGCTGACCGTCGAAGGCTCAGCCAGATTGCCGTAGGTAGGGTCCTGAATGTTGAGGTTGCCGGCGGTGCTGCTGGCATTGCGATAGGTTTTACCGCGGTATTTATCCAGCGACTCGTTGTCCACCCCAACGACGATCTCATGCCTCTGGCCGAACAACTGCTGATCGCCTATGAAGTCCAGAGCGGTATAGCGGCTCTCATAATCATAGTGCCCGCCGTTGGCAATCCGGCGCAGGGTGTCGCCTTTCAAGGTGCTCGGCTGTGCAATCGCCAGGCTGTAACGATCCTCGGTCCATCCATACGTCAACCGGCTTCGCCAGGCGTCATTGAGCTGGTACTCGAACTTCGCGGTGGTGCTTTGGCTGATGCCGACGGTCTTGGCCCAGCGCTCATCCAGACGGTCGCGGTAACTGATGTCGGCCGGGTGGCCATTGGCGAACACGGTGCCGCGGTCAAAGGGGCTCGCGTAATCGTTGTAGGTGTAGGCCAGCGAGAAACTGGCGCGGTCGCCCACCCAGGCGATCGAGGGCGCAATCAGAGTGTGCTCATCGACACCATAATTACGCCAGTAGTCCTCGTGGGAGCGCTCGGCAACCAGCCGATAAGCCAGGTTGGTATCGCCCAGCGGCCCAGTGGTGTCCAGACCAAACGTCCCGCCGCCTTCACTGTAACCAGACCCGGTCAGTGTCGTGCTTTGGGTGAATTGCGGCTGCTTGCTGATCACATTGATCAGCCCGCCCGGCTCCAGCGCGCCGTACATGAGCGATGCCGGGCCTTTCAGCACTTCTACGTGATCGGTGGTGGCGCCGAGATTGCGGCCGATCGCCGAGCGGACCCCGTCCCGCAAGATAGAGTTGTCGTCGTTGCTGCCAAATCCGCGCTTGATGACAGCATCCTTCGTGCCCCCCAACGTATTCGTCTGGCTCACACCACTGACAAAGCGCATGGCGTCGTTGAGATCTTTGACCTGATAGTCATCCAGGGTTTGCGCAGTGACCATGTTGACGGTCTGTGCTTCATCCCGATTCTGGGTGGAGGTCTTGCTGGCCGTACTCCCTTCAGAAAGCGTATAGCTCCCCGAGCCGTCAGCTGCATCGCGTGTGGACTGGATGACACTGGGCGCCAGCTCGGTAACCGTCTGAGCGGCCATTGCAAGACCAGGTAGGGCAGAACACAGCAGGACCGATGCATGAGTCCGGTTAAAGAGCTTGACCACGAGCTGACTCCGTAATGAAAAGAACGCTAATGCGATTCGTTACTATTACACGGGTTGAAGTCGTATTTACCTCACATGGCTGATGAAGTTTTTTTTCATCCGCTCAGGGTCATGCCTTTGTGCAGCCGATCACTTCCTCGGCTTCACCCGCGCGGTCGGTTCTGCAATCAATGGATCGTCCGGCCAATAGTGCTTCGGGTAACGGCCTTTCAAATCCTTCTTCACCTCGGCATAGGTGCTGCGCCAGAAGTTGGCGAGGTCCTGAGTGACTTGCACCGGGCGGCGTGCGGGGGACAGCAGGTGCAGCTTGACGATCTGCCGGCCGTTGGCGATGCGCGGGGTGTCGGCCAGGCCGAAGAGTTCCTGCAGGCGCACTGCCAGAATGGGCGGGGACTCGCTGTAATCCAGGCGCACCGATGAACCCGACGGCACGGTCAGGTGGTGCGGCGCCAGTTCGTCGAGCCGCTGGGGCAAGGGCCATGGCAGCAGGTTGTGGAGGATCGATGACAGGTCCAGATTGCCAAAGTGGCTCAGTCGCGTGACCTTGCCCAGGTACGGCAGCAACCAGTGCGCCAGCGTCGCCAGCAAGCCATCGTTGCTCACGTCCGGCCACTCGCTTTCGCTCAGCTTTTGGAGATCCATCTGACGCAACAGACCGACTCGCGCCTGCCACTGGCGCAGCTCCGGTGTCCATGGCAGCAGCTCCAGCCCTTTGCGCCGCACCAGCGCCAGCAACGCCTGCCCCCGTGCTGAATCGTCCAGCCCGGTGAGCGGCTCGCGGCTGATGATCAGTTCACCGGCCTTGCGCTGACGTTCGGCGCGGAATACGCCCTCGCGCTCGTCCCAATCCAGTTGATCGAACTGCGTCACCTGTTCGGCGAGCACTGTGTCGAACAGGTCGGGATCGAACTCGGCGGCCAGATAAATACGCTCCTCGCGCTGGCCCTGGCGGCTGCCCAGGTCAGCCACCACCAGCCACGGCTGTTTCATCAATGCGTCTGGCTCGGCGAACAAGGCGGCGCGGCCGTTGGCAAGTCGATACTCCGCGCTGCCAGCACGGCGTTGCTGTGCGACGCGATCGGGATAGGCCAGCGCCAGCAGCGCACCGAGCCAGCGCGGGTGATCAGGATCGACGACCGGTTTCCGGGCCGCGCCCCTCAGATAACCCCGATATTGGCGGGACAACTGCCGCGCTCGCTGCACGCCGCCCTGTGCGCCTTTCGCGGCGCGTTCTGCCCCCGCCAGCAACGTGAGCCGACTGTGCAGATCGGCACCGGCGCCGCGCAGAATGTCGCGCTCGCCCAGCAATGCAGCGACATCGCACGCCAGCGGGCCCAGGCCCAATTCATGACCGCGCAGCAGCAAATGGGCGATGCGTGGATGCGCGGGCACCTCCGCCATCGACTGGCCGTGAGGCACGAGTTTCCAGTCTTCGCCCGGCTTGCGCGTCAGAGCGCCCAGCCGAGCCAGCAGGTCTTGCGCCTGGGCGTACGCGGCGGCAGGCGGCAGGTCCAGCCACGTCAGCTGCGCCGGTTCGACGCCCCACCGCGCCAGTTGCAACGCCAGGCCGGCGAGGTCGGCCTGAAGGATTTCCGCCGCGCCGTAGGCCGCCAATTGATCGTGCTGAGCCTCGGACCACAGCCGATAACAGACGCCCGGCTCAAGCCGCCCTGCCCGACCCGCCCGCTGAGTGGCGCTGGCCCGGGAAATCCGCTGGGTGTCGAGGCGCGTCATGCCGCTGCCGGGATCGAAACGCGGCACCCGCGCCAGCCCCGCGTCGATGACCACCCGCACGCCATCAATGGTCAGGCTGGTCTCGGCGATGTTGGTGGCCAGCACGACTTTGCGTTTGCCCTTGGGCGCGGGTTCGATTGCCGCGCGCTGAGCGCTCAGGTCGAGCTCGCCATGCAGCGGACACAGCAGCACGTCGCTGCGATCGCCGACCGCTTCAATCAGCTGCTGATTGACCCGACGGATCTCGGCCTGCCCCGGCAGGAAAACCAGCACGCTGCCGGACTCGCTGCCCAGCGCATCGAGCACGGTCTGCACCACCCGCGGCTCGATGAACTCCCCCGGCTGAAACGGCCGCCCCCACTGCATCGACACCGGGAACATGCGCCCTTCGCTGCTGATCACCGGCGCATCGTTGAGCAAGCTCGACAGCCGCGCGCCTTCGAGCGTCGCCGACATCAGCAAAATCTTCAGCGGCTGCTCGTCACGAAACAGCGCGCGACCGTTGAGGCTCAGGGCCAGCGCGAGATCAGCGTCGAGGCTTCTTTCGTGGTTTTTACCACTTGCGACATTTCGTCAAACAACGGAAAATCCTTATAGAACATAAAGTTAAAGCCTCTTACACAACGGATTATGGTTTGACAATCATCAAAAATACCGCCTGCCTAGTAAATTACCCGTTTACCCGGATCCCCCCTGACGTCCTAGATCTCCTTGAGCGCTCCCTCAAAGGTGTAAAGACCAGCGCAGCCTTGAAATCCCCCTACCTTTTGAAGCTGCTAGAGGTCTTCTGCCACGTCACCGGGTTCAAGCTCACCTACATCGCGCTTTCGACTCACAGCTTCCGTGTCGCAGGGACGGCTTTCATGAGAGCTTTCAATGAGGGAAGCATCTGCTCGTTGTCCCCCCAGACGCGCAACGCGTACCTTCTTACATTTATCAACATGATGGACAACGTTCGCACAGAAGTCCCGATGCTGCCGTTGTTTGAAATGCCCGATGTCGACTCGCGGTACGCCCTCGCTTGCTGGGAAAAGATGAAGCAAAACATTGATGCTCAGTCGCTGCAGTACTGGAGTGGTTGGGAGGTTCAAGGCCGGAAGGGAAAAAGCAGCTTCTTACCTATTCCGTGCATCTGGAATTCTCACGGCGAGAATTTTGCCGTTCTGGTATATGAAAAATACAAGCAGCATGTAGAAAAGCAATTAGCCCCCGCGCATTCTGATTTCAACTTGTTCCTCCAGTTTCTTTCTCAAAATTCAGAGATCTGGCCTGTCAGCTCATTCCATAATCCTATTGAGATCAAGAAGCTTTTCATCAGTAACATGTTTTTTAACTTCACCCAGGCAGTCAAACTCGGGAGCGACATTAGGAATAGGACGAGGAGCTATTCAGCATTCATTCATACAGTGGATGAGACTTTCATTGACTCTGGCATTTGGGCACGCCCTTTCGCTGGAAAACTCCCGCGCCCGATAATCAAAACTGTGCTTGGCTCCGATACAAAATTGAAAAAGAACAAAGACGGAACCGTTGTCAAAGTTAAACTTATCACCGACGTACCATTACATCTTACAGACATGGAAGCCATTGAGCTGCTCTTTAAAAAGATCCGGACTGACAACAAGCTTGTTTTGGACTGGGCGAGGGCCAGGCTGTCTATCGCTGCTCGGCAGAATACCGAGTACCAGGCTCTAGCCCAGGCAGGCGAGATTATTACTGGGGGGAATGAGCATGCAAAAAATATTTCAGAGATTGGTATCGAGAATTTGTGCGCCACCTACAAGCACAAGGGCATGGCCTACCTGCAAGCGTTCAAGAAAGAGCTTATTGGCAAGGTGTTGCCTTCAAAAATTGTAGAGTGCCTGGGTGTACCTACGGTTGATGCTTTTTTTGCCTTCCAGATGCTACTGACCCATGCTCACCCCTGTATCACTGAATCTTTTTTCACGCATTTCGAGCTGTACGATAAGCGTGGAAACCTTTCTGGATTCCTAGAAACCAATTCGGGTTATCAGCTTGTTGGGTACAAAGATCGAAAAGGCGGCGCGCTCAGCGAGCAAAAAATTGACCTTACACCAGAACAAGCGGATTGGGTCAAGCTGATCATTTCGCTGACTACTCCTTTTCGCAACGAACTCAGGGCAGCGCAGGACGACACATGGCGTTACCTGTTCCTCCATTGCGCAGGTCGGCTCGTGGCTCCCACACGCCCAGAAGCGATGAGGCTCACTAGAAAGCGGAGCACTAGCAAGCAAACCATGGTCAAGGAGTTCATGCGTTTGGCCAATTGGGGGGAGGAAGAAGCTACGCGGTTCGTCCTTCGGCTGTCCATTACTGCCTTCCGCGCGTCCGCTGCCGTCGAGGTCTACCTAGACACGCACAGCGCGGAAGAAATGGCACGCTCGTTAGGGCATACGCGATATAGCTCATCCTTACTGAGCAGCTATCTGCCAGAAGCCATTCTAGCCTTTTTCCAGACTCGCTGGATTCGAATCTTTCAGCGTGGAATCATCTGCAGGGCAATGAAAGACAGCCCTCGATTGTTGGAAGCTGCGCGTTTTCAGAGCATGGAAGAACTTCATGAGTTTCTTAAGAACCACGCCCTTCGCGACATCCCCTTGCACCTTCAAAATCCCGATTATCTGAACACACCTCAATTCTCATCTTCTGATTCCAACACCAACACCAACACCAACACCAACACCAATGATGCCGAAAAAGCAGGCTACGTCATTGTATCTATCGACGATGGCGTATTAACAGCCCTGCTTTCCCTAAGTGCAGCGATTACCTCGGCGAGACCGGATGCCAATTTGTGCGGCAAGGCTATCTACTGGTCAAAATTTAGCGAAGTTGTTGTTCGGGACATTGAAGCTGGCTACAACACCGATTTGCAAGAACACCTGCGCGTCGCCCGACAACACGCCAAGGCGTCTTATATGGAAGAGATAATCTATGCAACTGCCTCCTGAACTCGCCTTCCTGTCCCCGTTCCATGTCGAGCCATCGGAAACCTACAAGACCGCCGCTTGGCTATTGAGCGACTTCGATGCCGACATGTGGGAATATAGTTTTGAATTTAAGAAACCTAGAAACCTCGACTGGAATATTACATTAGAAAACGGGTCTGCACTAACAGCCCCCAAGAACAGTAGCCTCCTGAACGGCCTCAAGTACTATCTAACAGGTAGTACACGCGATGCGTTTGGGCCGAATGAAACGAATTCACAGAAAACGCAAAGACAGAGATTCCGCTGTGCCTGCCACATCCTTGACTATCTCCTGATTAATGGGAAGCGGTTCGAATTAGGGGCGTACGGTTTGCAGGGTCTCACCGGAGGCAATCTGATCGAGATTTTGGAGAACGTGTCCAGCACTCCGATCATCGCGGAGTCAGTGTACAACTGGAAGGAAAGGCTGCGTGATTTCTGTACCAGCCTGCTGAATGAATTCGATACTTCGGCACTAGATGAGGTGATTCGGGATAAACCGACGATCGCGGTGATTACCGCTCAACAATTGGATGTGGACTCTTTGGGAATTGCCCATGAGTTAATTCCGTACGTCCGAGCAGCGCTTTATCTTAGCAACCTATATGACAAGCAGGCAAATGGTAGTCAGCCCAACACTGTTCTGATTTCAAAGGCCATATATCGAGATACTCTCCGGGGCGGAAACCACGCGAAACCCACCTATGAAATTCTTTGCTACAATGACGATTCAGCTCTATTCGACCGTGAATACTCAGGCGCACCCGTAACTAGCGGCGAGCGTAAAAAGATGGCCTATCCGACGTACGCCTTGTACCGTCGTGGTATTTACAACCTAGGAGTGCTACACGAAATTCCATTGCCAGCCCCCACCATCAACGCACTCCAGGAGGCAGATCAATTCACCCCGAATCTATCCACGACTGGACGCTTTCGAACTCTGCCTTCGGAGGTGGTATTCACATCGCTGCGGCATGCAATTGAATTTCATTTGGATCATGGCCAGGATTTGATTAAAGCGTTTTGTCGGATTGCACTTGAATGCAAAAAACGCGACATATCCCCTTCCACGCTCACTTATGAAGAAGTGCAGTCCCTTGCAGGCGAGAAGCTCCGTACATTGGGGGTAAGCAAATTGTCGCTGGCGATCCGTTCGTGGAGTGCTGACGGCCATCGCGGCGGAGTAAAGGGCCTAAAAGAAGACTACTACTGCAAACTCAGAAACAACAATGGCCTGTACGAGCTCCTCGCAGTCTATGCAGGCGCTGTACAGCTGACGGTCGGGATCCTGATGGCGCGACGGGTCAGCGAGCTGTACACGCTGAATGCTGGAGACTGCCTGGACGAAACCGAGCAATGGCTGGTGTTCATGAACGCCAAAAGCACGCGACACCTGTTTGGTATGCGCCGTAAGGCAGCTCGCCCTATCGAGCCCATCGCGGTTGACATGATCAAAACGCTCATCCGGATGCAAAGGGTACTTGTGCGAATCGGTTACATTCCAAAACTCACCTCCCTATTCGCCATGCCTGATTTCAAGGGCGCAAGAAAACTGACGGACGGGAGCGTCTATCTTCATAACCGCAACCTAGACCTATTCTGCGACTACTTTCAGACGCCGCTGAATGCGAAGGACGAACGTTATTATCTGCGACAGCACCAGCTGCGCCGTTTCTTCGCCATGCTGTTCTTCTATTGTGGAAGTTTCGCCAAACTGGACACGCTGCAATGGATGATGGGCCATTCAGATCCTCAACACATCTATCGGTACATCACTGAATCAATGGATGGAGCAGTTCTGGCAGGAGCAAAAGCTCACGTTGCAGCAGAACGGGTCATTGAGGGTGATGATGAAAACTTTCAGGATCTTGCCCAGTTGCTCAGAGCACGGTATGGAGCCAAGGACTTCACCACCATCGATGTGCATGATTTGGAAGATCAGATCCAGGAGTTGGTGCTCGAAGGCTGGGTCGAAATCGAGCCTGAGTTCTTCACGGATCACAAAGGCAAACAGTTCAAGGTCGTCGCCCGTCTCAAGCGTGTTCCGGAGGCCGCATGAAGCCAAGTAGTAACAAGCAAGGCAGTTCTCTGTCCGCACAAGCAGTTCCTGGGATACAAGCCCTCAGAGCATTGCTGGTAGACGTCATCAAACGACCTCTTCAGTTCTCTAACGATGAGGAGCTTCATGCAGCCCTCAAGACGCAAGGTGGAATCGCGAAGCTCAGTCGATCCGTCATCGTGCAGCATGGCGAAGTCGTAGAGACGCTCCCCATGAGCCTTAACTCACTCAAAACTTACGCCGACCAGCACTTGCCCGGCGGATTCAAAGGGCTCAACGACCTTAGATTGAAAGCGGCAGATGCTTTGCAACGTGCGCTTAAACAAGGTGAGCGAGCCAATAAACGCACGCGCTCTGGCCTCACGCTGAAGGTCGCTCAGCTCGAACACGAGATTGAACTTCACCGTCAGACAAATATGATTCTGACTCGGGCTCTGTCCGAGAGCCTTCATCAGTTCGTCAATATCCGTGATGCATCCAGTGAGCATGTTCGTAAGAAATTCACGCAGGATGCCACTGAGACCATCTTTGCGATCCTGAGCATGGCAATGCCCCCCTTTAATGTCATTGACGCCCCACACAGTGCGCCAGTGCCATCGGCAGACATCGCCAACCTCAGCGATTACCGCAAGGGGTAATGATGGACGTATTAAACAGTCGTCGCCTCTACTCCCTCCTGGGCGAATTCAAGATATTCAGGAGCTTCTCGATCGATCGGGTCACCACAGTCGACGCCAGCAACATGCCGTTCATGATCTGGCCGAACGGGTCTCCCTGTATCATTGGGAACCTATATATTCAGTCCCTGCTCCATCGACCAGGACGCTCGAATGGATTGTCCAGAAAGGGCAGCAAAGGCGGAACGATGGCCGGCTATGCTGCCAATGTGGGGCAATTGCTCAGGCGCTGCTACCGAGATCACATTGACCCGATTCACCTAACAGATGGCAAATTTACTGACTACATCGATGAGCTGCGCGAAGAACCCTCTAGCAGCAACCCGGCACAGCCCAAGAAAACAGAAAATGCCGTTATCAATACAGGCAAGCGTTGGCTCGACTTCTTGGGATTTGTGGGACGCTTCCACGGGAACCCCGACTTCGTATCTCTTCAGGGAGCGATACGGGCACGAGAGGAAACGTACTACATCAAAACCCGTAGTGGTAAGCCGATTGCTCGCACACATATGTGGCATCACTCTTTCGGTAGCTATAACCGCGAGCATTCACGAGACCCAATCACTGACGAACAGATCAAGCTGCTGAAAGCTACCATCCGCAAGCAGAAAGCCTTAGCCTTCATCAAGGTGCGCAGGGCCAACATGATTGACATGCTCACGGATACCGGCGCGCGCAGAACAGAAATCGCGCTGCTAACGGTAGAAGATGTGAAAGCAGCACTGGCCATGGACGAGCCTATGCTTCGCCTGACCACACTCAAGCGTGAAGACAAAGCCGAACGGATTATCCCTATTCTGCTATCAACCCTCGTGAAGTTGAATCGGTACATAGAAAGCGAGCGCCGCCAACTAATGCGCAAGGTCTATAAGGACGGCAAAGATCACCGATTTGTTTTCGTTTCCTCCACCACGGGCAGACCTTTGTCTAGCGAGTCGATCTCCAATGAGGTACGCGAATTGAGGAAGGCTGCGGGCATCGAGTGCCAGATTTGTCCGCACATGTTCAGACATGCATTCATCACCAAATTATTCATAAGGTTCGTCACGCGACACAAACTGAACAATGCTGATGAGTTTCGTCAAGCGCTTTTGGACACCAGCACCTTTCTCGCGGAAGTGATCAGCTGGACAGGCCATATCGACCCTATTTCGCTTGAGCGTTACATCCACTTGGCTTTCCGTGACATGACCAGCTACTCCGAAACCCTCACCTCGGTACACATTGTGATGGCGATGGATAAGTACTTCATCGAGGAAGAAGAACTTGAGGCGCAGCTGGAAGAAGGTATGCCTATTGCTGAATACCGCTTGGCAAAGAAGGCTCTGAGAGAGTTATCCAAAAAAGACATGGCAATCGCCAAGCGGCGTGAGTCCAGCCTGAGCTAGTGACATTGGGTTAATTCTTGAGTGGCGAAGAAATCATGGAGCCTGAAATTCAGGTTCCATGCAGCCGGAACCGGATCAAGTGCCGCGCGGCTTGGCCCGCGCCGTCGCCTCAGCGACCAATGGATTTTCAGGCCAGTAGTGCTTGGGGTACCTGCCCTTAAGATCCTTCTTCACTTCGGCGTAAGTCGTATTCCAAAAGCTAGCCAGATCTTGAGTAACCTGCACAGGTCGCCGAGCGGGTGATAGCAGGTGCAGCTTCAAAACTTGGCGTCCATTTGCAACCCTAGGTGTCTCTGCCAGCCCGAAGAGCTCCTGCAAACGAACGGCGAGCACAGGAGGCTGCTCGCTGTAATCAATCCGAATATTGGAGCCAGAAGGGACTTGGAACGTCTGCGGGGCCATTGCTTCCAGCTGTTTAAGCAAAGGCCATGGCAGTAACGCTTTTAGCGCCGAGGACAGATCTAACCGGGCAAAATGACTAAGCCGTGTGACACCCGTCAGGTATGGCGCAAGCCAGTCTTCGAGCGTGGACAGCAGCGACGCATCAGTGACATCCGGCCAGTCGCTTGCGCCATGAGTCGTCAGATCGAGTGCGCGTAAAAGCCCGATGCGCGATTGCCATTGGCGCAGTTCAGGCGTCCAAGCAAGCAGCTCCAGCCCCTTACGCCGCACATAGTTCACTAACGCTTCGCCACGGACTTCATCAGGGAGGTTAGCCAGGGGGGCTGTAGAGAGCACGAGCTCACCTACACGGCGTTGCCTATCTGCGCGAAGGACTCCTTCACGCTCATCCCAGTCCAGTTCATCCACCTGGCGAACCTGATCCTGCAAAACGCTCTCGAAGAGTTGCGGATCAAGATCTGCTGCTAGATAGATTCGCTCTTCACGTTGACCCTGACGGCTTCCCAGATCGGCTACGACCAACCACGGATGCTTCATGAGTGCATCGACGTCGGGAAACATGGCTGCCCGCCCATTGCTCAACCGGTACTCTGCCCCGCCTGCACGCCGCTGCCGGGCGATACGATCCGGGTAGGCAAGAGCGAGTAGGCACCCTACCCACTTGGCATCACCAGGATCTGCTACAGGCTTCAGCGACTGTCCTTGCAGATATGAACGGTACTGCTTCGCCAACTGCTTGGCCCTTTGGGCATCACGGTGCACCCGAAGCCCTGACAGCATTGCCATTCGACTGTGGACATCAGCTCCTCCCCCACGCTGGATATCTCGCTCTCCCAGCAATGCTGCGAGGTCACAGGCTTGCTGAGATAGACCGAGGTCATGCCCACGAATGAGAAGATGGGCAATACGAGGATGAGCAGGCAACTGCGCCATTGCTTGCCCATGGGGCGTGAGGATACCGTGAGCATCCAAAGCACCCAGCCGGCAGAGCAGATCACAGGCTTGGGAGAACGCAGCGGTCGGTGGAGAATCCAACCAGTGGAGCTGATCTGGCGTCACGCCCCAGCGGGCCAATTGCAAAGCCAACGCCGCGAGATCGGCTTGCTGGATTTCGGGGGCGCTGAAGCTGGCAAGTTGCTCATGCTGGGCCTCTGACCACAGCCGATAACAGACTCCAGGTTCGAGCCGCCCTGCCCGGCCAGCCCGTTGAGTTGCACTGGCTTTGGAAATGCGCTGAGTCGCGAGGCGGGTCATCGAACTGCGCGGATCGAAACGTGGCACCCGCTCCAACCCAGAATCGATGACGATCCGTACACCCTCGATTGTGATACTGGTCTCCGCCAGATTCGTGGCCAGTACAACTTTGCGTTTTCCGGGCGGAGGGGGCTCGATGGCTGTGCGCTGCTCGCTCAGCGAAAGCTCGCCATATAGGGGACAGAGCAGGATCCGTGAAGCGTAGTCAGATGATTGCTTGCTGAGCCAGTCTTCCAGATCGCGATGCACACGTCGAATTTCAGCTTGGCCAGGGAGGAACACCAGCACACTGCCCAGCTGCTCTTCAAGCACATCAATGCAGGTGGAGACTACGCGAGGTTCTACATATTCTCCTGGTTGCGTGGTTTTTCCCCAGACGACGTCCACAGGATACATCCGACCTTCGCTGCTCACGATCGGCGCACCGTCGAGCAAGGCCGATATACTCTCGCCGTCCAGCGTGGCGGACATCACCAGCACCTTCAGCGGCGAGTCTTCTCGGAAGAGTTCGCGACCATTCAAGGCGAGCGCCAGAGCCAAGTCTGCGTCCAGGTTCCGCAAGTGAAATTCGTCGAAGATAATCAGGCCGATGCCATCCAACGAAGGATCTTCTTGTAGCCTGCGTGCGAGGATCCCTTCGGTAACGACTTCGATGCGGGTCTCGGGGCCAACCCGGCTTTCGAGACGGATTCTATAGCCGACAGTTTCGCCCACCTGCTCCCCGATTTCCTTTGCCATCCTTTCTGCTGCGGCACGAGCTGCCAATCGACGGGGTTCGAGCATGACGATTGTCTGGCCGGCCAGCCATGACTGATCAAGGAGCGCAAGCGGGACGCGTGTAGTTTTACCTGCGCCTGGCGGAGCTTGGAGCACTACCTCATTGCGATCGTGAAGGGCTTTGAGAAGGGCCGGCAGGGCGGCATCGATCGGCAGCGAATTCATGGTGTCTCCGGCAGTATTACCGGATTATACAGGCTGCAGGGGCAGGCACGTCATACCGACATACCCGACGACCAGATCCGACCTTGAGCACTTGGACGCTCAAACTGGTGGTTTCCTGATCGCTTCGCGGGGTAAATGGAGGCCGGCTATCATGAGTTTGATCTAGCCTTCTAGACAGGATATTCATGATAAGTATGCTTGTTTGCAAGACGTGCTCTCTCTCCTGCCGACGCAGTGTGCGAAAAACGGTTTGATCGCGCAGGCATGACTTAAACCTTGCACCTGACGTGTAAACACCGACAGGTATCAGCCAATGCCAAGTAGCCGATAGATCTCTGAACGCTCTTTATCTTCCTTAAGGCCTTTGACTTCCCCGAACCGGTTGTGCAGGACTGGAAGCAGTCGAGCAAAATCGGTTGTCATTTGATAACTTGTCGTCATCATATTTTCTAACTCGCTGCGCGAAACGTCCCTGACTACAAAGCACTCTAACAACAAACGTAAATTTCTATCGTCGGTGAAGAAATTCGTATGCGCATACCCCTTCCGGTGTTGACGCCAAACCTCACGTACTAAATTAGCCATATTGGCTAGACGTTGTATTAGCTGAATATCACCCAAGGCGCCGCTCGCGTTAAACTCAGCTGGATTGGCCTTGAATTTTATGACTTTGGCGGCGGGCACAAATCCATAGATGCAGGCTATTGAAACTATAACAAGAGGGTGATTTTTGAGAATTCCAAGCTCCTGTGCTTTAGAGGACACTTGCGCTACGACTTCAAGACGCTTGTCCGCAGCCGGAACGTCAGATAATTTAAGTGAGTTTATAAATATGAGAAACTGATGGTAGATCGGGCCTAATTCCTCAGGGTGTTCTCCTTTTAGATCCAAAATCTGAGCAGGCGTAATACGACCTCCTTCGTAAACAGTAGAATTTTTGAAAAACTGCTGCAACGACGCCAAGTCCTGTTCTACTTCAGAGACAAGTTCTTCATCACTGGTCGAGCGGTTAAGATCACTGGTTTTCTCCAGCAAAGACGCAAGATATGAGATCCCGTCTCCGGCTACATCAAGCTTTCGAAGTTCGGATATAGACTCTCGAATTGGGGCGTTAGGGTCTTGCCCCTTTTTCAAGTAAGTCTTTATGTGGCTAATAGCGCATACATCTAGAAAGTGCAAAGTTGGCCCGCGACCAGCCAAGGGCAATGATCGCATTTCGTTTACCTTGGCACCATAGCTTCCCGTAGAAATCTTAAATTTAACTTTGATCTGGACTCTCAAAAAACCAGATTCCTTCTCGGATTGCTCGTCCACCGGTTAACCTCTCTGGTCATTCGTAATCAAGGCTCGACTGCCTTTTACCTGCGGGAAAGTATTGCTCGCATCGGGAATCAATGGACTGAGCGTTGTGCGACAATCTACCACTTAGCCTCCTGCACACGGCAAAAGATTGTTATTTCTTACCCGCTTCAAATTCATAGCCCAGCCTGCGGTTAGCAAATCCACACCCCGCTTCGTTGGTTTTTTTGGGGGAGTGGGTTTAAAGAGGCTTCATATCAGCAGAAATATGCCCCATTATGAGGCATTTTTTAATCGTCACATACCCCAAGTCAAGCATCTTCCCTCACTAACTCAATCCCCTAACTCCTGAAATAGCTCAGCGAACAGAGCTATCTTTACCTCGTCACGCACTGAGTCAAAGCTCATGCTGGACGACTCACTGAAGTAGGAGCGGTACTCTTTGTATAACTTGAATGTAGCGACGCGGGATGCCCCTACACTTTGGCGCAAAGCCATATGATGACGATCATGATCGCCATTCTTGAGCATCTGAGGAAGTAGGTCGACCAAGGGAAGTGGCGACTTTGTGTCATCTGCAAAGAGATGCGACGCAATCTGTCCCAAAACTCCAGATAGGAAACCCAAATCCGGAGCAATCCTAATGGCAAATCTCCGGGCGTGATGAGCAGTCGGTGATGCTGTTGCTTTCCTTTTGACTTTGCCTTCATTTTCGCGAATAAACTGTAGCAGCCATACTTCAATATTCACAAGGGTCATTCCCCCGCACCACATATCGACAAGTTTGGACAGAGCCAACAAGATGTTTTTGGCAGAGGCGTCGTTATCTTGGTAAGCGCGTCCAAAAACAGCTTCTAGCGCTGCTGGCCGTACGAACAGAGTAAGATCTGAGGGATGCTCCGAAATAATGCTGAGAGTCCAACCCAACCAGTCGGCGGTAGAATGTAAGGTATCTGGTACATCCAAAAGAGCATTGGCTAATCTGGTTACTAATTGGGGGCTCATTCCGTTACGTACTGCTAAATCTTGCTGCCAATCTACAGTCTCTGGATCCTCCAATGCTTCCTCCGCTTCTGTCAGTGCAACTCGACGACTCTCCAGCCAGTTGTCAGCCATTGCAGCATCTGAGTTACTTTGTTGAAAGTATCCAAATGACCGCCGCACAATATCGTCAAATCCGCTTGCACCCTCATGGGTGACTGCGGAAAGCCTCCGGATCATCGCTTGAACTTTGACATCAGGCTTTGCGGAATTTTCAATCTGATCCAAGAGCCGTTCTAATGGATCGATAATTTGTTCGCATGCATCTTTTTCCGAAAAGATAATATTGAGATCTGGATGTTTTCGAGGAAATACCAGATCGCTCAAGTCGACTTGGATAGGATAGGCAGGAATGACGATAGATAATCCAGTCGCCGCATAAGCTGCGCGACCAGCGCGACCAAGTGCGTTGAGAATCTCATGTGGACGCAAACTCGAACGCGGGTTGCCACTTGGATCGTCCGACGCACTCCGGTCTGTACCTGCCAAAACCACTACATCACATGGCAGGTTAAGACCTTGGGCGATTGTGGATGTCGCAGCAATGACATCAAGGCCGATTTCGGTTCGCTCTCGCTTCATCCTAAAGACGCTTTCTACCAACCGTCTTTCTAGAGGTAACAGATCGCTGTGATGGACTGCAGCACGTCGTATATTTGGATCAAACATAGCGGACTTTGATCCGACGTCCTCTATGATTGAATCACGCATCAAGGTCTGAGCCTCAGTCAGACTCACCGTGGGTTTGGACAGATGATTATTAACAATTTTTGCAACGCTACTGCATGCCCTACTATCGCTGCAGAACACAATCACACGTTTCCCAGCGGCAGCAAAATCGATAGCAAGCTGAGCCGCCACCTCGTTGCGATTAGCTGTGAGATCACCTGACTTATTTAGCTTTAAAGCCGGCGTGCTTAGCGTTAACGGGCGGACAATCAATTTTTCTGGTTTGTTCGGGTGCCAGCCAGATATCAGTGAGAACAGACCTAATGGACTCACAGCTGGGCTTGAACGTGCCGAGATTGTCTTAGCCTTCGCGGCCTCTGCTATTGCATCCATCACATCATCGTGTTCGTAGATGACACATGATCGAAGCTGGCGCGTTGGCTTCCATGGATCGTCAAACACGTGAACGTTACGGCGCGTGATTGTACTCAGCCATTGCGCTATCTCTCCTGCGTTACTCACCATCGCAGACATAAGTAGTAGGTCAGCCTGCGGGCAGAACCTAATGAAAGTAAGAAGTGCTAGCATGGCGTCAATTGCACGCGGACTTACCTTTTGACTATCGGGATCTGTGTCTGCGCCGATCAGGTGGAACTCATCAAACACCAGCAACCCCACGCTACTGAATAGTTGCGGCGCGAAGCCCAGCAACGCTAAGCACCGCTCGGGGGTCATAACAGCAAATGGTGGAAGGGTCTCATCGAAATCCTGCAGTGCTGTGTCTTCCACGCTGACGGCGTCGATATTCGCAAGTTGATGGGAAAAATCATCCTCAATCTGATCAACCAGTGCGTGAGTCGGAGCAAGATAAATTACCGACTTTCCCGCGCAACGAGTCGCTGCAATCTTCAGCATCGAAAGGGTAGTTTTCCCTGATCCCGTGGGAGATGTCATTACCATGGATGAGTTCTTATCTAGGTAACCTGTTCTCACAGCTTCCTGATGATTTATCCACAGGAAAGGGCGTGTCTTAGCTTGAGAGGAAGTCCAACTCTTCCATGCTACCTCTTCAGCGCCACTAGGTGTCGGCTGCCGAACAAGCATTGACTCTCGAACTCCTCGAACCATTCGCAGTAATAAACTAGCGAGATGGTGAGGGCCCGCAAACTGGTGGTGAACTGACCCTGTTAAATCCTCCGGTAGCTTTTTAGAGGTTGACTTGGAGAGACTAATGACCTTCTTAAGCCTCCCCCGGACATTAAATTTCCCCGGACTCGTCCCGTTTGCCTCGCGCGCAAGGGCTCTTATCGCGATAGCGCACTGGCGGTAGAGCAGGTCAGTTGCCTGCTCCCTGCTTTCGCCACTGGCAGCGCTGCTAAGTGAAAACTTTCTTTTACTTAGCTCGTCCAATCGACCCGCTGCAAAATCTCGCATTGAAAGAATGAGCAGCCGTCGAATCGATCGCGGCTCCCCTTTAGGCACCAAGCGTGCAGCCGCTTCAGCTGCATCTGCCGCACGATCAGCAATTAAAAACAACACTGTTGCGGAAAAGGTCGAATCGACCGCGTCACTTGAGAGGAGTGTAGGCTGATCCAGCCGGGGGTTGCGTAGTAGCGCCAGGACTTGATGAGCTGTGCCAGCAACGAATGCTGCTGCTCGCGTTTGCTCTGGGCGCAGATTGAGCGCGACGTATGCCTCGAAGGTTGATGCTAAGCGGCGAACACGTGTGAATATCGCAAAATCAGATTCAGTACCGTCTTGAGCGGAAAGGCGTGCAGTAGCTAATTCAACATGAGCTTCTGTCAGCAACTCATCAAGGGTGTTTGGATCTAGTTTTGCCAACTTTGGGGCCTCACGCAACAGGCGCCGGGATCGAGGATCAAACATCAGAAAGTTCCTTTACTTTTTCAATCACTTCTGCAGCCAATTGGGACAATCCTTGTCGTACATCATCAAAGACAAGCACGCCTCCTACACGCTTATTTGATGGGCCAGCGACCTTCTCCTCAAACCCGTCCAGAATCTTCGTATGGTTTCCTGATTTAACGTCTCGGAATTCTTCGCTAGTTGCGACACAAACCCGGAACTGACGGGACTCTTCCCAGAACATAGTCCCAACTGCATCTTCGGCAACGACTGTGGTTAACCCTTTGAGTAGCGTGACCAACTCAGCAAGTATCTCATCATCTCTCTGACCGCCTACAATTGCCTCAATTTCGGGCCATACACCTTGAGTGATAAGTCCGCGCGGTGACTCCGAGGCTTTATCCTCGCACAAAGTTATCGTCTCAATAGCTTCACCGAGTTTGTCGAGTTCCATTACAAACCCATCAAACCCTTTGTCTGCGTTCCGAACATGTGGCGATGTCATGACGCCATGTGGAGCAGTTTGTTTCGCTACTATCCAAGAGATGTGCTGGAACAGGAGTCCATCACGGTGGTAGATTGAAGTCTTAATCCGGTTTCTTGCTTTTTTTCTAACCTCTTTATCAGTCGATTTTGAATCTTTCACATCATGATCTTTTGGCGCCGTGAGCTTTCTAATCACGTTGTCGGCTACCTTACCAGGAGAGATATTTTTTTTTGGCGAAAGTACTGAAATCACTCTGATAGCGTTTTCTTCCTGGCGCAGGTAAAGATATGCAAGTACTATGACGAGTCGCTCACGCTCGGACACGTCGATAGACCATTCTGTGAATTCACATGATTTAGTAACACATGGCTTTAGGCTGACGGGCATCAGGGATTACAACTCCTTTGTTTTGGTCTGTGCTAGAAATAGTGACGAAGACCCATAACTCTCTTTCTGAACCTCTAAGTTTATGAGAATCCATGCCGCATTGAGAATCAATCTTCATATTGCTCTTCCAACAGTCCCAACCTGCTAATTGATTTTCCCTAGATAATGCCTAGCACTGTTCGTTAGCTACAGGACACCGGTACAGTCCAAGCGCCATGTTGCCGGTGACCGCGTCCGGGGCTGTGCGTGACCAGCACACGCAGTTTCCGTTCTACTGTGTGCCCTCCCGCCTTGGCCAGTCAAACGGAATGAGTGCATCCTCTGAAAGCTTATGCCAACGCTTACGCGTTGCTGCGACATACCGCTGATCATCACCGAAGAATGCGTGCTCGATCAGCAGCACCTGCAAGCCCTTCTGTGCAGCAGTCTCATTGAACAGGAAGTCCAAGTGCCGGCGCATAGCCAAGACCTCTTCGTTCTCACCAATGGTCGACTCATCTTCGCCACGCTGTGGATAGTAGGGACGGCTGATTTGGTCGAATGCCAGGAACGCAGGCACCGGTGCGTTGATCTCTGCGAGATACTTCTGGAGCGCAAAGGACAGCGCGATATGGATGGCCAGGTAGTTCTCATCTGATCCCGCATCTGGCAACCGCAGTACCGCTTGTGAGTTTGCTTCGATAATTGCGACATCCGGGGGCTTGGACGAAAACTCTAACTCAGCGCCAACGCAGACACCGCCCGTTGGAAGCTGAGCGAATGCCTCTGATAGAAACCGCGATACTTTACGCTCCGCACGGGAGAGCAGTACCTGCTTGGCGCCGCTGTCAACGAGCCCCTCCAACCCTTGGATTTGCTCTCGCAATACATTCAGGTCAGGGCCAGGCGGGGGCGTTGTCGGATTCATTTCCAAAAATTGAGACACCTTGCCCAGCAAATGAGCTTGGTACTGGGCCAGGCTATCCAATCGCTTTACTTCGTCACTTTGCCGAATCCAAGTCTTGAGGCGCTCATCGACATCTTTGAGTGTGAGATTGAGCCTAGAGAGCTCCATCTGCAATGAATCCTCATGCTCTACCAAGCGGGGTCTGACATTTTCGACCGCTACGCTCTCCGATCTAACGATGTCCATGGAGTGTCGGATAGCCTCGGATATCGCCACGCCGCGCTCACTTGGGGTCTCGCATATCGGACATGCCTGGCCCACTACCTGAAGGTGCTCAGCAATTTTAAGCTTGTCGTACTGGCGCCGTACCGCACCTTCAAAACCCATCATTTCCTGCAGGGCAGTTCGAGTTGCGCGGGACTTACGTCGAGCTTTTTCGATGTCGCTGAGCAGACTACGGCGCTGCGCATAGAGATTGGCCAGCTCACTTTCATTCGGATTCGTAGCGGCGCTCGGCTTGAGCCGCCTAACCCTAACCAAAATGCCCTGTAACTCACTTTCGGAGGCGTCGTCTGGGGGGAGGTCGCACAGGCCGCTGCGGTGGGCGTCTAGGAGCAATCGCATCGCGTGCTTTTTGTAATCGTTGCCTGCAGCCAGTCGAGTGCGCAGTTGCCGCTCCTCGCGCTCAAGCTTCTTGCGAAGCTCGCGCAGTAGCCGCTCCTGGAGCACATTGTCTTCTGTTACAACACCCAGGAAATAAGGCATCGTTTCGATAATGGCCGGCGCCTCAAGGGCCTGATCAAGCCCGTGGAGGAGCGCCGTTTCGTTATAGATCACATCTTTGGGAACGAACATGTAGGCCGTCGCTTGACGCACCGTTGGGCGCCATTTTCGATAGGTCTTGTCGTCGGAAACATCCGGTACACCACCGATGCCGAATGCGCGTTCGATATAGGCCTTACCTGCATCGATCGTTGTGGCGCCTTCGAACTGGTCTACAGCGTTCGGAATGGGGAGATTACGCCCGGTACTGACGAACATCCGCGTACTGGTTCCTTTTCCCACAGGCGGAATGAGCCTACCTGTGATCATCTGAGCCTCACCCAGTACCCACTTCACACCCACTGCAAGGCTGTGACGTTTCACATGAGCTGCGAGCTCACATTTGCTAGAGCCAAGGCAATAGTCGATCGCCTTGATCAACGTCGACTTACCCGTGCCGGATGCCCCGGTGAAAATATTAACCTCTCCAGGCTTGAGGTCGAGGATGCGAACGCGCCCGCCTTCGCCAATAAAGAAGATGTCTGAAATGTTCCAACGGCTCATAACTCCAGCCCCATCAGGTCAAATACCGTCCTTGTCGAGCCTGCCATAGCCAGCCAGCAGCCCAGGCGTTCAATGTGTTTGAAAGTTTGATGGGTGTTTTCGCCAAGCTGTTTCGTGAGGCCTTTCGGCACGCTAGAGGCACCAGGGACTAATCGGCCTTCGGCATTGATCACGAGGAGGTGGCTGAAGCAGGCAAACCGGATGGCCTCCGTCACGATATCCAATGAGCCATTCACGCGCCCAGCGAGCCGGATCTGAATGACCGGGCTCCGATGAAGCCACTCTAGGAGGCCTGTACGGCTGTTGGTACGGTCGAACGTTGTTGCGAGATCACCAGACAACGCCAGAGGCAGGGCTGCATAACACAAAGCGATGTCCGGATCGGTATCGCATTGGGAACGATAGGCCCCTACAAACGTGGCCAGTAGCGCGGCGCAATAAGCAGGATTGGTTTCGGCAAAAATGTCATGGGCGATGACCATGCTCTAGTCCTTGAGAAGCTTGCGATAGTCCGCGTGCCACCCAACCTGAAGGTCGATGGCCAGTACCTGAAAGGTGCCTCGCACGTAGTAGTGCCCATGCCAACTGGGCGCAATGGGCTCCACTTGATTCGGTGCAAATTCGTGAGTCCAGCGCAGAAGCTCCAACCCCTTGGCTTGGACTTGAGAGGCGTCGAGAGCATCGCAGTCCTCTGCCATCTGAACATGCCGATCTGACCAGTGCTCGGTGAGCTTAGCGTCGTAGCCGGCGATCTTCGAGCGCATCTGCGGATTATCGACGATCCATTTTGATCGTTGCTCCTTTGCTCGCCATTGCTCGCGAACGGCCCTGGACACGTCCGATCCCTTACCTGCGACCAAAGCAATCTGGCGGTAAAGCATGCCGTCAGCCTCATAGTCCTCGGGGTGGCTGACCAAATCGAACTCGGCTACAAGTTTCTCTTCCTCCAACTGCGCAATGATCGAGGAAATACAATGTTCCATCTCGCTGCGCTGGATGACCCGCTCACGTTTGCCGCAGAGGCTATAGATCACTTGTTGATCCCACCATGCAAGCAAACTCTCAGCAGCCTTGAGTCGTTGCTCCTTGGGGATGATGTTCAGTCTTTTGGAAACCGCCTCAGGGATTTGCCCGATTGTGACGCTGTCCTGCTGAATGTGAATCCGTCGGAGCAAACTCAATCTGACCGAAGCATCAAGAGCTAGAAACGCTTCACAACCGGCGGCACGTGGCCCATGAGGAATTTTGTCACCCGCAGACTTAGCGCTAGCACGGTCGTCGAGCACTCTGACAGCCTCTTCAACCATCGACATGAGGAGTTCCTCACGACCAGCATTCTTGTTGCACAACGCCAGTAATGGCGAGTTGTCGGGCACCTTCCCCACCGAGACAAGATGGAAGGTCGTATCCGCCAGTGACACCAACGGCAAGGCATCGATCCACACCCTGACTGTCTTCCATAGAGCGACGGATGCGAGAGTGACAGGGGGAGGGTTTTGCTGGACGGAATGCTTGAGCTGGAAGAGCAGCTTCTGCCCGTTGGCCTTGAGCTCAACATCGTCCAATCTCTCAACGGCCACAGCTGCGTCATCAGCTGTCTGAGACAACAGCGTCAGCAATGCAAACTGGCTCTGATAATAGAATCCTAGGGCGGCTGGCGACGCATCATGAACTGTATTTGATCCAGTGTTATCCATAACCTGCACAAAAGCCTCCGATGCAGCAAGTGATGCAAATTTGCCAACCTGGAAAAATGATAACAGAGTGCCATCCGAGAAAGTCAGGCGAGGCCATAATGTATAAGTGGGGGGTAGGATCTGAGCCGCTACACGCCCAGATCAGCCGACAACAGCGAGTTCCTCATCGGGTCGCTTGCTAACTGGTCTGAGACTAGGCGCTTCAGGATGCAATAGTAGAGATAGTCGCGTTTATGGCTGCGTAGCCAGAGGAATTCCGCCTCAGGATCGTCATTACCGCAATCACACTTTAGGCAGGTCTGCACGGCAGTGAACGCCTCTTGCCCAATGCTGCGCCGGTACAGGCGGGTCAAGTCGTCAAGGCCTGGCGGACGCGAGTAGCCCTTGAGCGCTATCCGGATGAGTTCTGCCAATGGAGGGCCATAGGATCGAACAGAATGCTGCCAGACCTCACTTTCAAGTTCATCTATCTGCACCGCATGCTCGCCATAGACTTCATTCCACCGTAATTTTCAGGCAAACCAAGTCCCGACACGCTACTAACGCATCGCCTGCATGACAAAGACTCGATAATCCAGCAACAGGATGCCTGAAATGCTCGTACAGTTTCATCTCAACCAAAACGACCGGGACGCCTTGCTGCGCCACTGCCAAATGTTCCGCCCGGCCTCTGGAGATGGGCGAGAAGATGCGCGGCTGGTTGATGCGCTCCAAGCGCTTGAGCAGGCCCTAATACAGATCGAGCGGGAACAGCCCCAGACCAGTAGATGATCAAATCATAGTGGCACATCGAATGGGTTTTTCTCGAATGTTGAACGAAACGAGAATTAAGCCGACGGTTTTACCCGTACCTAGGTAACAGGTCACCTAGGCGTTTCTTGATTTCAAAAAAGAGCAGTACGGTCTGACGGCCTAAAAAGCCGATCCTCTCAGCCCCTGGCGGGGCAGGATCCAGCAGCCTTCAAAGTCTTGGCCAAGAGCCGGAGTGGAACACGTCAAAAACGACCGACGATGTCGGTTACGGAAGATGAAACTCAGGCTCCACTCCCTGTGAGATACCCCGCCAGCTCTCGCCTCCAACGTAATCAGTCTTGTAGAGGCTATGCATGACCTGCAAGTACCCAGAATACAGAGGCCCAACTTAAGATGCCTATGCATCTAGAATGCATCCCACTCTGTATCGCCTTGGTTTGACTCAGCCAACTGGGCATTCTTAATCAAATAGGTGCCTAGAGATGCACAGAGCCCAACGATGAGTTCTGCCTCATTGAACGAAGGTTCTCGTCCTTCTCGTATGTGACGACCATTTTCAGATGCGTATCCCCAAGCCTTGACTACCGCTTGATCCAGCGGCGCTGGAATGATGGTGCCGTGCCTTTTCATGATGTCGCCAAGGTTGGCCTTAACGTCCCCAGTTACCTGCCGAGCGACGCACTCCAGCGATGCCATGGCGTGCTGAATGGCGCCTGTCGGATCTGGATTGGGACGACGCGAAAGGTCACCTATAGCTTCATGTAACTCTTTGCTGGCCGTGACATGACCATAGTCATGCTCAGTTTTCCGCGCCTGGCGCACAATGACTTCAAATGACTCGGGCCCACGGATCTCAACACGGCCATCTGCTACCTGCCACCCGATGCCGTTCTCGACGAAATATTCATTCAGTTCCGTGTGGAAATGCTCGTAGACGTCAGAGCTGTAGTTACGCTCACCTAAATGATGCTGAATGCGCTCGATGACGTCGTAAACCTTGTACCATTTGCAGTCACTCAGTAGACCGTTGACCTCCCAATCTACGTTGGGAAACTCACTCCAATTGTTCTGGTCAGGCTGTTTTTTTAGCGTCTTGCACAGGATGGCTCGCAAGTCACTCGGCTTCAATCCACATTCATAACAGAGCTGAACCAGATAGCCTCGCAGCTCCTCGGGCGCGTCCTCCCTGACTGTGATCTCGGCTTCAACGGCGTTAGCGAATCCATTTCGCTTAGAAAATGAGTCCTTCATAGACAACTGCTCCATCGTACCTGTGTATTGGCAAGCTACGTTCAATCACATTGTCTGTCCACCAAGCTATGCGCTTGAGCAGAAACAAAATCTATAGTGCCTGAACGTAGTTGATGAAAGGTGACCAGACCGCACTCATCACCTACTATGTGACGTACTGCGTCACCAAAATCATAGGAACTCGAATGTCTCGTCTCGCTGAATACCGAAAACTCGAACAACAGCTCGCTGCCCAACTCGCCGAGTTGGATGCCATGAAAAATGACTCTGGCTTGAAAGCCGAAATCGAGTTTGAGACCAAACTGCGTGGCTTGCTTGGCGAGTATGGCTACAGCCTGCGTGACGTGATCAGCCTGCTGGATCCTACAGCTGCGAAACGCGGCAAGTCAGCACCGCTGGCGGCGTCAGAGAAAGGTACTCGCAAGGCACGCGAGCTGAAGGTCTACAAGAATCCGCATTCGGGCGAAATTGTCGAGACCAAGGGTGGGAATCACAAGCTGCTGAAAGCTTGGAAAAGCGAGCATGGTTCGGATGTTGTTGAGTCGTGGCTCGCCAAGTAAATTACGTTAGTCGCTAGTACGAGCGAAGGCCCTGCAAGAGGGCCTTTTGTTTGTGCGAGCATCCTTGCAGTGGCTTTGAGTGTCAGGTGAATGAGCCCTGCTTAGCCACAACTGAAACAACATAAAAATCATAGCTTTCGCAAATACTTACAAATACCGAAAGCGGTTGTATTTTGCTCAAAACCTGTTGAACCAAATTAAGAATCAACTACAAATTTCTTTTTGAGTTACATGAGGTTCTAGAACATACTCCATACATACGCCAAGCTGGTAGATGGCGCCGGCAGTATAAGGCTTGAGTGTACCCGACCCTTCATTACTGTCGAGCTCCTCGGCTGCGAGGCGACAAAGCAGTTCGACGTCGAACCCAGCAGATGCGGCAGTGCTGAGAATCGCGATGAGGGCTTCTTGCGCCTCACGAGCTTGAGTGTCTGGCATGACGGTATCCTTCCTTTATGCTCTCACTGTGCCCCATACTAGCTGGCAAGGAAAATCACGTAGGATCTATTCGAAATGATCAGAATGCGTTAAATAACCAATGGAATGCCAAAGAAGGCTGAAGTTTTGTATAGTTGTGAACGCTACGCTCGATCCTGTCCCATTCAGATTTCGACCGACCCTGCCAACGAGCCAAACCTGTAAACCCAATTTTTGCGCTGTAAACCTATGAGGTTAACAGGTAGAAATTAGGTTTACACTGCCACAGCGCTCCGCCATAAGCCGATCCACAAGACTACTAGTCGGCGAGTATCAATGACGAAAAATGCGTCAGATCAGTGATTTTTCCAGCGCCTGATCGATCAAGGTGCAATCCATTGATGCCAACAGCCCTGGGGCCGAAGCAATCACAGCGCAGCGAGTCACCCACCATTGCTATGCGCCCATCACCAAACCGCTCGCCAATGCCCATTCCGAGCAGTTTGCAGGCGCGGCGGTACATCACTGGATCCGGTTTTAGCGCTCCGATCTCATAACTCAGTGCATAAGCGTCCAATTTTGGAAAGAGACGCTTTAGAGCAGCGCCATAGGGCGCTGCAAGATTGCTGCAGACACCTACGCGCACCTGCTGGGCCTGTAAGTTTTGAATGGCTTCAAGAGCATCAGGGAAAGCCTCAATGCTGTGAAGCTCACTATCAAGGGCATCTTGGATCTGGGCAAGCCGCTCTGACCGAACCGTGATCTGGAGAAGCTCAGCAGCCTGGGCAAGGTCGCCATCGAACGTCATGAGCGCTCGAACGTCACCTGCCTTGGGACACCTACCGCTCCGCAGCCCTTCCTTAAGTAGAGCTCGGTATGGATGCGTAGCAGATCGGATTCGAACGATGGTTCCGAACGCATCAACTAGCACTGCTCGATAGTTCATCGATTGCTCCTGCTACACGATCATTATCCGAACCGAGGGTCTCAGCAGTTCGCTCGGTGTGCATTTACCTCACCCCTGGGCAGCCCCAACAAACTAGAATCGGGGGAGATCAGAACATAGACGCTTTGCGTCAAAGTGATGGCCAGCAGGAAGCCGCGACGCTCCAGGAACTCTGACACGTCGGATGTCCGGATCAGCCGCCCATTGAGAAATCGGTCTTTGTGGTCGAAGTAGATTCTCCCTACCAGCGAAAAACCCACTATTTCGGGCTGATGAAGATACGCGGTGACCGCTACCTCAAAGTTAATTCGGGATGCCTCGATCACTTTCGGGGGTGTTTCGACAGCAGCAGAAAAACGCAATCCATCAGCTCCCACGTTATTTAACGACAATTCCATGCTCGGAAAATTCCGCCAGCAACCGCTTGCGACTTAGCATGGCTGGAACCCTGAAGATATTTTGATACCCGTACCACATCCCCCAAGGAATTAGCAAAAGGCCAAGGCCAAAGGTAGCGGTCGCCGCAATGAAGCCTCCAGGAATTGATCCGATCGAGTACATCAGCCCCTTAATGACAGTTGACCTGACAATGAGCCGCATATCAGCAAGGTCGTACTCAACCTTGCCGTGCTTGTTCTCGAACGCAACAACAATGATTGATTTCTTTCCGAGGTGCTTAAAATACCAAGTTCGAGGCGTGTCGGTACGGAGCGCTCCCTTATCAGACAGATACTTTGGGACTACTACCTCCTTAAAATAAAACGTGCTGCCATCCTCGTCCTCAAGCCTCACACGACTGTAAAGCGCATCAATATCCCCAGAGGCCCGCAAATTGAAATTTTTCACAACTACTGTCATCTTTTTGAGGTCAGACATGCATTTTCCTTAAGCATCGCTGGACTAAAATCTGGCGAATCGAGATAGTTCATCTTTCGGTTAACTGAGCATTTGGCAGTTCCGCATCAACTGGCTCTAAGGATCATTGTCTGCGGCACACCATCTGAAACATCTTCAATGAACAGCAGGTGGCTGACGATCACGTAGCAGGATCCGCTTTCCGTCAATAACACCGTGTAACCGCGTTCCTGGTACGTCTCCACAATTGAGCTGGTCGTGAACGATTCACCGTCTTCGAAGCGATTTAGGCGGTCGTTAAATATCGCTCCTCGAACCCCTCCGTCCCTAGGACGTGCGTCCAGCAAAAAGCCGGTCACTACACGCTTGAAATCTTGCTTAGCAGCTTCAGCCAGCAGTTCTAGATACTTATTCATCTCAATCCAATCAACTAGTTAATATCGACCACAAAGTCATTGGCAAAGCCGCAATTCTCACCTGGATAACCTTTTGGATTACTAATGAGTCGGCATCCTTCCACCATTACATCGACATGACTGTGCGTGTGCCCAAAGACCCACACATCAGCCTGACCAACGAGTTCTGGCCAATCATTTGAATAAGCAGGCATTAGCGGTGAGCCCTGCTCCGGGCCACAGTAATTGACCAGAGGGCAATGATGAGTGATGACAATGGTCTGACCGTCGAACTCCATGGCCAACTCTTCCTTCAGCCACTCGTAGGTTCGATGATTTCGACTGATGACATCACTGATGCTCAATGCACGGTAACCCTCGCCCGCACGGATCAAGCGAAAGTCGTTCATTCCTCTCCTGGCCTCTTGGGAAGCTTGATAAATGCTTTCACCTGTCGCGAAATCTGTCCAAGCTGTGGCCCCCAAAAAGCGCACCTTATCTATCTGGAAAGACTCATTTTCAAGAACATGCACATTGCTGCCTGCCGCGAGCTGCTTCATCGACATTAGGGTTCGGTCGATGTGACCTTTGTAAAACTCGTGGTTTCCACACACATAAATGACCGGGACATTGAACACCTCCTGGGCCCACGCTACTCCTCGTCCTTTGGTGTGGATGTCGCCGGCAAGGATCACAAGATCAGCATCGTTGCCCCCGTTCCCTGGGATCAGGCCAGACTGCGCTTCGATCTCTAGGTGGAGGTCGGAGTAGATGCGGACTTTCAACAGCAGGTCTCCAACTCATGGCTGAGGGGGGGGGTCTAGAAGACTTTCCCAATATATTGATGCTGCAGGCAAAGGGCTTTCGTCCACCGGGCCGAGGCATGGAAGGCTTTAGCGAATAATTGAACCAAGCTTTACCGGGGAAAAACGCTCACGTGTGGCCCAGTGGCCTGCAACGGACTCATACGCGAACAGCTTTGGCCTTCAGATATGAATATACGGGTTTGAGTCGAACCACGCAAACGCGGCATACAGTCGGATTTACTGGTATCGGTCGCCCATGCTCCGACTAGCGTTCGCCTCAACACTGCGGTTCATGCGCCGCCACAGCTCTGTCCTCCAGGCCGACTTTGAAGGCGGGGTATCGCAATCTCACATCAGCCGCCTAGAAAGGGGGGAGTCCACCGTCACCCTCGAAAGACTGGAAGAGATCGCCGCGCAGTTGAAGATGCACCCACTGTCTTTAGTCGCGCTTACATGGGCAGCGAGCGAACAGGTCGCGCCGGAGCAACTGCTGGAGCGCGTCCGTCAGGAGCTGGAATCTCTCGATAGACTGCTTCAGCCAATCGCTCTCGATGGCCAGCCCGCTACACATCCTCGAATCATTGAGGCGGAAAAAGTGCGCGATGAAGTACAGCGCCTGAAAGCGCTTGGGCACACCAAGGCAGAAATCTCCCGGCTGATGGGGATTGCAAAATCGACCGCTGCACGCCATTGGTGAAGCTTGGGGTTGCGAATGCTTAAAGAGCTAACGTGTACAGATGATTCTTGACCCTCGCTCGCCTCTGTGACCCCGTCATTGCGATCAATATCGCGTGAGGGATGAAGCACGGCGCTTGGCGGAGAGCACTGCTTCATCTCTATTCGCCGTCATATAGAGACGACAGTACACTTTTCCTAGGGAGCAGCAGGTTAGACCGACATCGGGACGCACTGGCCGGGTGCTTTGTCACGAATGGTTCACTCTGTATACAGGGCTTGACCACCGCCCGCTCCTGAAACCCTTCAGCCACACCGAAGACAACGATTTGACAGTGCCAATGCCTAGCGAGAACATGGCTGTCAAACTGCGTTACGGGTGATCGAATTCCCATTGCTAATCAATTGGCCCCAATTGGCTAGAGCTCTGAGGGTTTGGGTAAAGGTGCAGTCCCGCAGCCCCCCAATCGCGCCATGTGTTAAGGCTTATGACGGATCAAAAAAGTCGAAGAGTGCTAATTGACACTGGAGTGCTGCTTGCTCATCCAGACATCATTTCGAGAATTCGCGACAAGCACAATCTACCAGTGCTGCTCGCTGAAGCGATCACCATTTTGAGTGATCAAAGGGCCCAGCCTACCGAGCAGGGTAAAAACGCTGAGCGCGTACTTAAACAGATCGAGGGTGGTCGAGCACAAGAGGTGAAGCAGTTCCCTGCCGGCGCTCCCCTTCAGCAAGGTGATCTGCTTGCTGAGTTCAAGTTTGACGGTGCGCCGGCCTTCATTTTCAAGCGTCAGCGATTCAGCGCTCAAACTGCCGGCACTCGATTAGTCGAGGTTGCCAGTCAATATGGCATGACCATCGTGACCTGCGATGATCATCTGATGAGCCAAGCAAAAACCCATGGCGTTTCCTGTCATAAGTGGCCACCCAGAAACCAACCTGCGCCTACAGCTAAAGTCGAAGCGCCAAAACCTGCGCTCGCTCCAATAGCACCGTTTACGGTACATAGAACCCCCATAAGCGCTTCAGATATACCTCTAATCGCTAAGGTGCTTCCTCGCACAGGCGACACCGTCGTGACACCAGCTGGAAAACGGGTGAGTTTAGGTATCAAGATCAGCCAAGGGGGTGAAGGCGTCATTTATGAAACTGACACGCCCTCCTTGGTTTGCAAAATCTACCACGCGGAAAAGCTGACCTCGCTCAAACGCAGCAAAGTTGAGTTGATGGTGACCCGCAAGATCAGCCGCGACGGCATCTGTTGGCCCACTGACATAGTCCTCAACCAGCATTCTGAATTTGTCGGTTACCTTATGCCGAAGGCGCAAGGAAAGACGATGTTTGCGGCGATGTTCGTCAAACCGGTGTTGCTGAAAACATTCCCCTCATGGGGCCGCATTGACCTTCTCAATGTTTGCCTGGCGTTCCTAGAGCACATCCGCTTTCTTCATAAAATGAATATCTTGGTAGGTGATATTAACGCGCAGAACCTTCTCGTCACTCAAGACAGCACCAAGCTGTGGATGGTTGACACCGACAGTTTCCAGATTGAGGGATTTCCGTGTCCTGTAGGTACTGTCAACTTTACTGCGCCTGAAATCCAGGGCGTCAACTACGGAACGTTCATGCGCACCAAGGAGCATGAGCTCTTCGCTGTGGCAACGATGCTGTTCATGATTTTGTTTCCTGGCAAACCTCCCTATTCTCAGCAAGGCGGAGGATCGCCGTCGGAAAATATCAAAGCGAAGAAATTTCCATATCGGGACTTTGATGACCAAGAAAACTCCTCTGGCGAAAACACTCCTCAGGGGTCGTGGGAAACGATTTGGAATCACCTGAAAAAGGATGTCCGTGGAGCCTTCCATCGCACCTTCCGCGACAACGACCGAATTTCGATTGATGACTGGGTGGGTCTGTTAAGCCGTTACCGCTTTTCCGTAGAAAAAAAATACCTAGGAAACGAAATCTTTCCGACATCGTATTTCTTTATCCGAGATCCGATAACAGTCGCTTGCGGAAAATGCGAGTCGACAATCATTGCCTCGAAGAAATATGCCGAGAAGCAGGCGAAACAAGGTCGCAAGGTTTGGTGTCAGGACTGCCATAGAAAGCACAGACTCAAGCGCATGGCCGAAGAAAGTTATAAAGAAGGGCAACAGGCTGAAAGAAATAACCAAGGCCGGCCAGCCCCAATCCTTCCAAGTGCACAGCCGTTAATCGTGCCGCGCGCAGTCCCTGCCCCACCACCAGCCAAACCGCAACTGCCGCGCCAAGCTCAGCCCGCTCCGGCCCGTACGGTACAGACACCACAGCCACGGCAAACACAGCCACAGACTCAGCAACGTACGCCCCTGAGCCCTCGTCCACACTCAACTGTGCCACCCCATGGCCAGGCAAGCTCCACACCACGGTCGCAACCATACAACCGCAAGCGTAAGTCCAAAGTAGCTGAACTCTTCAACATGCTCTGGCGCGCATTCTTCAAATAACTCTCGATGATCAGAAACGTAGGAGATCGCACATGCAGGAAGAATACATTCTCAGTCAAGAAGACCTAGTAGATAACCCAACTGCCAGGGTGCCCATTTGCCTCGTTCTTGATGTCAGCGGCTCCATGGCTGGAGAACCGATTCGAGAGCTACAGGCTGGGGTAAACATGTTCTACCAAGCGATACGTGAGGACGAAGTTGCGCAGTATGCCGCTGAAATCAGCATCGTCACCTTTGGCAGTGAGGCAAAGAGAACAGTCGACTTCATGGCGATCGAGCGCCAAGACGTGCCCGCCTTAATAGCCGAGGGCACCACCTCCATGGGGCAAGGTGTGAATCTTGCGCTCGACCTGCTCGAAGTACGAAAAGGAGACTATCAACGAGCAGGGGTCGACTACTACCAGCCTTGGATGGTTGTGATGACCGATGGCGAGCCCACCGACGACATCACTCGCGCTAGCGAGCGTATTCGTGAAATGTGTGACAACAAGAAGTTGACAGTCTTTCCGATTGCGATTGGTAGCGCTGCCAACTTGGAGATCCTTGGGATGCTCTCGCCTGGCCGCGCTCCTCTGCGTTTGAAGGGCCTTAACTTCAAAGAGTTTTTCCTCTGGCTGAGCCGCAGCGTATCTCGCGTATCGCAATCCACGCCTGGTGAGACCGTGATATTGGACAAGGCTGGCATTGACGCTTGGGGGCAGGTCTAAAACATGAGTGATGCGGATCGCAGCTACTCCTACCGAGCTTCGTGCGGGCAGATCACCGGGCGGTCGCACCTGAAAAGTGATATGCCATGCCAAGATTATGCTGCGGCCCGCACAGAGCGTGACATTGCATGCATCGCCTTGGCCGATGGTGCTGGCTCGCGAGCGTACTCAGCCGATGGAGCTCGCGTAGTCGTCAGAGCAGTTTCACGCGCGCTGGTTGATGGGTTCGAAGAGATTTGGGCGCTTTCCGAGGTGAAGCCTTCTCAAGCGTCTGAGAGACTCCTCGCTCACTGCAAAGTAGCGCTGGAGAGCCAGGCCATAAAAATGCAGTGCGAAGTTCCTGACTTGGCCAGCACCCTGCTGTTCGTTGTCCACTCCAAAGGCCGGTACCTTGCAGGCCACGTGGGTGATGGATGCATTGTTCAGCAGCGATCTAATGGCGAGATTGTCGTCCTGTCGCACCCAGACAATGGCGAGTACGCCAATACGACATTCTTCATGACGGACTCGACAGCCCATAGCCGCTTTCGGCTGTATCGTGGAGAAAGCGGAGCAGACTCAGGCTTTGTGATCATGAGCGACGGTACAGCAGAAAGCTTGTATCGACGAATTGATAAATCGCCCGCAACATCAGCGGTAAGGAAAATTATCGGCTGGTGCAGCACAGCAGCGCCGAAGGCTATGAGAGAGGTCTTAGCCGGAAACTTGGAAAAATCTTTTGCTGTCAAATCAGCAGACGATTGTTCGATTGGAGTCCTGGCGCTAACTCCAGATGGCACTAAGTAAAGATGGCCGCTGCAGTCTAGGAATAGACTGCACATACCGTGGGTCGGAATAGCCCACATGGGGTACCCTGCGACCAAGTAGCTTTCAGGGCATGTTGGCGCTGAAAAGATTTTGACCCAAGTTGCTGATTTTGACTGACCTATATGCGGCATTTGAAATTCCGCGCGAAGACTTGGTTCACTGAATATTTGGGTAGGCCAATGAATTCCGGCAGCCTGGGTCAAAATCGCATCAGCGGCAACATTGTAGTGGTCAACTGCCCAGAGCCGATTCTCGAATAATGAGTGTGGCGTTAGATTTCTCCCCTCATGGTGAGAGGCCGCTTCGTGTCGATCTGTTGAAAACAGTCGGTTTTCTCACACTGTGAGAATACTGATGGATGAAAAAGCCTCTTAGTACGTTACCACGTAAAATCCGAGGCCGATGCCTCTGCGCGGGTTCTAGATTCGAGCTCAGACGCGCGCTTTTCTGCCGTGAAAACCACGCCTGACTTTTCCAACAGGATAGGTTGAGAGGGGACTCACCAACCACCGCAGGCGGTGGAAAAGGCAAAAATCGGCAAGAAGGCATGCATTACGTCTGCCTGCAAAACCAAGCACGAATCAGGGCGTTGACTTTTGGCGCGCTCATTAGGCAATCTGAAGCCCTATGAAAACGATTATTCAAGTAACCTTAGTGAGATAGGTAATGTATTTCGCTGGAAGAAATTACACAAATAGAGAGTGCACGATACCTTGGGCAGCTATCGCCCCAAATATTCTCATAGACAAAAATGCTCCAGACTACCCTTTTTTAAACGGTACAGGCTTTTTTTGCAGGCTTGCAGACGGCGTTCGATATTACTATGTCACTGCTCTTCATTGTTTAGAGCAAGGCGGCTACAGCGGAGAGATAGAAGACTTTCCTCTGCTAAAGGTAGCTTATGAGACCAGCCTAAAGTCCCCTATAGTCAGTGAAGACGTGAGATTTGAAGGCGTTATAAATGTCGCACACGGAGATAAAAACAAACCTGGGGCGCATGAAGACGCTCTGGTTTATATGGTTGAGGCAGATTTAACATCAAAACAGGAGGAGACTCTAAGGCGTAGAGCTTTAGTTATAAATAATCCACAGTGGTACAAATCATTTTTTGAGAAAATCAGCCTCAGAACAAAACTTCGCGTTATAGGCTATCCGAAAGACTCTACAACAGAGGCTGAAATCTTGGATGGCAAAGCACGGACTCAACGCCGTTTCCTCTGGGGGTACTATTCCAATGACGCGCACTATTTAGATCGCAAGGCGCTTGATAAGCTTAACTGGAAGGGAACAGATCTTATTGGCTTCAGCGGGGCTCCAGTTCTCACCCAAGAATACAGATTGTTAGGTATTCAATCCATCCCTGTTGGTATTGTACTGACTGGGAACTCGCGACGACTGGAATTTTTGGACATGGGCCGTATCGCGGATATGATATTATACTTGGAGCGTTATGGCCTCGACTCTGAAGTGCTTTTCCGCTACAGCTACTAAATTTTGCTTCGGCGTCATAATAGCATTCAGGAAATAATTTATTCAGTGTCGCGCTTTCCTCCAATACGGCTCTTGCGAAAGTACATTCTTCAGCGCTTAGACATCAAGTGAACAAAGGCACGTGTTGAGGTCGGTGGCGACTCCTACCAATAGTAATCACTCCATTACTCCGTTACAGGGAGTTTCTTCGACCGCGAGTTGCCCACCCCTAGCGGCTGCTTCGAGTCGACTCCTGCCGGTCAAGGACTGCGTTTGGGTAGGCGAGAGAGGAGATACGGTATGCAAGCACGGCTGACTTACAGCCAGCCGTTATCGGGGTGGGAAGGGAGAATTCAGAGTGGTTGAGTAAAACCTCAAGCTGCCACGCTACGATCTCACTCTGTAATACATCCAAGAGGAACAGAGTTCACCGAGCCCTTGCTATCTCTTCGATCTGAAGCACCAGATCCGCTACCTCGATCGAAAGCGCACGATACTCACCCGTGATCTGCTCCTGGCTCTTGTTTGCCAAGAAGAACAGCTTCTCTGCGGCCTGGGTCACCATTGCATGGAGCTGGTCGCCAGCCGGAATCTGATTCGCCTCAACCCAGCGCGCAATGGCACCTGCTGAGAGCCCAAAGAGCTCCTCCCGCCACCCAAGCTTATTAACGATATTGAGAACATTTCTCTGCGCATCGATGCGATTGTTAAACTCACGCTTCATTCGTGCTTTCCTCCAGGTGACCCAGCCACGCCCGGATCACTTCAACGGCGCTAACCACCGTAGCGATCTCCTGTTTAGAGATTAGAGTGCCATAGCCGCGAGACGACAACAACCGCGCTCTAACCAAAACTTTGTAAACATCATTAGACACTGGCAAGGCAGGCTCTATATTTAATGCAGAGTAACGAGAAAACTCAGGCCTCCCCGAATATATCGAGTAGCACATTGCAGCATTGCGCACGGCAAGAAATATACAGGAAACATTGAATACAGAATTCGTCTCTTCATCAACCAGTGCTGAGCTAGCGCCTTCAAAAAGCTCGGTGAACTTTGCTAGATCAGCTTTGATCTCGCTATAGCTCGCGGGCGCGCCGAGGTCTGCTAGGTAGTTCTTACCATCTGAGCTAAAGACTAGTTTAGACTCAAGGTGCAGGTGCCAGACAAAGGGATTACCCACATCCCAGAGATCACGGAGCTTGTCATAGGTGTAAACTGAAAACTGTTGACTATCTACAGTCAGATCGTCTTCATCCACGCACGCAAGCATATCGACATCAGACCCCAGATCGATCTCACCACGACACACCGACCCGAAAGCGTAAATATGCATCATCGCCTCCCGAACCGCTTGACCAATATAGCAGTCAAAAAAGCGAACCCAACCAGGCGAAGTGCCGCAATTCCAGAAGATAGAAGCGATGGTACCTCAGCAGGCAATGGTATCACACCCAAAAACATTGCAGGAGCGGTGTAAAGGCTGTGCAAAACTCCGCAAACAGCCTCGGCTCTTTCATATAGTACATATTTACAAAACCAACTACCAAGATCACCAAAATTATTGACCTCAGAAGTTTGGCGATGCTCTCACCATTGCCCCATATGAAGTCCAACACCTTAAAGTCAGCCCATTTCAAAAGCTGAGCAATACGGGCAAAGCCTGCATATTTTTCACGATAGTAAGAACTATCGCTGCTCCATGACTCTTTCAGGAAGACGTCAGTAGCCTCAAGCTCCAGTACAATCGCACGATTAACAGCTTTGGCATCACCCACTTGCTGATAATTCATTCTTAATGTTCGCGCAAACTTTAGCTTTATATTACTGCGCTCTGGGGCAGCCTTAAAAATATCGTCATCCACCTGAGTACGCTCGAATATGGCATAGTCAAAGTTTGAGCCAGGAAATGACGTTTGATTAAAATTGCAACCGACAAACTTGCAACCAATAAACGTACAGGAATCAAAAACGCAATGATTAAAGTAACAAGCATCAAAAATCGTCTGAAAAAATGAGACGTTTTTGAAAGTGATATTTTTTGCACTAACTCGCGTTAGCAGCTTACGATAAAACGTTTTTTGATCGCCTTCGACTTTATAATCGGGCGCATTTATCCGCACGTCTGTCAGCGTTTCACGACCATCGTCTTCGAAGAACTGTGACTTGGTTTTTTCGACAACTGGAGCACTGTCGTTCACTGCCACGTCGCCGGACGAAGAGCAGTTCTCATCGGCGGCGTGTTTGTCTCGTGCTGACGAGTTTCCAGCCTGGCCTTTGGGGCGCTGTTCAGCACTGTCCATTTCATTCGACGACATAAATCAGTCAATCCGTGGCTAATGAGCAAATACTAGGTAGTGAGCGTGAGTGAGGCATCGCCGCGTAGGCAACTTACCTCGTTTATGGTTTGCGCGCTGCGTGGCTGATGTCATGGCTGGGCAAAGCTACTGCCCTACTCTGAGGCCCAAACAGCTACCTACCAGCCCCGCGTACCGCCGCGACGCATTGGGGCGTGATTTTATCTGCTCACGGGCTGCAGGGATAGGATTGTTGACTGGGTTTTAGCCAATATTGAAAGAGGGTCTGTTGAGTCGGATGTCGTACCTGGCCGGAGATTTGCCCTAGATCGGTGTGCGTTATTGCAAGGCAGTTGGTGTGGAGAAGCTGAAATAGCGCTGGGAGATGAGGCTGAGGAAAGGGGCCGCTGCGATCAAGGTAGAATGGAGGGCGCTGTAATATACCGTTTATCGGGAAAATCGATGGCTACGTGCGCGTCAAAGTCAACGCTGACAGGATTTGAAGGAGTAACTCTGTGCTCGAAATATCGATTGGAGCCCCGTTTTTTAATGGTTTCAAGGCAGGCTAAATCGCCGTCGAAATTGCCCGATTAGATAAAGTGACTAAGCTTGCAGCTGATTTGATTCGCTTACTCTGATTTGAAAGGACGTAACCAAAAGAAATGATCATCCAGTGCGCAGAATGTCGGCAATACGTCGAGGCAGAAGAGACCGGTGGATACTGGCGTGGATTTGAGGGCAAAGAACCCTCTTGCCGCTACACGCTGCTTTCATGCACAGCTTGCAGATCTCCCATACTGGTGCGACAAACAAATATCGGAAACATGGCAGAAGGCGATAAATGGGATACCCCATTCGTTGTCTTCCCCCAAACCGATGTGCGAGTTAACCCAAATGCCCCTAGGGATATTCGCGCTGCCTTTGAGGAAGCTTGCGCATGTTATCGGTCTCAAGCCTACACAGCATCCGCAATTATGTGTCGCAAGACCATTGAAGGAGTATGCACAGAGCATGGGGTTACGGAACGAAACCTCAGCCTTTCCTTGAAGAAGATGAAGGAGGCTGGTCTCATCGACGAGCGTCTGTTTGAGTGGTCTGATGCTCTGCGGATTGTTGGCAATGAAGCTGCCCACGGTGTGGGGGTTTCCATCGCCCAACCAGACGCGAGAGACACCATTGAATTCACGAACGCCATTCTCGACTACCTGTTCTCGTACCGGGATCGTTTTGAACAATTCAAGAAGCGGCGGGCAGGTGAAGCCTAATGCCAGGCAGTCAGATTTGACGCATCAGCTCTCGCACCAGCCGCTCGAATTCCTCCACCGAGGAGGCCTTGGCATCCAGAGGCCGAATGCGTATCAGCTTGGTGTTGGCTGCGCGGAAAATGGCGTCCTTCAACAGGTCATTTGCTTGCGCCTGGGGATCATCGTGGAAGCTGCTGTCCAGCTCAATGAAGTACTTCGGCACATAGCCACTGCCCACGTCGAACACGACGCTGTCGACTATTCCCCGGAAGAAGTATGACCGGGCCTTCTCCGACAGCTGATCCTTGATGGCCTGATATTCCAAAACGCAGCTTAAGGCAACGTTGGGGTATGGGTGGAACGTCGGGAAGACCCGCCGCACCGCCTCGTAGAAATTTTCTTCCTGCTTGGACTTAAACAGGCGGATGGTCTTGGGCTCTCCCGGTGTCACTTCCGTGGCACGGACGGTCATATTCGTCCGTAGGCTCGCTGAGACCGCTTCCGGCTTGGCCCGAAGGAAAGACTGGATAATTTCTTTGGCCAGCGGGCGGTGCTGGTGCGTTTGAGCATAGTTGAGCAGGGCTGTGTGCTTGGTCTCTTGCATCAGCTTCAGTCGTTCATCAACGAAGCGATCCACAAAGCCCTGGCTGAAGCCATGCTGGTTCAGCTCAATAATCAGATTGGTGTATTCGAATTGCCTGGAGCGCTCAGCAGGTGGCATTGGCTCAGCGAAAGTGAAGAATTCCGACTCAAAGAAGCCGGTCATTTGTGTCAAAAAGGGATCCTGCACCTTGGCTTTCTTCTTCTGGTAGATGATTTTGCCAATCGCCTCCCAGTCCTTCTGCGCCAACAACGTAAACCATTGCTCTCTGTCTTCCATGGCTGCGCTCCACGCTTGATGCCGGACATCGAGTTAGGATATGTCCGGGGTCGAAGCGCGTGCAACATCAGCGAGAGCGAAGGTTCCGTGTAGGTACTGTGCTTGCAGCCTCGACCCCGTCTCGAACAACCTCAAATAGCCTTTAACTACACTGCTGCGCACTCAATCTTGAAATTGTCGTTACGGAGAGTTCCGCGTATGCCCCTTGATCTATTTTCCCCTCAGGTCGCCACCGCCGCGCAGCATCCGATCTTCAAAATGATGTCTGAGGAAATCTATGGCCCTGAACGCGCAGTGCTATCTCAATGGGCCGAAGGCTTCGAAGATCGTGATAGGAAGTTCGTAAAGGAGCTTCAAACCACCTTTGAATCTTCATTTTGGGAGCTGTACCTGTTCGCAGCGCTGAAGGAATGGGGGCTGCCGACTGATCCTCGTCACCATGCGCCTGATTTTGTCGTCGAGGGTGAAGTCCCATTTTGCCTAGAAGCGACAATCGCAAATCCCCCGGCTGGCGGGCAGCCAGCTTACGGCTTCTCTATGGCTCATCCCCCTCAGGACTTCACCGACTTCAACATCGAGTCCACCTTGCGAATCTGCAACAGCTTCGATGCGAAAGTCAGGAAATACAGGAACAGCTACTCAAAACTGGAGCACGTTCAAGACAAGCCCTTCGTCATCGGTATCGCATCATTCGACAGGCCGCACGCGCATTTTGCAGCTGGGCGCCCGATCATGGCTGCGCTTTACGGGCTCTATCATGATGAAGCCGCGACAAGGCCCGGGGATACTCACGTTGAGTCTTACAACGTCACAGCAGCCCCAAAAAATGCCAAAACCAACATCGAAGTGGGATTATTTTGCGATGACACTTATGCGGACGTTTCCGCTGTCGTCTACAGCAGTCTCGCGACCTGGGGGAAATTGAGGGCGTTGGCTGACAATCCTGATGCACTCTCTGCGTACTGCACGCTTTACCCCAATCCGGGCAACCTGTTACCAATCATTCGTTCCGTAATGAAGAAGGACTACAGCGAGCACCTGATGGATGGGCTGTATGTGCTCCACAATCCCTTCGCTCGGCATCCCCTGCCATCGGGACTGCTGAGCCACCCTCGCCTGTGCGAAGTCAACGTCGCTGCGGACGGTGAGCTCATCATGACTGCCCCTGACGATTTCCTACTGCTGAGAATGATCAAAACAATGAAAGTGACTGACGTCCCCGAGCAGGAATGACCATCGCGAACGCTTCAAGGTTGCGCGATAGGTGCCCGTCACTCCTCAGCCCCTATAACCATCATGCTCAACTCTTGCAAACTGGGTTCAATTCTATAAATACCTACCGCGACGGAATCAGTAAAACATCTGGATTTTTCAGGCGCTTGCAACTGTATGCTGCATGCCATACCAAGCTGAAACCATCCCAGGAAGCGGTAGTCCAACCGGAACACACACGAGCGTCTTGGGAGGGATAAATGAAGGTATTCATAAGCTCGGTGATTAAAGGATTCAAGGACTTCAGGGATGCTGCCAAGGACGCTGTGGAAACATTGGATATGAGACCGATCATGAGCGAGCATTTTGGAGCTCGCGCCTACTCCTCAGAGCATGCATGCCTGACAGAAGTTGATCAGTGCGACGTCTATATCCTAATTTTGGGGGCTAACTACGGCTATGAGTCTGAGCCGGGCCTCTCAGTTACCCAACAAGAATTCCGCCAGGCAGTTAGCAAGCGAAAACCAATCTTGGTATTCGTTCAGCAGACCGATTTTGATGAGAAGCAGGCAGTGTTTGTCAGCGAGGTTTCTGACTATAAGCAGGGGTACTTCCGAGCCTCATTCTCAGAGCCTCAGGAGCTGCTGAGAGCGATAATCCAAGGCCTCAGCAGAATGGAGAAATCCAAGAGCTCGCTTTCCGAGAGAGCGTTCCACGAGCGTATCACAGAGGCATCCAGCTCTCGTTCGTACGGGACTCACTCTTACGCGCCGCGCTTTGAATTTGCGTTTCTGCCACAACCGACAGAACAACATGCTGTACACGTGGCGTCGCAACGGCGCGATGACGCTTTTCAAAACTTTCATAAGTTGGGCCTCGCGAAACTCAAGCAAGGTTATGAAGATTGGGATGACAAGGCGTTCACAGGCTTGAAGTCAGGAGATACAACTTGGCAGGTTTTCGACGACGGACTAGTCCTGATAGAAGCTGATGCAAGTGTGCCTGTGGAGGGTCGCTCAGTTGGCCTCTACTTCGTGTCTCCAAGCCATCTTTCTAAACTACTTTTGTCCTGCTTTGAGGTGGCCGCATTCGGCAGCGGCTGGTATCGCATCACGCTTAAAAACCTTGATATGGCGAAGGTGGAAGAACCACCCGTAACTGCACCCACCAGCTACTCAATGCCAATGCAGCGAGAAAAAACGGTTAGTGAATCACACCTTTTTATTCCTGCGACGCGCGCCATGTCAGAGCAGTGGGTACAGGAGGCCATCGCAAGAATGGCGAGGAGTTTGACCTACTGATTCCCTAAGACCTGCGTTGGAGCGGATGAAGGGCTTTCTTGTTTTGCTGATAGCCAGAATCGCAAGCTCTCCCCTGCCGAGGTGCCGACATCGAATCTCGTCGCCCGCCTGCATACCCCTTCGAGAGCTCTGCTATCAGGTCATCACGAGAGGTGTGACTCATACACCGCAGTCGGTGCTTTTACCGCCCCCTCGTCTGGACGGCCACGCGGCTTGGGCAATGGACAGGATGGGACGCACATGGGGCGGATGCATTTATCTCGTGGCTTTGGCGCTCCGCGTAGAAGAGATTTTTTGTCACTGAGATGACTTAGGGCGAAGAGGATGCTCGGAGGAGTTCGATGGGGCTAGGAGAACGCCCTAGGGTTTGACAAGATTCAGGGGTATTTCGGTGTAAATGGCAAAACATGAAATTCGTCGAAAATAAGGAGGCCGACACCTTCCAGCGAAGGGTCTTCCTGCAAGCGCCGGGTGAGAATGCCCTCGGTGACCACTTCGATGCGCGTGTTGGGGCCGACTTTGCTGTCCAGGCGAATTCGATAACCCACCGTCTCGCCGACGCCTTCTCCCAGCTCGCTCGCCAGTCTTTCAGCAGCAGCACGAGCAGCCAGACGCCGGGGCTCAAGCATCAGGATCGTCTGCCCGGCCAGCCACGACTCGTGCAAAAGCGCCAGCGGCACCCGGGTGGTCTTGCCCGCGCCCGGCGGCGCTTCGAGCACGGCCTCATCCCGGTCGGCAAGGGCCTGGCGCAAGGCAGGGAGAACGGCATCGATGGGCAAAGAATTCATGGTGGCTCCCAGATCAGCCGGGGAGTATACCCACGAGCATCGCAGGCCCCCAGCCTGTGTGGGGATGCGTTTGCGAAGGCCGCCAGAGAACAGCGTGCTGCCGATTCTCAAACGCCAGAAACAAGGAAGCCCCGCAAGCGGGGCCACAACTTAACCTAGTCTCATCACCGTTTCAAAAGCCCGGGAGTGGAGGTGCTAGGGCAGCGACGCAAATTTATCACAGAACCCTCGCCGGCGAATTCTCGAAATCGATGCCCTCGCCCATGACCTGCTTAATGGATCCTGAACAGGCGCGGAATCCAGCTCGAAATCAGCTTTCGCTCATCTGCCTTCAACGAACTGTCTTCCCACACGGATACTCTTATTGATTAGGCATTTGCCTTGTATAGTTGCGCCTTCTTCTGAGGAGATCCCCATGCGCATTCCATCCCGTTTGATTGGCGGTGTTCTGGTCGCCACCCTGCTGACGCAACTGACTGCCTGCGGCAGTATTTTCTACCCGGATCGTCGCGGCCAGATTCAGGGCAGCGGGCGAATGGACCCGGCGATCGTGATACTCGACGCCATCGGCCTGTTGTTCTACATCATTCCCGGCGTGATCGCGTTCGGCGTGGACTTCGCCACTGGCGCGATCTATCTGCCAGGCGGCACTCACGCTCAGATCGATCCGCAAAAGCTTGAACCGGTGGTGCGCACTGACGGCACCGTCGACAACGCCAAGCTGCAAGCCATCATTCAAACAGAGCTCGGCCGTACCTTGCCGCTGGATGATCCTCGCCTGATCCAGCACAAGGGCAGCACCCAGCAGCTTGCCTCCCTGGGCCTTGTACCGTCCGCTTGAGTCTGTGATTTAAAGGAAGCGCCATGAGCACCAGTCCCGAACACGCCCGCTTATTGCGTCTGGCAACCCGCGCCTCGCTTGCCGTGGCGAGCATTCTGATCGTTGCCAAAGCGGTTGCGTGGTGGCTCAGCGGCTCAGTGAGTCTGCTGGCCGGCCTTACGGACTCGATGCTCGACGGCGCGGCGTCTTTCCTCAATCTGCTGGCCGTGCATTACGCGCTGCGTCCCGCCGACGATGATCATCGCTATGGCCACGGCAAGGCCGAGGCGTTGTCGGGCATGGCCCAGGCGCTGTTCATCGCAGTAAGTGCGTTTTTGATCGGCTTTCAGGCGGTGGACCGTATCCAGCACCCGCAGCCCCTCGGCGCTCCCGGGTTGGGTTTGCTGGTGATGGTGTTGTCGATTGGTCTGACGATTGCCTTGCTGATGTTGCAGCACCGCGTGGTAAAGGCAACCGGTTCGGCGGCGATCCGCGCCGATTCCCTGCATTATCGCTCTGACCTGCTGCTCAACTTCAGCATCATGCTGGCGCTGGGCTTGGCCTATTTCGGTTACTCCCAGCTGGACGCTTATTTCGGTCTGGCCATCGCGTTCTACATTTTGTGGAGCGCGATTTCCATTGCCCGGGAAACGGTGTCAGTGCTGATGGACGCTGAGCTGCCTGTCGATGTCAGCGCAAAAATGCTCGAGCTGGCCCAAGGCGTGCCGGGTGTGCTGGGTGCCCACGACCTGCGCACGCGGATTTCGGGCAATCACTGGTTTGTGCAGCTGCACCTGGAGTTGCCGGGCACGCTGACGCTGTCAGTGGCGCACGATTTGTGCGAGCGGGTGGAAGCGGCGATTCAGGACGAATTCCCCAAGGCCGAAGTGCTGGTGCACGCGGATCCGCAGGAAGTGGTGGGGCGTGAGGATGGACCGGTTTTGAATTGAGACGGTGGTAGGACCGGCTTTAGCCGGGAAGGCGTCTGGTGTCATACCGCAAATCTGATGGCGCTCGCACTGGCCTCTTCCCGGCTGAAGCCGGTCCTACTATCGGTGTGTACTTAGTGGGACTGGCTTTAGCAGGGAAGGCGTCGGTTGTCACACTGCAAATCTGATGGTGTGCACCCCGGCGTCTTCCCGGCTGAGGCCGGTCCTACAAAAACAGTGCGCTGCGCATTTTGCATCCCAGGCTACATCCCGCACTCACTGCTGAATGCTATACCCCCGCCCTGCATAACAACTGGCCATCGCCTGACGGTAGACACCCAGCACTTCCGGTGCCGGCTGATAGGCCGCGCCTGCCGGGTCGAAATTGCTCTGCTGCACGGCGTAGCGGTAGCAGTCGTAGCGGTCCTGTTCAATTTCCTGTTGCGGCTTGCCTTCGGGGGGATAGGCGACAACGTCATAGGGATTCGCGGCTTGCTGAACGGGCTGCGGCTGCTGCGGCGAGTACACCGGTTCGACATTCTGGGGAGGCTCGGCGACCACATATTCCTGGGTGTTCTGCTCGTAGGTGTAGTAAGTGCCGGCGGCGACGAAGAACAGCGCGCTGCCAAGCCAGACCTGTTGAGCGTAGTCAGGCAGATAGCGCACGCGGACACCCCGTGGGGGCTGGACGACCACATAACGCGGGCCCTGTGGGCGATACCAATAGCCGCCTGAGTAGAAGTAGTCCCCGCCGCGATACGGCACGCGGGAATACCCGCCCGGCATGCGATCGATTTCGTAACCCGGGCGATAGCGCGGGCCCGAACCCCAACCATCGCCATGACCACCGGGACGGCCGGGCTGCCAGTTACCGTTATCAGGACGACGGTCGCCGTCGCGCCAGCGGTTGTCTCGTGGCTGGTCGCGGTAGAAGCCCTGCCGCGGCTCCTGGGTCTGAACCACCGTATCCGGCCGACCCTGAATCGGCAGGCCGCCTTGGCGATCCTGCAACTGACGCTGTTGTTGCTGCTGCTCTTGCTGGCGTCGTTGCTGATCCTGCTGTTGCTGGCGCTGTTGTTGCTGTTGCTGTTGCTGTTGCTGCTGTTGGCGTTGATCGTCGCGGAGGTCGCGCTCGCGTTCCTGCTGCTGGCGCTGCTGATTGGCGCGCTCTTGCTGGTTCTGCTGAATCTGGCGGTTTTGCTGCAGCTGCTCCTGCTGCCGCTGCTGTTGTTGCTGCTGCGCCTGCTGTTGGCGTTGCTGCTGCTGACGCTGCTGATCGTCGGCAAAACCGCGCTGTTTCTCCTGCTGCTGACGCTGCATCTCAAACCCGCGCTGTTGCTGTTGGCGCTGCTGCTGTTGTTGCTGTTGCTGTTGCTGCTGATTATTGTCGTCGGCCCACACCTGAGCATTGATGCTCAAGGCCAAGAGACTGACACCTGCCAAACGCCAGATGCGCGTGTTCATGCTTTCCTCACTGCGGCGCGGATACCTGTTGATAGGACTGCTAGTCGGGTGCGCCGTTCGCCGCACTCTATCAGCGTGGCGGATGAAACTGTAGAAGCACCACTGCGGCCTGAGCTGAAAGGCAGGCACAAAAAAAGAGGGCTCAATGGCCCTCTCTGGAATGCTTCGTCCTGGCTCGACGCTTTTGACGTCGGCTCACCTCGCATCGTCTTCTGGACAGTGCGTAGCCCGGTGGCCTGCTCAACCCTGTCGGGTTGGAGACCGCGGCTGGCCTGATTCGGCGGGCCGCGCTGGACGCTGTGTCCGGGCAGTGATTCTGGTTAAAAGAATAGGCTTTGCGGGACGACACATGATTGCGAATATTGCTGATGAAAACACCACTTGCGCAATAATTCACTTCAGATGAATAATCCTGCGCAATCCATTCAATAAAGGTGCTTATGGTGAGCAAGCTCGACAGATATGACTTGAGTATTTTGGCCGAACTGCAAAAGGACGCGCGCATTTCCAATCAGGAGCTGGCCGAGCGCATTGGCCTGTCGCCTTCACCCTGCTCGCGTCGCGTCAAGCAGCTGGAAGACGATGGTTATATCGTGGGGCAGGTCGCGTTGCTGGACCGCAAGAAGCTGGGCCTTAGCCTGACGGCCTACGTGCTGATCGGCATGGACCGCCATACGCCCGACCGCTTCGAGAATTTCGAGCACCACATCCGCAACCTGCCGCAGGTGCTGGAATGCAGCCTGGTCACCGGTATCGACGCCGACTACCAGTTGAAGGTGGTCGTCCCGGACATGGATCACTACCAGAAATTTCTGCTCGGCCACCTGACCCGCATCGACGGCGTGACCAGCGTGCGCTCCAGCTTCGTGCTCAATCAGGTACTGGCAAGCACCGAATTGCCGCTGGTGCATTTGCGTGGGTGAAGCGCGTCCGCGCAGGTACAGGGTTTTTGTGGGAGCGACCGGGGTGGCGATCCACCTTGCTCGCGAAGAGGCGGGTACAGCCGCTAAGTCTTCAGCGGCTGTAACGCAGTCTTCGCGAGCAAGCTCGACTCCCACAGGGGTTGCGTTTGCTTCGCGACGGCCTGTCGTTTTTACTCAAAGCTTCGCCGGCACTTCCCGCCACTGCCCCTGATCCAGCCCATCAAGGCACCAGTCGCCAATCCGCACGCGGACCAGTCGCAACGTCGGCAGACCGACCGCTGCAGTCATCCTGCGCACCTGGCGGTTGCGTCCTTCTTTGATCACCAACTCCAGCCAGCTCGTCGGCACGCTTTTGCGAAAGCGCACCGGAGGGTTGCGCGGCCACAGTTCGGGTTCGTCCAGTTGCCGGGCCTGGGCAGGCAAGGTCGGGCCGTCGTTCAGCTCGACGCCGTCACGTAGCTTTTGCAGTTGCTCTTCCGTCGGCTCGCCTTCCACTTGCACCCAGTAGGTTTTCGCCAGCTTGTGCTTGGGGTCGGCGATGCGCGCTTGCAACTGGCCGTCGTTGGTCAGCAGCAGCAGGCCTTCGCTGTCGCGGTCCAGGCGACCGGCCGGGTAGATGCCAGGGATCTCGATGAAATCCTTGAGCGTCGCCCGGCCCTCGCCATCGCTGAACTGGGTCAGCACGTCGAAGGGTTTGTTGAACAGAATCAGCCGAGGTTCGGCGGGCGGTGCTTTGGCGACACGCCGAGGCGCACCGGGACGATCGGGTGAAGGACGGCGGGGATCAGGACGTTGATTGCGGGGCATGGGAAACCGGTAAAGATGACGGGAACAGAAAAGATCACTAAACAGAAAGGGCCACTTTAGTGGCCCTTTCGTTGAACGCCTAGCGCCTTAACGGAGCCCTTAGCGGAACGGCGGTTCGTCGAAGCTGCGCAGCTTGCGCGAATGCAGCGAGTTGAGCTGCGTGCGCATCAAGTCCAGCGCGGCGATGCCGATCTTCAAATGCTGGGTGACCGCACGCTCGTAAAATGCGTTGGCCGAACCCGGCAGCTTGATCTCGCTGTGCAGCGGTTTGTCCGAGACACAGAGCAAGGTCCCGTAAGGCACCCGCAGGCGATAACCCTGGGCGGCGATGGTGCCGCTTTCCATATCCACCGCAACAGCGCGAGACAGGTTGATCAGCGGCCGCTCCTGAGCCCAGCGCAGTTCCCAGTTGCGATCGTCGTAAGTCAGGACCGTGCCGGTGCGCAGACGCTTCTTCAGATCGTCGCCGCGTTCGCCGGTGACTTGGGCGGCTGATTCCTGCAACGCCAGCTGCACCTCGGCCAGCGCCGGGATCGGGATATTCGGCGGCAGCACGCGGTCAAGAATGCCGTCGCGACGCATGTAGGCGTGGGCGAGGACGTAGTCACCGATGGTCTGCGACTGACGCAGGCCGCCGCAGTGACCAATCATCAGCCAGCAATGCGGACGCAATACCGCGAGGTGGTCGGTGATGTTCTTGGCGTTGGACGGGCCAACGCCGATGTTGACCAATGTCACGCCATGGCCGTCTTCGGCGATCAGGTGGTACGCCGGCATCTGGTAACGGTGCCAGACCACGCCGGAGACGATGGCCTGGGCTTCGCCGTAATCCATGCTCTTGTCGACGACGACGTTACCCGGGAGGACCATCTTCACGAAGCGCGGGTCATCGCGCAGTTTTTCCAGGCCATGCACGATGAACTGGTCGACGTAGCGGTGGTAGTTGGTCAGCAGGATCCACGGCTGAACATGGCGCCAGTCGCTGCCGGTGTAATGCACCAGACGGCGCAGCGAGAAATCCACCCGGGCGGCGTCGAACAGCGCGAGCGGCAGCGGATCGGTGTTGGCCCAGTCGTACAGACCGTCAGCGATGCCATCGGTGGCCGCCGACAAATCGGTGCTCGGGAAGACCCGCGCCAGGGTCGCGGCGGTGACGCCGGTACCGGCTAGCTCATCGCCCTGCTCGACCACGTAGGGGTACGGAATGTTCTGCTCGCTGACGCCCACTTCCACCGTCACGGTGAAGTCGTTCATCAACGGCACAAGCTGTTCGAGCAAATATTTGCGGAACGCCGCCGGGTGGGTGACGGTGACGCTGTAGGTGCCCGGCAGCTGAACCTTGGCGTAGGCGCGGGTGGTCAGCGGCACTTCGCCCTGGCAGTGATAGGTCAGACGCAGCTCGGGGTAGCGGAACGTCAGACGCTCGGCGGCAGTCGGTTCGACGCGGTCTTTCAGGTAGCGCTTGAGCGCCTGGCTCAAGGCGGTGGTTGCCCGTGCGTGCAGCTCAGCGAGCCGGTCCACGGCGTGTTCGGCAGTTTCTACGACAATGAAAGCTTCGGTCACGATGCATATCCTTCTTATCTTGCAAGCGCATATCTTGCCTGCAACAGATGACGAAGGCACGATTTGCCTGCGGCCGACGCGGCAATGGACGCGTTATAGCTGCGGCGATGACCGCGCGACCAGCGCCTGAACATCCACCCCGCCCGGCAAGGCGCCGTAGACGCGTCCCGGCCGTTTCAGGCGCCCGGTAATAAATCCGTCGCTGACCACGGCATTGCCCGCTTCCAGCAGCAGCTTCGCTTGCAGCGCGACGGCGATGTCTTCGGTCAGTTGCCGGGCGCGGTACTGGATGTCGCCGGTGTCCTGAAATGCCTGCTTCAACTGCTGAATATGCGCGGCCAGACGCGTGTCGCCATGACCGTCACCCAGCTCATCGAACAGCGCATCCAGCACGCCGGGCTCTTTGGACAAGGCCCGCAGGACGTCCAGGCACTGCACGTTGCCGGAGCCTTCCCAGGTCGAATTGACCGGCGCCTCACGGTAGAGGCGCGGCAGAATGGTGTCCTCCACATAGCCTGCACCACCCATGCATTCCGCCGCTTCGTTGATCATGGCCGGCGCGCGCTTGCAGATCCAGTACTTGCCCACCGCCGTCACCAGTCGTGCGAAACGGGCTTCGTGGCCGTCATCCAGACGCTCCAGCGAGCGTCCCATTCGCAGGGTCAGCGCGAGGGCCGCTTCACTTTCCAGCGCCAGATCGGCGAGCACGTTTTGCATGAGCGGCTGCTCACTGAGCAAGCGACCACTGACGCTGCGGTGGGCGCAATGATGCGCGGCCTGGGTCAGGGCCTGACGCATCAGCGCGCTGGAACCGGTCATGCAATCGAAGCGAGTCATCGCCACCATTTCGATGATGGTCGGCACGCCGCGCCCCTCCTCGCCCACCATCCACGCCAGGGCGCCGCGGAATTCCACTTCGCTGGAGGCGTTGGACCAGTTACCCAGTTTGTTCTTCAGCCGCTGTATGTAGATCTCGTTGCGGGTGTCGTCCGGGCGATGGCGCGGCAGCAGGAAACAGGTCAGGCCCTTGTCGGTCTGCGCCAGGGTGAGAAAGGCGTCGCACATGGGCGCTGAACAAAACCATTTGTGGCCGACCAGTTCATACGCCTGACCGGGCCCAGGCAGGCCGACCGGATAGGCCCGCGTGGTGTTGGCGCGCACGTCGGTGCCGCCCTGTTTCTCGGTCATGGCCATGCCGATGGTGGCGCCGGCCTTGTGGGCGATGCCGACGTTGCGCGGGTCGTAGTGGGTGGCGAGGACCTTCGGCAGCCAGACCTCGGCCAGGTCCGGTTGAAGGCGCAGGGCCGGGACGCTGGCGAAGGTCATGGTCAGCGGACAACCGCTGCCGGCTTCGGCCTGGGTGTGCAGATAGCTCATCGCCGCGCGGGCGACGTGGGCACCTTCCCTGGGATCGGTCCACGGCAGCGACGGGATGCCGTGCTCGACGGCGGTTTGCATCAACTCGTGGTACGCAGGATGAAACTCCACCAGATCGATGCGATGGCCGTAGCGATCATGGCTGGCGAACACCGGCTTGTTCTGGTTGGCGAGAAAACCGGCTTCCATCAACGGGCCGCCGGCCAGCGCGCCGTAGGCGTCGATTCGGTCCCGTGCCCAGCCTGCTCCGAAACGTTGCGACCACTCCTGCAGCGGCAGGTCGATGCGGTACAGGTTGGTGCCGTCCAGAGAAGGCGGCTGATTGGTGACCTCGTGGGTCTCGGCGAACTGATGCAGATTGATGGGCTGGTCCATGAGGCGACTCCGGTCCGGGCAGCACGGGGCGGTTGTGCTGCTGAACTAGTGAATCACGCCCCCCTTCCCGGCGACAGCGCCATAGAAGACGAAATCACGGCGATTTTGCCTTGTATTAGCCCTGTAGGGACTGAGCTACGCCTGAGTGAACGCGGATCGACTGTAGGAGTGAGCTTGCTCGCGAACGCGGTGGGTCTGTTACGGAAAAGTCATCTGACACACCGCAATCGCGAGCAAGCTCACTCCTACAAGGGTCAGCCTTTACAGTCCCAACGCGTTGCGACCATCACACGCTGCAACCGCCCAAAATCTACTTGAATAGACACAGATCAACTGTAGGAGTGACCGGGGTGGCGCTCCTACACCGATTGCGGTGCGATCTGCACATCCAGGCTCAAGCGGAACTGGCTGCCATTGCCCGGCTCGGACTGATGGCTCAGGCGCCCGCCCTGCAATTCAATCAACTGTCGGCAAATCGCCAGGCCGATGCCCAGCCCGCCGTATTCCCGCGTTGTCGATCCATCCACCTGGAAGAAGTTGGCGTACAGCGTCTCTTCATCCAGTCGACTGAAGCCGATGCCGGTGTCGATGACGTCGATCACCAGCCGCACGTGCTCGGCGTCTGGGCGCTGGCCGTTGACGCGGACTCTGATCGAACCGGTTTTGGTGAACTTGATCGCGTTGTCCAGCAGGCACTCCAGGCACTGGCGCAACTTGACGCTGTCACCTTCAAGGCTGTCCGGCAGCGTTTCGTCCAGCTCCACACTCAGCGGCAACGCCTTGCTGCGGGCCAGCGGCTCGAAGCCACTGCGCAGCTGGAACAGCACATGCCGCAGGCTGAACGGCTCGTTGCGCACAGTGACCCGACCGGCTTGCAGTTCGGTCAGCGTGAGGATGCCGTTGACGATGCCCATCATGCTTTGCGCCGAATCGGCGGCGGTCTGGCGATACAGCTCGATCTCGCTCTGCGCCGCGTCCATCTGCATCAATTCCAGCGAACCAATCACGCCGTTCATGGGCGTGCGCAGTTCATGGGTGAGCGTGGCCAGAAACTCGTCTTTCAATCGGTTACTCACCGCCAGTTGCTGGTTGAGGGTTTCAAGCCCCTGCCGCGACTCCGCCATGATCTGCGCCTCACGCTCGCGCATGGCGTTGATGCGGTCGGCCAGCGCCAGCGACAGCAATGCCACCTCGATCACCGAACCGATCTGGCTGGCGTACATGGTCCAGAAGTTATTGGGCAGATGCCCCAGCAGCATGGTCGCGTTGACCACCCCGCCGATCAGGAACGCCGACCAGCCAATGATGAAGTACCGCGCGACCCGCCGGCCCTTGAACCACGCCGCCAGCCCGATCAACAGCACGACGGGCGTGAACAACAACACCAGCCCGGTCACCAGGCGCAGCGCAACGCCGTAATCCATGCTCAACGCGAGGGCCATGATCACCGCGGCGCAAACCATCATCACCCGCAGCGGCACGTCCAGCCAGCGCCCGAGGCTCGGCGTCTGCAGGAATTTACGGGTGAACTGGCTGGCAAACAGAATCGCGGCGGCGATGAGGAAGGTGGTTGAGGTATTGGCCCACCACGGGTTATTCGGCCAGAAATACTCGATCGCCGCGCCGTTGACCGACACCTGATACAGGCCGAAGAAGGTGATGTAGAGAATGTAATACAGGTACGCGGTGTCGCGCACGCTGAGGTAGATGAACAGGTTGTAGACGAGCATCACCGCCAGCACGCCGTAAATCATGCCGAGGATGTACAGCCGCGACGGCTGCTCTTCTATATAGGCGTGACTGGCCCACAGATTGAGCGGCGCCTGCACCGAGCCGTGGCTGGCGACTCGCAGGTAAACGGTCTTGGTCTCGTGGGCGTTCAGGTTGAGACCGAACACGTAGTTGTTCTGCTTAATCTGCCGGCTGGCAAACGGCAGCATGTCGCCGGTCTGCCAAGCGAGACGGGGTCGCGCGTCGCCGTCGCCGAGGTAGAGATCAACGTGGTCCATCGGCGGGTAGGCCATTTCCAGCAGCCAGTCGGCGGACGCCAGCGGGTTGCCGGGGCGATACGTCAGACGCACCTTCAGCCAGAAAGCGGAGCGAGAATACCCGGCGTTGAGCGACTGACCGGCAAGCGGTTGGAAGCGTGAGGCGCCCTCGGGGGACGAGACTTGCTGGATGGTTGCATCGCCGGTGGGGTCTTCGAACACTTGGGTGTCGCGCCCCAGTGCCAGGCTGCGGGTCTTTTCATCAAAATCGACGGCGCTGGCGAACATCGGCAACAGGCAGAGCAGGAAGATCAGCACCAGACGCATGGGGCACCGCCTTGGCACTGATGAAGTCCACGAGCTGCCGTGGGCAAATCGCACGGCTTCGCAATTCTGCGAGCGACCGCTGTATCGGTCGAATAGGTCAGCGGGCAACGCACTTGCATTCACTCTTCTGGCGGAATGTATGAAGCGCCACAGGATAGCGACCGATAGCTCGGTGACACCATCTAAATCTGCGCATTGTGCGGGGCGGGTTTGTTCCCATGTAGGACTGGCTTTAGCCGGGAAGGCGTCAGATGTCTCGCTGCAGAATCAATGGTGAACGCACCAGCCTCTTCCCGGCTGAAGCCGGTCCTACTAAAACACCGCGTTCCCTTGTAGGACTGGCTTTAGCCGGGAAGGCGTCAGATGTCTCGCTGCAAAATCAATGGTGAACGCACCGGCCCCTTCCCGGCTGAAGCCGGTCCTACTAAAACACAGCGTTCCCCCGTAGGACTGGCTTTAGCCGGGAAGGCGTCAGATGTCTCACCGCAAAATTGATGATGTTTGCACTGGCGCTTTCCCGGCTGAAGCCGGTCCTACTGAAACACAGCGTTCCCTTGTAGGACTGGCTTTAGCCGGGAAGGCGTCGGATGTCTCGCTGCAAAATCAATGGTGAACGCACCTGCCTCTTCCCGGCTGAAGCCGGTCCTACTGAAACACAGCGTTCCCTTGTAGGACTGGCTTTAGCCGG
>LIDZ01015540.1_pt3 | contig 114160 bp, 91 predicted proteins | sample 644651 | NCBI WGS metagenome assembly LIDZ01 (sample SAMN03856242, study PRJNA289617) | food metagenome | isolation source: wine grapes on drying loft during traditional withering process | host: Vitis vinifera cv. Corvina | place: Italy: Gargagnago di S. Ambrogio di Valpolicella | collected 2014-01
CAGTTTTTACAGCTTTGAAGTGCACACGGCACTCTCATACGTGGAAAATATCTTTTTTCGGGGATTATTATTGCAGCTGCCAATCGCTAATGTTGAAGTCTTTCTTCGCCAGCTTTTCTTCAACGAGGAAGTTTTTGGTGCCATCGAGCAGTTTCAGTCCATCCTCCGTAAAGGCAGTATCCTTAATATCACTGATCGGGCTCACTTGCTTCGCCAGTTCAGGGGTGGTATTTCCAATGTCAGCAAGGAACTGATAATATTCGTCTTCATGCTGCTTCAGATCCACCAGCGCTTTTTCCCGCGCTTCGTTCCATACTTTTGGAAAGTCTGGGAACTTGCTCAAGTATTCCTCGGAAGCTACGGTTACGCTGCTGCCTAGTAAAGTAGGATGTGTAGATGCATCATCCAGATGGGTATATCCCTCACTAATTTGCTTCAGCGCAGGTATTCCTGTATTGGTCATAGCGTCAATATCTCCCCGCGCCAGTGCGGCCGTACCGTCAGGGGTGAGCATATGAACCAGTTTATAATCCGTCACGCCTTCCTCCTGCAACAAGCCGACAATATAACGATGCATAAAAGAACCTTTCTGAATGGCGATGGTCTTGCCTTGCAGGTCTTTTATCGTTTTGGGCCCATCCTTCTTGCCAATTAGATAACCAATATTATTAGTCATAGACTGTGTTATAAGACGTGTCTTCGCACCGGAAGCATAGGCGATAATAGCCGGGGTATCCCCGAGACTTCCAAAATCCAGCCGTCCGCTGATTAAGGATTCCGTCTGATCCGGGCCATTCGGGAAGCCGGTCAGCTTCACTTCAGTAATGCCGTACTTTTTCAATTCTTCTTGAATGATGCCTTTATACAAGCCCCATCCCTCTGCGCCGCCAGGCGCATTCAGCTTATTCGCGCCGATGTATCCGTAATTCAGCACAGCCGGAACATTGCTTGGTGTCTCCGTGCTTGTGGCTTCTGCAGTATTCGCCCCACCTGCTGCGCTGGCGGCCCCATTGGTTGCTGTGCCTGCATTATTCCCACAAGCCTGAAGCACCAGCATTACCATAACTACACTTGCAACGAGTGCAAACCTGAACCTTTTCAAACGTCCCCCTTGAATCTCTCTGTCTGTCTTTTTCATTGTTATTTCTCCCCTCAATAGGTGTTGATCCAGTATGTTTAGAACCCGGCTCTCGCCGCTAATTTGTACATAAAATCATGACTTGCCACCGGCTGTCTGCCTTTGCCCCAGCCTACCTTTTCCCGATATCCGCCTAGCAATCCCTGCACTTCCAGCTCTTCCTCGGTTATACCGGTTAAGCCTTCCGAATCCGGCGCCACATACAAAGCATCTGCAGGACAATAAAGCTCACACATGAAGCAGGTTTGGCAATCGCTCTGCCGGGCGATAACAGGAATCCCGTTCTCTACCCGGTCAAATACATTAGTTGGGCAGACCGATACACATTGGTTGCATTCGATACACCGGTCAGCACTGATGATTTCAATCACAGCAGAACACTCTCCTTCGCCACTTCCTCTGTCTTCACCCAGACCTGATCCAATCCACCGCTGATTAGGCGATGATGCTGAGCGTTATCTATTTCTTTGTAATCCTCACGTTTGTGCATACCTCTGGTCTCCGTGCGGGCCAGCGCGGAATTGTACATCCAACGGGCTGTGGCTGTCATAGCCTCCGCTTCACGCGCTTTGACGCCTTCCGGTGTCCGCTGAATCTCCAGGCTGCGCTGCTCTTTCCATAGTCCGTCGAGACGACTCAGTGAAGAAGTCAGTCCTTTCTCCGTACGGAACAGATTAATGTCATAAGGCTTCACTTCAGCCTGTACCGCAGCTACATACTCTGCTGTTCTCTCTGCTGCACCTGCCTTCACCTCTTGATGAACGAGTGGTGAGGAGGATAACCCTACTGGTGTGCGCAACCCGGCATGTTGGCCAAGACTCTGCGCATAAGTGGCTGCACCTTCTCCGGCAAAGGAGCCGGAGGACATGGCCCAAGCCGCATTATGACTGCCACCGCCGGTAAAGCCGCCGCAAATCAGCTCGCGGGTTGCTGCATCTCCTGCTGCATAGAGACCGGGAACACCTGTCCCGCAGCTCTCGTCTGTAATGCGAATCCCTCCCGTTCCGCGAACGGTGCCTTCCAGCCGCAGCGTAACCGGAAATACATCCTTAAAGGGATCAATTCCACGGCGGTCAAAGGGTAGGAAAAAGTTCGTCTGGGCGATCCGCAGAAGCGGTCTTAAATCTTCTGCTGCTCCATCCAGCTTGGCATATACCTGCCGCCCAGCCAGCAGGTTTCGGGCGATAATTGAACGTCCCTTCTTAGACCCCGCTCCTTCTACTACACTTCCATCCTCATGATAGAAGCTGGCGTAACTGTAATATGCTGTCTTCGTCACGGAGGAGAAGGTCGGGCAGATCGCATAGGCATTGGAGAATTCCATGCCCGATAGGCTGGCCCCCGCTTCGGCGGCGAACAAGTAACCGTCACCGGTTAAGACGTTGCAGCCAAGTGCGTTGCTCAGAAAGGCACAGCCACCGGTGGCAATAACCACTGCTCCCGCATGTACCGACCAGGTCTCACCACTCTGCGTATGCACTCCAGCCGCACCAGCAACACCATGCTCATCTGCAAGCAGTTCAAGTACAGGGCTGTGATCGAGAATTCTGACGCCTGCTTTCTTAACCAGCTTGCGCATCAGCCGCATATATTCCGGCCCCTGGAGGCCTCGGCGATATTGATTTCCCTGCTCATCCACAGGGAATGGATAACCTGAAACACCCAGTCTATTCATATTCTCATAGGTGCGGTCAAGCACTCGGTCCATCCAGCGGTGTTCCGCCAGTTGGCCGCCCATCATATAGCGGCTCGCTTTCGCCTCTTCCCGCAACTTCTCCTCCGGCTTCACATACCAGACGCCGGTTCCCGACGGTGCGGTTGCCCCGCTGGAACCGCAGAAACCTTTATCGGCAAGGATAACTTTGGCACCTTTCGCGGTTGCTGAGAGTGCGGCCCAAGTCCCTGCAGGACCCCCGCCAATGATCAATACATCTGCCACCAGGTTCACCGATCCATTGCTTGCTGCTTGATTCATTTATAATTACCTCCCGAAAGTTTTTAGATTAACCCTGATAGCTGTCCTGCCAGAACAGGAGCTTGCGTTCAATAGCACGGAAGAAAGAATCGATTAATTTACCCACAACAGCGAAAATAATAATGCCCACAAAAACAACCTCAGTGTTCGAGTTCTGTTTCGCTTCATTAATAAGGAAGCCCACGCCGGACTGCGAGCCGATTAGCTCCGCTACGACCAAACCGATCCAGGCTACAGCCAGTGACAAGCGCAAACCTAAAAGAATACTAGGCAACGCTGCAGGTAGAATCAGCCTGCGCAATCTCTGGTAAGGACTAAAGCCAAGTACTTTTGCCACCTCAAGCAGCTTGTTGTCCACCCCCCGGATGCCCATAAATGTATTGATATAGAGCGGGAAGAAAGATCCACTCAGAATGATAACTACTTTGGAAGACTCCCCAAAACCGAACCAAAGGATGATCAGTGGAGCGATCGCCAGATGTGGAACAAGACGCAATACCTGAATGCTTGGGTCGAGCAGGTATTCTGCTCTGCGGAACAAACCGGTCAACACACCGAACAGCAAACCAAGAATACCGCCGATAAGGAAGCCAAGCCCTGCCCGCCCCATACTAACGCCCAGATGATGTGTAAGCTCTCCACTCGCCACTAGGCCGACCATTGCTTTGAATATTGCCAGTGGTGTTGGCAGAAAGACTGTCGAGATTAGACCGCTACTTCCAGCCAGTTGCCATACGGCAACAGTAGCTATAGGGATAAGGGCTCCGGCACCCAGATCGGACAGATAAAGCTTCCAGACTTCAGGCGATATTAATTTCTTGGTATTCTTAATGCGTGCAGGACGTATAGAAGCCATACCACTGTGGTCACGCGCTTCTCTTGCGCTTTTAGCATTCTTGATTAAGGCCTCGACTCCATCGCTCATGATGTTATCCCTCTTTCCCATCTCAGCAAGCGCCGCTCTATGAGACGAACAATAGTATCACTCAGTAAACCCGCAAGCGCGAAAATAATAATACCTACGAATACAACAGGTGTATCTGCGAACTGGCGAGCGTCTGACATCATATAACCAATACCAGAAGTGGACGCAATAAGCTCCGCCACTACCAGACCTAACCAAGATAATCCCAGTGACAGGCGTACTCCCAGCATAATGTACGGTACCGCCGCTGGAAGCACCAGCCTAAGGATCTGCTTCGCTCGGCTGAAGCCAAGCACTCGAGACACTTCGAACAGCTTATTATCCACACCGCGAATGCCCATGAATGTATTGATATAGAGCGGGAAGAAGGCCCCTTTGGCAATTAACAGCACCTTCGATTCCTCACCAATGCCGAACCAGAGAATGAATAGTGGCACTACCGCCAGACTCGGAATCATCCGAATCATTTGCAAGGAAGGATCAAGCAGCTTCTCCGATCTGCGGAATAAGCCGACCAGAATGCCGAAGAAGAGACCCAGCCCACCACCCAACAGAAACCCCGATAGTGCTCTGGCTACACTGATTCTGAGATTAGTCCATAAATCACCGGAAGAGGCGAGTGTAATAAAAGAATCAGCGATCGTATACGGCGTCGGGAACAACATCTCCGATATCATTCCATAGTGGCCTAGCAACTGCCACATAATGATTACACTCCCTGGCAACAGCAAGCCTAGTCCTAGCGTTGCCGCCTTCCCGGGTCTCCCCGCAGATCTTGCTGCTACAGCCCGATTGGTCATTTTTTCTTCACTCCTTTGTAGTGCCTCATTTCTCCTTATTCATAATTCGCATCAGTTAAGTCGGATTTATAAGCGAACTAACCCTTGAACTTAAAGATCTTATATCCCCGCTCCATCCATAAGCTCCAACTCATCCACCTTTTCAAAATAATTCAGCACCTTCAGGCGCAGTTCCTGAAAAGAACTCGTCGTCTTCTTCCGTGGATAAGGCAAATCTACTGGCACAATTCTACTTATTTTTCCGGGCCTTGGCTCCAGAATAACAACTCGGTTACCCAAAAATACGGCCTCATCAATATCATGCGTTACAAAAATCATCGTAGTTTGGTTCGTACGCCATACGTCCAGCAAGACGGACTGCATATGCGCCCGGGTAAAAGCATCAAGTGCACCAAAGGGCTCATCCAGCAGCAGAATTTTGGGATTACGCAAGAGCGCCCTGGCAATCGCTACACGCTGGGCCATTCCGCCTGACAGCTCTCGGGGGTACGATTTCTCGAAGCCCTTCAGCTTCACCAGTTCAATGAGTTCATCTACCTTCCGCCTTACCTCTTTGTTGCCAAGCGGCAGATCAGAGGCGATATTCTTCTCTACGGTAAGCCAGGGAAAGAGGCGATGCTCTTGAAAAATGAAGCCTTTGTCGATTCCAGGTCCGCGAATCTCCGCTCCTTCCAGCGTAACACTGCCAGAATAGTTACTGTCCAGGCCAGCCACGATGCGCAGCAGCGTGCTTTTTCCGCAGCCACTAGGTCCTATCACTGTGATAAATTCTCCCTCCTGCACATGCAGGTCAATATTTTGCAAGGCTTGTATGTGACCTCCTGCGGTATCAAAACGTTTATTCAGATTCGATATGGCCAGCAATGCTTCTCCCATTCCTAACTCCTCCTTCTACCCAAACGACTTGAATTCACATAAAAAAACAGAGGCATCGCGATTTAACACCCGCGAATACCTCTGTCTGAACAGTCGGTAAATATAATTCAAAGTAAATCAATTGGAATTTGTATATTTAAAATATCATCTATCTAAAAATCTGTCAACAAAAATTCACATCTTAGATCAAATATCTTAAATAGATGTACACGCTCGATATGGCAATGGATAGAATCATTAACGGAAAACCGACCTTCAGATACTTCATAAAAGTAATCGGATGACCTTCTTTGGCGGCCAGGCCGGCAACGATCAGGTTAGCACTTGCACCAATCAGTGTTCCATTCCCACCCAGACAAGCTCCCAAGGACAAACTCCACCACAAGGGTTCCAGATTCGTAATCCCCATCTTTCCCATCTCCTGAATCAACGGAATCATCGTAGCCACAAAAGGAATATTATCCAGAAATGCCGACGTAATGGCACTCATCCACAGGATCAGCATGGAGCTGGCTAACAGGTTCCCGCCAGTGAGTTCAACAGCTTTAGCTGCCAACTCTGCAACTACGCCTGTCTCCACCAGACCTCCTACCAGAACAAACAAGCCGATAAAGAAAAATATTGTGATCCATTCTGCACTGTAAAAAGCCTTCTCCAGCATGTTCTCCCCTCCGGTCAACAACAGCAGTAGAAATGCACCTGCCAAGGCAACCGTAGCCGACTCCAAATGCAGACTCTGATGCAGGAAGAAACCGGAAATGGTGAGGCCCAGTACGATCAGACACTTTTTCAGCAGCTTATGATCGGTAATCATCGCTTTCTCATCCATCTCCATAATGCTTTGCTGCAGTTCAGGTGTCGATCTGATTTGCTTGCGGAACAGCAGTAGGAATACCGGAATATACGCCAGAACAATTATGATGATTACCGGCGTCAGATTACTGATAAATGACATGAACGTCAGCTCTTTCACAGCACTGCCGATCATAATGTTAGGCGGGTCGCCGATCAGTGTTGCCGTGCCGCCAACATTAGAAGCAATAATCTGTGAGATCAGAAATGGTAGCGGATTGATGCGCAGCTGCTTCGTAATACTGAAGGTAACGGGAACGATAAGCAGCACCGTTGTAACGTTATCCAGGAAGGCTGAAGCCACAGCTGTAATAACCATCAGCGCAATCAGTATTCTTTCCGGCTTGCCTTTGGACACTTTGGCTGCTTTCACCGCTACGTATTTAAAGACACCTGTATCCGCAGTAATGCCAACAATCATCATCATCCCCACCAGCAATCCCAGAGTATTGAAGTCGATGTGCCGCAGTGCGGTTTCCTGATCGAGAATGCCCAGCCCTATCATGAGTATTGCTCCAACCATAGCCAGGATCGTGCGGTGAATCTTCTCAGAAATAATCAGCCCATAAGTAAGCAAGAAAATACCAATCGCCCAAATCGCTTGCTGTTCCATTATTTCTCCCCCGTACTGTTTCTATAATTTCTCAGAATTTTATTATACCAATAATAGATTAGAATTATATTTTCGACTATGTAAATCGTGCTAACAAGAAGAAACGGCTCACCGCAAATCCGGCAAACCGCTTGTTTGATACAACCATGAACTTATTTCATGCTTAGGATCTGCGGCTCCTTGAACACCGTCAGCTTTCCTTTGCTCTGTACGATAATCATGCCGTTCTCCAGTATAGTAGGTCCAAATACTCTACCGGACGTTTGCAACTGCACTACTGGAGCTGCTGTAAGTAAATTGATGACGACCAATTTCCCATCCGTCTGGGCTACATACATGCCGTGACCAAGCAGATCAAAACGGGCAATCGGTCTGCTCAGTCCGCTGTATGAGACCAGCGACTTATTAGCTGTTTTGACACCATAGATGGATTCCCCATTACTGAAGAGTATCCTTCCGTCATAAGGACCAGCTGCATAAGTCAATAATTGCCCACTGCCCGTTGATGAATAGGTGTCTCGTGTTACGGTGGCGGGGTCCGTATTAGCCGGATATCCGTAAATAGTGGCTCCTTCATTGATATACATCCGATTCCCACTGATCCAGGCTTTACCACCGCTGCTTACAAACCCATTCCCTAGTTCCGGGTTATTCGGATCGATATGGTTTGGATTGTATTCTACCGTCTTCACTATTTTGCCCGTCTTCACATCCAGGCTATCCAAAGTCGTTAGTGGAAGAAGATCCATTAAGTTTGCCAGCCTTTGGGAAAGAATCGTCCCCGTGGTAGCTGCAATTGGCAGGGCATGATTACCACTCTCCCATAGCTGTTTGCCGGTGGTCCGGTCAAGTGCATGTAAAACATCATACATATAGGCGCCAGAGATCGTATTTTCAGCCAATACCAAGTTCCCTTCAACTAAAAGCGGTTCATAAAATCCTTCGCTATAATCGTCGCGCCATTGAAATACCCCGTCTTTAAGGCGGTATGCCCCAATATCTCCGTTAGCTACAAACAACTGATCTTTATCAACTGTAAGCTGTGTTACCCCTTGGGTCTTCACATTAGAACTCCATTTGTTTTTGCCTGTGGTAGCATTTACAGCATAAATGGTACCCGCTTCTGAAGTTACGTAAAGTATTCCCTCCTGATAGAGAAGAGGTGACTTGAGCTTAGAGCCGTACTTCCATAACAATTTACCCGACTGGACATTAAAAGCGACCAATTGACCTTTTTGAAGCACAAAAACCTTAGCTCCACCAACAGCGACCACACCTTTACCCATGCTGTAGTTGTCGGCCTGAATATCCATCGAGCTGGACCACTGCACCTTAGCCGCAGGAATGTTTACATAGTAGTCCTCAAAATTCGAGCCTATGTAAGAGCTATGCGGATCAACCGCAGCGGACTGGGCAGGGCCTGCAAGCAGCATTACACCAATCCCAATTACAGCAGCATAGATATACGATTTCATTCTTATTTTATTCACGATTAGAACGCCTCCTCTGCATTCTTGAGTATATCCTAGTTTCCACATTATTCAATATTTTTCCATACCAGCCCCAAATCAGATCCGATCACATTATCATAAATTAAAGCTTCCTTTACTGGATCGGCAATCACCGCTACCGGAATATGAAGGAACTCATTCGAACACCACTGCCCCTTGCAGCAGTAGCCATATGTAGGGCCGCCCATTCAAAAAAGCCGATTTTGTCTAAGATAAGCGATATCAATATGATAGCTACAAAAGCTAATGTGGCATTCCACACGATCAGTGTGACATCAAATACATCCTGAAAATTTACGACACCCAGTACCAATGCCAGCAGTGCACCGCCGCAAGCGGAATACCCAATCGATAACTGCTTAGGCTGCCTAACTTACATCCATATCAATTATTTCTGTCCCTTGATTTAATCATAAAACAATAAACGTATATAATGAATATATATATAGCAGCACGGAGATGAATATTGTTCATAAGCTTACATTTAGTAAGTAAAAATGATATAATGTTGACAATCCTCTGTATGCTGGACAAGCTTAATTAACTACATAAACAATATGAACAACAAGGAGTTTCTGATGATGGATAACGAAGCAAATAAAGAGATTGTACCTGACTTCGAATTTGGAATTTATACACTGGGGGATATCGTCTCCGATTGCCATACAGGACAGACGATCAGCCCAAGACAACGCCTGAATGAAGTTATAGCTGCAGCCAAGCTTGCCGATGAGGCTGGACTTGATGTGTTTGGTGTAGGTGAGCACCATCGGCTTGATTTTGTAATCTCCTCAGTACCTGTCGTGCTGGCAGCCATCTCTCAGGTGACTAGCAGAATCAAATTGACCAGCGCCACAACTGTACTGAGTACTATCGACCCTGTGCGGGTATTCGAAGATTTCGCCACGCTTGATCTGCTCTCGAATGGCCGTGCTGAGATTATTGCTGGACGTGGGGCATTTGTAGAGTCTTTCCCGCTGTTCGGGTATGAGCTTGAGGATTATCACCGATTGTTCTCTGAGAACATCAATCTACTACTGGAGCTAAATAAGCATGAAATTATGAATTGGGAGGGTGAGTTTCGTTCGGCACTGAAGAATGCCGAAATTGCTCCGCGTCCGGTGCAGCACAAGCTCCCGCTCTGGGTGGGTATCGGCGGTTCTCCTGAAAGTGCTGAAAAAGCCGGAACGCTAGGGATCGGCATGGCCATCGCCATCCTGAATGGCAGCCCAGAGCCACTCCAGCACCTCGCGGATATCTATCGCAATGCGGGTGCCAAGGCGGGGCATGCTCCCGAAGCTTTGAAGATCGCTATTACGAGCCACGGCTATATTGCCCAAACTTCAAACCAAGCGCTGGATGAATATTATCCTTACTACTACAGCTATCGTAACTCCATTAGTCCGCAACGCATTCAAGAATACAGCGTATCACGCAGTGAGTTCGGAAAGTTCGTCTCCCCAGACAATACGCTGGCGGTCGGCAGCCCCCAGCAGATCATTGAAAAAATTCTTTACCAGCATGAGCTGTTCGGCCATAGCCGCTTTATGACCCAGCTTGATATCGGGGGTCTCCCCTTCTCCAAAGTCGCGGCAGCTATTGAACTGCTGGCAACCAAAGTTGCCCCAGTCGTCCGGCGGGAGATCGCCAAGAAGACAAGTATCTCTTCACGCTGACAACTTGTTTCTTTATATATCCTTTTAATTTATTCTAAACCCGCTGAATGGGGTAAATAACTAGGTGCTGCCTCTTTAATGGCTAACTACAAAAAACACACCCTAGAAGTGAGGTTCCTATGAATAAAATAACAGGTTACGCCGCATTCATTGCAGGTATCTTCATTCTGCTAGCAGGAATTCCCCCAGCAAGTGCAGCCGCAGCGGGAAATTATACAGCGAAAGTACAGGCGAATTCCTTAAATGTACGTAGTGAACCAGCTGCGAGCTCGGCCATCGCGGGAAGCTTAAAGAATGGCGTGCTTGTTACAGTTACCGATGAAGACCATGGCTGGCTCAAGGTGAAGGCCGGGAGTACATCTGGCTGGGTCGCGGGTTATTACCTCAAGAAGGTTAACGGTTCGGTTCAGTCATCTGGATCATCCAGCTCCGTTGCCACTACCGTAAAGACTTCCACCTCTGGAAGCGTAGCAACAAAGGCTACCGTCACCGCCAATTCCCTGCGCATCAGGAGTGGCCCGGGAACGCATTATAAAGTACTAGGTTCTTTACAAGCACATGATTCCGTTACGATTATCCAGCGACAAAGCGGATGGATACGGATTCGGACGGTGAATGGTGAAACCGGCTGGGTTGCAGAGCAATATGTACGGAGCGGGTCATCGAAGAGCAGTATAGTGCGATCAAGTGGTGGCCTCAGTGGCAAGCTGATCATTATTGATCCCGGTCATGGTGGCAGCGATCCGGGAATGCTCGGCACCACCTATAACACTATGGAAAAGGATTTGAATCTCCAGACAGCTATTTACGTTCGAGATTACTTGACATCCCGGGGCGCTCGTGTCGAAATGACACGCACCCGGAATAATCAGAAGCCTTCTCTTGCCCAGCGGGTGCAGTTCAGCGAAGTTCTCGGTGCAGATGCATTTGTAAGCATCCATTATAATTCCTCGCCGAAGAAGGTATCGGGTACACTGACCTTTTTTTATTCAGAAGCAGATGATTTGTTGCTGGCTCGCGCGATCGAGACTCGACTCGGACAAGGCATAGGTCTTAAGAGCAATGGATTATCGTTTGGCGACTACCGCGTTCTGAGGGGAAATCGTCTACCTGCAGCACTGGTTGAGCTCGGATTTCTCACTAGCCCTTCAGATGAGGCCATTGTTCGCAAAACCTCCTATCAGAAGAAAGCTGCCAAGGCTATCGCAGACGGTCTGGCAGACTATTTCAGGAGGTAATGGTGTCGAGACAGACAAAAGTAAACTGCCTTTACCTTTTTGAAACTACTTTGCGGACCTTTGTGGGATATACTAGCCAAAGATCGAACAAAGGAGCCTATCTTATGAAAACAACCCGGCTAAGTGCCTTACTATTATTGACCGTACTTGCAACAAGCTGCAGCGCTGTGAAGACTCCCAGTGATTTACTTCGCGCCCCGTTGCAAGATACTGCAGATGGAACTATTTCAGGAATTGTGAATCCTTTTCTGCCTGCTAACGCCCACCTTACCGTGCCCGTTCAATCACAGTCCGGCAGTGCCATTCAATTGCAGGATTTAGACCAGGATGGACAGGATGAAATTCTGGCCTTCTATAAGACAGACAAAACAGATTATGAAGTCAATGCTCTAGTGCTGTCCCAAAAAGACGGAGCGTGGAAGAAACTTACTACCATTACCGGGGTTGGCAGTGAACTGGATTATGTGCAGTTTATCGATGTTACTGCAGATGGCTCCACCGATATGCTGCTAGGGTTTAGTGGCGGGGCAGGACTAAGCAAGGAGTTGTCTGTGTACAGCCTTAAGAACTCACAACTTACCGAAATTCTGAAGCAGCCTTATGACTATTTGGTTGTAGGGGATATCACTAATGAAGGAAAGAGCGAAATCGCCCTGTTCCAGAGCAGTGTCACAAATGACACGCAGCCTGGGTCTAACCTCCAGCTTATTGACTTAAGTGGGGGCCAGCTGCAAATTTTGTCCAGCCAGAGCATTGACGGAACAGTGATACAAGTGTTGTTCGACAAAGCTTCTCCTGCAGGTAGCGGCTTGTTTGTGGATGTCGCCATTGGTGCACATTCCTCTTATACCGCTCTAATGACTTGGGAATATGGTGCCTTTAGGGATAAACTGGAAGCAAATAATTACCATCATGTGGAGTTGGCGAACAGCAAGGATATTGAACTCGGTCCGCAACACACTGCACAAGCAGGCATCATTGGTGAGCATAATATGGCTGTTAAGGATTATCCGTTATATAGTACAGACATAAATGGTGACGGGATTATCGAAGTCGGATTTCTAGTGCCTCCTGCCGGGATGGAGTCCATGGCTCCACTTGCCACTCCTTTTATCAGCAAATATTATCAATGGGATGGCGGCACGAAACTGAACTTTAAAGAGGAACAGTTCGACAGATGGGGTTTCAACTTCCATATTCCACAGAATTGGGCCGGTAAGTATACACTGGAGGTTCCTACAGAATCTCCAGCTCCTTGGGAAAGTATTCAGTTCAGTTACACTAATGGAGCTAGCGGTGAACCAGTCCCTCTCCTGAAGCTGCGTCTGCTTCTCAAAAAAGATTGGAATGCAGCTGAAAGTAAGCTGCGCGCGGAGCATGCTTCCTATAAGTTGCTGTATGAGGTACCCAATACGGAAGATATTACAGCCTCAAACGTTGTCGTTGCCGTTCTGCCAGCAGCAGAAGAAGCCAGTAAGCTGTCGGGAGCTGCGCTTCAAGAGTATCAACAACTGCAACTGACGCTGGACGAAGTGCAGAACCTGGCGGGCAACCCGCAAAAGCCCATAGAATAACAAGGAGGACCGATCCATGAAAGTGCTGTTACTGGAGGACGAGAAGCCTATTCGCGACTTTATTCGAGTGAATCTGAAGCGTGCAGGCTTTGATGTCGTAGAAGCAGAGACTGGTGAATACGCATTATCCGTCGCCTTGGAACAGAAAGATTTCGATATTGCTATTCTGGACCTAATGCTTCCCGGTATTAGCGGCTTCCATGTATGCGAAAGACTGCGCAAGAGTTTCCCGAGACTTGGGATTATTATACTGACAGCCAAGAGTCAAGAAGTAGATAAGGTGATGGGGCTCGAAAGCGGCGCGGACGATTATGTGGTGAAGCCCTTCAGCCCGGTTGAACTGGTCGCTCGAGTCCGATCGCTTGTTCGGCGCATGTATCCGGGGGATATCCCCCCGCAAGAGAGCTCCATCGAGCGGCTTCCGTTCACACTGATGCTCGATGAACGTAGATTACTGAAGCACGGAGACGATATTCCGCTTACCCCAACGGAATTCTCCATTGTGAAGCTGCTTATGGAGCAGCCCAATAAAGCGGTTAGTCGAGATGTCATCCTGAGCTCCGTGTGGGGACAATATTTTATGGGAGAGCTTAAGATCGTAGATGTAAATATTAGCCGTATCCGCCAAAAAATCGGGCAAGATCCTGCGGGGCCACAATACTTGGAGACGGTCTGGGGATTTGGCTATCTATGGAGGGTCCAGCATTCATGAAAGGAATTAAGTCGCGGCTAATTGTCTATATCACCCTTGTGTTACTGTTGATTGTTCTGCTGTTGGAAGGCGTATTTATTGGCGCTATGCACTCTTACTATTTAGGTACCGCTATGGAGACTCTCACTTCCCGGGCTACTACCTCCGCTACCTTTTTCAACAAATATTTGGAAGGTTACTCCATCAATGAAAGAGCCAGATATATCTTGGAGAACCTGTCTCGTGAAGAGAGCAGCAAAGTTGAAGTGCTGAATCCGCAGGGAGCTGTGATTATCAACTCTTTTGGATTCTCCAGCTCAGAGCCTATTGATACTCCAGATGTAAAGTCGGCACTAGGAAATCATACTGGAACCTTTCAAAATATGAAGCCCCTGAACGGTGAACGAATATTGGCCGTATCTGTGCCCTTGCAGGAATTTGGCACAACCATAGGTGTTCTTCGTTTCTCCGTCTCTGCTGAGCCTTTGTATGATGTGATCATCAAAATTGCGCTGAATGCTGCCGGAGTAGGACTGCTCGTTATCCTCTTCGGTTTTGGCCTGAGTCTTATTATTGCCAAACGCATCGTTGGACCGATTCAACAGTTAACCCTGATTGCCAAAGAGATGGCTACCGGAAATTTCACCATACGGGCCAACAAGCAGAATAATGATGAGATTGGCACACTGGCAGTAACGCTAAACTTTATGTCAGAGGAATTGGCCAAAAATGAAAAAATGAAATACGATTTCATCTCCTCGGTCACTCACGAGCTGCGGACTCCTCTCACCTCCATTAAGGGCTGGGGTGAAACACTCCTGGTCGGTGATTTGTCAGATAAGGAGGAGACCCTGCAGGGGCTTGAAGTCATGACTGGAGAAACGGACCGCCTGATTGGACTCGTGGAGGATCTGCTCGACTTCTCCAAGTTCCAGGCAGGTGAAATGAAGTTCGTACTGCAGCCTTATGACCTGCGTGGATTGCTTGAGGAGCTGCTTCTGCAATTTAGATATCGTGGTCAAGCCAAACAGATCCAACTCTATGCTGATATACCGGAATTGCCGCTGCCAGTAAACGGTGATTTCAACCGTCTCAAGCAGGTCTTTGTTAATCTGCTAGATAACGCCTTTAAATTCACCCCTGCTGAAGGCACCATCCGGTTCACGGCTGTTATTGATAATAAGCACATTGTGGTTAAGGTAGTCGATAACGGCGAAGGGATCGAAGCTGAGGATCTGGCAAAGCTCGGAACAAAGTTCTTCAAAGGAAGGTCACGTCAATCCGGAAGTGGGCTGGGTCTTGCGATTTGTAAAGAGATTATTGAGCTGCACAATGGTCTGCTTAAAGTTGAGAGTGAGCTAATGAAGGGAACCACAGTGATTGTGGAGCTGCCCTTATATCCCGTTTACTGAAAAGCAAACAGCAAGTCCTCCAATAACCAGGGGGACTTGCTGTTTGCTTTGGCCTTAAATACTGATCTCTTTGATATTAAGGTTAATTACTTTACCGAGGTCAATATACTCACTATCGATTTTGATTAGTGGAGTTTCAATGTCGTGTGGATTTAAATATACCACTTGACCTATCCGTCCATCGGTTAATACTACATTCCGACCTACTGTTCTTTTTACAATATTCTCTAGAAAGAGGGAGACAATATGCGGATCAAGTGCACCAAAGCTCCCTCGTCTCATTTGATCCACAATGATATGAAAGGGAATCGGATCATGATAGGGTCGTTTTGAAGACATTGCATGAAAAACATCCGCTACGGCAACGATTTTGCTGTATAGATCGATCTTGGTTTCTTTCAAGCCAAAGGGATATCCTTGGCCGTCATTTCGCTCGTGATGCTGAAGGGCCACGAGGGCGATGCGAGAGCTTACCCCCGCTGTCTCCTTCAACATTTCGTATCCGTAGATTGCATGCTTTTTAACTGCGGCAAATTCCTCTTCCGTTAGCTTGCCGGGTTTATTCAATATCTCAGGAAGAACCTTCAACTTTCCTACATCATGCAGGGTAGCGGCAAGTGAAAGAATAGCAAGCTCTGATTCCTCCAAGTTCATCCATCTACCAATTAGTGTAGATATTACACCTACAGCAATATTATGCTGATGAGTGTAATCATCCGTACCACGCACAGCTTCAAACAGTTGAAATACATCCGGGTTCGTGGAAACCTGCTGAACAATTGGAATGACCTCTGTTCTAATATCCATTAAAGGGATTTTGCGGGAATTCATAAAAGAATTAAATAATTCTTTCGATACATTAACCACTTGATGAACAGTTTCACTGCAGGGAACGACCTCGAATCCCTCTCCATAAACGAATAAAATATCCATGAAATCAATTTTGTGCTTCTTCAGTAATTGAATATGCTCATGGTTAAGAACGCTCCCAGCGGGTACAACCGTTACTCCGTACGAGTTAATAAGGTCATTCTTTATTTTCCTTCCTAAATAATTGTCCATGCCCGCCCTCCCTATGACAACGCTTCAATATGTGAACTATGTATGCACTAAATATCTAAATAATATTTATAATTACTTTATCGGCATAAAGGTAAATTTCCTGAAATTTACTTCACAAAAAAAAGCAGGCCAAGGGAATCCCCCAACCTGCTCTTTCTATATATAGAGTTTAACCTTTGATTAATCCCTTTTTAACTAGAAAATCATGAGCTACATCCTGTTCCTTCAGTGCATCCACGTCTACCTGAGCATTCAATGCCTGCATTTCTTCCGCAGTAATCAAACCACTCATCTGATTCAGAATCGCTTCCAGCTCAGGATATTTATCCAAGGTATCCTGACGAATAACAGGTCCTGCATCATACGGTGGGAAGAACTGTTTATCATCCTCCAGGATCACCAGATTATGCACTTTAATCTGCGCATCAGTCGCATAGGCGTTGGTTACATCTGTTTCACCGTCTTCAATAGCACGGTACATAATGCCATGATCCATACCCTTTGCTTCTTTAAAGTTCATCCCGTACAGCTTTTTGATGCCCGGATAGCCATCCTCGCGGTCCAGAAACTCAAATTCCACGCCAAGGACCATGTCTGCTGATACTTTAGCCAAATCGCTGAATGTTTTGAGTTTATATTTTGCCGCAGTGTCTTTGCTAACAGCCAAAGTATACGTATTATTGAAGCCGATAGGCTCCAGAAAGGCCAAACCGTCCGCTTTCATCAATTCTCTGCTTTTGGCGAGGGATTCTGCTGAAGTGCCTGTTTTCTCTTGATAGTAATTCGCTACAATGGTACCTGTATAGTCCGGATAGAGCTGAATATCATTATTCTCAAGCGCCGTCCAAGCCACGTTAGAACCGCCCAAATTCACCTGACGTTTGACTTTAATATCAGATTTATCTTCGATCAGGTCAGCCATCATATGGGCAAGCAATACATTTTCCGTGAAATTCTTGGAGCCAATAGTAATTTCTCCGCCATTTCCCGCAGCAGCTTCATTATTCTTCCCACTTCCGCATCCAGCAAGCAACGTTCCTAACATCACTGTAAATAATAGATAAGTCGTTAATTTCTTAATCTTCATACTATGATTTTCTCCCCTTTTTTTCTAATGTTCGCGTTTATACCTTTAACCCTTTCGGGGTAGTTACCTTTTCAAGCAAGCCTAATAAATAATCCAGAACCAACGCCAGCAAGGCAGCCGGGATTGCTCCTAGCAAGATTAGAGCATCAATATTCCGCTGTATTCCGAGAAAAATAAATTCACCCAAGCCCCCGGCTCCGATAAAGGCAGCAAGCGTAGCCGTACCGACATTAATGACTGCAGCTGTTCGAATGCCTGCCATAATGACACTTAATGCCAGCGGGAGCTGAACCCGGAACAGAATTTGCCAGCTCTTCATTCCCATGCCGCGGGCCGCTTCCACAATGGACTTATCCACATCGGTGATTCCCGTATAGGTATTACGGACAATTGGCAGTAGCGAATACAGAAACAAAGCTACGACTGCCGTCTTCATCCCTATCCCAAACAAGGGAATCATAAAGCCTAACATTGCCAGACTGGGGATCGTCTGCAGGATTCCGACCGTACCGAGCGTAACTCCTTTTAAAGGAGTCAGTCGTGTAATCATGATCCCGAGCACAATCCCAACAATTACGGCAAATAACATGGATAAGAACACAAGTTGAACATGAACCCCCAGAGAATCCAGCAGTTCGCCTCTGCGTATATCTAATTGATACATCAATTGTTGCCACAAGGATTGATCCTTCATTCCGCCGTCTCCTCCTTTTCGCCTTCCCATTGTGAGGCAAACGCCGTTAACAGACTGCCTCTTGTGACGATACCCGTAATCTTACCGTCTGAGTTAACGACCGGAATGATTCCGTGCGGAGCTTGCGTGATCAACCCGAGAGCATCTCTTGCCGTAGCTGTATCCTGCAGCACCACTTGGGGGGGTGTCATAATTTCTTCGACTGTACGGTCTACTTCCATTTTGGCAGTTATATCATAGGCCGATACAATACCGAGCAGTTTGCCTGCTTCGTCGCCTACAAGCAGTGTTTCAATTTTGCGTTGACGCATAAAGGTCAACGCTTTGGCGAGTGAACGCCCCGGAAGGCTTGTGGAAGGATTCTCACGCATAACTTCAGTTACGGGAATATATTCAGGATTCTGGTAGATGCGATTCTTTCCAATAAACGACTCTACAAAATCATTAGCAGGCCGGCTGAGCAGCTCATATGGCGTATCTAACTGTACGATCTCCCCATCCTTAAGGATGGCAATTTTATCACCTAGCTTGAGTGCTTCATCCATATCATGCGTTACAAATACAATCGTTTTCTTAACTTCCTGCTGCAGTCGAAGCAGTTCATCCTGCAATTGCTCCCTTGTGATCGGGTCCAGTGCACCAAACGGTTCATCCATCAGTACAATTTCGGGGTCTGCTGCCAAAGCTCGTGCTACACCCACACGCTGCTGCTGTCCACCCGACAATTGCTTCGGATACCGTTTAGCATATACAGTCGGATCAAGTCCAACCAATTTAAGCATTTCAAGGACTCGTTCTTTTTTCCTTTTGACATCCCATCCCTTTAACACAGGAATCAGCCCTACATTGTCTTCGATGGTGTAATGAGGGAATAAGCCTACCTGCTGAATCACATAACCAATGTTTTTGCGGAGGGTAACCACGTTTTCTTTCGTTATATCTTTGCCATGTAAAGTAATTGTGCCGGATGTGTGGGGCACCAGACGGTTAATCATTTTCATGGTCGTCGTTTTCCCACAACCACTTGGACCGATTAAGACAAGTATTTCACCAGCTGTTATTTCAAAGCTGATATTCTTAACGGCTTCAAAACCGTTGGGATATTTTTTTCCTACACCTTCAAATTTTAGCATTGGATACTCCTTATCATTATTTTCATTACCAAATCACCGCTCAGGAGACTGAGTAACACACTATAACAAAGATAACCCTAACATACAACTTGTGAAACGGTATTAGGTTGTATGTATTATATTGGTAATTAGTTGAACAAAAAAAGGTTATCCAGGTATAAGCACCGTTGGATAACCTTTTTTCAACCTGATATTATATATTATTTCCGTATCCTTGATTAATAAACTGTTCCGTTCTTTGGTACATTTTGTCATCCCCAACGACAACCAGTATATCATTTTCTCGCAAAATAACATGTGGGCCTGGAGAGATGGAAACGCTTGTACCTCGTCGCAGCGCTATAATTGTAGCGCCTGTATTCTGCCAGAACTGCAGATCGCCAATCGTTTTGCCGGCCACATGAGATTCCTCATGAATGGTTATTTCGCCCGGATGGTAGGGTTTTAGATTCTGAAGTCGGTCTGACGCCTCAATAATCTCGGTCAAGAGCTTCTCAAACTTCCGGTCAATCTCCTTTTTCTCCATCAATAATTGCTGCAAATCCTGTTTCAGCGAATAGGCTGATTTCAAATAATGATTTTTGGTAATATACTCATGCGCTTTTTGATCAGAGATGACAATAATCTCTTTACCCTGTGACACAAAAATGATATTCTCATCCTTCAATAAACCCATTGCTTTGCGAATGGTCTCCGGAGAAACATGGTACTGCCCCGCCAATAGAGAACGCCCAGAAATCTTACTATTTACAGGGAATTCACCACATACAATTCTTTGCGCAATATCAAGGGCTATTGATTTGTAACCGGCCATCTCCTGCATGGACATTGTCGACCCCTTACTCAGGTGGAAATTTTATTAGTATAAAACTTTGCTCCAGTATAATTTCGTGAAACGGAAGCGTCAACAATTAATACGCGGATTCCCCTCGTTTGTTCCTCCTGGGCTCCGTTTCTTACGATAAAAGAAGCTGCCCACGGCTTCAAGAGCATATCGTCCAGGATTATTGATCTGCTCCGTTCCTCCAACGAATAGAAAACCTCCTTCTCTCAGTGAAGCGCTAAATCGTTCATAAATCTGGTGCTTCGCCTCTTCTGTGAAGTAGATCATTACGTTTCGACAGAGGATCAGGTCGAGATCCGAGCCGAAGGGATCAGACAGCAGATTATGCTTACGGAACTCAACCTTCTCCCGGATTTTGGATGCAACTTTCCACTCCATTCCTTGAGGGTATAAATATCCCTCCTTCAACGTTAATGGTAGTCTACGTATTACCGCCTGTGGATAGACAGCCAATTGCGCTTGATCAAGAATGGCCGAATCCAGATCTGTAGCCAGAATACTTACCTGGATACCTGGAAAGTTGTAGGCGAAAACCATAGAAAGTGAATACGGTTCTTCCCCGCTGGAACAGGCTGCACTCCAGCAGCTTACTTTCTTCGTATCCAGAATCAGCTCGGGGATGATAGAATTTCTGAGTTGTTTCCACTGTTCAGGACTGCGGTAAAATTCAGTCACGTTTATGGTGATATGTTCCACAAAGGAATTATACATCTCCGGATCGTTCTCCATCATCCTACTGGCATCTGGAAAGCCTGAAGCACCGTATTTCTGATAGAATGAACTAATTCTTCTTTTCATCTGTTCTTCTTTATAAAGCGATAGATCAATACCTGATTTCTTCATAAACCAAAGAATGAAGTTGCTATAAAGTGAGTTGATTTGTATATTCAATGGAGCTTCCTCCTCGGGGTTATAAACTAACAGTTTGATCTGTTAGATTCGATCTGTAAAGCTTTAAATAAGCGATTGAACTATTATAAAAAAAATACCCCCTATTTTTTCAAATTAGAGGGTATTTCACCTAATATCTCAAGAAATTTGGAACGCTTCAAGTGATTTATTGAGCTGTACCGTGGATTCCACCAAATTGTGTGAAGAAGCTGCCGTCTGTTCCGCACAAGCAGATACCTGCTGGCTTGCAGCAGCTATGCTTTGTACCGATTGCAGCACATCATCGGCTTGTGCAGCCTGTTCTTCACTTGCAGCAGCAATTTCTGTAATCAATTGAGCGGTGTCATTAACGATTCCCTTAATTTTTTTAAAGGCTAATGCGGCTTCTAAGGAAGATCTGACACCCGTTTCTACAGCTGAAACGCTTTTAACTGTATTTCCCTGCATTGTATCAATAATCTCAGCAATTTGTCTCGTAGCTTCTCCACTGCGCTCAGCCAACTTGCGGACTTCGTCCGCAACTACGGCAAACCCTCTGCCTTGCTCTCCGGCTCTTGCTGCCTCGATGGCGGCATTAAGGGCTAATAAATTTGTCTGAGCCGCAATATCATCAATCAAATTCAATATTTCACCAATTCTCTGGGAATCTCGTTGCAGTTCGGACATCTGAACACTTGCTGCATTCATTTCATTTATTGAAGCGTCTACCACTTGCATGCTATCCGAGGTGATTTCAACGGTCTGTTTATACATATTTGATGCCTTTTCTGCATTATGTGCCACTGAACTTACCGCCAGCGTCAATTCTTGAACCAGCAGTGTCATCGTCTGGGCATCGTTAGCCTGATAAGCACTGCTTCTTACCACTTCTTCTGTATTCATTGAGATCTCTTTGGAGGCTGCTGAGACCGATTGTGACAACCCCATTGTTTTTCCAATTAGGGCTTTAATTCTCTCAGTCATGTTATTGATCGCTTCAGCAACCTGTCCAATCTCATCCTTACTCCGCAAATTAAGTGGTTGTACGGTAAGATCGCCTTTAGCCAACTTCTCCATAACCATCCGAATCATCTTAAAAGCCTGGCTGATTCTACCAATATAGATATAGCTCAGAATAAATGAGAGCAATAATAAAGCAATGCTTATAGAAATGACTGTAGTAAATGAACTGGAAATGGATTGTTCTGAGTTATTAACCTCTTGATCCATAAATATTTCTACAATACTTGTTCCAGAATCCAGATTCCCGCGAGCTTCACCAAACTGATTCACAAGCAATACTTCGTTTGTAACACTAACTGTTTTCGCAACTGGTGCTTGCAGCTGCGTATCCATAATTCCAACCCATTCATTAAATTGTGCTTTGGCATCCGCAATATCCTTCTGAATGTTGTTCCCATTTTCACTTTTCAGGTTAAGAATGCGAGGATCATTGTAGATGTTTAGAACATCCTCAGCTTTGCCCAATCTTTCATTGATCTGAGAAACGTTGGTATGATAGTCATCCAATGCCAGCTTGTCACCCGTTGATAAGTAGAGCTGCACTGCAGAATAGGCTTGATACATATCTCTGTCGGCATTGATCATATAGTTAGTCAATTGATAACCGTTATCATATAGAACGCGCTTAAGATTATTATTAGATGACTTCACCAGACTCAGCGACAGATATGAGGTCACAACCAGGGCTAGTATGGGAATTAACAGGACAGACAGCAATTTAAATCTCACAGAGAAATTTAATTTATTCATGATACTCCCTCACATTCTTTTTAGTTTAGAAAATTTATATTCATAACTATCAATATATTCCAACGAGAGATATCCATTAATTCTTATAATCTAGTTATATCAAGCATTTCTAGCAACAAAGTGATTTAAAAATTAAAATTTATGTACAACATGTGGTAAAATTATATATAGAAATGCATACCTTTGGAGGTCACCTTGTTATGGAGAAACCTAAAATCCTTGTTGTAGATGATGACCGTGATATCCTTATACTCTTGAGAAAAAGATTAGAAATGGAAGGTTACGAGGTATTTACAGTTTCCGAAGGTGAGGAAGTGATAAGACAGGTCAAGCTTAATAACTTTGCTCTGATCGTGCTAGATATTGTCATGCCTAGTATGAATGGGTTAGATATCTGTAAGGCCATCCGTAATCTCGTTAGCGCACCTATCCTGTTGCTTAGCGCAAAGGATCGTGAGATTGATAAGGTAGTGGGGTTGGAACTAGGGGCGGATGATTATATTACTAAACCGTTCAGTATCGACGAATTAACTGCACGTATTAAATCTCACCTTAGGAGGGAAATGCGTAGCGTCATTACTCCTGTTTCCAATCAGAAGATATTTCAATTCGAGGGCATTATAATTAATGGAGAAACGTATGAGGTTTCTGTAGATGGAGTAATTGTACATTTATCCGGGAAAGAATTTGAAATTCTACTCCACATGGTACGCAACAGGAATCTTGTATTGAGCAGAGAGCAGATCTACAACGCGGTATGGGGATTTGAAGATAACGGAGATATTAATACAGTAACTGTCTATTTGAAGAATATTCGCAAGAAAATTGATCCGGATCACCGAATGATTATCACGATCTGGGGAATTGGATATAAATTCGTAATTTGAAGTGCTAGATTTATAAAAGAGCCGGCCTTGGATCTAGAATAGCTTTTGGGCTGGCTCATCGCATTTCATTCTAACCACATATTCCTTATCTTAACTATTTCTGTAGCAACCTCGCAAAAAGCCACAACAATGATCGGATCAAAATGAACTCCACTTAGCTGCAGAATCTCTGCCAAAGCCTTCTCCACCGTCCAAGCTGGTTTATACGGTCTTACTGAAGTTAGAGCATCGAAGACGTCACATACGGCTACAATTCTTGCTTCAAGTGGAATTTCTTCACCTTTTAGATGATTGGGATAACCGCTTCCATCCCACTTTTCATGATGGCTTAGTGCGATCTTCTCTCCTAATATTAATACCTCATGTTTGCTTTTCGATAATAGTTCAGCACCAATGATTGTATGCTGCTTCATAATATCGAATTCTTCAGGAGTTAGACGCCCCTTTTTGAGTAATATCTCATCAGGAATGGCCACCTTACCAATATCATGCATTGAACTTGCGTGCTTAAGCATATTGCAGAACGCCTCTTCGAGACCCAACTGCTTGGCCACCTCATATACATATTGGCTCATCCGCATTAAATGTCGGCCAGTTTCGTTATCCCTATGCTTCATGGTCTGAATCAGCCGCAAAACATACTCCTCTTGGAGTTCCGAAATTTGGAGAGTATGCTCCATGAGCATATTTTCCAATCGTAAATTCTGCTTCTCCTGCAGCTTGCGTTGACGGATGGTTTCCAGTAAATGACGCACCTTAAGTGCGACCTCGAGCGGATCAAACGGTTTAGTCAGGAAGTCACTTGCACCTAACTGCAAGGCGCGATGTCGATGCTCCGTATCGTGATAGGCTGTAATAACCAATATAGAATGCAATAATGGATGATTACGCGCTTTTAACGCCAACATGATATCAAATCCACTTACAATCGGCATGCTTAAATCAAGCAGAAGGACATCCGGATCTTCCCTCTCTATAGCCTCAAGTGCCTTTGTAGAGTCATGAATAACAGAAATTTGCTCATGCCCCTCCATACGAAACAGCTTTTCCAGCAATAGGGTATTTGCCCTGATATCATCAATAATCATAATTTTTGCCGAGTTATCTATACTATGGAGTCCTATCTCTAACATATGCATTCCCTCGCTCTTTTAAAAGATATATTTGAGCGCTATTCACTATTCCTTCATCGGTGTATGATTTCATCAGGCAAGCGAGCTTAGAGGAATCAGGATTTTAAATAGGCTGCCTTCTCCATAAGTACTTGTCACTTGAATCTTGCCACCCATCATCTCTAACAGCTTACTGGATACCGTTAAGCCTATACCCGTACCTTCAACCTGTTTGCCCTGATAGATGCGTTGAAATGGTTCGAAAATCTGTACCAAATCCTCGGATCGTATTCCAATCCCTGTATCTTCAATAATAATAGCTACTTGATTATCCTCCACCAGCATTGCTCGGATGGTGACAGAACCATTGGGCTTATTGTATTTGATTGCATTCGAAAGTAAATTCAGCAATACCTGTTTCATCCGAACTCGATCACAAGCAATAGATTCCTCATACATAGCCCGTGAATCATTATGGAGTTGAATGCCACTCAAATCACAAATGGGTTGAACCCAAGAGAAGCACTCCTCCAAAATATCCCCCAAACGTACATTCTCCATATAGACAGATGAACGGCCGGATTCAACTCTCGAAAGATCAAGGATTTCACTGATTAATTGCAGCAAATGTTTCCCTGCTTTAATAATTTCTCTTACACTCTCTTTCTGAGAGAGGGATAATGGCTCCGCCGTATCATATTCAAGCAATTGAGAAAAACCAAGTATTGCATTCATCGGTGTACGTAATTCATGACTCATATTGGATAGAAATTCAGACTTCGCCTTACTAGCTTTCTCAGCGATTTCTTTAGAACTGCGTAGGGACTGTTCATAATACCTTCTATCTGTGATATCCCGTGCGATCATGCACACTTTGCGAGAGATTTCATTTTTCCTATGGATAGGCGTAATATTCACCTGCATCCACCTTAGTCCCAGAGAAGATTTCACTGAGAATTCAAGTCCGAATGTTTCCCCTGTCATAAGTACCTTATTTAAGGTGTTCATATAATTCTTAGTGACATCTTCATCGAACAAGTCAGTAATAGGGGTTCCTTCCAAGCTTCGTGCTGTTTCGATACTGAATATTTTACCTACTGTCCAGACTTTCTCAAGCACAGCATTCTCGTCAATTTCCATAATAATATCATCGAGGGAATGAATCATGGCCCTCATATCTGCTTCCCGATTCTCGAGTTCATCCCTTGCTGCGGTCAAATCCTTATTACTATTTCCTAGCTTCATTCCTACTGCAGCCAGAATAGTAGCCGTCTCTTTCATTTCATAGACTTCAATATCAGGAATAAGCTGTTCATATCTGCCATTTCCAATTCCAATGGCGATGTTGTTGATCATATGGAGTGGCTTGGACATCTTCCGACTCATAACTCGGGCACGCCAGTACAGAATGGAAAAATATACAATATAGAAAGAAATGAGTCCGAAAATTAGATACATTCCGATTTGATCCAGTTCTAGTTCCAGGCGGTTCGTCTCGGCAAAAATACTATCCTCTTCAGATAATACCACGAATTTCCAATTAGTAGTATCGACGGTAGACCACGCCAAGATTTGCTTCTTACCACCAATCTCCACTTCGCTCAAACCATTCTTATCTGATGCAAGTTTAGCAGCGATATCCTTCAGATCTTTATGAGCAAATAGATTGAATTCATTAGGCTTGAACGTATCTTCAAGAACGGGGTTCTGATAATTATGAGAGGTAAGCTCCTTGATACCAAACAACTTCTCCATTTGTTCAGGCATAGCCAGTACCTTACCGTTATTGCCAACTAATATTCCAAGACCGTTCCAGGGAATTTCCATCTCCAGAACATCTTTCTTGAAGCTGTCCACTGTAACATCTATCCCTACTACACCCTCAAGTACATTGTTGTTGTACACTGGGGCAATAGAGGATGCCAGCCAGCCGTTTCCAGCAGGATCTAAATAGGCATCTGTCCAAATCGCATTTCGCGCCGGATTGTGCTTGGCATCCGCTTCATAATAGAAATTAAACGAAGGGATATCCATTCTTGGAGCATATTGATTAATAACATCCATATATGGATAAATGATGTTCAAGGAATCAAATGTGTTAAAATATACTGCTGTCGCAAGTGGCTCCCGAGTTACCATTGACTTCATAACCGGCTGCAGCGATAACAGGCGCTCCACCTTATTCTTCTCTTCAGCTCCAACTTTTGTAACTCCACTATAAAATACGGCCGCTCCTCCAGCAGAACTATTAGCTGTTGAATAATAAGCACCGTCTGCATTCAGCACCAGCCGCTCGCGATCTTCTGCTGAAATCGCCTGCCCAGATTGCAAAGCAGTAGAAACAGAATCGCGGAACACATCGGTTAGTATGGATATCCGATGTGTCTGATTCCCAATCATACCTGCCTCTTGTTTGGCAATAATCTGCAACTCATTCAATACTTCATTCTTCATACTCTGTATCTGTCGTTCTCGTGACCACTCATTGGTTACAAAAAATATGCCGATGAACACCACTTCAACTAGCACTAAGGGTACGATAGCCGTCTTTATATACGTTCTCCATATCCATTGGAACAAGGATAATGACGTATCTCTCCTCATTACATTTCCCCGTTTCCTAACGTACACAAGGTTTTATAAATATCACCAAGTTATTTAGATAATGCTGTAATTGATAACGGCATAGTTGAATGCAGTCAATATCCTCAAGGGCTGCGGATTCTTCCAAATGGCGTCCGATTACTGAAATCATCTGCAATCCGTAGCCACCTCCACTCCCCTTTAAAGAGTGTCCGATATTCTGAATCTTCTCGAAATCACCTTGTTGAAAGGCTGCAGAAATTGTAACTAAATCCTCTTCACGTCGTTCGAGATACCCTGGAATAAGATCAGCTATATCCTCATCAATCCAAATCTCAATCGGTTGTCCAGACATCCCGCTCGCCTCCACTCTCTCTAGCGCTGCCGAATCCATATCGCCGGATCATCTGAAACAATTGATCCATAAAGATTGGTTTCTCCAGGAAGTCCGTACATCCAGCTTCATAACTGGCTCTGCGGTGCTCCTCAAATGCGTGTGCAGTAAGCGCAATAATCGCTGTCGGCTCAAATCCTTCGCTTAATTCCCACTTGCGGATGAGTCTTGTAGCTTCGTATCCATCCATCAGAGGCATTTGGATATCCATAAAGACCATATCGTAAGAGCCTTCAGTAAATGCCTTCACCACTTCATATCCATTCACAGAAACATCTACCGAACAATTCATTTTCTTCACAAAGGCCAGAAATAAATTCTGATTGTCTATATTATCCTCTGCCAGCAATATGCTTAACTTCCGATCAAGACGCACCTTCGAATCCTCTGGCGAAGCGGGTGTAACGGGGAGCTTCAGTACAAAGGTTGTACCTTCCCCTAGCCTGCTCTGATAGCTAATCGTTCCTCCAAGAGTTTCGGTAAGCCTCCGAGAAAGAGCAAGTCCAAACCCCATCCCTTCGTATTCTCTTGGTGACGCAGCATCCAACTGGAAAAAAGGTTGGAAAATATCATCAGCCATTTCTTCGGAAATACCAACGCCTGTATCTTTAATTGTAAGCATGAACCATAACTTACCTTGTTCCCGGTGTGGACGTACCGCCGCAACGATTTCTATATGCCCCTGTTGCGTGAATTTCACGGCATTGTCAAGCAGAGTATCCACGATTTGCATGACTCTCTGGGAATCACCGAGAACCAGTATGTTTGGCAATTGTTCAACCTTCACCCGAAAGTCAAGCAACTTATTTTCGATATCACCGCGATATTTATCAGATGCTTCCAACACAAGTTCATGGAGGTTGAATGGAAGGTCAGCGAAGTGCAGCTCACCATTCTCCAGGGCGGAATAATCCAAGAAACGATCGATTAAGAATAGTAGATGCTCGGAGGAGTACTTTAATTTGCGTTTTTCCTCTGAAGTAAACACATCGTGTTCTTGTTCCCTCGCGATGTCTATCATCGCATTCAAGGGGGTACGAAACTCTTGACTGAGCATTTTCATAAATTGATCCTTCGCCTGATTTCTCTGCTCTAAATCAATCCTATTCATGACTAACTGGTGTTCGCTTTTCTTGCGCATAGTAATATCGTTAAACGTGAGCATGACTAAATCATCAAGTCTGCTTATCACAACTCGATAGTAGCGAATACCTTCATCAACCAACAGCTGTATTTCCTGTTCAATTGCTTTGTCCCCTGACATTATGCTGTAGATCAGCTCTTTATAGGCATCCAACTGTGGGAGGATCGAACTGTCGAGTGATGTGAAAATCGCTTGTGCAGCGGCATTCATCATGACAGGTTGGAGCTGCAGCTGGTCTGGACGCATTACGATGACTGCATCCTTCAAATCTCGGAGCACCCGTTCCAGCATAACGCGTGATTGCTGCTCACTCTGCATTAACTGCTGACGTTTCGTTACATCCGTCTGAAGCCCGATGAAATGTGTCGTAATTCCTGTCTCGTCCTTGAGTGGAGTAATTACAAGTTCATTCCAGAACGGCTCATGATTCTTTCGATAATTCAAGATTTCCAGCTGTACCTTGGAATGATGATTCAGAGCAGCACGGATTTGTTCTCTATGCTCCTCTTTAGTGTCTTTGCCCTGCAGAAATTTGCAGGAACGTCCCACAACTTCTTCACTCGTATAGCCCGTAATAGAAGTAAAGGCATCGTTAACATAAATGATTGGGAATCCAGACACTAACGCATCCGCAATAATAACTCCTGATCCAACATCACGAACAGCTCGTTCATATAGATTCTTCTCCTGCACCATTACACGCAGAGCATTCTCAGTCTCCTGATACTTCGTAATCATCTGTAAACGCTTGCCTGTGGATAAATAGATAATTGTACTTGCCAAAGTAAATACGACGAGCGCAAATACAGTTTTCTTAAAATCAGCCGAGATGAATAAAAACAAAATCAATTCCAGCTCGATTGCAACCATATAGATCTTCAAATGATTCAGGGAAGGAAGAATCTGACTTACAATAAAATACATCATAAGGACAGCAATCAGCAGCATCGAATTATAATGCTGCTGCATCAAAGAAACGAAGGCTCCTGCTGAAACAACCCAGAGATATCCAAATAAGAGGGGTTCAGGATTTCTCTTTATCTTCTCTGAGAAGAAGGTAGCTATCAGCAAGAGTGTGCCGCTCAGTAGAAAGATGATTTCTGCGACATCCAGATTGGAATATGCTGGATTCATCCAGGTAGCCAGAAAGCCCATGACTAAGATCGCTATTAAGGACATTCCCACATATAAACGCAACATTTTCAAATGATTCATGAACAGTTCTCCCCATTCATACGATACCTTGCGCGCGCTCATCATTCACCTAAACTGAGATGTGCTACGATGATCTGATCATTGGCATACACCGGTACACTAATAAATTTGCTGCTGGTTCTAAGACTGCCTTTCCCTTCATGAATCACCGGAGGGGTGATATTCGTATTCAGTTGAAGGTCATTAAATGCCGAACAGCAAGCCGCACCCACCCAATTACCAAATTCAGCAAATGCGCTCCAGCCCATATCATCGATCTCTTCTATCTTAAAACCGCACATCGTGCTGACAATGTTCTTTAGAACATCATAATCCATACTCAATATGATCTCACCGCGGATATCACCGGTCATTCCAACCATAACTGAAACATTATCTGTATTTACAAAAGGCTGTTGAATCGAAGGAGTACCCACACTAACAGTAAGACCCAAATACCCTGTCAATACCTTCTCTAAACCCGTAAGAACCGCCTTCACTTGAGTATCCTGCACATTAATCATATCGGCATCCCCCTTCAATTCGATAATTGCTTATCAATAGCTTGCTGTAAACGATCGGGCTGAAAAGGTTTAACGACGAAATCCTTGGCTCCCGCCTTCAGAGCGTCCATAACCATTACCGTTTGCCCCATGGCACTGCACATAATAATTTTGGCTTTGGGATCGAATTCAATAATACCCCGCACCGCCGTTACACCATCCATATCTGGCATTGTAATGTCCATAGTGACCACGTCCGGTTTGAATTGTTTATATGCTTTAATTGCATCTTCACCATTTGCTGCCTCACCTACAATTTCATGTCCTTTGGATTCTAGTGCTGAACGGACCATCATCCGCATAAAAGCTGCATCGTCTGTAATTAATATTCTAGCCATTTTAGCACTCCCCATCTGATTTCTAACTTCATTCTAGTAGGCATTCCTATAGGGAATATGACGAAATTATGAATAAAAAATAAAAAAAGTAGAACACGATATTTTTATTGCTTGCGGTATTCCCTAGGCGTCTGTCCGGTGGCTTTCTTAAAGACCCGGCTGAAATATTTCTCATCCTCATAACCCACCAGCTCCGAAATCTGCGATAGTCGCAGATTCGTATTCTGCAGTAGAGCCTTGGCTTTGACTATTCTTAGATTGGTTAAATAATCGGACAGGTTCTCACCGGTGATCTGCTTGAACTTGCGCGATACATTCTCCCTGCTGATAAAAAAACGTTCGGCGATATGCTGAAGTGTCATGTCCAGTTGATAGTTCTGATCCAGATAGTCCCTAATTTCGAGCACAAGTCTACTATCAGATGTCTCTGAGAGTTTGCTTTCCTTCGATAGTCGCAGCAGAAGCGCCTTTAATTGATCCCGCCAGCTTTCCACAGAGAACAATCCATCTTCATCATAACAAAGCTCAAATTGGGTATTATCCTCATGTTGTAGGCGCAGAAGCACTGTCCTGATCTCCTCCTGCATGCGCAAAAAGTTGCTCTCCGTGAGCATGCTCATCCCGGCAAGCTGCTCTGCCCAATCCTCGACAGTTAAGTTCATCCGATCGGTTTCCCCGGACAAGACGGCTATCTTCAACTTATCTATGTAGGCCTGAAAAGCGTGGTCTTCTACAGACCCACCCTCTCTGGGCTCATCCTTGAAGAGATGAATCCGTGCTGCTCTATGGAGAAGATTCCGCTCACTTAAGCCTTGCTGTGCCTGCGTGAAAGCAGTGTGTAACTGCTGTGGAAAGGAATTTACTAGACTTAAACCCATATCCACTTGTACTCCGTATGCTAATTGAATAGCCTCATTAATGCGCAACAGCCACTTGTGCGCTTCTGGCGCGTCATCCCAGAACAGAATCACTATATCGACGCCAGTCTGCCAATAACGGAAAGCAAACCCATTCCGCTGCGGAGAGAGCACTTCGTTGCAGACATTTGCCAGAACAAAAGACGTCAGCTGCAAATCACCATGAAATCTCTGCAATAAGCGGCAGTTAGCTGCCTGCAGGGTGATCACCGCAATGCTGCAGCTCTCCGCATTCCTACGCATACCAAGTTCTTCGGATAGTGCAAGCTGCAGCTCCTGAAAGGAGGCATTACCGGAGAGTAGATCGGATAACACTTTGTCCCAATACAACGGACGAAGCACATTCAACTGCATATTCTGGCGAAAAGCCAGCTCCCGCTCCCGTTCTTCCTCTTGCCACAGCTTAAAAGCATGCTCTGCGGCAGCAATCAATTGCTTGCTATTCAGCGGCTTGAGCAAATAATCCGTGCCCCCATAGACTATCGCGGGCTTCACATAATTAAAATCCTGGTAACCGCTAATAACAATTGTTTTTGTATTAGGAGAATGCTGATGCAGCCACTCTAGCAACTGCGCCCCGTCTACCAGAGGCATACGCATGTCAGTGAAGACAATCGCGGGCTGCTGTTCCATAATAATATCTATCGCCTCTTGCCCATTGGTCGCTTCGCTGATATCAGAAATCCCATACTTCTCCCATGGAACAAAATAGCGGATAGCCTCACGCACATGCTTCTCATCATCTACAATCAGCACCTTCATTATTGCATCACTCCTTTACAATTCTCCAGTATCTTCATCCAGTGGAATGATCAATGTGACAACGATTCCCTTATCGACATCTCCCTGGAGTAATAGCTGTGCCTCTCCACTAATCTGCAGCCGCAGTCTGGCCAGCACGTTACGTAAGCCGATCTCCTCCTGCTCCGTCTTATCAATAGTTGCCAAGCTTGCTTCGATTTCCTCCAGCCGTACAGGTGTGATCCCTTTGCCGTTATCCTGAATAACAATAACCAATCGGCGGCTCGCATCCAGGGAGCAGGTTATGGAAATAACCCCTCGGCTGATTCCATCGACGAAGCCATGTTTGAAAATATTCTCCACGATAGGCTGCAGTATCATTTTGGGCACAACGATGTCCCGTACTGCTTCCTGTATATCGATATCGAGCCGCAGATTGTCCTCTCCGAACCGTTCCGTTTGCAGAACCATATAATTCTCCACATGTTCGATCTCATCCTGCAGCGGAACCTGCGTCCGTTCCGTGTTCATAGAGTATCTCATCATACTGCCAAGTGAATAGATGAGCTCATATACCTTTGGTGCATTATAGCGCAGAGAGGAGCTGCCGATAGACTGCAGGGCATTATACAAAAAGTGGGGATTGACCTGAGCTTGCAGCGCCTTGAGCTGATTCGTCTTATTGGCAATCTCCAAACGGTACTCCTTAACGATCAGATTATTAATCGTGCGGGTCATTCCGGTAATTTTACGAGTCAAGAGTCCGAATTCATCCTCCCGCTCCACATCCACAAAGGCGTCCAACTGCCCGATCTGAACCTTCTGTGTAAAAGAGATCAATTTCTTGATCGGTCTCGTAAACCCGATTGAAATCAGAACCGCCATAATGCCTCCAAGGATCAGGAACACGATCCCGATTCCGGTATTGATTCTGGTAATAATTCTGGCATCACCATACAGATCCTCATAGGGAACCAGCTTAATAATGCTGCCCTTGAACAATGGATCATCTATATGTCTAAACATTACGATGCCTTTAAAACCATCCTTTGTCCAGGTAAAATGGCCGAGTTCCTTCCCTGCCGGAAGCTTGGTCCAGCCTGCCGCAAACATTTTGCCGATCCACTGCGGATCGGAAGCAAACAAGGCTTGTCCCTGTTCATTCAGGACATACAGACGCTCCTCCGTATCCGAATTGTACATGGATCTGGCGATCCCTTCTAGCTCTGTTAATCGAAAATCAATCGCCAAGTCTGCCAGCACATCATCGCTCGGCGCACGATAGATGGGGAAATGCGCCGTGAATACTGGAACTGTGCCTGATTTCAGATTTAGAAATCCCGATTTCACTCCATACTTGTGATCCATATGCGTGACTTCGACAAAAGGTCGGTTCGTCCCGCTTGGATTGACTGCCGCTGTGTATTGGTTGTTAATTTCCTGCCGAAATAATCCCCCGCGCAGCATATTGGATTGTTGGGGAGCCTTAACAAATAAGTGGATCTGATACGTATTCTGATCGGAAAGAAACATATTATACAGCTGGGTGGAGATGATCGCGCGGTTATCCGACACCGTAGAACCAGCGGGGACCTTATCTGGACTCTTGGCGATGAGAAGAGCCGTGTAAAAAGAGCCGGGGACATTGATGCCGCTATATAGCGACATGGCACGCTGATTCATCCCTTGAAAATAGTTGCTGAGATTGGTCTCGCCCAGCGTCAGCAGCTTTGTATTTTGCTTCACCGATTGCTCAGTTACGGACTGCTTGGTATATAGATACGAGAAAGTGACGGAAATCCCCGACGGAATGACAGAGGCCAGAAGCACAAGTGCCATGAGCCGGGTCCGTATGCTGTTTCTGAACATTCCTATCCCTCCCAAAAGTTTTGTCAGCATAGCTGCAATATAATCCACCTTTATCATCATCAAATTGAGTGTTGATAGCAAGCGGTCCTTCCTATAATAAAGGTGTAAACCTGTAAGAAAACAGACAAAGGAGATTCCATATGAGAAAAGCTCTGCGCATGCAAAGAGGCTGGGGCCAGCAAATTGTATTTCTGGGACCCTGCCTTATCTTCTTTCTGGCCATCGTGGTCACACCTTTTATTCTCGGCTTCTATTACTCCTCTACCGACTGGAACGGACTGGATCTGGACAAAGCTGTCTGGACCGGCGCTGCTAACTGGAAACGTATCTTCACCAATGATGATAAGTTCTGGGCTTCGCTGTCCTTTACGCTTCGTTTCACAGTTGTATCCGTAATAGCTGCCAACATTCTAGGGCTCTCGCTCGCCTTTATTCTAATGACGTCCTTGAAGACCAAAAAGCTGCTTCGCACCATCTTCTTTATGCCCAATGTAATCGGCGGAATTCTGCTAGGGTATATCTGGCAATTTATCTTTACAAAAGGTTTTGCCACTATTGGAGAAATCACCGGCATTTCCTTCTTCCAGCTACCTTGGCTGGGTACATCAGGCACTGGTTTCTGGGGTCTCGTCATTGTGTTTGTCTGGCAGACTGCCGGCTATATGATGGTCATTTATATTGCCGCACTTGCCGGAATTCCCAAGGATTTGATTGAAGCCGCCAAGATCGACGGCGCCCGTGCTCCCCAATTATTCAAAAGCGTCTATGTACCTCTGATCATGCCTGCGATTACGATCTGTCTGTTTCTGACGACCTCAAATGCCTTTAAGATGTTCGATCTCAACCTTTCGCTAACCAAAGGTGGGCCGGGAACCTCCACCCAATCGCTTGCCTATAACATCTATGCGGAAGCGCTCATCAATAACCGTTATGGTCTGGGTACAGCCAAAGCACTGCTCTTCTTCTTCGCTGTTTCTGTGATCACTATAACCCAAGTATGGTTAACCAAACGAAAAGAGGTGTCGGCATAATGCAGACCAGCAGATATCGTCTTAGCACCTTCATTCTGGAAATTGCCGCCGTTCTGCTAGCGATTATCTTTCTCTCCCCCTTCTACCTGGTGCTGACAAATTCGGTGAAGGGCCTGAAGGAAATCCTGATGGATGCCGCCTCATTCCCCCAGGTCTTTAAGTGGACAAATTATGCTGATGTATGGAAAGCGATCGATTTCCCGCAAGCCTTCTGGAACTCTCTGCAAATTACCATACTCAGCGTAATCTTTATCGTCCTGTTCAGCGCCATGGCAGCCTACCGGATTGTGAGAAAACCTTCGCGCTTCAACTCATTTGTATTTCTGCTGTTGATCTCCGCGATGATCATACCCTTCCAGTCCTTGATGTTGCAGTTGGTCCGGGTAACCAGTATTCTGGAACTGCGCGGAGAGTTGTACGGGATCGTAGCCTGCTACCTCGGCTTTGGGATGCCGCTGTCCGTATTTCTGTTTCATGGTTTTATCAAGACGGTTCCCTTTGAATTGGAAGAAGCTGCCCGGGTCGATGGTTCCAATCCCTATGGAGTATTCTTCCGGATTGTCTTTCCACTGCTTATGCCGATTGTAGTGACGGTTGTTATTCTGAATACCTTATGGATTTGGAATGACTATCTGCTACCTGTGCTGGTCATCGGCGGAAATAAGGATCTGACCACACTACCAGTTGCCGTAACCAAGTTCTTTGGACAATATACGAAGAAATGGGATCTTGCTCTACCGGGTCTTGTTATGGCCATCACTCCTATTCTGATCTTCTTCCTGTCGCTGCAGCGCTACATTGTGGAGGGGGTAACCGCTGGCTCTGTTAAGGGATAGTGCAACAACACTTTATCTATGCTGCAACAATATCCACTTTTTCAAGCAAAATATTAAGTTCAAGTTCATTCCTAATTGCATTACGATCAAGTTGTAGAAACAAAAACCTGGGAGGTTATATTATGAAGAGAAGGCTTGCATTTACTTTCGCAATCGTTTGCACACTTATTATCGCAGGATGCGGCAACAGTGGCAATAACAATTCAGCAGCCAATGATAGCGCTAACAACACAGCAAAAGAGACAGCAGCTCCAGAAGCGACCACAGCACCTGCCAAAAACGTAACGATCAAAATGTTTCAGTTCAAGGTGGAAATTGCGGAGCAATTGAATGCTCTGGCTGAGGAATATGAAAAAGAAACGGGCGTAAAGGTTGAGGTGGAAACGCACGGCGGTGGCGAAGACTACGGCGCTCTGCTCAAAGCTGAGATTGCCTCCGGCTCAGAACCCGAAATATTCAACAACGGTGGCTATACCGCCCTCGTTCCTTATATGGACCGCGCAACGGATTTATCAGGGGAAGCATGGGTCAAGGATCTAATTCCAACATCTAAAACCCCTGCTACGGTGGATGGTAAGCTGTACGGTATGCCGATGAATGTAGAAGGCTACGGATTGATTTACAACAAGGCTTTATTTGAAAAAGCCGGAATTACCGAAGAGCCAAAGACTTTGCCACAGCTTAAGGATGTTGCTGCGAAGTTGAAGGCGGCTGGCATTACCCCTTTTGAAGCGACTAATGAATGGTGGTCCATGGGGATTCACCTGGTCAACGTAGGCTTGGCGAATCAGCCTGATCCGAAGAAGTTTATCGAAGATGTTAAAGCAGGAACAGAAACCATTAAAGGTAATGAAGTATTCAAGCAATGGTTGGATTTGGTTGACGTGATTTTCGACAATGCCCAGGATAACAAAATGACCACTGACTATGCCACTCAGGTTGCTGATTTTGCATCTGGCAAAGCGGCGATGATGCTGCAGGGCAACTGGACGCAGGGTGATATTGACAAGATTGATCCGGCGCTAAATTTGGGAATTCTACCTCTTCCAATCAGCGATAAAGAAGGTACCATCCTGGTCGGAGTGCCTAACAACTATGTAGTCAATAGCAAGTCCGAGCATCCTGAAGAAGCCAAAGCCTTTCTGAACTGGCTGGTAACTTCAGAAACGGGTAAACAGTACCTGACCAAGGAATTCAAGTTCATTCCAGCTGAGACCAATATTGAAACCAAAGCAGAAGATATCGGTCAAGTGGCGGTTGCTGTGCAAGAGAAATCAGCTACTGCACTTGGTTGGAACTGGGATATGTTCCCTGACGGCGTAACTCAAGGTTTCGGTGCAGCAATGCAGGAATATCTGGGTGGCAAGTTGAGCCATGATCAATTGTTAGAGCAGCTGGATAAAGCTGTACAGGATATTGTAAAACAATAACAATAACAATAAAAGCCCAGCCCCCGGAATACTTCAGGTATGTGCCTGAGTGTGTTTCCGGGGCTGGGTTCTTTATTGCTTATTAAGTAAGCATTTTAAATACGAGAAACAGATTCAACGAAACAACCAAACCGGAGACCATCCAGCCAAGAGCCGCTGTAATCCGGTGATTCACTAACCCGCCCATCAGTTGACGGTTGCTGGTGAAGATCACCAAGGGAATTAAGGCAAAGGCAATACCAAAGGATAGAATCACCTGACTCATAACCAGCGCCTTCGTTGGATTCACTCCGAAGAAGATGATCACTAACGGTGGAAGTGTGGTAATTGCACGCCGTAGATACAAATTAATTCTTTTATTAATAAACCCCTGCATGACCACATCACCAGCCATAGTCCCTACAGAAGAGCTTGACAGACCTGCAATCAATAAAGCTAATCCGAACGAAATTGCTGTGACGGGACCAGCCAAGTGACCAAATTGCGTAAAGGCAACGCTCAGGTCTTCAACGACAAGACCATTCTTGAAGAACAAAGCGGCTGCTACAATGACCATGGCCATATTCACTGCACCCGCAATAATCATCGCGATCATAATATCAATAAATTCCAATTTGAAAATTTGTTTCTTCTCCGCTTCATCAACTCCAACTACACGACTCTGTGTCAGAGAGGAATGAAGATAAATCGCATGCGGCATCACCGTAGCCCCTAAAATCCCTGCAGCTAGAAGAATGCTGTCTACCCCTTCAAATCTTGGAGTGAATATTCCGGCAGCAACCGAACCCAGATCTGGCTGGGCCACAATCACCTGAAAGGCGAACGCTAAGACCACAACCAGCACCATCGCGGCAATACCCGCCTCTAAGGAACGATACCCCCGCCGCTGAAGCTCAAGAATGGCAAAGGACCCAACAACTGTGATCAGTGCGGCCGGAAGCATGGGGATATTAAATAATAGATAAAGCCCTAAAGCCGCTCCTATAAATTCCGCCAAATCGGTGGCGATAATGACCAGTTCACTTTGAATCCATAAGAAAAAGGATACACCCTTTGGAAATCGTTCCCGTGCTACTTCAGGCAAGTTCCTGCCAGTAGCAATGCCAAGCTTCGCAGATAAAGATTGTATCAGGACAGCCATTAAATTAGATCCGGCAATTACCCACAATAAGAGATAGCCATATTTCGAGCCTGCGGTAATATTAGTGGCAAAATTACCGGGATCGAGATACGCGACTGCGGCGATGAAGGCTGGACCTAAGAAAGGAAGAATCCTTTTCAGACCTTTAATTTCTCCATTTAAAACAGCTTGTGCGGATATCGAATTTCTATGAGTTCTTATTATTTTAGGTTCTACTATGCCTTGTTCCACTAAACTTTGCTCCATCATTTCAATCCCTCCTCTTGCCCCGGAAAAAGTTGTCTATACACACGAAAGTTTCCTCAGTGCAACTTATATTTAAATTATATGCTGAGAAATGAAAAATGTAAATATCTTTTCATTTAAATTTCAATAGCTTGTACAGATATCCTTACCCTTTTATATAACCAAAAACCGGGCAGAATGCAGGAATAATCCCTGTATCTGCCCGGTTTTTTTAAGAAATATCCAGTTACTCTGACTGCTTTACGGTGTAAGACTCTGGATATCTTTACTCATTTTTTCATTCTGCAGCTTTAATTCATTCAATTGCTTCACAAGCTCTTCATTACTGGGGGAATGCTGCCCCTTTGATCCATGTCCATGTGATCCGCGCATGCCGAACATCATAAATATCATCATTAACGGACAGACAAGTGTTATTAACCATGACCAATTCATAAACTGCCTCCTCAAGGTTCTTAATTATAGCTTTATCATAAAGAACCTTTGTGGAGAAAATATGTGGAAAGTGATTCGCTGTCAAATCTATTGCTCGTTCAGCGCAGCCAGCAACTCCAAAGCCTCTTCATGCCCGGGTTCGAGGACTAAGGCTTTGCGCGTATAATCCAGTGCAGCCGCTTCGGCGCCAAGCTCATAGTTGCAGATGGCCAGACTAAAGAGCACTGTCGATAACGGTTCTTCTTCATTAGCTCTTAATGAACGTTCCAGGAATAACCGTGCATCCTCAAACTTATCCATTTCGAACAGCAGCAGTCCACAATCCAGCGCCAAATCGTAGCTCTGTTCCATGGCATAGTGGCCGTTCCACATCAAGTGAATGCCACTCTGAATATCCAGCATTTCTTCGTCGCTGGCATCCTGCAGCAAGTCTGAAATACGTTCAGCACTTTGAATAAATAATTCCGCATCATAGCGACCCAATCGCCAAAAGGCCAGAATCTGCTGTAGACCCATGCTATCGAAATGCTGATCGATCCATTCCTTCATACTGAAGAAATCATCCGGCCCGAAGCGGTCAATAAACCGACGGTACGCCAGTCGAGTATTCGCATAATTCATTGGCGACTGCAGCATAAGAATACTGCCGACATTTAAGTCTTTATAATGGTGTGTCGTGAATAGAGACAACGCCCCCTTTTGCTCAAAAACAAATTGCAGGGCATGATAGTTCGCCGTTAGTGAGAAGCTGCCGTGATGAATAAGCTGGGGCGGTTCGGCAAATTCCCAGTTCTCCAGCCGATGGTCCCCTTTATCAGCGGTGAGCAGCAGGAAGCCCGCTTGAGACAGCCCGCTGAGCCGCTCCAGACAGGTAAGTCCCACAACCGGGAATAGAATATGTGCATCCTCCAGCTTCTCCTGATACAGCGCCATCAGATCATGATAGGGATAATTCTCCTCTTCGTATAAGGTAGCCCGTACATAATGGTATTCAGGAATGACGGTTTCCAGCCTATTCTCTGGCTCCACACCTTCCGTATCATTCGGGAAATGCAATGCAACCTCACACTCGTAGATTTTTCCTTCATCTACATAGATTAATTCCTGCGGAATGCTATCAAAGAAATAGTTGGCAATAATCAGCAAAGGCTGCTGCAGCTCACCTGAGCGGACACTGATATTAGCCTCTGTCAACTTCAGCTCGGTGTCATGCACAGCATCAAAACGGGCGAAATCCAGCAGCCCTTGCTCAACAAAGGGACGCAAGCCGGGATTCTGCTGCCAGCTGGCGATATTCTTGAAAGCTAAATCACTCATTACATATCGGAAAGGAGGCAGTGAAATACCGGCGTAGTCTCTTAGTTCGATTAGCTTCTGCAGCACATGAAAGGCTAACCGCCCTGCTCCTGCACCCAGCTCAAGAATAGTAACCGGTTCTGAAGTACGCCCAAGCCCGGCCCGATCCTGCAGAAATCCAAAGATCATCTCCGCATAGGCTGTTGCGATCATGGGATTACTTGTTATATATTGCGGGACCTGATCATTCTCCCAAGCCTTCATTCCCTGTTCTTCAAAATAAGCGCGCTGCAGTTCCCAAATCGGCGCTTCACTGAAGCGGTACCGCTGTTCTTCATTACTTGTCATTTACGCTAAACCCGCTCTCTCTTGGATCTGTTATGTTGCTGTCTTATCATAAAAAAAAGCAGTCCGCATATATTCTCATTGGGTTAATTGCTATTAAGTATATTAAGAAGGAGGCTAAACCCATGGATTCTATTCCTCAACCCATTAGAAGCGATGGTACAGGTGCACTAGACAGAGGTCCCCGTGATGTTATGCGGGATCGGGAGAACCCGGATATGTTCGTCCCTCCGGTTACCGACTCCGGTCTGATTCCAAATCTGAAATTTTCTTTCTCGGATACCCATATGCAGCTGAATCACGGCGGCTGGTCACGCGAAGTGACCGTCCGGGAACTGCCCATTGCCACCACCCTTGCCGGCGTCAATATGAGCCTCACCCCTGGCGGAGTGCGTGAACTCCATTGGCATCAGCAGGCAGAATGGTCTTATATGCTGTTAGGCCGAGCCCGTATTACCGCTGTGGATCAGAATGGCCGCAACTTCATTGCTGATGTGGGCCCAGGGGACCTCTGGTATTTCCCGCCAGGCATCCCCCATTCTATTCAAGGACTTGAGGAAGGCTGCGAATTTCTGCTCGTCTTCGATGACGGCAAATTCTCCGACCTGAATACCTTATCGATCTCTGATTGGTTTGCCCATACTCCTAAGGATGTGCTGTCCGCCAATTTCGGAGTCCCTGCTGCTGCCTTTGATAACATCCCAAACACCCAAGTCTACATCTATCAAGATCATGTACCCGGCTCTCTGCAGAGTCAAGCGGTACAATCACCCTATGGCGGGGTCCCGCAAAGCTTTAAACATCAATTGTTAGCCCAGCCCCCATTGAAGACTCCTGGCGGAAGTGTAAGAATCGTGGATTCCACAAACTTCCCAATCTCCAAGACGATCGCTGCCGCTCTGGTAGAAATTGAGCCTGGGGCGATGAGGGAGCTGCACTGGCATCCTAACAATGATGAATGGCAATATTATCTGACTGGTGAAGGACGTATGACCGTATTCGCCGGAAATGGTGCAGCACGCACCTTTAATTACAGAGCCGGAGATGTGGGGTATGTACCCTTTGCTTTTGGACATTATATTCAGAATACAGGCACAGACACCTTATGGTTCCTTGAAATGTTCAAAAGCGACCGCTTCGAGGATGTCTCACTCAACCAGTGGATGGCGCTGACGCCACCTGAATTAGTGGAAAGTAATCTGCAGGTGGGACCCGAGGTTATGAATGCGTTACGCAAGGTGAAATGGCCTGTCGTAAAATATCCCGGACATCCATCCAAATGATTCAACTCTAGGACGATCTCACCGCTTCTCTTCATCTGCCGATTTTCTCTTGCGCAGACTGTGAGCAGAAGCAAGTGTGGTACCTTCAGGGATAGACAGCAAATGACTTTTGGATACGCCGATCAGCTGTGAAGTGTAGATTCCGCTATGGCCGGAGAACAAATAACTGACCAAACAGGCGATGAACATATAAATAGCACCCGTCGAACCAAATAGCTCAATCCCCATGAGGAAACAGGCAATTGGCGTATTGGTGGCTCCGCAAAATACGGCAATAAAACCAAGCGATGCTAAAAAGGGGCCATAGACATGCAATAGGCCAGCCAGTGCATTCCCCAATGTGGCCCCAATCGCAAATAGAGGTGTAACCTCTCCGCCTTGAAATCCGGTTCCCAAAGTAAAGGAGGTAAAGATCAGCTTCCAGAAGAAGGCGAATGGGGAGACATCGGTTTGAAAAGAATCCTGAATCAGCGGAATCCCCAGTCCGAGATAGTCCCGGGAGCCTACGATGAATACTAGGGCGATAATAATAAAGCCGCCTATGGCGCTTTTTAACATGGGATTCTTAAACAGAGCCGTAAAGGTCCGCTTCAGAAAATGCGTCAGCTCACTGAATAGAATACTCACCAAACCAAACAAGATAGAGGCTATTATCACCTTAATCAGTACTGAAAAACTCATCGCGGGAACTTCACCAACCAGGTAATGGATATGATGCACACCCCAGAAACGGGTAGTGACCTGATCCCCGACAAAGCTGGCTGCAAAACAAGGCAGGAGCGCCTTGTGACTAATTAATCCGATGGCAATCACTTCAAGACCAAAGAGGGTTCCGGCCAGCGGGGTCCCAAATATAGAGCCAAAACCACCGCTTATCCCGCACATTAACAAGATTTTACGATCCATAGGGTTGATTCTAATCAGTCGGCCAAACCACTCCGCCAGACTCCCCCCCATTTGCACAGCCGTTCCCTCTCTACCCGCCGACCCTCCGAACAAGTGTGTAATCAGCGTCCCGACTAAGACCAATGGAGCCATGCGCAAAGGAATACTTTCATTGCCTTCCCCAATTTGCTCCAGGATGAGATTATTGCCTTTGGAGCTATTTTTCCCGAAGCGCATATATAAATAACTGACCAGTGCCCCCCCGAGCGGCAACAAGTACAGCAGCCAAGAATGGCTCACCCGCAGCTCACTAACGTAATCCAAGCTCTTCAGGAAAAAGGCCGAGGCTGTGCCGCTTAATATCCCCACAATTCCACCTAATACAATCCATTTCAGAAAAGTGCTCCACAGCGCCAGCTGACTTCTCCCTTCAGCGAATTTGATCCATTGTCTCTGCCAGTTCCCCATCGAATTTAGCTCCTATTGTTAAGTTAAGTCATATAAGGATAAGGTATCGTTTAAACAAAACAGACTCCTACCAGCATCATTCTCACTGGTAGGAGTCATTAGTCTTTAGAAGACGGTTACGGCGAACTCCATCGCCAAATTGCTCTAAACCCATATTAGATAAGAACGGGGTAAAAGTCAAAGAGTTTTACTACACTCCCGCGCTCAATGAATCTCTGCTTCTACTTAAATAAACCCACCGTTAACACGAATCGTCTGGCCCGTCACCCACTGCGATTCAGGACTGGCTAAGAATAGAACAACATTCGCAATATCCTCAGGTTCACCCAAACGTCCAAAGGAGTTCATGCTCCCGACACTCGCGATCTGCTCTGCAGTCTTCCCAACCGTGAACAACTCTGTATTTACAGGCCCAGGAGAGACGGCATTAATAGTGATCCCTTTCGGTCCAAGCTCTTTGGCCAGCTGGCGGGTGATCTGTTCCACCGCTCCTTTGGTTCCGGCATAGGCACTGTAGGTAGGGAACATCTGGCCGGTAACAGAGGTCGAGAAATTGATGATGCGACCGTTCTCGCTCATATGCTTAGCCGCTAGCTGGCAGCTAAAGTAAGTCCCCTTCACATTGATCGCAAACTGTCTGTCGAAATCTTCCTCGGTCATACTGACAAGGGGTTTCGTAATCATAATGCCGGCATTATTGACGAGAATATCAACCTGTCCATAGGCATCCAACGTTTTTTGGAACAACACTTCCAGATCTGCCACTTTGCTAATGTCAGCTTGAACAGCTAATGCATCTCCCCCGTTCTGCTTAATTCCATTCACCACGTCTTCTGCCAAACCTGGGTTGCTCGCATAATTAACAATGACCTTTGCTCCATAGCGTGCCAACTCCTCGGCAATCTTCCGGCCCATCCCTCTCGATGCACCTGTTACCAAAGCTACTTTACCTGCTAATTTATTGTCCATTATTTCTTCCTCCTCGAATTTAATTGTTAAACGCCTGTGGGACAAGCAGATCTCCTAAACCTAGCCGCTGTACGAATTCAATCCGCACTTTTTCCGAGAGCTCTGTAACTTCTGCTGCACCATCACCTACATAATCAATGACCGAGCGGGCCGGACGAGTGCCAAGTGGCAAACTGACAATGCGGGCAATCTCATCAGCAACAGCTTGCGGGTCGGCCTCCTCTGGAGTGAGTGCACTCAGGCGATCTCCGACCTCCTCCAGCAGATGATTGATCCGCGCATAGGCGTTCGTAACCTGCTCGTCTGCGGGATGTCCTGCACTTGGAAAGTGTGCCGTGCCTTTAGTGAAGGCGCCAGGTACGACGAAGGACGTTTCGATGCCGAATCGGGCAACTTCATAAGCCATCGTCTGCGCTAAGGAGTCCATGGCCGCTTTCGCCGCTACATAAGGCCCCAGAAATGGCGGGAAACCTCCACGCACAGTTGTGCTGCTGATCCACAAGAGTAATCCCGCTTGTTGTGCTCTCATCTGCGGCAGTACTGCCCGGTTAACCCGTTGCGTACCGAGTACATTGGTATCAAACACCTTAACGATCTCCTCGGGTGTGAAGGCCTCCGTCACCCCCACTACCAAATGGCCTGCATTATGCACGACCACATCCAGACGCCCTTGCTCACTTACAATTGTCTGTACCGCATGGTCAGCAGAGTCTTGGGATAACACATCCAGCTCCAAAGCCTTAAGCTGAAATCCATGGTTTGCTGCGTAATCATGAAGTTCTTTCGCCCGTGTTGCATTCCGCCCCTCCACATCCCGCATTGTTGCATAAACTGTGTGTCCTGCTGCGGCCATTGCCCTAGCTGACAGATTGCCAATCCCTGTAGATGCACCCGTTATGAGCACTACATTGTTCACGTTCTGCTTCATGATTAACCTCTCCTTTACTTGTTGATTTGATTATAGTTCAGTGAGTGACAATAATCAAGTGACAATTATTGATTATTGTCACTAATCTATTTTCAAATATTTTGGCCCAGCAAAACATAAAAAAAGCCCGCTCGTTATGAGCGGACTTCTCAGACAACTAATTAGCCATTTACACACCTGTTTCAGCGAACTGTTTAATACGCTCGCCGACCTGATCACGAACACGCTGGAATACCGCCCACTTCTCGGCATCTGTACCTTGTGCTTTAGCTGGATCATCGAAGCCCCAATGCTCACGTTTCACCTTTGGAGGCGTAACTGGACATTTATCTGCCGCATCACCGCATAAGGTTACAACTAAATCTGCCTGATTCAACAGGACTGAATCGATAATATCGGATGTATGTGCGGAGATATCAATCCCCACTTCATTCATCGCCTGCACAGCTTTGGGATTCAGACCATGTGCTTCAATACCGGCGCTATATACATTCCAGCTATCCCCTAAATATTGCTTGGCCCAGCCTTCCGCCATCTGGCTGCGGCAAGAGTTGCCTGTGCAAAGGAAATACAGAGTTTTTTTGTCCATGTGTGATAATCTCCTTTAAGTTAAATGATAGTCAGCCATAGATAAAGACCTAATAGGGTAATAAACAACGTCGGGATGGTCAATATAATTCCTGTTTTAAAGTAGGCACCCCAGGAGATCTTCACGCCTTTGGTGGAAAGAACATGCAGCCACAGCAGTGTGGCAAGCGAACCAATCGGGGTTATTTTCGGCCCTAAATCGGAACCAATCACATTCGCATAAATTAAAGCTTCTCTAATGATTCCAGAGGTATGCGTTGCATCAATCGCTAGTGCATCAATCATGACCGTAGGCATATTGTTCATCACCGATGAAATAAAGGCAGCAATAAAGCCCATACCCATCGTTGCGGCGAATAGTCCATGTTCAGCAGTCGCCTGAATCACATCAGCCAATATATCTGTAAGCCCGGCATTGCGCAGTCCGTACACAACGACATACATCCCGATGGAAAAGAAGACGATGGCCCAAGGGGCTCCTTTGAGTACCTCCTTCGTATTCACGGAAGGGCTTCTTCTCGCCATAAGCAGGAAGAAGATCGCGATCACTCCGGCTACCGCTGAAACCGGAATGTTCAGGAATTCGCTGACAAAATACCCGATTAGCAGCACAGCCAGCACAATCCAGGATAACTTGAACATCTGCTTGTCCTTGATCGCCTCATGCGGATTCTTCAATTGAGAGCTGTCAAACTGCTTTGGAATACTTTTGCGAAAAAATAAATACAGCACCAGAATACTCGCAGCCAAGGAAAACAGTGTTGGCACAATCATATGGCCCGCGTACTCCATAAAGGTCAGCCCGAAGAAGTCGGCCGACACGATGTTGACTAGATTGCTGACTACTAGCGGCAATGAGGTGGTATCCGCAATAAATCCACAGGCGATAATAAACGGGAAGACCTTTTTCTCATCAAATTTCAAGGCTCGCACCATGGCAAGCACAATCGGAGTCAGGATCAATGCCGCACCATCATTGGCAAAAAAAGCAGCGACGACCGCACCCAGCAAGGTGACGTAAATAAACATTCGTGTTCCGCTTCCGCGAGCGGCTCTGGCCATATGTAGTGCTGCCCATTCGAAAAAGCCGATTTTGTCCAGAATCAAGGAGATTAGGATAATGGCTACAAAGGCTAACGTAGCGTTCCAGACGATCAGGGTCACATCGATAACATCACTGAAATTCACTACGCCAACAAGTAATGCCATTATCGCCCCGCCGCATGCGGACCAGCCAATGGATAGATTCTTAGGCTGCCAGATGACAAATATTAAGGTTGTTATGAATATTAGGCAGGATAGAACTACCACTGAGTTAACCTCCACTTGTTTCTAATCTCATCATTTGCATGAAGCAACAATCTCTTCCTTATTCAATAAAGACAGGATGGCTTTGGAATCGGGCATCTGATTCAGAACCGCCTGCAGAAAAGGTTTATTCTCAATACTCAAAGAATAGTGTACCCACTGCCCACGTTTGCTCTCCTTAACGATGCCTTGACTCTTCAGCTTTCTTAAATGCTGGCTTATAGCTGGTTGTGAAATATCAAAAATCTCCACAAATTCACACACACACCATTCCCGCTCTTTCAGCAGCGCAAGCATGGTCAGCCGTGTCCGGTCACCCAGCAGCTTTAAATCATCCGCAATCTCTGTCAATAGGTCCATGGCTGGTCCTCCTTCCACCGCTCATATAAGCATTTGATTATATACTAAAGGGACAACCGCAAAAAATCAACAAGGAAATATTAATTGCATATTGCAATAATATGAGTTATAACTGAAATATGAGGTGACACCTAATGGAGAACACACGCGAGTTGTTTCAGATCATGACCCGGCGCTTCGGCCTGCTGAATAAGAACTGCTGCAGCGTAGGCGGCTGCGACATTTCCTTAGCGCAAAGCCATCTGCTATATGAGATTGATCGACGGCATAATCCTTCCATGCAGCAGGTTGCCGAAACCTTGGCGATCGATATTACAACCTTTAGCCGGCAAGTACAATCCTTAATAAAGATGGCCCTGGTCAAGAAAACAGCTGACCCCAGTGACCGCAGAGTATTCACACTCTCTCTTACGGTACAAGGCAAATTCGTAGCTACAACCATTGATCAGCAGATGAATGATTATCTAAATGAAGTATTCTCCTATATGAGCGAGTTCGAGAAAGAAACCGTATTGCGTTCTGTGCAGATTTTCAATGAGGCTATGGGGAAATCAAGCAGATGTTGTGCGCCCATCACCGGGTGATTTCTCTTATCATATAGTTGCAAAATGCAAATATATTTCAATATTATGAAGGAGTGTTTAGGTATGAACAAGCTTACGAATGACCAAATCCGTCAAAAGGTCCGCAGCCGGTATCAACAAATTGCCGTACAAACTGTGGAACCCAACGCATCCCGCTGTTTTACCGACCGTGCAGACAGTCCAGAACGTTCCGGAAGCTGCTGCAGTGCTCCCACAGATTTTAATACCATCTCTACTAAACTGGGTTATTCTACAGATGAACTGCAGGCGGTTCCCGAGGGGGCGAATTTGGGGTTAGGCTGTGGCAATCCCGGTGCTATTGCTGAACTGCAGGCCGGTGAGACCGTGCTGGATTTAGGCAGTGGCGGCGGTTTTGATTGCTTTCTCGCCTCTCGCCAGGTCGGTGCCGACGGTCATGTTCTGGGGATCGATATGACACCCGAAATGGTCAGCCGTGCGCGCGATAATGCTATAAGGGGGCATTTTACCAATACGGAGTTTCGATTGGGTGAAATCGAACATCTCCCTGTTGCCAACAATACCGTGAACGCCATTATCTCCAACTGTGTAATTAACCTCTCCCCTGATAAACAGCAGGTCTTCCATGAAGCTTTTCGGGTACTCCAGCCAGGGGGCCGCCTCGCCATTTCCGACATCGTAACAACCGCTGAACTGCCGACGGAAATCAAAAATGATCTGAATGAGTTATACTCAGGCTGCATCTCGGGTGCATCTTCCATCAGCGAAGTGGAATACATGCTTCAGCAAAGCGGTTTCTCCAACATCTCTATCGAGCCTAAAGATGAATCCAAAGCTTTTATCAAAGACTGGGTTCCCGGTGCTAACATAGACAACTACATCATCTCCGCAATTATCAAAGCAACTAAGGCTCACAGCTGAACTTGGGGAGTTGGATCGAAGTCCAGTCAGGCAGTAGAGCGATACTTCAACGCCTCCATGAATAAAGCTGAGTGAAAATCAGGAGTAACCACCTGAGATCCACTCGGCTTATTTGTCGTCAAAGTAGTCATCTTCTCCCAAAAACAAACAGTTAATATAGGAGGAAATTAAACATTCATATAGAAATATTGACAAAGAACAGAGAGGGAGGATAACAGTGGCATTTAGCGAAAATGAATTGCATTCATCATTAACTCCATCTATTTCATTGATTTTAGAAACGCATTTTCATTCTGTAACTTTGAAAAATCCAGAGTCAGCCTGGTTCATAGAGAATCACAAGGAATTGTTAAATCCAATATTTAAGACTACATTGACGTCTATGGTAGACGCATTGTTCTTGAGTTCTTCAGATTACGAAGTATTCCTGGATACATATGAACAAGAAGGCTTTGAGCAAGGGGTTTTTACTGCAGAAATATTCGGTGATCAAGTTGATATAATCCTGGAAATGAGCAAGGACATAAACTTAACGGCTCAGAATATCATGTTCGAAATTATTGAAGGGATTGTGGACGATTCCATTAATCGATTGTATTTCTATAATCGATTAATGGAATGTAACTGGACCCGTTTCACTGGCTTTGCTCGCGGTTATTTGTCGAATAAAAATAAACAGATTGACTATTTGCACGAACAAAAAATAGCTGGCATGGGACAAATGGCAGCTGGCATGGCACATGAAATACGCAATCCATTAGCGTCGATCAAAGGCTTTGCTCAGCTTGTAAACCTCAGACTTCGTGAGCCTGAAATCAAGGTTGATGAATTGCGGTCATACCTAGACATCACCATCAATGAAATAGACGCCTTAAACGGACTTGTAACAGACTTTCTTGTTCTGGCACGAAGAGGTGATAGTTCAAATAATGACGGCATCGTTTTTAACGTAATAGAGGTTTTACATAGAGTTAATAACATTCTGAATCAACTCATACTTAGTGACAATATTGTGCTCTCCGTGAATTATTCCCAAGAAGAATTGTTAACGTTAGGAAACGCTTCTCAACTTGAGCAAGTGTTCCTGAACATCTTAAAAAATAGTATTGATTCATTCACCACACTTAGTGGCAGTATAGAAATTATTGCTACTACCGATGTAGAGAAAAATGAAATTATACTAACATTTAAAGACGATGGAGAAGGGATCCCGAAGAATACATTAAACCGTATATTTGATCCTTTCTTTACAACAAAGGAAAAAGGAACCGGTATCGGATTGTCGATTTGCAAACAACTGATCGAGATGTATGGCGGACGAATTCAGATCGATTCAGATGTACGGATAGGAACGAATGTGACGGTTATTTTACCATGGGTACAGCGTAATCATATATAAGCTTTAGCTCTAAGGTAACTACTTCTTCTCCGATATTTCACCCGTCATAATAAGATGATAAATTCCGCGAAATGTGCTGAACTGCGTATTTTCGCTCAGTTTGACCTGCGCGGTAACACCCTGCTCTCTCAAACTACTGATAAAAGCAGGAACGAACAGATCGCCGCTCTTTGAGATCTGACCGCCAAGCACTACAACATCAGGCTGAAATTCTCTCAGACTGGAACCCACAATATCGGCCATACGACTGCCAAACCACCTAAAGAGCTGAACAGCTTGCTCGTTGCCTGCATAGGCCATTTCCGCAAGCTCCTTCACATCTTGGTCGTCCGTCAGCTCTATTCCTAATTGCGCAGCTAAAGTGAGTAAGCCACGGCGCGAAACATAATCATCAGCCATACCGTTCTCGTAAGGGATAGGATATAACCAACCCATGTCAGGTACGTCTTGACGATGCTTTACCAGCCGCCCTTCCTCAACAAAGCCGGAGCCAAGTCCTGTCCCGATGGTCATGCAAACAACACGACTGCTTGCAGACACTTGCTCGTATACCGCTTCTCCCAGCGCGAACGAGGAAGCGTCATTCTCGAACACCAATTTCCAATCAGCTGTCAAGGACCCTGCAATTGCAGGGTCTCTATGAAATCTTTCTTTCAGTCGCTCACCGATATTAATGCCGTAAATATCATCAAATTTATTTAATCCCCGAATATAGCTAATCCCTTTCTCATAATCGAACGGGCCGGGAAAGGCATACCCTATTCCGCGAATTTTTGCCGCATTTCCATGGTCCAATCGATGTATCAAATCTTTAACAATAGCAGTAAAATGGTTAAGGATTTCTACATCTGTCCCACTTGACCGGGCCTCGTATTCGGTCAGGCTACGGTCCACCACCGCTCCTTCTGCATTAAGCACACCCGCTTTGATATACGTCCCGCCTACATCAAAAGCTAATATATAATCATGGGTCATCTTTGAATACCTCCAATAGATTTAAGTTCGAACGTATGCTTTGACTGTCGCAACCGTCTTGCCTTCGCTAGGCCCGCTTGGACGAATCGTATAACGCTTGATGGAGGCAGGGATAATAAACGTTTCCGCATACCTGACTATAAAGGGATCGAAGGCGTGATCAGGACTTTCTACCCTCGCTTCTTCACCTTCAATGAGATTAAGCATCTGTACGCTGCCGTTAGCCTCATGCGTAACCGGTTCAGAGAACCAGTGGCGGCGGGTTTCAATAAATTGAAGCGCATGTAATCCGGTACGCTCCTCTATCCATCCCTCACCTTTGGCTATTTCTTCGACCTGACCCACAAGTTCGTTCTCGACCCATTCCGTCGTGCGGGCCCAGTCTATGACCTTCGATCCATGCTCGATGTGGACCGGGCGTGGCTTGCCGTCAAGCCCTAGTCGGTCCCAATCCCACAGCTTGAAAGTGAAAATATACGGGGTTGCACTAATTTCCAGAATCATACATCCGGCTCCCGAGCAATGAATTGTGCCCGCCGGTATCAAGTAGTGGTCATGCTTGCTGGCGGAGAAGGTGTTAATGTACTTCTCTGCAGGGAAGGTGATCGCTCCAGCCTGAGCCCGCTCCAAATCTTGAATTACCTGCATGCTATTGATATCTTCCTTCAGACCAAGATACACAAGTGCACCGGGCTCTGCGTCTAATATGTAATAGCTCTCATCCTGCGTATAATGCATACCGAACATGGACTGGATGTAGTCGGTCGTCGGATGAACCTGAAGACTTAGGTTTTGCCCTCCGATCGTATCCAGAAAGTCGAAGCGAATCGGGAACTCGGCACCAAAACGCGCGTATACCTGTTCCCCAAGCAGCTCTTTCGGCTGGAAGAATATAAGGTTAATAGACGGGATTTCAATCCGGGTCGAACCGTATTGTAAATATAAGCTGTTCTCCTCTGGCACACCGTCAAACCCCCAAGCATACGGATGTTCCTTAGGCACCAAGTCTATTTTACTCTCCAGCCACTTGCCTCCCCAGACACCGGGATCGAAGTACGGTACCAGACGGAATGGCTGTGCAGCCGTCTGCTCCAGACCGCTTTTCAGGGCTTCTCCGGTAACCATCTTCGGTGCATCTTTTACATTCGTGTCCAGCAAATAATCGATCTCTCCGAACAAACTCCGCTTCAAGCGGTCTGCCATCCGCCACTCGAAGAAGAATCCACATTTATATTTTCGGAGAATATCCTCTTCCTTATTGTCTTGGCGCCAATTGCCGAATTCTTGGGAACGGTATCGCTGTTGGATTTCCCAGCGCGCCAGATCGGCATACACGAGGATATCACCTTGTGCTAGGAGAGATGCGCCGAAACCGATAATGACGACGATTCCCTCCTGAACTGCATCCACTTCTGCCTTCAACTGCTGCAGCTTATTGTCGTCATAAAACTCCTCGATGTGAAACGATGACATATACCCGAATACCCGGTCGTCCGTCATGTAACGCTCAATTTTTTGCTTGAGTTGTTCGATATGAATTGCTGCCACCTCTGAGTGAATGATTAGTGCTGGAGCAAGACGCAACTGCAGCCCGGCAATAATCTCATCTTGGCGGACGGTCGGGTAGCATTCAATGACTACAATCGTCTTCTGACTGCCCAACGCTTCAGATTTCAGCTGATTCGCGATACCCTCATAGCTGCTCCAGGCTGCATCGTTCCATCCTAGAATATTGATTACTGGCGCTTTGTTATACTTGCTCTTCAATTTCATTTCCATCTATACTTGCCTCCTTAATTTCGCGAAAGAGGCTGGCGATAGAATCACCAGCCTCCTTTATTATCCCCAACCTTACTTCAGTAGCTGATAAAGTACCTGGGCCATTTGTGCTCGTGTTGCAGCCTCTTTCGGGTTAAGCAGGCTGCCGCTTCCTGTTAACACACCGTTTGCGTTAAAGTAATTCATTGCTTCTTGGGCATAGGGGGCGATTTGATCTCCATCCAAGAAACCTGCAAGTGTTGTATCGGCTGGGCTTACCGGCACTTCTCCAAGCTGCTTCAAGACCCTGTACAATATCGCAGCCAACTCTTGCCGTGTTATTTCCTGCTCCGGCAAATAGCTGTTATTTCCGATGCCTTCCGCAAGCGCAAGACGTTTAGCTGCTGCCAAATAACCGGTATAATACGTTTGGCCAGCATCCGCAAAGTTGTCTTGCGGATGCTGATCGGGTTCGATTCCGTAGGCACGCATCAGCATCACGATCATTTGACCACGAGTAATCTTGCCTTCCGGGCTAAATTGTCCGTTACCCGTCCCCATCACAATATCTCTTGCCGCGGTGAAATCGATCGCATCATGATACCAGGCTGTATCAACAACATCTTTAAATGAAACTGGATTATAGCCGACGGCATACTGTGAGAAATGCGTAGTTCTGAAAGTTACCGTATGGGTATCTGAAACATACTTGCCGCGCATTGACTTCAGTTGTCCATTTTCGTCGATAAAGTACGGTACTATAGCATTTAACTGCTCACTGCTTGCTGCGGTATAAGGAATGGCGATTTCCACGTCTCCGCCAAAGGAAGAGATGAGTGCGTCACCTGATGTAATAGTGAAATCCAATGCGGGTCTGTCTGCGATTCTCCGTTGTGCTTCGTTAGTTAGCCCGTTTGTATCCATTGCCTTGGCATGAAAAACAACGTCTTTGCCGGAGGCGCCTGTATAGATTGATTCCAGAGCCTTGGTATCAAAGGTCATACTTGCCAGGCCAACATCTACGTTTAAGCTTATCCCCTTCGTTTGCATGAGCTGCTGCAGCGCGCTTGTTGGAAGTTGAATCGACACTGCCTCAGCAGTTCCCACTCCAGGTACAATGATCGTAATCAACCGATTCGCGCTTGATTGATTCACTAGTTGCGCCAGAGCTTGCTTAATAACATTCTCACTGATGCTTGCTGTAACCGTGCCTTTGTCTATAACAGACGTTACCTTGATCTCAACTCCACGGTCCGTTAGGACAACGGATGGCTCCTGTGGAGGGACTATGGTTCCTCCGCTATTGCCGACTTCCCCCGGAGTGCTGGCTTGTGGCGGCAGCAGCATGATCTCATAGATTCTGACTGCCTGGTACATTGTCGTCGGATCTTGTGGTTCTGTGATATAGAAGCGGACAAATCGGGCTTTGGTGCCTTCGGGGAGTACTCTGTCTAGAATATCCTCCGTATTTCCTGTAACCTTGTCAACCGTGACCCAGTTTTCTCCGTCATGACTGATCTGGAATTGTAAGGCATGTGTATTGATTTTATTTCCAAGCCAGTCTTCAAAAGGTCCCGCATTAACGATGAGGTAACGCCCCAGGTCTTCTTCCTTACCAAGGTCCACCTGCAGCCAGTATGCCTCCTTATTAGAGTCGCTCCATCTGCTGCTGGTGTTACCGTCAATCGCAAACCGTCCCAAGTCACTAGGTTGTTCTCCGCTGACTGTAACCTTATCATCCAGTCCAGTTAACAGATTACCCTCTGGCATAATCACAATCATGCATTCGTCATACACCTTGGGGTTAACACTGCTTGCTACCCGTATGACTGCCTTACCTTCCTTATGAATCGTTACCAATCCATCTGGCGTAACTGAGGCAATATCCGGGTTGGAGGAAGTCCAGGTCAACGACTTGTCAACAGCCTCTAGTGGCTTCAATGTAGTCGTTTCCAGTTGAATGGCCTCTCTGCTCATCGTAAATATTCGATGTTGGTCAAGTTCAATCTGCAGCAAAGGAACATTCATTGCCGATACATGAATTTGGGCCTCTACCTTCCTATTTGAATCTGCAGCACTTACGGCGGTTATCGTAGTAGTTCCCTCTGCCAAAGCAAAGAAGCGGCCTGAGGCATCGATATTTCCGACATATGGGATACTGGATTTCCAGGTCACCTCACCTTGAATCGTGTCGACTGTCAGCTTCAAATAATCCCATGGCTTCACCGTGAACCCACTATTCACAGTTTCAAGCGACTTCTCCGGGAAAGCTTCAGGTGAAGGCGTCAGGTGGAGAACAATTCCAGCTACAGCATGTGATGGTAATGATAAGGAAACCTTCACCTTACTGCCATTTACGCTTGAAAATACGGGGACCGGTGTAGAGCCATCCGACCAACCACTTACCATATAAGCAGTAGCTGTTACTTCTGCATTGCCAAGATCAACATGATCCATAGTGACTTCGATATTCTTGACTTCATCGGACTCATTGACGACAAAACCTACTTGTTGGCCTTCGCTGTTAACAGCACCAAAGGCGTCATCCAACCCTTCAGTTGTTGCAGCTTTAACCTGAAACTCGCCTTTTCCCAGTCCTAGGGATTGGCTTAACAGTTTAAAGGTATAACCGAGTGGTAAGAATTCACCCGTACCTGTTGCTTCATCCCATTGGTACATGCCAAAGTTGGACACGCTGCCTTCGGAGAAATCGGTCTCTCCGTAGATAGGCTGGTAGGATGGAAATGCAGCATAGAAGTCAGCCGCATAATAGCCTTGTTTAATAAATCTGGACAGCTGAAGTCCCAGCCAAGATGCACTGGTGAATCCCCTCTCTTCATAATTTCCAGCAGAGGTATTGTATTCCGTAATCATGATAGGCGCATCTGCATCAAATCCCTTCGAAGCACGAGATTCGAATACATCTTTGAAAATATTGATATCTGTCTTGCCAGCTTCGGGACTATATTTATGAAACGAACCGAACTGAAGCATATCCGGCGTAATTCTTGGATCATCCATAACGGCGAGAATTTCCGCTGTGCCAGGCTCAAATGTGCTGAGACCGCCCATGATCACATCGCTGTCCACTTCACGAATGGCATGTGCAATATGATAATAAGCATCTTTAACGAAATCAATTCGGGAGTATCCGCTTCCTTCCAAATTGATAAACCAGGAAGCGTCCGGTTCATTCAGAATTTCAACCCAATCGATATCGTCTTGATAACGAAGATAAACCTTCTGAATGATGTCCTCGTAGACTTCCCAATCTTTGGGTACCCCAAAATAATCACCAGAATAGGTTAAGAAATTAGGAGAGTAGGCAAAAATCATGGAAACCTTCATGTTGTTGGCCTTTGCCTGATCTACCCACCAGAATTGATCCCAGTTCCAATTATCAGGGTTCTGACAATCATTTGTATTGTTGTTCCAATCTTCAAGACTGCCGCAGACATCTTTAAGGATATAATCCAAATACACTGTATTTCGAATTCGGGTCATCCCAATATCAGCTAGCTTCGGAAACATAATATCTGCTTGCGATCTCATCGGATTTTTATTGAATCCAAATACATAAGGGGAACCTTTAACTGTATTATTCGCAAAGTCGATGGTGGCTGTGGCATCAGGAGGCGTATTCGCATTTAGCTCTTGATTGATAAGTGTAACCATCGCCTCGCCAATTACACCTGTGCCGTCCAATGCTACGGCTCTAACCAGGACGTCTCCGTCTTTTTTCTTGGATGCCGTAAGCTTTCCTTCCTGATCAATCGTTGCTTTGATCGTGCTCGAACCATCGAGTTCGTATACGGACCATTTCACTCTCTGGTCAGTCGCATTGCTCGGGGTTGCCGCAGCGGCCATTTGCAGACTGCCGCCTTTAACATCAATGAAATTGCCTGTGTCCCCAGTGACCGCAATACTCGCAACAGGAGTAACTACGCCTCCATCAAATCCGTATACTTCCATCTCAGCAAGACCGATAGAGTTAAAACCTGTTGTGCTGCTGATATCAAATCTGAGCCATTTCGCAACAATCGGAGCGGCCAGATCAATCTCCTTCGGAGATCCATCTACTGGAATGTCTTTCACTTCAATCTTCGTTCCGTTACTGAAGATAATGATTCCTCCATCAGCATTTGCAGGGTCATTCCTGTCATACACAATAATCTTGTGTATCGTCTTGGCTTGCCCCCACTCCAGATTGATCCATGGCTTCGTCTCTTTCGATGCCCATTCTGTACTGATGTCTCCGTCAATCGCATTTGTCCCCACATAGGCCGAGCTGTACTCACTCGATGCAGAAACAACTGCACTCCCCGCGATATTCGTTCCCATGGAAGGGTCAACGCCTTGGCCGGAAATCGTTACCTTTGCTGAGCCTGTAACCGAAGAGCCGTCCAATGCGCTGGCAATCACAGTTACCGTGCCATCGGCAGTTGCAGATAACTTTCCTTGGCCACTGATCTTCGCCTTGGTAGTAGGTGTCACTCCGTCCTCTTCTAACACCGTCCAGGAAATAGCTTGATTCGTTGCATCTGCTGGCAGCACGGACGCTACCATTTGCAATGTGCCCTTTTTTGCAGTGATGGTGTTAATGCCATCTGTTCCGCTTACACCAATGCTTGTAACAGGTTTGCTTGATCCGCTGGGATAGCCATATACTTCGAATTCCCTTAGTCCTACATTCCATCCACCGTTGCCGTCACGAATATCAAATTTGATTGAAGTCGCAATGATCGGATTAGGAAGTATGATCGTCTTCGGTGTCAATCCGTCGTCAGGTACTCCGTCTATCTTGATTTCCTTGCCATTGCTGAACACTAACTGGCCTGCAGCATGGTTGCCATCAGCTCTGTCGTATAATACGATCTTGGTTATAGTTTGAGGTTCGTCCCACACCATTTGAATCCATGGTGTCGATTCGTTGGAAGCCCACTCTGTATTCAACCGTCCATCGACCGCATAGCTTGCTTGATATTCGGCACTATACGCTGATGAAGCGGTAACCGCTGCGCTGCTGGCAATATTACTGCCAGTGAGGATGGATTGATTAATAGTTATATCTTTATAACCAGATAAGCCAGAACCATCCTTCGCTGCAGCAACCACTCTAACTTCTCCATCAGCTTTAGCCGTGAGTAAGCCTGTATTATCGATTTCCGCTTTATTCGTAGGCGTGTGTCCGTCACTCTCATAGACCGCCCAAGTCACACTCTTCATCGTTGCATCCTCTGGGGTCACGACTGCGTTCAACTGAAGAGCACCGCCAGGAATGCTTATGGTATCCTCACTGCTTACAACGCTTATATTCTGCACAGGTGTTCCGCTTGCCGACTCGACTCCAAAAACTTGAAGCTCGACTAAACCTACACCATTCCAACCGTTGCCCGTGATCTCAAATTTTAAAGAATCCGTAACAACCGGAGAAGCGAGTACAATTTCCTTGGCATCCCCATTGCCTGGGATCTCGGAGACCGGCACCTGCGTGCCGTTGCTGAAACTCAGCACTCCACCAACGGCATCCGCTCCATCTGGCCGGTCATAGATCACAATTCTGGATACTTCATAAGTCTTGTCCCAGTCCAGTTCAAGCCACGGAGAGGAGTTGGCTGATGCCCATTCGGTATCCATACGGCCATCTGCCGCATGAGAACCGGCATAGTTCTGATCATTTCCATAAAAAGAAGATACCGTTACCTCTGCCTGCGGTGCGATGTTCGTATCTGCGGCTTCGACAAGTTGCGGTGGCATTATCATATATATCATGTTAAATAAAAGTACTACTGCTAGTACAAAACTTGTGACTCTCCTCACTTTCTTATGCATCACTTCAGCTCCGTTTCTTAGTGATTGTTCAACCCTTACCCTTTAATCGCTCCTATAGTGAGTCCCTTGAGTAAATACTTTTGTGTGAACAAGAAGAACAGGAGAATAGGAAGCGTTGCCACGACACAAATGGCCGATACAGGTGCCCAAGAAGTAACGGTGTAACTTAATGTGCCGACATAGCTCTTAAAGTTGTAAATCTCCAGCATCAGCGTAGGCACATTGCCGTTACTTAAATAAATGAGCGGACCCTGAAAGTCGTTCCAATACCAGAATATTTCTACTACGAACACGGTAGCCGTCGCAGGCATTAATAACGGAAAAATAATGCTGATGAATGTTCTGAGTTTCCCCGAGCCATCCATGGCGGCGGCCTCTTCCAGTTGTCTTGGTATAGACTTGGTGAAACCGGCGTAAATCATGGAAGTATAGGCGACATTGCCGGATAAATAAATTAAGATCAGGAAAGGAATCGTATTCATCATCCCTAATGAGGAGCCCATTTTATAAAAGACAACCATATTCGTCTGAGCGGGGATAATGAGCGCAAACACGAACAGCACATACATCCACTTAAATATACGTTCGTTTGATCGGCTGACAACATAACCAGCCATAGAAGAAACGATCACTGCAATGATTAACGTGACACCGCATATTATGATCGTATTTAACAACGCCGGAAAAAAAGTTGGTGAAGCGAAAACCATTTTGTAATTCTCAAAATTGGTGAAATCCGGCGGATAAAACGGATCAAAGATATGTTCTTCATCCTTAAAGCTCGACAGGATAAGAACAAAGAATGGAACAGTAAACAATAGCGCTATGATGAACATAAGCGTTGATCCAAGCGTTCTGCCTCCAACTCGCACCTTCATTACATCTCTACCTCCTTAGAACGGGTTAACCTAAGCTGAAGGGCAGAGATCACGAAAATAATGAGGAGCAAGAAAACCCCGGTAGTGGTTGCATATCCAGCTGCGTTATATTGGAAAGCCTGATTGTAAATTAGCATCGTAGGAGTCAGAGTAACATCACCCGGCCCCCCCTTCGTCATAATCAACGGCAGATCAAACAGCTTCAAAGAGCCCGATATTTGAAAAAAAGTAACAACGGTTACAGCTGGCATCAACAAAGGGAAAGTAATTTGTGTGAAACGGGCCATGCCCCCTACTCCGTCGATATCGGCAGCCTCGTACAAATCCTGCGGAATACTCTGAAGCCCTGCGATGTAGAAAATGGCGGCGTTCCCGACACCTTGCCATAGAATAATAAACAAGAGTGCCCACGGAGTCTTGTCATAATCACCGAGCCAGTTTGTCGCTAGGCTACCCATGCCTAGAAATTCGACTATTTTATTTAGCAACCCGTCATCAGCAAGAATGATCACCCAAATGTTCGAAATAACAATCATACTGATGACGGAAGGTAGATAAAATAATGTCCGTAATGCGGAGCGTCCTTTAATTTTCGAATTAAGAATCAGAGCCAAACCCAGCGATAATGGATTGATTAGAACAATGGCTCCAACTGTAAAGAATAAAATGTTTCTCAAAGAGTGCAAAAAGCTGATATCTTTCAGCAAATTTTTGTAATTAAGTATTCCAACGAAATTAGCCTTTGAAATACCATTCCAGTCTGTAAAAGAATAGAACACGCTTGATAGAAAAGGATAAATGACAAAGGCAGCGATAATAAGTAACACGGGTACCATGAACATGACTCGCTGCGTGTAATCCAGGGTACTTCTTTTCATTGAAATCAGTCCAATCCATGTTTAGGTAGAAACAATTATAGTCATAATGCGAGTGCTGTGGTCACACCCCAGCACTCGGATAATCATTCTCTCTTATTCAATATTTACTAAAGCTTTATCCCGTTGATAAGTTTGATCTGCTGCGTCCAGATCCGTAGAGGTAAAGCTCTTACCTGCCGCAATCTTCGTAATAACCTGTGATAATGCATCATGTGTGGAAGGCGGAAGCCACAGTGTCATTTGCATTTGTGATGGGTAATCCGAGAGAGCTTGAGCGTATTCTTTTCCCCCACTTGTTTCATGAACTACCTTTATATTCGGCAATCCTGTGAATGCACTGTTCTGAAGCAGTCCAGGAAGCGTGCTGCCGTCAATCAATGCGTTGATCATATCGATTCCGCGCTGTCTGTTAGGATAGAGAGCATTCAGAGACAAAGATGCATTGGTAGCTGTTGTGACAAAGCTGTTGCCCTTGTCATCAGGCATTGGAAAGAATCCTAAGTCAACATTGTATTTATCAGCGACGACGCTGTTGATCCAAGGTCCGTTAAACATCATAGCCGCCTTGCCTTCACCAACCTGCTGAACCGCCGTATCCATAGCCAGTGCTAAGTGCGCTCTTGGAAAGGTAGCCCTGTTGAACCATTTTCTCAAAAGCAGTAAACAAAGCTGTAAATTCAGGACCATTGATTTTGGCCTTGCCTTCATATAAATCTTTAGCGATATTCGGATTCGTGCCGTATACGAAAGATGCCATTGAAATCCAGGTTCCGGAGATTGGCCATCCATCCTTGTATCCAGCTGTGACCGGAATGATACCCGCTTCTTTAATCTTTTCGCTTATATCCAGAAATTCCTGATAATTCTTCGGAACGGAGAGTCCTAGATCTGTAAACACTTTTTTGTTATAAAACATTCCCCAGCCGGATACATCCACAGGTGCTGCATAGACTTTTCCGCCAAAAGCGTTATCTGGTTTCGAGCTTTCCATGATTTGGGAGGCCCATGGTTGATCTGAAAGATCAGCTAAATAACCGGCTTTGGCGAAAGGTACAAGCGCGTTTTGATGGAAAAATACATCAGGTGCACTCTTTGTCGCTAGCTGCGCCTTGAGCAGTTCATGGTATTTTTCGCCTTGAATGGGATTCCATTTAATCGTGGCGTTCGGATACTTTTTCTTGTATAAAGCCTCTACATTTTTCATATACTCCCCGGCATAGGCGTTTGCAGATCCGAGAATCCAGTGTGCAACGCTAATCTCAAAGGCTTCGTCATTAGCGGATGCTTCTGGTGATGCTGTTGTAGTATTAGTTGAGCCACCATTAGTGGGAGCAGAGTTACTGTTATTGCTATTTCCACATGCTGCCAACACAGCCATACAAGCAACCAGGCTTAGTAGTAAAAATTTCTTTAGCATAGATCGATCCCCCTTATGTTATTTGTAGTAGTGTTAACCGCGCGGTTTGACAAGTTCATTGTAAGCTTTCCTTAAGGGTCGCGAACAGTGAATAGTTTTGAGGATTAGTGCGCAATTTTGCGCTCTTGAACAGAGCTTGATCCTTTTTAGAAGACATTCGTTATAATGTGTTTATACAGCACACAATAATGAAATCACATGTGCGTGGCGGGGGAACATCATGTTCAAGAAACTACTGTTAAGCTATCGAAAGAAAGTTTTTAATAAGATTTTCCTTCTATTACTGCTGGCGACATCCATACCTGCCGTCATATTAACGACGATGTCTCATGAAAGTACGCGCAGACTATTTGAAACGGATTTCCTTGAATATAAGAAAACGTTGAATAATCAGATCGCAAATAGTATCGACGAGAATTTGCAGAGCATGCAGAAGCAATCAGAAGCGCTCGCTTACAACATCCTTGACATTCAAAAGTTGCTTTCCTACGAACCTGCCTCGATCGATGAGGGATATTTTGAAGCCTCCAACCGTGTAAACTATTACTTAACCAGCATCTTGAGCAATAACGACAGATTCGACGGCATTGGACTATTTGCCCTAAACGGCTCCGTCGCGACCTATGTTAATTCGGGTGGATTTACGCCTAAGGAAAACTATAAGATGCTGGCGCCTATCGTCCAGGAATCTCTGGATAACAAAGGCGGTCCCGTCATAGCTATGATGGATCTCAACCAGATGATGAATAGTTCCATTAGAAATCATAAGAACAACAATGTGATCGGAGTCCTGCGCACTCTTATCGAATACAAGCTCGAGAACAAACCCATTGGCATCTCATTGTTCACGCAGGAATTATCCAAATTCGGAGAAATCGTTACCCATGGCAAAATCAGCTCTGAGGAAATGGTTATCATCCTATCGGATAACGATAAAGTGGTATTCAGCAACCAGAAACCTCCGGACTCCTTGCAGCAACTACTAGAGCATGCTGAAACAGAACGTAAAGATACAACAAACCAAATAAGCTTCAACTGGAAAGATCATTATATTATTTATAACGATTCATCAATTTTCAATTTCAAGGTCATTACATCCGTACCCAGAAATATTATTGAAAAGAAACTGAGTGTAGTCAAAAGAATTAATATTTTGCTTATGGCCGTTTTGGTGGCCTCAACCCTCATCTTGTCCATCCTGTTGTCTAATTTGATTACCTCTCCCCTTGTACGATTAAAGAAATCGTTCGCACAATTTCAGAGAGGGAATTTTGCAGTTAAGCTTGAAGCCAAGGGCGAGGATGAATTCGCGGCAATTGCCACAGGCTTTAATACAATGGCTGAAAATGTGCATAATCTAATCAAAGAAAAATATGAGATTGAGCTTGCCCGCAGACAATCTGAGCTGGAGTCCCTTCAGAGCAAAATCAATCCCCACTTTTTGTATAACACGTTGTCATCCATCAAAGCGGTTATCCGGGACGAGGATACCATATTGGCACGCGAAATCGTTCAACATTTATCCGATCTGTTCCGCTATTCTTTAAGTAGAGGACGATTTGTCGTAACACTGGCCGAAGAGCTCGATCATGTGAGCAAATATTTGACGCTTCAGAAGCTACGCTTTGGGGAACAGTTTCAGGTTACCTTTGATATTGATGAAGATTTGCTCACCCTGAACATCTTGCGTTTAACCTTGCAGCCTATTGTTGAAAATGCCATTCTGCACGGGTTGGAAGACAGAACAGGCACGCGCTTTGTTCAGATCTGTGTGCAAGCCTACGAGAAGCAGCTCTGGATTTATGTTGAGGATAATGGAAAAGGAATGGATAACTGCCAGGTTGAGGAAATGAATGCCAAGCTGAGCGATAACCCGCGAACCATGCTGGATAGCCCGACTAAAGACTTAGTAGGCATATACAACGTAAATTCACGAATTAAGCTTTATTATGGCAACGAGTACGGAATCCGTATTCTGAGTACACCCGATGAAGGAACTATTGTTAAGATCATATTGCCAATGGACAGGGGGACACAACTATGAAGATACTTATCGTTGAAGACGAGAAGTTGACAAGAGATTCCATGGAGTACGATTTTAAGGAACTGGGGTACACCTTTGTTGAACAAGCCTCAGATGGAATTGAAGCCTTACATTCTATTGAAATGAGTAAGCCGGATGTCATCTTCGCTGATGTGCGCATGCCGCGTATGGATGGACTGCGCCTGTTACATGAGGTGAAAAAAAGTGGTTCTCCTCCTATATTCGTCGTAGTCAGCAGCTACGATTCATTCGAATACGCACAGACTGCTCTCGAACAAGGTGCCTTCGCTTACCTGCTCAAACCCGTTGGGGAAGACGATTTGAGAAATTGTCTTAGTCGGGTTGAGAATCGGATCATTCATGACCGGACAAAAGCTTCGCGGATGATGGAAGCCGATCATAAAGTGAAGAAATACCTCCTGCTGGCCAAGAAACAGATGTTGCAGCATATCATTCAAGAGGAAATAACCGCTGAGGATGATCTGCGGGCTCACTTTAAGGCCATGGATATCGCACTGCCCTATGATCAATTTTTCATTCTGACCCTTTGTATTGATGAGTTCGAGCAATTGATAAATAGCAAAACAAGCGCTGATATACAGCTGTACAAATATTTCATCGAGAACATTACCCTTGAATCTATCGAGGATCTCGGCGTTACGATATTGCCATTCGAGACCGATCATGATCTGGGCTTTCTGGTCAATCTACCTGCTAATCCAATACTCGAAGAGCAGTTGGCGCGGACCTTGGACAAGATCATAGAGTCTATAAGGGAATATTTGAAGTTTTCCGTCACAGTCGGTGTAGGTGAAACCTTCTATGCGTTATCCAATATACAAGAATCCTTCACTCAGGCGAAAAAAGCAGCTATGACTCGTATGACGCGAGGTGGAAATCGGGTGTACGCTTATAAATTGCTTAAATCCGAGTTTAGCACTGTTTCCTTAGTGATGAACTTTGAAGTGGAACAAAAGCTGCAGCTCTGTATGGAAAAATGTGAGCGAGAAGCGGCAAAGGCTATTATTAATCAGTTCTATCAGCAAGCAAAAGAACAGTCGACTAACCTCATGAAACTTAATTTCAATGTGGCAGTCACCCTTACAAAGCTGCTGAATCGAATCGGATTAAATCCCGAAACCTTCCTGGGCAGCGAATTGAAGCTTTACAGGCAACTAAATGGTTGTACAAGTCTTGAGCAATTGTTGCTGACAGTAGACGAAATTCTAGAGATTTGCTTCGAGCAGATCCGCAAGAATGATAAGACTTGGAACAATTCGGTCATGGCCAAGGCCATGGAATTTATCCTTAGTCATTATAATGAAGATATCAGTTTGCAATCGGTATCTGAGCATATCAGCTTGAGCCCAGCCTACTTAAGCAAACAATTCAAGAAGACCTATAACCTAAACTTTATTGAGTTTCTGATCCAATACAGAATAGAAAAAGCCCGAGAACTGCTAAAAACAAGCACCCGTTCGGTAAATGAGGTTGCTTCTATCGTCGGTTTCAAAGACGAGAAGCACTTTTTCAGAACATTCAAGAAAATAACAGGGGTCACTCCAGGGGCTTATAAAAGAGGGGAAATATAAATGCGGTTCAAGGCACCGTCCTCATTCCAAGAGGCGGTGCCTTGAACCATTTAGCTAGTTCGATGCAAAAGTCAGCGTAAAACGGGACTGAACATCCTCTTCGTACCACATCCGAAAATTAGTGCCCCACAGATTATTATGAAGATTGAAGTGAAAACCTCCACTCAGGTCGGCGAATACATTATCGAACTGTAGAAGTCGTGGCTTACCGATGGAGACGACAGGCGTATCCCAAGTTCGGATTGTCACTTCTCCGTCTGCACCTGAATAAGTAAGTTGAGATTCAATCGCATGCATGTTGCGGTTACCATTCTTCACAACCTCAAGCGGTGACAATGTGGACCCAAGCTTATCCATCTTCCATAAGTTAGGGTTATTCACAAGGGGATTTAGGCTGAACCAGCTGCTTTCTGGCAGGCGATGGGCATCCTTATTGAACCATTTAAGAGTTAAGTCGATGACTTCCTTATCCTTTGCGAAACGATATACTAGTTCAATTTCTCTTGGTGCCCCTTGTATTTCACAGGCTTCATCTGACATACGCAGTTGGACTTTAACATAATCTGCATCATTCGTATGTAGCGCTGACAGTGCGACCAAGCTCGGCTCAAAAAATTGATTTCTCGGATAGGGCTTGGCGAATTCAACCGCGGGCTTCCCAAAGTCCGCAGTAATCCAATCCAGATTCTGATCCCAATACGTCGTATACTGCTCATACCAGCGCTGATAGTCTGGCAATCCGAACGTTTGATAGGTGTACTGCCCAATACGGGAGCAGTCATTAGCCCAGACTTTCCCCTTATTCCCTTGTAGAAAACAGATAGAGCCATCTTCCGCAAACTCCACCTTAAATTGCCCAAGGGAGTAAGAATGTCTGATTGAAATCGGATTGTACTCTGTTGAAGCGGTACGTATAGGAGATAACTGCTTTAGCGCTTCCTCCGCCTCCCGACGTTTATCCGCGTCAAGCGACATTAACGCCGACTGAATATACTGTCGTTGTTCTTCCCAAGCAGACTCTACTTCACTATAAGAGAATGCCTCTTTCCCTGTGCTTGCCTTATGACCAGAAGACCAGCCCCTGGTATAATCATAAGTTAACGGAAACAAATTCTCTCCAACGACATCCCGCTTACGTGCTGCCGCGAAATCCGCTTTGGCATAGTTAACAAAGTCCGGGAGATATTTTTTCATATCTAGTCCCCATGTATGCTCAGGAATCATAATCAGCGAATGGCAAAATGCCGCGTATTCTTCTGAATCCGGCACCAGTTTATTCTCAGCGATCCATTTGTCCCGCAGACGAAGAAGCTCCCGATAAGCAGAAATCTTCCACGGATCACTCGCCGCTCCATAGATCCAAGAGTCGCCAATCTCCTCCTTTACCACAGGTAAAGAAGACTTATAGCTCCACAACTTGTCTGCAAAGGCATCCATAGTAGAGGCTTGAATGATAGCATTCGGGTATTTCTCAGCCAATTCAGCATACAATTTGTGGATGTCTTCAACCGAAGGGGGTCCGATATTGTCCAAAGTATGCGAGAAGTACAGAGCTTCATTGAAACCCGGAATAATCATCGCCTCTCCGTAGGAATCATTGTAATTCACGATGATTTCCTCTCCGTTAGCTGCTTTCCATACGAACGCCTGCGGGACATCTGGTGCCTTCGAAGCGGGATTCGTCCCCAAATGCAGGTAGCGAATTCCAGCTGCAGCGAGCAGTGGGACTATCGCAATGGAGTGTCCGGGAACATCTGTCATTTTAGCAGCTATGGTTTGCTTTCCATAGGTACGGTCAAGCTGATTGCTTATCGAAAGCCCGAATTCGAACAGCTGCTTATCCAGTAGTTCGCTATGCGTGGTGAAAGGAAGTCCATGCCAAACGATATGACCTTTCTCAATGGATTCCTCCATTTTGGCGCGATCTTCTGGTGTTGCCTTATCCAGGTAATAACGAATTAGCCATGAACCGGTCGTCCAAATGAATTGTTCAGGACCGGGCTCTTCCGCTAGCTGATTAGCCAATTGAATGGCCTTAGGAATAAAAGAATCGACGTACTTGTCGAGAACATTCTGGGCTGTATCCGTAAAACCGATATCCAGATGTGTTTTGAATACGATATGCACGGTATTAATCGAAGTATAAATCGCAATCACTCCCTCCATCATTATATTAAGTACAACTAAAATTATATAAAACCACCCCTCTACCGAATAGTGGATACGATTTGGATAAGGTGATTATTTTTGCTTTCTTTTTATTACCTGCACAGACGCACAAATAACCCGTAAAAAGATCACTTTTCGCTTAGTGTCTTTTTACGGGTCAAAAATTCGACTTGGAAATAATTTTCTGTCTATGCCTCCAGTGTTCTATTGATTAAGCGCTGTTAATTCCACGCTGGTTCTCCATAAATCCTCTCTATTCTCCTTGTTATAAGAAAGAACTGAAGATTTGATTTCCTTTGTACCTTCAAAATATTTCCCTGTCGTTGTCTCTAATTCAGGTTTAGTAACTAGAGATGCTAGTGCTTTGCCTGATTTGCCAATCGTATTCACATTGGGATGAACTAAAATTAACAGGGATAGAATATATTTCGAGACAAATCTCAGAAAAGGAGAGTAACCTCGAGCAAGCCCCGTTCCAGGCATCAATCCTGGGTCAAAAGCGTTTACTGTAATGTTTTTATTCGTTTGCTGTGTTATTCTGTCTGCTAATTCATAAGTACAGTAAATATTACATAATTTCGAAGTCGTATAGTTGCTTCTTCCTATTGTACCTATTTCTTCATTTGAACCCAGTTCCTTCGGATAGGCCAGTAATCTCGCATTTTCATACTTGGGTTCAGGCATTCCGGTTTTTTGTAACGGATCATGTGTTCCACTGCTAACAAAAACGATTCTTCCAGTATCCGATATATTTTCAAGCAGCAGATTTACTAGTAAAAAATGACCCAGATGGTTTACCCCAAACGTTAGCTCGAATCCATCCTTTGTATATTGTGCTTCGTTAACGACCTGAATTCCTGCATTACATACAATCGCATATAAAGGGGGCAACTTTGCATCGATAAAATGGCTCACAAAATCTCTAACAGATTCTAAAGAGGAAAGATCAAGCTCTAACGATATGATGTTGTCATTACCCGTTTCTTTAATCAGCGAATTCACTGCTGCTTGTGCTTTCGTTGCGTTGCGGCAAGCTATGACAATTTGATGGTGTTTATTATCTTTCGCAATATTTTTTGCACATGCATAACCTAATCCTGTATTCCCGCCTGTTATGATAAAAGTTTTGTTGCTTGAATTTCTTTCTCCCATCATTTCGCCACCTTCAACATTTCTCCATGGATTAGAACATTTAATGCAGCCGTATCCAGTTTCCGTCGCTCCCACTCCGCATAAAGCCTATCTAATGCTTCCTTCGGTGTATCATCCGCTAGGAAAAATGCGCCATAATGCATTGGAATAAAATGCTTGCCTCCTGAGTCCAGGAACGCTTGGATCGCTTCTTCTGGTGTTACATGCTGTTTAGACATAAACCACTCTGGCTCGTAAGCCCCAATTGGCATCAATACATAATCCAGATTGTAGCGCTGGCCGATCTCTTTGAATCCGCGAAAGTATCCACTATCTCCGGCAAAATAGATTGAAGGCGCACTTCCTTGCGTCTCTTGTATGACCCAGCCACCCCAATGAGAGCGATTGGTATCCCGTAGCGTACGCCTAGTCCAATGCTGTGTCGGTACAAAATCGATCTGAACGCCTGCGACGGTTATACTCTGCCACCAGGCTAGCTCCTCAACCTTTCGAAAACCTTTGCGTAGAAGTTTTGCTTTGAGTCCTTCTGGCACGATAATCACCGGATCTCCCTTAAGAGCCCTGAGCGACGGGAAATCCAAATGATCATAATGTCCATGTGAGATTAGTACAACATCTACCGAAGGCATTTTATCTAACGGAATACCGGGTTCGGCCAGTCGTTTCTTAAAAGCCATACTTTTCGCCCAAACGGGATCTGTTACAATGGTTAATCCACAATAACTTAATAAGAAAGTAGCATGCCCTATCCAAGTCATTGAGTTTTGACTCAATATCCCTTCCATATCCAGCGGACTCACTTGAGGAATAATATAAGAAAGATCTTTCTGCTTGGTTCTCCGTTCCTTACGCCACTGTTGCAGCCGCTTCATAGAGTTATTCAAGGCTACGCCGTCTAAATTTTCATAAAGCTTCTTGGGCATTTCGTTATTCCACCTTCAGTTTTAGTTAGATTCCCAAATTGCTATATCGCCTTCACCTATTGTATGATTACATTGTAAACATCATACTCCCGATATGTAGACAGTGTCAACATATTTAATTAAATAAAAAGGACGGTTTTCTATGGATACACCAAATAAAAAAACCTATCATCACGGCGATCTGCGCAAAACACTGATTCATGTGGGGATAGAATTAATCTCCGAGAGCGGTGCATCCAGCCTAGATTTACGCAAAGTAGCTCGTATAGCGGGAGTAAGCCATGCTGCCCCGTATCGGCATTTTGCTGATAAAAAGGCCTTAATTGCGGCAATTAGCGAAGAGGGCTTTAACCTGCTAGCGATAGAAATGGAACAAGCGATCTCAATGAAGGACGGCAGTGCTCATGAACAATTAAGAGGTATGGGGCATGCCTATGTTCAATTCGCAATCACCAATCCATCGCTTGTCAGAGAAATGTTCAGCGGCTTAACCATTGAGCGTGAAGCCTACCCCTCTCTCTATGACGTCTCCAAAAAGCTGTTTAACATGATCGAAACCGTCGTAATCATCGGACAAGAGAAGGGTAATATTAAACAAATTGACAGTAATGAGCTAACCTGTGCCATTTGGTCCATGATGCATGGCACAGCCATATTAATTATCGAGAATCAACTAAAGCCCGTTACCATGCAAATCAACGGAATTGAACATATTACCGAAGTTTGTATGGATTCCTTGATCCTTGGTCTAGGAGCTAGCTAAGATGTAGGGAATCGAACCTTCTATTTGTTGTAAATACGATCAGCTTGGGCAGTCACCCTGGTAGAGCAAATACCAATCTGTTCTCTCTTGGATCAGGCAAACAAACCGGTCCCCTAATGAAAATAGTAAAAATACTCTTAGCCCCACAATCAGCGGAAATGGGAGCATTGCCCACTCTATATGCAGCAATTAAACCAACGCTCAGTGGTGGAGAATATATCGGCCCCGATGGAAAAGGCGGAAACAAAGGTTATCCCAAAATCGATACTTCTGTGCTAAAAAAATATGACCCGAATATGACCCAACAGCTATGGGACATATCGGAGTCACTGACTAGTATTACGTATTTGTCTTAGAATACCAGTTCAACTCATTAATCCATATATTGCTCATCTGGCTCATGTACAGCTGCAGTCAAGATTTTCTCTGCGACGAATTCAGGAGTATCAGAAGAATTGGGAGAACCCGGTACGTGCTGCTGGCGAACGCCCAGAGCGTTTTTGCCAAAATCCGTTGTGGTTGCGCGCGGATAGACAGTAATTACCCGGATATGCTCTGACGCTAATTCAACTCGTGCTGTATCGGAAAGCATGTTTAGAGCAGCTTTGGTAGCTGCATAGGCCGCTATTCCAGCAATTTGCTTCTTGGAGACCACCGAACTTACATTAATAATCAGTCCTCCCTTTTGCTCACGCATGATAGGGATTACAGCTTGCATAGCTGCTAATGGTCCAAACACATTGAGGTCAAGAATCTTGCGGAAGTCATCAGGATTTAGGTCAGCGATAGCCCCGACGGCAGCTTGTCCAACGTTATTAATGAGCACATCCAGGCGACCAAAGTGACGCACCGCCTCCTCAATGACTCGTTGAACTTGCAACGGATCGCTCAAGTCAGCAGGCAGAGCGACAGCGTCACTTCCCTGGCTCTGCAATTCCTCGGCGAGATGATTGAGTGCATCGGCAGAGCGAGCTACTAATGCTATTTTAGCTCCAGCAGAAGCAAAGCGGCGTACTGTGGCTAAGCCAATCCCCGCGGATGCTCCAGTAATAAGAACGACCTTGTCATGAATTTCCATAATAAATGTTCCTTTCTATGAGAAGATTAGAGTTTCAAGATTCTGAAACACCTTCCTCTCTAATTTAACTGTTGTGCACTTGATACGGAAGTTCAAATGGGTTAGGATGGCATTAACTAAAAGTTCATGCCATGAGGAGGTCTTCGAATGAATGACCAATTGCAAACGTTTATTCAGGTGGCAGAGTCAGGTAGCTTTTCCAAGGCCGCTGAGAAACTATTTATTTCTCCCACCGCTGTAATGAAGCAAATTAATTTATTGGAAAAGCATGTAGGAGTGCAGCTTTTGATTCGGACTAACCATGGTGTTGAGCTTTCCGCTGCAGGAAAATCATTTAACAAGGATGCAGCCATTTTTTTGCAACAATTTCAAGAAGCCGTGCTACGTATACGCCAGGGTGCACAGGGAAGTCAACATGTTATTCGTGTGGGCATCTCTATACTTAATCCCTGCAAGGTTTTGCTTGATTTGTGGAATGAAATCAGCGGCCAACATCCGCAGTTCAAAATAAAAATTGTCCATTTCGACGATGATGCTTATACTCTCCCAACCACTTATCGTACCCTTGGCAAACACTTCGACTTCATCGTAGGGCCATATCTTACTGAAGACTGGAAAGATTATCTCCGTGTGCTTGAGCTGGGAAATTACCGCTTTTGCTTTGCTGTATCTCGCAACCATCGGCTAGCTTCCAAAAAAACACTGTCTGTTAAAGATTTGTATGGAGAGAAGTTGGCAGTGGTAAGAGGTGGAAAAAGTGCTGCAATTGATGGTATTCGTGATTTTTTGATAATGAACCATCCTGAAATAAAAATCAAAGATGTTCCGCGCCTTTATGATATTGATGTATTCAATCGTTGCGAGCAAAGTAATACTGTCCTATTAACCTTAGATGCATGGGTAGACATTCATCCGTCCTTAGTGACCCTCCCTAGCGATTTGGATTTTACAATACCCTACGGTTTGCTATATCCCTTAAATCCATCCGAGGATGTTAAACAGTTTATAGAAATCATAAAAGCTTCAGATTTTTGAATCATCTTTTTATTTTTTGATCTCCAGCGGAATAGTTATGGTCTTGTCGTAGGTTTTAATATAGTGAAATCCGTTCAGCAGCAGGTCTTCCGGTTCCTCCAGTGTGTTAAAAGAATACGTCTGCTCCCACAGGATGTTACCGTTTTTCAGATCCCAAGGGCGTGATGAGGAAATGGATGATACGGGAACTACGATACCACCAGCTTGTACGGATAAATTGTCCGTTTCCAAGATTGTAAATTGTTTTCTGGCGATAACGATATCATAGCCTGTAGCGGTTTTTGTGACGCTTCGAATCCATACCTTTTCATTACCAACATTGATGGATTGATCTGATGGTGAGGCTAGGGAGATGGGTTCTTCTACTTTCTGGTATCCGGGAAAATTTTCGAGTACAAGGTCAACGGACTCAATCTTGTCTGTCGGAAGCACATCAAATTCAATTTCAAATCCCAAGATACCCTTTTCAAGCTCAGACCGCATTACCGATGATTTCACTTCCGTTCCATTCACATAAAGCTTTGTTAAACCTAGATATCTCGGAGATCCCTCATCATCCATTTCATAATGTCCCTTCACGATGGTTGAAGTTGGTGATGCCGTAATGGAGTCATAGTGGACAGTTCCCTGATCGACAGAAACGGATGTTGAAATATCCTCTTCAAGCATACTGTTCATCGCTTTATTCGCTTCAAACTTGAAGGAGATCGGATAGGATGCCCGTTCCCCATTATCTAGCCACTCACTGAATGTAACGGCTAATGTTCTGGAGAATGGACTCACCGGCTCGAATTTATATACTCCCTCGTACTGCGTCTCGTCTTTGCTATAATTGCCACTTCCTTCTTTCGGATCTGAATCAGTCAAGAAGCCTTGTATTTTACCCACGTCGTAACGAAATGAACCTTTGTCAGTAAATACGGAGCCCGCGGGTCGAACAATAGTGTAATACATTAGCAATGCGTTATCGTCCGCAATAACCCCGTTAATGGTAATGACAGTGCCGTCATCCAGTGTTTTGCTTTTGTTGACCGTTTGTCCGTATCCTTGCTCCGCCACTTCAGAAAAGCTTAGAGAGTTCAATTCGATCTTATTTAACAACTTGCCTCCGTAATAAGCAAAGGCAGGATATTGATAAGTTCCGACAGTCAGAAGGAGTGCTGCAGCAGATGATGCAACCCATATCATCGCTCTATTCCTATTTCTTTTCTTAGTGGGGACCTGCTCCAGTGCATTTCGAAGTCTGCCCTCAAGTTCTGACGGAGCCTTTACGATATCCAAGGTCTGTTGGTGCTCCTGTAATCTCTCCTCGATCGTTCTCATAACGATCACCTCCGATCATGGCTTTCAGTTTCTGTATGCCTTGCGATATTCTTGATTTAATTGTGCCAAGCGGTGCACCGGTCATGTCCGCAATTGTCTGATACGGAAGATCATGTATGTAACGAAGTTCAATCGCTTCCCGCTGCTGTGTATTCAGATAAGACAGTAGCACCTGCATGTCCATCTCAGACTCCGTAGTGCGGTATGAATTATCGTCGGCTAATGCAGCAAGTGATGATTCTCGCTCGTCTTCCAGTGGCAGAAACCGTTCCTTGTTGCGGAGTATTGTTTTGCAACGATTGACGAGAATAGTCTTGCTCCAGCTATAGAAGGCTTCGCTTTTTTGTAATTGGCCCAGCTTTTCATATAGTGTAACGATCATGTCTTCCATGGCATCCATCGCGTCATGCTCATTGCTCATGTAGCTGTAGGCAAGACGATAATAAGCGTCCTGTTCGGCTAGGATTAGTTGTAATAAAGCTTCCTTGTTGCCTTTTTGGGCTTGTTTAACAAGACGGCTCACATTCATATTCTCACCCCTTTCATAGATAAGAGATCGCAGAGGCTATTAAAGTTCATTATGTATAAAAAAAACTCCACAACCAGATCACAGGGAAGTTAACTATCCCCAAAAGGTTGCGGAGGTATATGAGACCAACAATATTTTATCCGAGTTTCGATCGTAGCTCTTCAGAGAACTTCGGCAGATGCATCTGGCACACCTGCTGCAATGCTTCATAGCTGTCCGTGAACTCAAGCTGCCGGAGAATGTTCAGATAGCTCATTAATTCAGCAATACTCTCTTTGTGCTTGAGGCAGAGCAGCGTGATCTCATAGTACACTAAGGTCTCAATTTTATCGTACAGCAAATTTGTTTTATCCGCTAACGGCAGGGCTTTCTTAAGAAAGAACAGACTTTGCTCATAGTTATGCTCCTTCAGGCAAAGGGTCGAGATATTCTTCATCAAATGCTGTTGAATGGTCCGGCTCTCGGCAAAATCATGGTATTTATCAAATTCATTCGCCGCCCTGAGTCCAAAAAAGATGGCGTCGCTGCTGCTTAGCGTGAACAGAAAATTATTAAGCAGTTTGAACTCATACAGATACCATCTGTCTACACCCAGCAAATACGGCTTGATCTCACCTGCTATTTCACTTAGATGCCTGACTTCGTCTTCCCGTTGATACCGGATCAGGTAGCCCTGGCCCAGGAGATACAAATGATAATAAGCCTCCGTGTGCGTCACCCGGTACAGGGAATGGCATTCATAGCTGAAAGCTCGAACCTTGTCGAATTCATATCGGTTCGCCGCTTCCACCAGACTTAAGTGAAGAGTCCGTTTCACCGGCTGTGCATAGTCATTATGCAGGAATAGCAGCTCCTCAAGGGACAATTCCAGCTTGTCCAGCAGCAGAATCAGCTTGTCATATCCGGGATAATATTTACCCCCCTCAAAACGTGACAAGTTAGAGCGGCTCATAATTCCGTCCGCCAGAATAGATTGGTTGATTCCTTTGGATGTACGGATCTGCTTGATCGTAGGGCCCAGAAACATTTACTTCACCACCGCTCTGCCGTGTGAGTATACAGCACAATTTTCAGATCTATTTTTCATTGTATGCTAAACTCGGCACAAATAAAAATATAATTTGCGGGGGAAGAATGACGATGGGCTTTCAAATATCACGGAAATTAAACAGAAGAGTATGGAACATTCTGGCCGGAACTTTTTTCACGAGAACTGCACTTTTTATGAGCGTTCCCTATCTAGCCATCTTTCTGACGAGTCAAAAACACATCCCCATCTTTCTGGCCGGCTGTGTTCTCAGTATTAATCCGCTTGTTAATGTAACCTTCAGCGGGTTCGGCGGAGCGCTTGCGGATCGGCTTCCCTTGCACAAAATCATCGCGGTTGTCCCCATTGTCTGGGGATTTGTGTTCATTCTCTTCTATTATGCAGACAGCTTCCCAGCCTTCCTCCTGCTTAATGGCCTTAACGGATTATGCTACTCCATCTTCGAGCCTGCCAGTAAAAAAGTGCTGTCCACAGAAACGCTCCCGGAAAACCGGCTGCTCGTCTTCAATCTGCGGTATACGGCGATTAACCTGGGTTGTTTTCTAGGCCCCCTGTTAAGTCTGTTATTTAATATGAAGCTGACGCTCTTTCCTTATGTCCTTCTAGGCATTCTCTATATTCTGTATGGAGTCTCCACACAGTTCTTCTTCCGACATGCAAGCCAAATAAACCCTTCTGTTCCAACCCGGAATATACGCAGCCTCAAGGATCTTGGTACAATCCGCAAGGACTATATATTTCTTCTGCTGCTGGCAGGAATGAGCTTCTCTTTCTTCGGGTACTCTCAGTTGAACGGAACCGTATCGCAATATTTAGCCACTACTTCCACCTTGGCAGACGGCGCCCGGATATACTCTGTGATCCTTTCGCTCAATGCGATTGTTATTCTGGCTGCGCAATTTGCCGTACTCCGCTGGATCTCTAAATGGAATCCTTTTAACGTAGTGCTCACCAGTAATCTGCTGATCGCCATAAGCTTTCTGTTCTTTGTCCTGCCCGTCTCCCCGGTGATGCCACTGCTGTTCATTACGGTGTTCAGTCTGGGGGAACTGCTGATCGGCGCACGGTTCGATGCCTTGGTGGATGAGCTGGCCCCGGATCATAGCAAAGGGTTATATTTCGGCTGTTCGGAGTTTGTTAAGATCGGGACTACCTTCGGTCCTATGCTGGGAGCCGGTCTGCTGGGGCTGTATGGAATAGACTCACCTATTCCAGTGTTTGGATTAATCGGCGGCATCACAGCTGCCGGGGCTGTTTTGATTGGGGTCGCCAGCTTCCAACATCTGCGGAAGACCCGGCAAGCGATGGATGCCAAAGAACTAATCCATTCTAACGAGGGTATTTAATACGTTGCAAGGAGTGATTTAAAGTAACTTAATCAGCTCTTCGAGCTCATCAACAAATACTTTTGCAAGTACAAAATCAGTAGCTTTTAAAGCCAATTCTATTTTCGTTTCAACTGCTTTTTTCTTTTGTTCAATCTCTAAATAGTCTCTATCAAAATGACTAGCATAAATCATCTTTCTAAATTTCCGTATACTCATTTTTCTAATCGTCTTATCGTCAATGATCAACACATAATCCATACCATTTACCACAGAATAGAAATCATGAGAAATCATGAGAATCGCACCTTTATAGCCTTCAATGGCTTTTTCCAGTGCTATCTGTGTATAGGTGTCTAAATGACTTGTTGGTTCATCAAGAAGTAATAAGTGTGCTTTACTGGCAGAAACTTTAGCCAATTGAAGCATGTTTTTTTCTCCACCAGATAACAATTCTATCTTTTGATTAACGATTTCTCCTTCAAAGCCATAGCTTGAAAGATATGCTCTAATCTCTTCATAAGTTGCAAAACCAGCATCGATGAATTCTTCAAGTATTGTATTGGAGTCCTTTAGCATTTCGCCTTGAAGCTGAGATAAATAAGTTACTTTAGCATCAGCATTGATTTCAATCGAATCATGATTATTGTTAAAGATTTCTCGAAGTAAAGTCGTTTTCCCAGTGCCGTTTGCACCGATAAGGGCTACTTTATCCGTAGATTTTATCTCGAAATTAACATTTTCTAACAGCAACTCATCAAAGGCAACACTATAATTATTGACCTTTAATACAATGCTGTCGTCCATTTCATGATCAATACCAAAACTGATATCCGGTTGCTTAATATCGACGAATGGCGCTTTAATTCTACGCGTTTCCAATCTTTCCTGAAATTTAACTCTGGCTTTTAATGCTCTACCTCTAGAGGCTTCTGAATTATAAGTTGCGACAGCTCTAAGATTAGTGATTACAATCTCGTTTCTCTCAATTTCTTCATGTTCAGCGATTGCGAGTTCTTGTAATTCAATTTTAGTCTGAAGTAATGAGAAGTTATAATCAATATACCGCCCATCAAACTCTTGGAGCTCCATGTTCTCAAGGTGCAATATTTTGTTAAAACAATGATTCAATAAATATCGGTTGTGTGTAACCACTAGCAGTATTCCTTTGTGAGAATTAATAAGATTCTTAAGCGCATTCAGGTTTTCAAAGTCTAGGAATACATCTGGTTCGTCCATAATCATTAAGTCAGGACTACTAAGCATTTCCTTCATCACTTGAACAAGTTTGAATTCCCCACCACTCAGGTCGGAGACCCTAACATCTTTTCGCTTCATGAGGTTTGCAAGATTTAGTTTCTTATTAATGTTGCTCTCAAAATTATCGCCATCCATGGAATCAAATGCATCTAAAGCGAATTGATACTTTTCAAGTAACGATTCAATATCCGATGATGTTTCCATTTCGGTGCAAATCCATTGTATTTCATTTTGAATCTTAATAAATTCTTCTCCAATATATTCGAAAACAGTTGTTTCTTTAGTTTTGTCTGGCTGTGAGAACTGACTTACATACCCAATTTTGCAAGTGGGGTCCATCTCTAACTTGCCATCATACAAATATCTTTCTGGATCCATCAGTATATCGACCAGCGTACTTTTCCCACTGCCACTTGTGCCTATAAAAGCGCAATGTTGTGCCTCTTCAAGCGTAAATGAAATGTTATTATATAGTTCTTTTTGCGGAAATGAAAAGGATAAGTTATCAACTTTTATCATAGTATTACCTTTCTTTATAAATAAATTGGTGACTATTAATAGATGTATTAAAGAGCATAGATTTAGAGTTTACCGTCAATAGTTTAGAATAACACTTTTCACAGCCAACTTCAATCATTTTATATTAAAGCTGTTTGATTAGCCCAATAATGGATTTAGAAGGTTCGACAAATAGCTAGTATCTAATTAATGATCCTATAACCACTTTTAAAGCATGCATGCAAACTTTAATTAAGCTATTCAATATGTTACCCCGTTTATAAAAAAATAGGCCATCCTAATTATGGTATGGGATAGCCCTTTCGTTTGCCATTTCGGCTTAATTATACAACTCGTCTTCTTCTGTTTAGAGAAGACAGACTCGGAGGTGCTTATAAGGTTGAGGAGGAATATAAATGCAACAGCAATGGATGGAAAGGGTGAATTACGTAGTCGAATAGGGAAAGGGATTCCTTGGTCCAAGGACTCAAGTAAAGAATCAAATTCAGCTATAATAAGATGGCGGTTCGTCCTAGCAAAATAAAATCCCGCCAGTACAGGCGGGATTTTATTTATACATCGATCTGAAGGAGGCAAGCTATTTTCCGGTAGCATAGATGGCGCTTGCAATAACATTGAAGAGATGATCGGTCCGTGGCGCAAATGAAGGTTGGCCGACAAGCCAGCCGAGCGCCGATATCAGGGCGAACAAGTCGTCCCCATTCATATCGGCTCGCGCCGTACCCTCGGTCTGAGCACGGAGCAATAGTCGCGCGCCAGCTGAGTGCACAGCTGCGCATGTAGCGTAAAGCGCGGAGTCCGGGTCCGTGTGGGCGCTCGCCATCAAGGCGACAACGCCGCTATAGCTTTGGACGAAAGCCACCTGTTCGCGAACCCAGGACACGAGCGCTTCGTCAGGTGTATTCGCCGTTTCGAGTTCGCCTGCCTTCCGAATTAATGCCTCCAGATTCGTACGCAGCAACGCTTCGAACAAGGCTTCCCGCGTCGGGAAATGACGAAGCAGTGTGGCCAACCCGACGTCGGCCCGGCGGGCGATATCTCTCATGGACGCATCGACACCATGCTCGGTGACGACGTCACGTGCGACTGCAAGTAGATGACTGTAATTTTTTCTGGCGTCGGCACGCATCATGTTCCCCCCCCACTCAAATAGCGAATGCTTACTATCACGATCAGACATTGGTTTCCCCTGCATTCCCGATACGCGACTTTTCTCGGCATATGCCAAGTTTTAACTTGGGCGTGGGTAGTGTAGGGAAAATTGTAATGCACAATCTCCGCCGAATGCGACCTCTCAATTCCTTCCCAGCTAAGCGAAATTGAAACGTTAGTATTGCTTACGTAACATTATCCCTTAAAAATACCAAAGACTAGCATGTGGTAAACCACAAGCCAGGCTTTTATTATGAATTGAGGGCAGGCCGAATCCCTAAGGAGCCGGCCATGATCCAATGTCAACTCCAACGTGCTTCAACATCATTATATCAAATTCAATCTTCCTCGTCAGTATCTCCATCATTTCTTCCTTGGTCGTCATAGCTTTTCAACTTTTGTCCAATGACATCATTTCGCACTTGTTCACGGATGGTGCTCCAGTCAGATGCAGGCCGCGACCGATTCATCAGTCGAACTTGACCAAATCCTTAAAGATCAGTTGACCCCAGCTATTTCCGCGCGCCTGCACAAGCAGTCCGCCTTCCGAAAGCCCGCCAAGTTTGATCGGCGCGAAACCGAGATTTTCCGCAAGCGCACCAATCTCCGCTGCTGCGCCGTCATCGTCACTCGCCAGGAACACGACTCTCCTGCCACCGTGAACGGCCGGATCTTGGTCAAGGACGGCAGCGACCAAATGGTTGAAGCCCTTGACCAGTCGTCCACCCGTGAAGGCCTGCGCGACGAACTTGGAAGAAGGCTGGCCTCCCAATTCCTCAGGGGGCACGTTCGTATTGGTCACATCGACGATGGTCTTCCCCTGCCAGGTGGGGAGCACCTTCGCGACATCCTGGTGCGACTCGAAACGGACAGCCAAAAAGATGATGTCCGCCTTGACGGCGTCCGCCAATTTTTTGGGAATGATCTCTGGTCCGATCGCCGCCGCAGCGGATGCAAAGCTTTCTGGGTCGCGAGTGGTTGCAACAGATACTTCGATGCCGCTTCGGGCAACGCCTTAGCAAGAGCCTGTCCGATCTTGCCGAAGCCAATAATTGCGTAGCTCATATATTCTTCTCCTTTGGTTTACCACGCCCTACGGGCTCCGAATATCGAATGGAGTGACCGGCCGGGCGTAGCGTGTCAGATTTGGGCTAGGCCGCCGTCGACGGCGACCTCGCTGGCGGTCATGAAGCTGCTGTCCGATGATGCGAGAAAGGCGGCCACCGCCCCGATCTCCGCCGGATCAGCCATGCGTTGGAGCGGAGTCATCGAGGCGAAGATTTTTTGGCCCTCCTCGCCTAGCGATTCCTTCGCGAGTTCGGTTGCCGTCGCTCCCGGGGACAGCACGTTTACCCGGATGCCGGTGCCCTTCAGGTCCTCCGCCCAGGTCCGCGCGAGGTTGCGCACTGCCGCCTTACTCGCGCTGTAGGCGCTCATTGCCGGGGCGCCCGTGGTGCCGGCGCTCGATCCCGTTAGGATGATCGAACCACCCTGGCCCATCAGCGGTAGCGCCTTCTGGACCGTGAAGATCGAACCCTTCACATTGGTATCGAAGATTTCGTCAATGTGCTCAGCGGTGATCTCGCCAAGCGGAAGCTGGCTTCCCGCCCCGGCATTGGCGAAGACGATGTCGAGGGTTCCGCGCTCGGACTTCACTGCCGCGTAGAGTCGGTCGAGGTCGGCCAGATTGGAGACCGAGCCCTTTACCGCGCGGGCATTGGGCCCAAGGTCGGCCACAGCGGCATCGAGCGCTTCCTGCCGGCGGCCGAAGATGAAGACGAAGGCGCCCTCCTCGATAAATCGTTTTGCTGCGGCGCGGCCGATGCCGGTAGCGCCTCCCGTGATGACTGCAACCTTACCTTCAAGCTTTCCCATGAATTTCCACCCTTTCGTTGTGTTGAACAGCGTCTCTGGCTCATTTGCACAGATTGCTGTATCTTATGGATTTCACTGATCCAGTTACCGATTTGCCGTATCCGGATCAGTGATTCGATTATAATGGATCAGTGATCCGTTTGTCAAGACAACCATGCGAGTCATCCACTTGCAGTCGTGCGTGACGTCGTCGCCGATCTTACCCTGGGTAACTTCTTCTGTATAGAGAAGACGAAGAATGCATTTTTTTAGCCGCTTTAGGTCGGTAACAAGCAAATAGCTTTATGTTCATGGTTTGGAAAATATTTGATCATTACCAATAATGATCAATATAAGTTGAGCTCTTCTTTATATTGAATGCTCTTAGATTTATTCAAACTCAAACCCCGCGTATTCAAATAAAGCGGCTCATCCGAAGACAAGTCGCTTTCAATATTCACCGCCAACCCGGCAGCGGGTGCTGTAGAGAAACTCAAGCAATGCTCTTTCCCTGAGTGACTGACATGAGATTTTCAAATGTATGACGTCTTCCTCAATCAAAAACTTAGGAATGCGCTTGCCTAATTTGGGTTCTCTCAATTTTAGAGAAGGATTTGAAGTCAGATAAGTCTCTTCATAAGCATAGCGGAAAAGAGAACGAACAAAACGATTTCGATGACCAAGGCTGTTTGGCTTCAAACGAGCTGCTTGTTTTGCTAAGTACTCCTTCAAGTTAATACGGTTCTTGATCTAATTCAATATTTTCTAAGAGTTTCTCTCTAGAAAAAATAAAGCTATTTTACATTTATTTCTCTGTTTCGGGAGTTTCCTATAACGTTTCCGTGTTCACGACGTCCCACCACCTTAAGCCCGTAGACTGGATTACTTATGGCTCTTATCACATCGTTATCGTAATTTCTGGCATACTATCAAATTTTCTTCTACCATTTTAATTGTGCACGTTGTTTGATCAAGCCGTTGAAAGGATTTCAGTTCATGCTCATTACCACCTGCCCCCTCCCGCCTCATAAATCGAAAACAGCTACCTCAATGTTAAACTCGGAGGTAGCTGTAGTTATTTCTTCAAAAATATTATTCAGCCGATCATGTAACTGTTTATTCGTATGAGAGGCTGGTTGACAGGTCCCGATAAGCGTTAATCTGTTCCTGAAGCTCAACAAGCTTCTGCTCAACAGCAGCAATCGCATCGGCACCAGCAATCCAGCGTAGTGGCGGTTTCTCCTCGCTTGCAATGGTAAGGAGTGCCTTCGCGAGCTTGGCTGGATCGCCGCCTTGCTTACCGTTCATCGACTCCCACATAGTGCGGGTTTGTGTCGTACGCTCAGCGTAGTCATCGATGGTCAGCTCGGGCCAGTTGGTTGACTCCGGTTCCAGTAACTCTGTACGGAAGAAACCAGGCTCAACGATGGTGGTATGAATTCCGAACGGCTCCACGTCGAAGCGCAAGGACTCCATCCAACCTTCGAGGCCAAATTTGGAAGCAGCATATGCGGCACAAAACTCTTGACCAATTAGACCGGCGAGTGAAGAAATCGAGATAATGTGACCGGAACGGGCTTTACGCATAACAGGTAGCACAGCCCGGGTAACATTCATCGGACCGATAAGATTAGTGTTAATCTGTTTCTCGATCTGAGCTGGGCTCAACTCTTCGAAATAGCCTGCATAGAAGTTAGCAGCGTTATTAACCAATACATCAACACGGCCGAACTTTCTAATCGCTGCCTTGACAGCTGTTTCGGCGTCTGACAGTTTGTTCACATCAAGTTGAACGACCAGAAGATTGTCCGACGCACCAATCGCTTGAGTAACCTTGTCTGTGTTGCGGCCTGTTGCGACGACCTGGTGGCCGGTTACCAGAGCGGCCTTGGCAATGTCTACACCCATACCACGTCCGGCACCTGTAATAAACCATACTTTTTTGTCTGTCATCTTTATTTCCTCCTATTGAATTTGTTATGTTAATTAGAGTTGTTGAATGGTTGGACGAACAATCATTTCATTAATCGCTACATCTGCTGGTTGTTCAATTGCAAAAGCAATAGCACGAGCAATACTGGCAGGCGCGATTGCAATTTTCATATTCTCATCAATAGCAGATTTTAATTCCGAACCTGAAATGGCTTGTGTTAATTCAGTATCAATGGAGCCTGGCGAGATAATGGTTGTACGAATATTGTTGCTGCACTCCTCAATACGGAGGCCTTCTGTAATAGCACGCACAGCAAATTTTGTACCACTATACACTGCACTAGCAGGAAATACTAAGTGACCCGCTATCGAGGAAACGTTAATGATATGCCCTTCTTTTCGTTCTCTCATGGATGGAAGAACAGCGGCAATACCGTAAAGTACACCCTTGATGTTAATATCAATCATCGCATCCCATTCATGGATTTTCTTCTCATGAACTGGGGATAGCGGCATTACTCCTGCATTGTTGACCAAGACATCTATTTTTCCAAACTCTTTAAGAGTATACGCTGCTAACTCTTCCATTTGTTCATGGGAGGAAACATCCGTTACTTTATAAACAGCTTGCCCCCCATTACTTTCGATTTCTTGCTGCAGCTTTTGCAAACGATCTTCACGACGTGCCGCAAGGACTAGCTTCGCACCCTTGGATGCAAGTTCTTTTGCAGTTGCTTCACCAATCCCACTAGAGGCACCTGTAATAATTATAATTTTATCTTGGATATTCGACATTTAAATGACTTCCTCTCTTTGAATACGATTAAACTGTTTATTCAACAACTTGCATATGCATTTCAGACATACGACCACCGTGCACTTTGACTTTTGAGAACTCCGTTTCAAGCTCAAGAAGCTCTGCTGAAGTCAGTTGAATTTTTATGGCTCCTAAGTTCTCGTTCAGATGGTCAATATTACGCGTACCTGGAATCGAAACAATCCATGGTTTCTGTGCCAAAAGCCATGCAAGAGAAACTTGAGCTGGCGTAGCGTTCTTTTTTTCTGCAAATCTTCTGAGCAAATCAACAACTGGCATATTTGCTGCTATGTTTTCAGGAGTAAAGCGCGAGAAATCAGCTCGAAGGTCCGTTTTCGGATCGAAATTTGTGCGAGCATCTATTTCTCCAGTGAGATAACCCATGCCAACGGGACCCCATGGAACGAAGCCGATTCCTAGCTCCTCACAAGTTTTAAGTACATCGTTTTGTTCTGGATCTCTTTCCATAAATGAATATTCGCTCTGAATTGCTGTGACGGCTTGCACAGCATGGGCTCGGCGGATTGTTTTAGCACTCGCCTCAGAGAGGCCAAAGTGTAAAATCTTCCCCTCTTTAATGAGGTCTTTAATCGCACCAGCTACCTCCTCGATTGGTACTTTTGGATCTACCCGGTGCTGGTAATAGAGATCAATGCGGTCAGTTTTAAGGCGCTTTAGTGAGGCCTCTACCACTTTCTTGATATGGTTTGGCCGACTGTTAAGGCCCTCTGAGCCTTCAAGGTCAAAACCAAATTTACTTGCAATAACTACTTTATCGCGGAAAGGTGCAAGCGCTTCTCCAACCAGTTCTTCGCTTGTATATGGACCATAAACTTCGGCTGTATCAAAGAAAGTGATGCCTCTTTCATAGGCTGAACGAATGGTCTTAATTCCTTGCTCTTTATCTGCAGGAGGGCCGTAGTTGGCGCTAATGCTCATGCATCCTAATCCTAATTCCGAAACTTCTAATTTCCCAAGTTGTCGTGTTTTCATTTTATCTTCCTCCTTAAGTATTCTCTTTAGTCACTCTGGTTCATTGAACTCGAGGATGATCCGTCCGCGAAGACCGCCTTGATCAAGTAATCGGTGTGCATCCACAGCTTCTGCAACGGGAAAGGTCGCGGCAACACGTGTAGTTAAAACACCGGATTCTACCTGTTCCCGAAGGCCAGTGATAGCTGCATGGTCTATCGCCCGGGGACGAACATTGATGGGATGAATCTTAATGCCACGACCAGGATTGCTCTCCCAGAATCGAACAACGGCGATTTGACCATTATTGCGAATTGCAGGAGCGATTCGCTCATGAAGCAGTGCACCGTCCGCGACAGCTTCAACCCCTTCAGGTACGATGGCCAAAATGCGCTGCACCAGTTCTTCGTCATCTGTCCTTGTGATCATAGTGTCCGCACCAAAGGAACGTAACAGAGCTTCGTCTCGTTCCGAAGCGACAGCGATTACTCGCAACCCTTCAGATGCAGCTAATTGGGTGACATATCCACCAAATCCTCCAGCGGCACCGGTGACCAGAAGCGTTGCCCCTGGCTTCAATCCAAAGGCATCAAGAGCGCAGCGTGCGGTGAGCGCGTTCATCAGGAACGATGCTGCTTCTGAGAAAGTACTTCCTGTCGGCTTCTGTGTAACCGAGGAGGCAGGCAGCACAACGTACTCGCTGTAACCGCCATAACTACCGTAGTTGTCCACGATTCCTACGACAGCGTCTCCAAGGGTGAGTCCATTCGTGATGTCTACGTTGTCGCCAATCTCATCAATGGTTCCTGATATGTCCATTCCCGGTACAAATGGAGGTTCCACTCCTGGGTAAAAATCGTGAAGCTCACCTTCACGCAGCATAACGTCAGCCGGATTAATCCCTGCAGCGTGAACGCGGACACGCACTTCCCCCGGTCCGGCATGAGGTTCCTTAATTTCAATAGTTTCAAGGACCTCAGGGCCGCCATATTTTAATAGTCCAATAACCTTCATTTCAATTCCCTCCAGCCGCCTGCATTGTGGAGTACATAAGCAGTTCAGCCGGATATGACCCTCGAGCTGATACGCCTCCCCAAAGCAAATCATGAATAGTATTCTTCTGTCACTTATTCTCTGCTCTAATACCCAGTCCCACATGATTGTTGATTTCTCAAGCTGAACGCTATTTTATTCTTCGATCTTAAACCATGGACCTGAAGCTTGAATTCCATTCCATAGTTTTTCCGGAAGCCCAAGCTCACTTACTTTTGAAATCTTGATAGCTGTCTCAATTTCAGCTTCCTTACCCTCCTGAACCTTTTCTACCCAGTCTGGATTCATAATTAAGGTATGACCAAGGGCTGCCAGGGATATTCCCTTATCTAAGGCCGTTGCAACTTCATCGGGAGTGACCAATGAACCAGCAGCCATTACAGGCAATCTGCCGCCTACATGCTCTACAATTAGTTCAAGATACGTTTGTTCATCCTGACTATCTACCGGCTTTGATGAGAGTGCATTTGCAAGTGAAGCATGCACATAGTCAACCCCCGCTTCAATCAGGCGGTCAATCAATGTATAGGTATCGTTCATTCGCAGACCACCTTCCATGGGTTCATCAGGAGAAATCCGGTAACCGAATATAAACGGTTTTGTTGCATGCTTTTGAATCACGGTTTTCATTTCCTGAATGACTGCTAGCGGAAAACGCAGGCGATTTTCTAACGATCCCCCCCATTGATCTTCACGTCTGTTGAAGAATGGAGAAAAGAAGTTCTGCAGTAAAAATCCATGCGCGCCATGAATTTCAACACCATCAAACCCGGCTTCAATGGCGCGTCTTGTGGTTTCACCAAATGCGTGAATCATTTCCAGTATTTCATCGTGTGACAGTGCTCTCGGCAAAATGGAAGGAGCAAATACGGTAGCTTCTGTCTCTACCGCGCTGGAACTTACCACATCTCCGTTTGGAGTCAGCGCCGGAAGTGCTTTGTTTCCTGCATGGAAAATTTGAAGTACTGCAGGAGCTCCACCACTTTTCGCTGCATCCGCCAATTTCCTTAAACTCGGAATAAAGGAATCGTCATACGCTGCAAATTCATGCGTAAATCCTATTCCATTAGGTTGAACATGCGTACATCCCGTAATAACGAGACCTACACCGGTTACTCTTCTTTCATAATATTTCACTTCTTCATCTGAAATCGTATAATCGTCATTACTGGCCCAAGTAGTCATAGGCGACATCACGACCCGATTTCTAAGGGTGATTCCATTGTTGAGTGTAAGTGATGTAAGTAGTTTGTTGTATTTTGCGTTCATTGTTTAGCCTCTTTCATTTTTAGACTTGATTTATTTTTCGTTGATCTTTGATTTTGTACTCTACGCCACACCTTCATCTATCCCCCTATGCCCAAATAAGAATTACCTTTTGCTTTTCTGGATGCGCTTCATAACATAGTACGTAATAAAGACACATAGTCCCATGATAGCTATAAAATCTATAAAAAAGAGCACGGCTAACTGCTCATAATCCCAAAAGGAATACGAATAGTATAAGACCAGATATCGACCGATTCCCCTCTTAAAAAAAGCGTATATGCCATAACCAGCAATCATTACAGCAACCATTCGAAGGCTAAACACCATAGCTTTACTGGCCTTCGAATTTCTCCTCATCCTCCGTGCTGCCCCCATAATCATCCCCCAGTGCAGTCCGAGATGAATGGACATCAGGATAAATCCCCAATAGGCTGACAAATGATGCAGCTTTCGGCCAAAATCAATATTAATGAATTGAAGTAAGGAAAAAACGGTTTGTGAAATTATAAGTCCACTCACCATCATGCCCAGCATAGCGACCAGAAGCAAAAGATTGACTGCAGTACGAATGACACGAACCGCCGTATATTTCCCTTTATAAATGGCCTTATACCAATTTAAATTCAGTACATTATGAATGATAAAAAGGATGAACAGAGACATGCCCGTCCACTCATGGGCGGTACTACCAGTCAAACGATAAGCCATCATGATTATAAACAACACAGTCATGATGGTATCGATAGATAATCGAACAATTATTTTGGGTTTTATCAAGTTCACCCCCTTTTATTTCACTTTCTCAATTCACGTACCCGATTTCTTGTAACCATTCGTCCACATCATCTTGTGCATCTTCTGCACTATTTCCCTTGATGGCAAGACCATTCAGAATAGTGGCCTCCGGAGCCAGCTCACGGATGTCATTAACACTTCGTCCTAAACGGCTTCCATCGTGGGTACTGAAAGGAATAATCGTTTTTCCGGAGAAATCATATTCCTCTAAAAATGTATATACGGGCATCGGTATTGTCCCCCACCAATTGGGAAAACCGAGGAATATCACATCATACTCATCCATATTTTCTACCTGGGCTGCTAGTGCGGGTCTAGCGTCCGCCTTCTGCTCCTCCAGCGCTAAGTCCGTCGTTTCTTCGTAATCACTAGGGTAAGGGTCTACTGTTACAATCTGGAACTCATCACCTTTAACCACATCCTGTACCATGTCTACAACTACTTCCGTATTTCCAATCAATCCTTCATCTCCAATTCTTAAGCTGGCAGAAGTGACCGCATCTACTTCTTCGCTGAAGGAGGAAGTTCCCACGCGGGAGAAATAGGCGATGAGCGTTTTACTGTTCTCGCCTTCCGGCTGTTGTTCGCCACTAGACGTACTACTTTCGGTCGGAATCGGGGCAGAAGCTGGAGCCGTCGATGGCAGGCCATTTTCATTGTTGCTAACCGTTTCTGTGTTATTGCCGCCTCCACAGGCAACCAGCGAGAAAAACATCAGCAGAGAAAACATTGGTGTTAATACTTTCTTCAAGGTAACTCCTCCATTCCATTTCACAATACGAATACGGACTTCACAACACGTTCTAACCTCTCCAGTCCCTCTATCAACAAGGCTCTAGGGCAAGCAATATTCATTCGAATAAACCCTTCCCCTGGTTCACCATAGGTAAGACCATCATTGAGTCTTAGGCGGCCTTCTGTGAAAACTTTGTTGTTAAGCTCTATAGCACCTATCCCCAAACTGCTGCAATCCATCCAAACGAGATAAGTAGCTTCAGGGATCACAACCTTCAGTTCTGGAATCCGTTCATTGATGAAGGAGATTAAGTAATCCCTATTCCCCTGAAGATACTCCAATAATTGATCCAGCCACTCTTCTCCTTCGCTGTAGGCAGCAATTAGGGCTTCAATTCCAAAAGCATTAGGTTCAATTGCTTCATTAACATTGAGAGACCGGTTTACTTTATTTCTGTATTCCTCGTTTGCCACGATGATATTTGATGTTTTGAGTCCCGCAAGATTAAAGGTTTTACTAGGAGCTGTGCACGTGATGGAATTCATTAAAAACGTTTCACTCATCGATGCAAAAGGAATATGTTTATTGCCCTTATATATCAAGTCCCTATGAATTTCATCAACCACAACAAGGACATTATAGTTCAAGCATATCTCGCCTAAACGTTGCAGCTCATATCTGCTCCACACTCTTCCGACAGGGTTGTGAGGATTACAAAGAATAAAAATTTTCACTTGCTCATCTGAAGCTTTCTGTTCAAAATCCTCAAAATCAATTTCATAGGACTTACCATTGTACTTCAGTTCATTAAATACGATCTCGCATCGATTATTCGTAATTGAGGTATTAAAGTAATTATAGACAGGGGTTTGAATTAACACTTTGTCTCCGGGCTCTGTAAAAGCCTGAACCACTGCAGAAAGCGACGGTATGACACCTGTGCTGACTTCAATCCATTCTTTTTTTATTTTGAAATGATGCCTCTTGCTCCACCAGCTTACCTCTGCTTCATAATAGGCATCCGGGATGCTGGCATATCCGAAAATCCCATGCTGCACTCTTTTTTCGAGTGCTTGAATAATCGGATCAGCTGTTCGAAAATCCATATCAGCTACCCACATAGGCAAGATATCTTTTTCTTGAGAAGAGTCCCATTTCACACTATTTGTATTTCTTCTGTTAGTAATCTGATCAAAATCATACCTCAACGTATGGCCTCCTCAGATTCTTCATTTTTAATCTTGGTAATAAACTGTGTATTTGAATAATTCAGCTCTGGATCATCCAAAATCAGCTCTCTAATACCTTCTGCACTGATCACACCGCTGATCGGATTTTTAACACTATCAATTGTATTTAAGATGACAGCCTGCACGGTTGAATACTCAAAGCACAAGTCTGTATTAATCATTTCACAATTCTCTAGGATTAGGTTTTCGGCATAACACAAGGGCTGTGTTCCAATAATTTTACAGTTGACCAATCTTAAATTCTTTGAATACCATCCTAGATACTCTCCCTCTAAAACTGAATCATAGACCGTAATATCCTCTGTATTCCAGAAGGCATCTTTCGAAGTGATTATACTGTTCCGTACGACGCCTTTTTTAACATGCTGGAAGGAGTAGTCCCCGTCTAATTTGAAGTGATCAAGTTCAATCTGGGAGCCATGTAATAATAGATAATTTCCTTTAAATTCGGAATCTGTGATCTTAACATTCTCACAGTCCCATAAGGTCTCATTCGTATCCATGATCGTCTTGTGAATGGTAATATCTTGAGCATCTCTAAAGATTTTAGGAGCATCCACTTTACAATTTGTCATAAGAACATGACGGGTGTACCATATCGCAGCACGACTACCATCCGAGAAATAGCAATCATGAATATCTATATCTTTGTTATGCCAAAAGGGATATTTACCAGAGAAGCTGCAATCTGACACAATCAGATTCCGGCTCTCTTTAACTGCAGATTCTCCAGCCAAAAATTCACTATGCTTAATTATCGAATTAGCAATCTTATATAAGGGGCGTTCGCCTTCGAATATTCCTTTTTCAATCAGGTTCATCACTTATAACCTTCTCTCCGAATTTTAAATATAATCGTATATCCGTTTATTTAATGCATAATTTTACCTTGGATTTCCTTGTTAAACACACAGATAATAAACGGATATTCGATTAATATCAAAGCATTTAAAAGCAGAGGGAGTTGTTTCTTAATGGTCTTTTTGAATATTGAACTCCCTCTGAAAGTCTAAATTAAGCTTTTAAAGCATCCCAGGTCATTTGAACGATTTCATTCAAGCTTTCCTGTTTCAACTCTAATCGACCACCATAGTATTCTTTAATATATTGCATAACCGGGTTAAACATGAACATATGAAGGAGGCTTGTGTCCACTTGTTTGAAAACATTCTGAGCCTTGCCTTTTTCAAATAAGTGAATGAGGGGCTCAAAGAATTCTAAACCTTCATTTCGAGACAATTTATTAAGGAGTGGTGAATTTGAAAATTGCTCAAGAAATAAGAATTCATCTTTATGCGTCAAAACAAAGTTAATATACTTTCCCAACGCATGTTCAAATGCTGTTTTTAAGGGCATAGAGTCATCGTAATTAGAAAACACTTCCAGACTCATATCCTTTTTGATATTCAAATATAATTTGTTAAGCATATCCTCCTTGCTTTCAAAGTATACGTAAATCGTTGAAGCAGATACACCGGCTTTTTTCGCAATCATAGACATCGGAGTTTCCGATAAACCATGTTCATTTATCAACTGGACCGATGCATTAAAAATGCGTTCACTTTTATTCTCATCTTTATGTCTCATGCGTCTATAATAAACGTCTATTCGTTCAAGGTCAAATTCCTAATAAAACTAGTCCTAAGTTCTTGTCCTAAGATATATTCTAAACTGATTTTAAGGTGTTCTTGAATTTTTCTGAAATTTGAAGCTCATCTGCCGAAGATTTTCATAAGAGCTATCGAATGCCGCGATGGGCATTCATATTAACTTCAACGCTATTTATCCAATCTAATTGTTCACAAAATTCTAAATACTGATTTAGGTTTTCAAAAAAGATGATGTTGCTGGACGGGTTACTGTTTGAAGTCAACTCATGAACGACTATGACTCCGAGTTCCAGTTTCCAAGCTGTATGGACTCTAGTTACTTGTTTTCCTTCTACTTGTATTTCCTCATAAACATGTCTAATGGCTCGGTTTGAGTGTAATTCATCCCGCTTACTTATACATACTGGGTATACGGCCATTATGACTAAACCTCCGTTCTTTATACGATAGGACAACTTTTGACTATCGTATCCTCTGACTGGTGATATCCCACATTATCACACCATTATGCTACAGTGAGAAATTCACACACAATCTGATCAACGGTGATTGAAAATCTTGCACCTTGTTCATTTATTCTTTAGTACTTTTGAGTTACTCCTACTTTCGGGTCAGCAAAGCCAGGCAAGACAATGGTCCTTTTAGTCCAAAAAAAGCGACCATCGTAATGCAAAGACTTCATCTCCTAAAGCAAACTTGGTAGTGCCGTTTTGTCCTCGCTTAAGCTCAAAATAGACAAACGATACAATTTGTTTAATCAACTTTTATCTATTATTATAAAGTTGGAAAGTATATATTCAATAGTTAAAACTCATTGATCTGTCGAGATATCGACAGATCAACTGAAATTGTTGTTTATGTTAGAACATTAGGGGGAAATAGTCTTGGCAAAGGCAGACCGGAGAATTCAGAAAACGCAGGAAGCTTTGAAGAATGCAGTGGTTGAGCTGATGAGAGAAAAAGATTTCGACAATATTACCATTCAGGACATTGCAGACCGAGCTAATCTTAATCGAAGTACCATATACCTGCATTATCAGGACAAATATGATTTGTTAGACAAGCTTATTGAGGCACAAATCAATGAAATAGGAGAGATGGATGAATGGGCTTGTGATGCAGATTGGACGGATGCTCTTATCCCTTATTTTGAATACTTCAAGGAAAACTATTTGTTCTTCTCCACCATGTTGACTAGCAAAGGAGCAGGACCATCCTATTTTAGAACACGCTTGCTTGCTCATTGTATAAAAGGTTTTCATAGTGAGATTGATAAAGAGAGTGGCAAAAATAAAGATCTCAGTGATGAAGTAATTGTACAGTATGCTGGAACGGCCTATATAGGGGTAATCGAATGGTGGATTTTGAATGGTATGCCTAATCCGCCGCAAGTAATGGCAAAACAAGTGGGAGCCCTGCTAGAGAGAAGTCTATAGTTAAGAATACGCCAAAAATGCCGAGTACGTTCTCTACTTGACTGTTCTTTGGTACAGTGGACTCGAATATGTGTCATGGTCAAGTTCTTGTCTTAAACAAAAGGCAAAGTCTTGATTCTTTAAAATCTTCCTTTAATCAATGTTCATTTTGTAAAAGAGGGCAGCCTGAAATGTACTTTCAGGCTGCCCTCTAGCTGTATCACTTTAATATTGTTTCACACTGTTATTTCAATGGACATTACTTCATAACTCTAATGTCAACTTCACAACTATAATGTCTCCAAACACGGACAATAATGTTCAGTGACATTATAGTTAGTGTCTGAAAAATCCAGTCATATCAATGCAAATTACGTCTTTGGAGAATTTCTTATTTTACATTATAGTTGGTTCCTGAGAAAAATGGGGTAATCCTATAATTACATTAAAGTTTGTACCTTTAATTTACAATATAGTTGGTACCTTAAAAACAAACATCGTTAAGTCTCAGAAAACGCATGTAAAACTTTAAAATTTAGAGTTCGGTTATAACTAGGCATGATAGGGTTTGCCATCAGTGTCAGCCCTCTTCGCAGTAATAAGGGTCCTGTAGTGCAGCTAACACGCAGTCCAGTTGCCTTAAGTATTCATAATTGCTTACATTGTCTCGGATAAAAGACGTATCCATCCCCGACTTCCGAATATATTCGATCCAGCGCAGCGCCTCGCTTCTGCCAATTCCCCTGTAAAGCATGCCGTAGTACAAATAAGCAAATTCGTTGCTGATATTGGTGTTAAACACAATGGGGTCGTCTGTATTGACATTGATCATGGCCTTCGGCGCATCAGGCCTGCTTTGCTTATGAATTCCAAAAAATTGATTGTCATCGATCGATTTCATGTCGCCTATTACAAAATTTGAGGTCGGATTGATTTCTACTACAATACCGTTCAATGCAACTTTATCCCTGACGTAACGTTGCATGTCTATCGCTATTTCTTTCTCGATGTCCGTCGTCCTCACATAGATCGGGGCCACCAGCCGCTCCAAATATACTTTATCATGATACATGCGGGTCAGAAATTGAAGATACCTGTTTCTTCTCCTATCACCTGTATTCGCCACCGAATCTGAGTAGGAAACTGTGAATAAGTCTTTAATCGGTCTAAAGCGCCTCTGGTACACCTCATACAGCATCTCAATCGAAATATGGTATTCGAACGAATCCTTCAAGACACTCCCGACTACCTCATGAATTTTATGCTGTAGATAGGCGTACGTCTTCGAATTGATATCGGAGGAACGAGTATAGACCCCCCAGGTCCAGAGCAAATTATCCAGATATTCGCCTCGTGGAAGAATGATCTGTCCATTTTCCCGAACCCATTGATCGACGGATACACCCAGCGCAATCCCGTGCCCGATTCTATCTCCGGAATGAAGCTTACAGTAATCCATGACCTCATCAATGCGCCGCAAACCGGATGTCAGATGTCTGAAATCCTCTCCCACATGGAAGGTAAAGAACAGGCTTTGCTGCCTAGTCTTGTGCCCATCCCTGTCCACCATCAGCATCTGATCGTTGTCGCTGTTTCGTGCAGCTTCAAACACCGGGCCGAATACCTGGATTGGCGTATTATTCTCCAAGCTTGCCGCATCGAGCCCCACGACGAAATTCGATAAGTAGGGAATTCGGTTTCGGAGCCTCAGTAGGTTACGCACTTTATCCATATATTGTTGCTGAATTTGACCATAGTGAAGAAACTCCAGCCGGCTCGGATCCCGTTGGTACTGTCTCCAGTCCTTATCGATATCGTCCTTTTGCTTGATCAGATGATAGACAAGTCCTATACGCGGAAACCCAGCCTCGCCATTTTGCTCCACCTGATAATCTTCAACCAATATTTGTTTATACGCTTGAAGAAGCCTCAATATATTTTTCCTGTTCGTTGATTCCCGGTTTGCTATAGATAACCGCAGCTCGACTTTTTTCAAATATTGATTTTGAAATAAATTTCGGAGCATATCTTGAAAATATCGGACATCCTGCGAATCGAAGCCGGAGGTCGCCCGGTCAAAGTAACTTCTGAAATAGTCGAGACCCTTCACGGCATTCGATTGATTCACTTGCTGATAAAACTCGTTTTTTATCCGAAGATACCGGAAAAATAAGCTCAGAAATTCATTCGTAGCCGCCGTCCCGCCGGTTTCCGCAAGCTTTGCAATATGCATCATCACTTGATGCAGGAAGATGTTTTCCCCGTACGTGTTGATGTGACGATACTCTCCGAATATGGAGGTAATCCAATCGACACCATCGATGTGACCGTCGCCGGCGAATTCCTTCTTGATAACCTCAAGGCCTTGCTTAAGTTCTTCGACCGCGGCAAACCGTTTGTCGTTCGCGATTAAGTCTTGAATGAGGGATGCATGATGCCTTATATTCCCCCGAACCCATTCACTGATTGGAATCAACGGTTCGGCCGCGATATACCGGGCAAGCATGTGACGGATCAATTGCGCCGTCAGGATATATTCTTTGATCTGGCCCGACTTGCAGGCGTAAGAAGCTTTAAATTGTTTCAAATAGAGGCCGATTGGATGGCGTGAGAAATCGCCGTTAAAATTCATGCATGATTGCCACAGCATCGTAAACGTAAAGGCTGCGCTCGCGTGCATGTGATTTTCGGACACGCCGTTTCGTAGGACTTCGTGCAGCGGCGCATCGGCCAAATTTATATGCTGGTATAATCCATCCAACTGCAGCGGCTCATGAAGACGATTGGACGCATAGTAACAGGCAACGAATAAATCCAACGGAATTAGGCGACTCAATATGCTGAACAAATGGACCTTATCAAGCTCCGTATAGGCCTGCCAAACATCCGCCAGCTGCCCGTCGTGCGGACCTAATTCATGTTTCCAATATTTCAACACCATCTCACCATCGCGATGCGACAGCAGCGCGCGGGTGAACTGGTGGATAAGCAGAAAATAATGCTCATATAGGCGGCGCTCCATCTCCTCGACGGATGAACAAGCGGGCGAAAAGTAAGGATGAAACAGATACGGATGAAATTTCTCCAGTAACAGGTTGATTTCATCCAGGCTGGACGGAGCGCATTCGGACAACAGAGACGGGTAAAGCTTGTCCAGGAATGCTTTGATTTTCGCATTACTGTTCTTGTTTTGATGGTGTACGTGAAGCGCCATTTCGACCAATTCGTCATTACAGGCATACAGTAGGTCTTTAAACGGAAAAAACGCCACATGGAGCATTAGCTGTATTTTATCAAGCATCGCCATCCATATCCTCGTCTTCATCTAATTCGATTCCCAGCGCATCCAAATCCGTAACAACCAATTCCCTCGCTTCTTTGAAGCCCCTATCCAGCTTGCGGCGCATCTCGTCCTTAATCGCTTCATATGCGCCATTGACATGAACGGCATCGTTGACCTGTTTTAAGTAAAAGTCCATATGCCGTAGCACCCACAGCTCGTCCGGCTCCAAATCGTTTGGGGCCATATAGGCGAGTGTGCTCAGTACCTGAAGCAGCGTATTTGCTTCCTTCCTCCCGTACCAAACAGAATACTTCTCGGCTAATTGTTCAACGCGATATCTGCGTTCGCTGTAAACAGCATAACTTTCTTGTTTTTCATTTATTTCGATTACTTGTTCTTTGGTTTGTTTATAGTAGGTATTCGTTACGCCGTCCGGCCGCCCATCTTTAAAAACATCTACCGCATTTGCCGCTGCTGCTGTATCTTTCCACTCCACGATATATTTCTTATTCTGTATATTTGCGCGAATCCCATCGAATAATACAGTGTAAAACTCATCGATCAGCTTATTTATCCGGGTTTTCTGGGCCGGCGTAAAGTGCTCGTTCGCATCCTGCTTCTTCATCAACGTCACTAATACGCTTCTGAGCCGTGAAGCGGGGGGTTTTTTCATATCGAGATAGTCTAACGGATCCTGTTTTTTTTCCTTGGATTTTAGTTCGTTCTCAAAGCGGCTGTCGTCCCATGACTTAATCTCGATGATTAAATAGAGGAACAGGTCCAATGCATAACTTGTATTTTGCGTTACCATTTCAATCTTTGACCACGGCCGATTACTTGGCGGATATTCATATAACGATTTGTAGTAAACATATTGACCTACGCTTGCGCTGGTCTCCGATAGAAAATCTAATATGATACGCGCATCGTTCAAGCGCCGACCGTTCTGCTTAGACCGGATATATTGCTCATAATAGAGACGGGGCAGTAATCCCTCGTCTCTTCCCTGACTCAGGAACGTATTAATGGTCGTCAACAGCCACTGATCTCGCTTTTCTATCAGCAACGTCGTTTGCTCCGTTTCCTCCCCGCTTTCGTATAAGAGCCAGTCACTATGATCCAGCAATAAGCTTGTAAAGAAGATTCCGTTTTGAAAGCTAATAAACCCAAGGAGCTCACCGACAATTTCCCCATATCTGCTGGTTCCCTTTGGATAATCGCTTATACGCAGAATATCCCGTATTACCTTGAGTTGGAGTCGGGCGCGATTATCATCGTCGTAACGGATTCCCTCCAATAAGGCATGGATGATTTCTCCGATAATAACGAGTGGTAGCAGGAGATCGCTCTCGTATTTTGCGCGTTCCCTCTCGGGTTCGTCCTCAGCAATTGCTTTGACCTTTGCGTAATCCAGGAACGTGCTATCGGCATCTTGTCCCCATTGAATAAACTGCTCCAATATAGTCCGCTGCGCCGCTGCGAGTCTGGTAGAGGATAATAGGATCGTATCGACCAAGGACTTTATGGTCATGAACCTTTCTTTCTTTTCCTCATCCGTAAGCTCCCCGTTCGTCTTCAACAGCTCCGGAAAACGTTCGTTGATCTCATGGATATGGTAGTAAACATTCACGATGCCGCGTGGAGTCCGATCAAATATACTGTAGCTTTTGGAGATCGGCAGAAGCTCTTCCACACCATTATGACGATAACTGAAGAGGTTTTTTTGTCCTAAGAGCATATCTAGTTGATTCATAAGCGTCCGCTCCCCAAAAGCGAATCGGGGAATCGTGTTTTCATTCCACTGCAGCAATTGATGCCTTCTCGCCGGAGGGATTATTTTCTTGACATATTCGTGTGCCAGCGAGAGCTTTCGTTGCTTAATCGACATCTGATCGTTCGCTCTGAAGTTTACATTCAGGTTGCTCATATGAAGTCCTTCATCCTGAATCAGCGCAAGCGTAATGGCCTCTAACAAAATTTCGTAGTCTCCTGATAAAACCGTGACAACGTTAGGATGGTTCGCATATTGCAGGATGGACTCCATTAGTTCGCGGCTTCGTTTCATCTTCAGATCGATATCATCGATAAATAGGAACACAAGGGGCTCGAAATCCTCTCCATCTGAAGCATTACCGCTCTTCAACAACACGCGCTGATTCGAGACGAGATGGGAGATAAGCTGATGCAACTTCTCTTTAAATTCAACATCCGGTGTCAATAATCGAGCCGACTTTTTAATGTGGTCCGCTAGGTCGTCATAGGTATGTATCAACAATTGGCGGTACTCATTCTCGGTATACATATGGTACTCGATGAGCTCGTTCAGGCTGCTCTGCAGCGGATTGTTTGGTCTGAACATGCCTTTCGTAAAGTAATCGTTGAAGCCAGCGTAACCCTGCCTAAGATTCCCAATATGCACAAGCTGCCGGTCCACCATCTTCTTCAACAAACCAACAATTGATCCCATAATCTTCGTATTGTCCCCGAAATGATCGGGCTCGACGATGCCTAGTACCATGTTGGGCGTAATCTGCGTCTCACCGAAACCAAAAGGATGAAGCTCGTTGATTAGCGTAAATAGAACCGAGGTTTTCCCCGTACCTCTTGCACCGAAGATGCCAATCGTATTGTTCACATCTTTTCGGTAGTTGGCATCCGACAAGGCTCTACCAGGCTCGATGCGACTCTGCGCCCGTATTTGCTCGATCTGTCGTAGCAGAAGATTGAACGTAGGCATAATGTTATAAACTTCTTTCCCTAGGTTTCTTGCTCCGATAAAAATGTTCGATGGTCGGTTCGCTGCTCCCGAATCGTGATTCACTATTGATCTTCCTCCCGGTAAATGCATGTTTCTCCTATGCGATCTAAAACCATCTTAGTGACTGGCGTTTCGTTTCACGTTTACCTACTATTTCGACGAAAACCAACATTTTCCTCCCAACCTCTCATCCTGAGGCTGTAGAAGTGCTCTGAACTGATATATGCCTGGAAGCCGTAAAATAATAATCTCCTTTTATAAAGGAGATTATTATTCCAACACTGAGATTACCGAGTAAATCCTTTAATTTCACTGCCTTGCGACTTATAAACTACAATCGAATTAGCCAATTACACAGACTTCCTTCTCTCCCGGTCTGGACGTTCTTTCTGAATTAAAAGATACCTTTAACGGCTTCATCCACTTATCCTTATCAAATCCATGGACCCGAGTAAACCCCATTTCTCAGTTGTATATTTCAACCTTTTAAAAACTCAATAAGAGTTTGACTTGGGCGGTTCATGAGCCATATCACTCTATCTGATCATATTCGACATTTGAAATCAAATGGAATGGTGAAGATGTGCGTGGTTGTCAAATACGGTTATCTACATGTGCCTAACAATTTCTTCTAAAAGAATTAGAGCTTTTCTGGCCGCCTTCGCAACATCTTGATCAACGGAATCCAATACGGAACTCGCTGCGTTATGCAGTCGGTGGGCGATAAAGGAATTTTTTTTTGTTACTGCTCTTTTACAAAGCCGAAGTATTTCCGTCGGCATTTTATAGAAGCCCTGTTGCATAGCAAAAGTAATGGGCTCAACAATTCCATGCTGTCCACAAAGTACATTGCCTACCTGTCCATCTGCGGAACGTATAGCATGCTGATAAAACCCTTTCCGATCGTCGTATGAAGAAGGTTCAAACCTTCTCAATATATCGGGATACGAACCCACAGTTCCTAGAATTGCAAGTTGCAAATTCCATGGATTCTCAGATCCTTCTGCAACCATCGGAACGGACACTAATTGCGATAAGACCAACCAGGGAAACGAATTCGCGATAATAGCCATCTCTTCTCGAACTTCAGTTTCAAGTTGCTCCGGGAATGTGAAAAAACCGATATCTTCAAAATATCCAAGGGCGTCGAATATTTCGTCAACCTTTTCCCGTTTTGGTGAGTTGTAAATTAAGTATTGAATAACTTCAAATAACGGAATACGGCCCGTCCGAGATAAATTATAGATCGTGTCTGCGGCCACGAGATCGCCATAAGGCAACCTCTCACTTTGACCTAAAATAAAGGTTAGCGAATTGCGAAACTCCTTCTGCCCTGCTTCCTTCACCAAATAGTGAACGGCTGCAGCAGCAAACAATTCCGGCACCTTAGGTAGATAATAGCTATTACCATCTTGACCTTGGTACCATTCAATGTAACCTTGCTCACCCAGCCTTTGAATGCGTTCTTCACCGAGTTGCTCTACTGCTATGTCATAAGGAACATGTCCATGTCCGTAGGACAGTAGCGTCTCCTGTGGAGTCAAAGGCGTGATTCGGTCCCGTTCCAAATATGCTTTAACAAGTTTTGACATATCGTCGATAAACTGCGGATCTTCCCGAAACTCAGTTATGATCGTTTCAAACTGATAAAATGTCATAAACGTGGGTAGGTATATGGCACGATCTTCAGCCAAGTCACAACCGCTAATTCCCGAAGCAAACATCCGTAATATACGAGGATTGCGTAGCTCTTTACTATAGTCTGCACCAACATTAAAATGGGCTTTGAGTTGCTCGTGAAAATATTGTCTCGCCTGTATAAATTCCTCATCGTCTAGGACCTTCACTTCGATTTGTTTAGCACGTTTACCAAATAGAGTTTTCTCACCTCGCCCATGAATTTGGCGCATTTGTCCAAAACTCGTCGAATCACATGCGACAATCAGCGCACTGGATGTACCACTATCGCAGAGATCGATGAGTTCATCAATTTCTGCCGTAATGCTTTGGTCGGTATGCCTTACTCCATCAATGATAATGGCCAATTTCCCCGCAACATGAGGTAGTCCGATGACGCCACGAATCAGCCAAATACGTACGTCTTCTATGCTCGACGCTGAGGAAAAGTATCTGCTAAAATGGTTGGCGATATATTGCATTATGCCATATCTGCAATCTGCGACGTTGATATAAAGTGGGACAAAAGAAGGATCTTGCAGGTGACAGAGTTCGTGAAGAACATTCGTCTTTCCGGATAATGGGGCGCCAGTAACGGCAATAACTGGATTAGCTGTACGAAGAAGTTCAAGGACCTTCCTAGTGCTTTTCCTTGGTAAATGAAAGCTATCTGCAATAGGTTCCTGGAATGAATGAATAGAACCGGTATGATTTATGAGCCCTTTATGGGTTAAATCTGAAACGATCTTCCCCCAAAGTTCAGGGTCCTTCCCCAATAATGTCCGAATCGCGATGTCCTGTTGCTCCGCTGCAAGCATTAAAGCATTGGTGAAGAGTTTTTGGAGCTCGACTTCATCAGTTGTTTGTACGGTCATTTCTGTGCCGGTATACGTATTGAAAAATCGGGTAGTATTCTTTCCATTCGATAAAATAACAAGCGGTGGCATAGGAGTGCATAGTCGCGCATAGCTTAAACCTTGATCCCGGTCTTCATTTGTAATCGACTGCTCCGGTTTTTTCAGTTCTAAGATTGTCAGAGGTTGACCCTTGTAGGAGATGAGGATATCGAGCCTCGGTTTTTTTAGACTCGGTTTCACATCTTCTACGTGATGACCTAGTCTTACCGAGAAGATAAGTTGGTGCGTTAACTCAAGTTCCGTATAATTCGGAAATATGTAGGCAATCGCCGCCTGTGCACGAGCTTCAAATGTGCTTTCATTTATCGTCATGCTAGAACCTCCAAAATAATAGTTGGTTCCATAATAACCCAACGTAGAAAAAAACTAAATCATGGTCTCTTTTATTCATATTACTTAACTATATAAAAAAAGCCGCGACATCAGCCACCTCTACTTTTGCAAGACCATTTTCTATAGATTAATATAAGATATTAAAGACTGATCCCCTTGGTTTGTAATTTTTATTCTACGCGTTTGAATCCATAAGACTCAAGCTTATCTCTTTCTTCTTTCTTCAATACTGGGACAGCCCATACCAAAGAATGCTTTGCCCTGGTGTTTGCAACATAGCCTATCCTCCCAGATTCAAGTTCCTTTTCAATCCACTGTTTCCAATGCCCGCTTCCTGAATTGCGACGACTCGAAACCACCAGCACACTATCAAAATCTTTACCTTTAACAGAATGGATGGTGTTTATTGAAACCAGATTTAAATTATCTATTGTGTTGTATTTAATGATTTTATTTTTAGCTGTACCACGGGGGGCGATAAACTTAGGTAAGTCGCTAAAGTCTCTTTTTTCATTGTCAAATTTTTTTAATGCTTGATAAGCATCTTGTACTATATTCAGAAAGTTTTTATTGAAATTTTTGTACCAGATAGTGTACTCAATATTTTCTAATTTCACTAAATCATGATGTGTAGAACATCTTACCAAAAAGTCTTTAATAAAAATTCTCCATCTATAAACTGAGTCAATTGTATTTGGACAATAGTAATTTTTTTTAGTATTAGCCCCTCCAAACCACCTTTGCATTTGCTTACTTGCAAGTTCTAATGCTAATAGTCGTGACTTGGGTGTATTATCATTCCAAAGTTGTAATGCATCTAAAATCGGATGTTTACTCTCTTTGGAATTTGTTTCTAAATCATGCTTTAATGTTTGCTGTCTCACCAAGATCACTGATCTATCGAAAGATATATCGACTTCTTTAAGGAAATCCAAATATTGATGACTTATTGACGATAAATCACTATATTCCAAATAGCTAACACTTCTATCACCTAACTTATCATCCGCTAAACCACGAATAGGTAATGTGATACCTAATAATTGATTTGACGTATTTACAATAGAATGACAACTTCTAAAGTTATCTGTTAAATAATACTTTTCGAAACCAGATAAATATTTTTTTGTATTTTGAGGATTTGCATTTTTGAATTCATATATGGATTGATTAAGATCTCCAATGAAATGGAGAGTAGCACCACTAGCTTTTAATTGTTCAAGGATATTAATTTCAATCCACGATAAATCCTGACATTCGTCTATCATAATGACAGGGAAACGTGAAGCTATGAGTAAAGTTATTTTCGGATCCTGCTTTAAAACTCCATATGCTATATTATTTATATCCTCAAAATTAGCAAACCCATCTTCCAAAAAGTTTTTTTTAATTTTAATTATCTCATTTTTTATATAGTTAAATCCCAATAAATAATCTTTCCCATTCTTTTCCCTGTAATCTCCGATAAACTTTTGAACTTCCGCAGACTCATAATACTCTTTTAAAGGAATTTTTTGGTTTTCCGAATGATAGATAATCAGATCATTAATTTTATAATCATAATAAATTTGATTAGCAAAAACATCTTGATTGGTTGAGTTAAGATTCATATAGGGTAACTTATATTTTTTTAACCAGTGACTATCAAACACAGCTAAGTTTTTATCTATTAATCTGTAAGAGGTGTCACCAGCTCTATTTTTGTGTTTGAAGTATTTATAGCCAAAGCTTTGCGCAATATATCCATGTATAAAACCAGATAAAGTTCCAATATAGTGAGGAAACAACGAGGTTAAGCCTGAAAATCTTTCTACTCGTTCTTTAATAGTATCCGTAGCTTCATTAGTAAAAGTGAGTACTGCTATTCCATTATTCTTGGAACCCCACTTACTAATCTCATATGCAGTTTTCATTCCAACAACTTCGGTTTTCCCGCTCCCTGCACATGCTTCTAAGAAAATGTTTTGCGTAATAGAAGATAGAACATATTTTAATTGCTGTTCTGTTTTTTCCTTTACTTTACTTTGAATTAGAGAAATATATGAGGCCGTTGCTTGTTTATTCCCACTCAGAGTACTTATTATTTCTTGTTCCATTTCTTGCTTATCCATCTACTCACCACCTCCACATGCCCAGATAATCGCCTTTTCAATGTAAACAGGAATGTTAATTGTATCGCTTATCTTAGAGAAAACATCTATGATATTTGATCTTGTATCATCAATGCTATCCATATACTTGCTTATCTGTAACTCCAAATAATCCGTTAGCTCCTGTGCATAGATACCTTTACCAACATCGTCAGCATCAATATGCTTAAAAATAAATTCCGCATCCTCTTTTAATAACTGCTCGTTTCCTAAATATTGATTTTTTCTCGAAGAAATTATATCGCAACGTTTTTTTACTGTTCCCTCAGTAGGCCATAGATGATGAAGTACCTTAGCCATTTGATTCGTGTTCCCCTCTATTGCCAAGTCGTATTCAAATGTTTTCAAAGGAGAACGATACAACCGCCCCCAACTACTCTGATTAATGTCATCTATTAACTGGAGTGCACTATTGGCTCCTATAGGTGATTCACTAGGAAGAGGAAAAGTATCTTGGAGTGTAGTTAAGGGCTCATCATTCTTATCTTTTAATAATTCTCCATTCTCATCATAGACAAGGACTTTGAGCTTTGGAGGATCATTATCTGTGATTCCCGAACAAAAAATAGGTAACTGCAATTCACTAGAGGAACCGTCGCAATTTGTAAAGAGCTTCATAAAATGTTTAAAATTAATTCCGTTGATGCTAATCGTAGATACTCCAGCTTCTTCCAAAGAATTAGGTAGCAATACTGCCGAGCCAGTCAAGGCTTTTTTATTATGTTGCGCTAGGACTACCTTTGCAAATGTGGGAATAAGCATAGCCTCACTTATGCCCTCTACAAGAATGACGCCTTTAGAAAACAGTAAAGTGGATTTTGTAACATCCAACCATCGATTGATGTAGTTTTTACTGTCACCTAAATCGATATCTATTAATGAGGATGCAACAATTTTATCTTCCTTTTGAGCTAGATGAATTAAGTTGTCAGTATCTATAGAAGAAGCAAGTACTGGCGAATGTGTAGTGATAATGACTTGTATATTTTCAAGTTTTCGAGTTATCTCTTCTAGATATTTTATGAATTTGACCTGAAGCTGAGGATGTAGATGAGCTTCCGGCTCCTCAATTAGTAATACAGTCATCATATTATTGTCTTTTAACAATTCAAGCTCAGCAAACACAGTAGCTATGTATAACAAATTATTGTATCCCAAGCTGTTAGTAGCAATATCCCTGAACTTATCCGGATCACTCTGCTGAATGCCTGGGAAGAAGACCATTTTTATACTCTCTACAATTTTATTGAAAGTTGTCTCTGCAAATTGCAGATTTATACTCTGTCCAAGCCGATGTCCCAAAGTCTCCTCAAGCTTAGTATTTATTTTTAGCTTTGCTGCTTCAATTTCATTGTACTTTTTCTCAGCATTACTAGTGATTTGTTTATTAAACTTGCTCACGTTCTCTACAAGTGTATCCTTATTATCGCCATATTGTTTTTTTAATAGTTGTGCTAGTCTTGATCTCTTCCCGTTAACTAGCTTTTCTTCTGCATCCCGAAGAGGGGGCAAATAGATACAATCGATACATTCAAAAGTTTCCTCCTCAAAAACACTTGATTTGGAAGTACCGCCCCATATTTCTTTCTTATAGTAACCTTTCCTAGTTGGAGTTGGACTAACTTCCAAGTGTAATTGTGCTTTAAAATCTGCATCGCACCATGTTAGAAATGTTACTTGTTCATCTGGACTTAGGGATTCAATTGTAATATCAATTCTAATGCCCGGAGCTAAATACTGCTTGTCCAATGAAATATAAAAATCATCATCATCAATATTCATATATGAAAATTCATTTTCTCGTAGAATAAGTCTTAATGCATTGATGATTGTTGTTTTTCCTGAACCATTTTCCCCAACCAATACATTGAGCCCTTTGTTAAACTTTATTACAGATTTTTCTTTAGAGTTCTTATATCCCACAATATTCAGATTTGATATATACACTTGAACCCCACCTATCAATTTTTATTAAAATGAGTACTAAATATTGACTCAAGAGCACTGACAGCATGGTTTTTCAATACCATAGTTACATCTTGAAAAGGGCAGCCACCGTGCACTTCATGCTAAGCAAATCAACGGATTTCACTTTTTTCGGAGAATATAAGATAATACAACTCAACCGAAGCCAACAGCGACCCTATCGATTTTATGATACAACCTGCAAAAGTCAAACCTCTTTTCCCGAGGAAATTAATTAGATACTGCAACATCTAATAATATTCGACAGAAAATCGGATAACCCTGCCAAAAGACCCATCTTTATACATAAAAAGACAAACAATTTCATCGAAGAAAAGCATTACGTATTCTCCAACGTTTAACAAGCTATGTTTACGACCTATGAGGAACTGCAAATCCCTTACCTAGGGAAATCTTTCTCCTGAAAAGATTTGAACTGGATCTCATCGGTCGAAATAATCCCTAGCACTGCCTAAAACGTTGACGTAATGCGCACCCCAGTCAAGGAAACCCTGACTGAAACAACATGCATAAGAAGTACCGTTAGGAAGTCAGTAGAGGCACTCTCCAAGGAAGAAAAGCTCAAATAATCGGAAGTACGCATTAATCTGTTCGAGAAGCAGAAGATGCAGAGAAAAAATTGACTCATTCCGAGTTCTTTCAGAACATTAACTATAACCCTACACGGGTTGCCATGTATGACTCGCTATCTGTTTGGGCTAGCACCAGCTAGCTTGGTGGCTTAATATCGTTGGCTGCTTTAGAGGGAAAGGCGGCCTCAGAGAGGAGACTATTCTGCATTACTCACGAATCATCTATAATAGCTTTGACACACTGAAGGAGAAGGCAGGGGCATTAATGATCAAAATGCGTCATGAACGCAAGCATAGAATCATCATGAATCATTAGAAAATCAGCCGAATGAATTCTCCCCGCAGCAAGCTGTGGGGTATCTTAGCTAGAGAATTCGCTTCGCTCACTTAGAAGAAGGTCAATTGCTCTCCTTCTGTCTTTTCGTGTAACTTTACGTATTCGTCCACAATTCCTTGCTACTTCACATAATTTCTTATGGTTGCTTCACTTCCAAATTTACTTACTGTGTTTACAAAATATCCGTCTGACCAAAATTCTCCACCCCATAATTTTTTCTTCACTTCGGGATGTCTTGCAAAAATTTCTCTGGCCGTTATACTTTTAATCGTTTGTATTATCTTCGTCGGACTATACTTCGGGACGGACTGCACCAGAAAATGAACATGATTTTTATCTGTTCCGATTTCCAGAAAGTTAATCTCATATCTCTTCGATATTTCCAGGCAGATCTCTTTCAATGTTTCGTCTACCTCTGCACTGAACACCGATTTTCTGTACTTGGACCTACAAAATGGTACATGAGCACCGATACGTTATGTGATATGGATATACTCACTCAAATCAATGCGTTCCCTTCTACGTTTCTGTTTGTTTCTCATTATAGCTCAAACACTTAGTTACTACGCAGCAAGCTGCGGGGAATTGAACCCGTAGCGATTAAAGCTAAAAACAATCTCGGAGCAATCAACCATCGAGCCAATCACTATCGAACGATAAGACAAATTCCATACCACTATCTGTTATCATACTTAGTGTTGCCTCTTGTGGAACGGCGCTGGAGAAACTGCTCGATCCAAAGGACATCTTGCATTTTGACCAGGCATGAACTAACCATCCTCGTTTCTAATGACTCGTCTGTAAGGCCGGTATCACGCATCCCATGTTTCGAAATAAAATCACTGGGATAAAATCTCCATGGAAACCTATCTTTGGTCACATAAAGTATGACTTGGTTTTCAAGTCCTACTTCCTGTTTCGATCAGTGCCGAGAATTATTACCGTCTACTACAACTCCAAAAGATACCAATGGACATAAAAAAGATGACTCCTAATGAATTCAGAAGCCATCTCCTCTCTAACTAAAAAAAGGTCTTCTTATTTATTCACTCCATAAGTAGTGTTGCAGTTCCAAACTTAGGTAAAATTCATATCTTGGTGATTTCTAATTTATCCATTAATTTTTCCTAAAAGGCACACCTAATTTAATTGGTAATGCTTTAATTATTTCCCGCATAGCTTCTAAGTCAGTTTTTGGTGTTTTCCATATATATGTCTCTAACAATTCTGGAATGACTCCCATTTGATCACTTTCTTTGTCTTTAAACTGAAGAGTAATAATTTTGAACTCAGGCCGGTTAGTATACTCCTTTACAGCATAAGTAATTTCAGTACTTAGAAATCTCTCGTCTTTAAAGTGAGGGGTAATAAAAAAAATCACAGCGCATGATTCTTTAAATCCTTGTAATATGCCTCTATATGGATCTGTACCAGCTGCCATATCCTCTTCATCATACCAAGGGTCCAATCCTAACTCTTTAAATAATATATAATATTCACGTACTAAATCCTTATTAGCACCTTTATGGCTAAGAAAGATTCTCTGAGGCATATTATTTATCAACTGCTCATATGTTGCACAAAAAGTGATCGATTTTTTACTACTGTCATCCCAAAGTTCTTCAATTTCAGGTTTTAATTTTATAGAGCCGGTCATCCAATTACAATTACCAGTAAACAATTCAGAGTATACCTGTTTTAATTTTGATAAGTCTATAATGAATCTACCATTTTCATACTTTAGCCAAACTAAATGAGTAGACAAAGTCGAAACTATTAACAGCAACTCACTGTCTTTGTATGTTTTTTTATCAACAAAAAAATCAATGCAAAGCCCATCACTTAAATCTGAGGATTTATGTTCAATAGTTTTAGTGTACATTTGGTGCATATCGTCCAGCGTTATAGAGATAGTTCTCATTGTTGTTCCACCTCAAGAGAGTAATTTAAATACAGTAGTGTTAATTCATTTAAAACTTTCTTTATTTGAGATTGATTCATTTTTTTATTAAACTTAAGATTATTATTTCTTCCTAATGTTACTACCCCGTTCTCATTCTTAGGTTGTAGCTTTATATACAAGAAATTTACAGTTTCCAATTCCATGATTTTCAAGTACTCATAGGAATCATTAATATGAGTACCAAATAATATATTATTCTCAAAATACTCGTAATTGTAGATTTCCCCATCTATGTAGCATTCAATTAAATTATCACTAAATTGTTTAATGAAAAGATAAGAAACAAACCCCTTTTCAGTAAGGTTAATGGGATGTAATTTATTTATCAAATCAAAAATTGGATCGCAAGGGCGGTTTATCACCATCTTTATATCCTTACCCAAAATCCATAAATAATCTCCCAAGAATAAAAGCTTTATGGGTAGAGGGATTTCTAATAATTTTTTGTTGAGAATGTCATGTAAATCTTTCTCATTCATAACACCCAACTCATAATAATCCTTAATATCTATACCAAAAAAAAGCCCTTCGACTATTTGAAGTTCACCATCCCTAATCATAATCCTAGCATATTTTTAATTCGTTCTTCATTTTTTAATTCGATTCCCCCTAAATGAGCAATAAATAATTCTTTCAAATCTTTATAAGCCTCCTTTATAGTTTCTTTTATAGTTAAATCATTATTATAAATATAAATTCTCAAGTATTTCCCATTATCTATTCCTGCTTCAATGATATGTTTTCTTGTTATTCCTTCTGAAACCTCAGTTGTATATGTAAGTCTAAATTCAACTTTTAATATAGACCTATTATTTAAGATAAGATCTTTAATTTCTTCTTTTTTTAGTAAGTCTCCCATAGCCGCTCCATAAGACTGGTTCTTTATCCGATCGTCTAGATCAGATGAAAAATCTTCGTGATCAAAAGTTATATTAGCACATAAAAAACCATCAAAATTATTTGAGTTGTTTTCCAATTCTAAAAATAAATCCAACAATTTTAAAGTACTTGGATTAATATTGTCATGAACTTTTGCAGTCCAACCATCTTCTGATATGGTAACTATCAAATCTTGTTTCATCTCAGGAACGCTAAGTTTAATTGATTCATTCTCCGCTAGGTTATCCCCATATAATAAGAATGTTAACAAACTAGTCACCACTGTTTTAATACTACTGTATTTAACAGTGTTTGAAGTCTGTATAAATATTATTTTTATTTGAAAATCAATTTCCACAATTAAAGAATGAATATCGAAATACTGTTGACTAAACATCGTTTCTCCATTATGGACAAATCTCTCAAACTTTCTTGTTACATGAATTTTACAAACTTCATTCTCAAATGAAATTAATTCAATTTCTGCATTGATTTTCATATTCTCTTCATCCATAATCACTTTTTCATGCCATTCCTTAATCGTTTCTTTCAGCTTTTTTTCGTCAATTTCTATATCATTGTCATAAGACAAAAAAAATCCGTCATTTGCATATAATTCGGGATTAAACGCAAGCGTTCTTACCTCGACAAATATATCTTCAGGTAATACGCCATTAGTATATTGTTCAAGAACATAATTTTTTATTGCGGAGATTTTTTTTAAGTTGGCTGGAATAGAAATCTTATATTTTTTGATTATTAAACGCAACTCATTTTGATTTATCTTATTTAAACCATGTTTTAGAGTTATTCTTTTCTCTTCGGAAGATATATTCCCAACAGTTCCGATTTCGCCTTCAATTACATTTATAGATTTCATAGAATGATCCTCCAATATCTTCTCTCATTTGGTATAAAATCCAAAATAATATAACCTAATAGTACCATATTTTTAGCACATAATATTTTTTTTGTAATACATCTTACAACAACTAACGAAGATTCATTCAGAGCCTCTATGATGTTTTCGATCTTGTTAATGTTGTGGGTCCAAGTCGCCTTTTGTAATGTAGCAGCAGTGGTACGGACTCTTGAGAGCGTACTAGAGGGTAAGCTCCGAGTACAGGAGGAACCCCCATAAATCCTGCGGTCAATGGCCCTCAATTCCCAAGCAACAAGTCTGTGAAAAAGAAACCTACACCGCCCATAACATCGAACATGAAAGCCTATAGGGCTCCTTTCACAGCTACTTGAGTGTAACTTGCTACAAAAAAAATGAATACTAGACCTTAAAGGAGGTTTATATCTGTGAACCAGTACTTTTACACATTCCTTCGTTTACATGAAGTTTGAAACGTACACTCACGCTTTTGTTATCGAAGCGAGTATGTAACAGATAGGCCGGAGACCCTTTTACCTTATACTGTGAAAGACATTGTGACTTTTCAAAAATTCGAGTTATACCAGGTAAGATTTCAGAACTAGGAGCCTAACCAATTGTATAAGCGTGGCGGTGCGTTAGGACATATACTCCAAGGAAATAGGCTACATTACTTTAACTTCAGATACTGTATAATTAAGGTAGAAGAAAATATGTATATACTCCTTTTTGAACACTAGATAAATATATAAGAACAGGTGTGATACAAATGCTTAATAATAATACCAATGCTGGAGCGCTTCCTTCAAACGCTGGTGATGACTTTCACCTCCTCTGGGCAGCGGAAAAGTTATTAAATATGCTTTATCCTAACTCTGATCTTACAACCGTGACCGTGGAAGGCCCGGCTTGGCAAGACTCTCTTGTTGCTGATCTAGAAGAGAGTAAATTGTATTCGATAGACTTGGCTGAGTATTACGGAGGCGAGACGGTTCATACAGCAACTCGAATTGTCTTTTCACAGTTAAAATATAGTACCTATATGGGTAATACTGCGTGGACAGTTTCGTCTTTATGTCACTCAGATAATAAAAAAAAGACTAACTCTATTATCCGTCGACTCGCTGATACCTATGAAGAATACACCAACAAGTTTGATGATATAAAAGACAAGCTAACTTTAAAGCTGGTTAGTAATCGACCAATTTCTGATAGTTTTAAACAAGCAATCAACGAAGCAAAAAAAATATTGCACGCTGAAAAACCAAAAAATACGAATAGTTTAGTAAACAGCCTCTCCGAGACGTCCGAAACAGAAATTAAAAAATTATATGAAGAATCAAAGCTCAAATCACTAGCATTTTTGGGTTTTGTTAAAGCTATTAACTTTGAGGATTGCGGAGCAGACACCAGAAGTATTCTAAAGGCTAAGATCATTCAACAATTAGGACATTGGGGTATAGATAGTTTGCAGAATAAATATAATGAAATAATAATGACCCTACGAGAACAAATGATGTATGAAAGAAACTCACGAATATCTATGACAAAAGATTTTGTCTGCTCAATTTTCGGTGGGAATTATATGCGACTTTTCCCTGCTCCTACAAGCATTCCAGAAACGAAATATGTTGAAAGAGAATGCTCTAATGAACTCATAAAGATAATATTGCTGCAAGATAATAAATCAATCTTTGTTCATGCCACTGCGGGCATCGGTAAAACTACTCTTGTCAATAATCTTCATAATTACCTTCCCGATGGTTCTGCAGTAGTGTTTTATGATTGCTACGGCGGGGGAACTTACTTACAGCCTGCTGATTCAAGGTATGATTATGACACTGCGATTCTTCAAATATGTAACACTTTAGCTCTTGAATGTAAAACCGATTTCCTGTTAGAACGTAGATTAAAGGAAACTGAATTCTGGTATGAATTATCAATAAGACTGACACAAGCAGCGAAATATATTAAATCCTATTCTGAAGATGCTATTGTATTGTTAATCATTGATGCAGCAGATAATAGTGTATTTGCAGCCGAGAAAAATAATAAAGTTTCCTTTGTTCACAAGTTACTACAGCAACCACTACCAGATGGAGTAAAAATACTACTGACTTATCGTACCGAAAATACTTTTTATTTTAACTTTCC